>Ga0209347_1001407_pt1 | contig 39785 bp, 37 predicted proteins | sample AutmiccommuBRH23_FD_187382 | JGI IMG/M metagenome (GOLD analysis project Ga0209347, IMG submission 187382) | Deep subsurface microbial communities from Mt. Terri, Switzerland - Autotrophic microbial communities BRH/23 (SPAdes) (version 2) | ecosystem: Environmental > Aquatic > Deep subsurface >... | reverse complement strand
CGATATTATGGCGTCGTTCACGGCGTCGGCATTCGTGATGAACCGGTTGATCCCCTTGCGCTTTCCCGGCGTGTCTGGCTCGTATTCGTATACGGACTGATAGACGTCCGAAGCGTTCGAGATCGCGTCGGAACGCAAATAAAACACGGGCAGAATCTCCGTGGGGCAATGTTCTAGCAGGTTTCCGATGTGGTTAAGATCCTGCGCATTGGACCGTTGAACGATCGTTGGCAACAGCATGTTCGCACCGGTTCCGATCTCGATCCTTTCATGGGCCAGGATGTGCTGAAGCATCCCAAGCAGGCCAGTCACAAAGGTCGACAACGTCGCAATGTCGAACCCCTTCATGGTTTGCGGTATGACCAGCGAAGTAGACGCAATCACGTTATTCAACTGGAACAGTGTGAGCGCGGGTTGATAGTCGATGATGATGACATCCAGCGTCTCCGCTAGTGCGGTGTCGAGCCGCTCCTGGTCGACCTTGCCGTCAACTACCAATTCGTTGGGTAGCGTTTTCGGTGGGTGGCCCGCTTTCCAGCGGTCGATGGCATCGCGTAGGTAGCGGTAAAAGCTCTTTCCGGCGGGGGCTTCGCGGACAAGCCGCGCAATCTGGATCTCGCCCTCGGATGTTTCGCCGTGAGCTGGAAGCAGACGCAGGCCTGGCCAGGAGGTCTTGAGAAGGAAGCTATCGAGCGTTTGCGCATCGTGGTCGGTATATGGCGCGTCTTCCGACTGAAAGAGTCCAGCAAAGTCCACCATGGAGGCGGTGTTTTCGTCGGGCATTTGGGGAAGGCCCTCTCCCCCGACGAAGTAGAGCGTTATTGTACTTTGCGGGTCAGCATCCATAACACCGACACGCATGCCGTAGTGCAAGCTGAGATACTGGGCAAAATGCGCGGCGCTCAGACTTTTGGCGGTCCCGCCTTTCTGGCTTGCAAACGAGATGACGGGCAAAGGTGCGTCAGGCTTCCGCCAGGCCAGGTAGTCGTACGGCCGCTTTGCCGAGGCTGCCAGAAGGGCCCGCATGTGCATCAATTCTGAAAGCGTGAAAACACGCTCTCTTCCAACATATTCTCCTGCGGGAAAGTCATCGCTCGAATTGGCGAACTTGGTCAGATACTGAATACTCACATTGAGAAACCTAGCGCACTGGCGCATGGACCAGGTTCGCTTGATGCGCTGACGCAAGGTGAGTTCCTTGTTCACTGCCACCATCGTGCGCTCAAGCCCACGTGACAGATCCGTCAAAAACTGTTCTAAACTACCGCTCATTTATAAGCCCTGACTTCGGTTGGGTCCGAGTTCGACTCGATTCTGCTTCAATGGTAGCACGGTTCTGAGTAAAAGATAAAGATACCACGCGCCTATAGGTTTCAGGCGCATATTTTGAGGCTCAGTGGCTCCAGAAACTCCAATCTTGAACGCGTTCAAGATTGGAGTTTAAGTCGGCTGACGAGAGCGAAGCCGATCAACCATGCATGTTTCACGCCGCGTCTTTCGGACCCCAGGAGATGACCGTCCTAGTTGGTGGCTTTGCCCATGTTTGCGTTGAAGCCGTGATCACAGATGCTCACCGTGAAGTAGCCAGCGCCGGTCTCCCCTTTCTGAATCTTCTAGATGCCGCCGCACTCGGTCAGCTTGCCTCACGGGGAGCGTCCGGCGACGCGTTGCGCGAAGGCCGTCCTGTTCGACCTCGCGACGGGTTCGATGGTAATTTCCAGGTCGGAGGTTAAGATGGAGATTGAGCCGAAGCTTTTGGCGGTTTCATTGTCGGCGCTTGTGAAACTGATGCAGCCCGAAGGGTAGCTGCGCGGTTGACCAAGGCCTGACCACGCTGGATGCGAAGCGCCGCATAGAAGGGTAGGGGAGGAAGATGGGCCACAGCCGTTGTAGACGGGGCGGCCGCTGCGATGTGCATTCCATGCAACCGGTACGCACCGGGAGACCTGCGGGGACCGGAAAAAATGCCACAGGGAAATGCGCGGCGTACTTAAAACTGAACAAAACAAGTAGACCCCTTACTCTCGTGCACGCGCGCAACAAGCGTTGCGCTATAGTGCTCTCAACAGCCCGATCCCTTGCTCAAGAGGCATTGCACGAACGCCTTCGGCCACGGGGACGTCATGCTCTCCGGCGTAGATCAACAGCTTCCGGCTGGCCTTGATGTCTTCCGCGCCCACATAGAACCCGCGCGAGACCTTTGGCGCAGTCGTGCGCTTGATCTCAACGGCCCAGATGTCGCCCCCAGGCAGGCGAAGGACCAAGTCAAGTTCAGCTCCGGCAGAAGTGCGATAGAAGAAGGGTTCGGTGCCGGTTGGTGCAGCGGCAAGAAGGGCCTCGATACAGAACCCCTCCCAACTGCCGCCAACGACGGGGTGCCCGAGCAAGCCCTCGATTGTCCCAATGCTTAACAGGGCATGCACGACCCCGCTGTCGCGGACATAAACCTTTGGCGATTTCACCAAACGCTTGCCGACATTCTCATGCCAGGGCTGCAGTCGCCGCACCAGCATGAGATCAACGAGCAGATCGAGGTAGCGTCCAATCGTTTGGCCGGAGACGCCCAGCCCCTCGGCGAGGGCTGCAGCGTTCAATAGACCACCTTGCACATGCGCAAGCATTGTCCAGAAGCGCCGCAAGGTTGCGGCTGGAATACGCGGTCCGAGGGCAGGGATGTCACGTTCCAGATATGTACGCAGAAAATCCAGACGCCAATCCATGCTGGCTTGATCGCTTGAAGCCATGAAGCTGTCAGGAAAGCCACCACGCAGCCAGAGCGCATTCAACTGATCAGCCCCCACCTCGGTAAGCTGTAGAGGGGGCATTTCGATATACCTGACACGTCCAGCAAGGGATTCTGCCGACTGTTGGAGTAGGACGTTGGAGGCTGATCCCAAGAGCAGAAACTGGCCCGCTCGAAAACCGGCCCGCCTGCGCTGGTCGATCTGACCACGCAGGCTCTTGAACAGGCCAGGCATCTGCTGCACCTCATCGAGGATGACGAGTTTTCCCGCCTGTTCATCCAGATATAGATCCGGTTCGGTCAGGATCTGCCTGTCCGCATCTCGTTCTAGATCAAGGTATACCGATGGTTGCTCCGAAGCTATGTCTAGAGCGAGCGTGGTTTTCCCAACCTGCCGGGGGCCGAGGAGGACAACAGCAGCTTGGCTCTCGAGCGCGGATTGCACAAAGTGATGAGTTTGGCGCTTATACATACCTTGCAATTACTCCACACGATGGAAGATTTGCAAGGATAAACTGCTTAGCAGGTAAAGTTGCCACTCAATTGGAGATGTCGCCTGATATGACGAACAGGCTTAGCGTCAAAACTCACTCATAGTATCCCAAGCCGCTTCGCCCGCTCCAGCAACATCTTCACTGATGATGGCTGCCAGCTTGTCCGGCCGCGGGGTGTGCGCTCACGCATGTTCTCCAAGCGGGCGCAGATGGCCTGAAGCGTAATGTCGGGATCGGCGCCCTTGATACCCGCGACGATGGCGGGCAGGCGATCATCTCGCGCACGCGGGCCCGCGCGATCAAGCACGGTCGCGGGGAGGAACCCATCGCGGACGTAGGCGTTCACAGCGCGCAGCAGACGGCTTTGCGTCCAGCGCCGGGCCTCGGGTAGGGGGCCGTTGATGATGCGCACCACATCTTCCCAAGCCAGATCGGGGCGCAGCCGACGCACATGGGGCACCCAGTCCTGCGCAGTTTCATTCAGGCGTTCCATATATCCGTCCTGTCGCGCCAGTCGGACCTTGCGTAGCGCAGCCGGATCCCGGGCGCGCAGGCCAGGGTTTCCGCCGACCCGCCCCTTTGTTCGTGCGCTGGCAAGCCCAGCTTTGGTCCGTTCACGGATCAGGGCGCGCTCGAACTCGGCTGCTGCACCCAGAACCTGCAGCGTGAACTTGCCCTGCGGGGATCCGGTGTCGATCGGGTCCTGAATCGAGCGGAAGAAGGCGCCCTTTGCTTCCAGCCGTTCGATCACCTCCAGCAAATGCGACAGCGACCGCGCCAGCCGGTCGATGCGCACCACCACCAGCGTATCGCCCTTGCCGATCCGTTCCAGCACCCGCGCCAGCACAGGCCGCGCACGATCACCGCCAGAAGCCTGTTCCTCATGGATTTCGACACAGCCCGCTGATTTCAGCGCCTGCGACTGGGGCAGGGGGGTCTGATCCTCGGTCGATACTCGCGCATAGCCTATCAACGGCATCAAATCCTGCCTTTTGCAGTTTGGGATACGGCTAATAAACGACCGTTTTCCTGCTAAGTCAGTCACCTAGAAGGTCCGTCGCCGGGTTCGCGCTGATCTCGACATCGGCATAGTACTTCTGGGCCTGCACGGCAGAGCGGTGCAGCGACAGCTTCATCGCGGCGGCCAGTGGGGCACCGTCGAGTGCAGCTTGTGTCAGAAAGCCCGCCCTCAGTCCGTGCGGGGTCGCAAAGTCTGCCGGCATCCCAGCGAGCTCCAACCGGTGTCGCAGGATCGTCCGCAGCGCATCCGAGGCAAGGCGGCGGGGGAGGGGGCGGTCGGAAAGGGAGACGGGACGAAACAGCGGGCCACTGGTCAGCTTTGTCACGTCCAGCCAATGCACCAGCGCACGGGCGGCTCGTCCCTTCATCGGCAGGCGCGGAGCCTGATCCTTTTTTGTGGTTTTGGTCTCCAGCAGGCGCAGCCAGACAAGACCTTTGGCGGCGAAATCTTCGAGTCCCACATCTTCGACGTTCAGAGCCGTAACCTCCGACCGCCGCCGGCCGCCGGACGCAAAGGCCAACATCAACATGGCGCGGTCGCGGATACCGCGATGGCTGTCGTCGCACGAGGCCAGCAGCGCTTCCAGAATGTCGCGGGTCACTGGCTTGGGCGATTTGGGGACGCGAGGCCGGGCATTGGCGCGCCGAGATTTCTGACGTGCTTGCTGTACAAGGGGCGACGAGAACGGCGAGGGCAGATTGCGCATGCGGTGGAACGCTTGCCAGCTTGCGATGCGGCGGTCCAGCGTGGCTGGGGAAGGGCAGGTAAGCTCTCGGCGCAATCCGACAGCGATCAACTCCATCGCCACATCTTGGGCAGGCCCGGGCTTTTCCGTCAGGTCTTGGGCGTGATCGAGGATGAATCGCAGCGCGACCTTTTCGTCCTCGGGCCAGTCAAGTGGCCTGCCGAAGGAGGCCATCTTCCAGGCCGCGATATAGGCCAGATCCCGTTCCCAAGCGCGCAGCGTGTTGGGAGGCGTGCCGCGGCGGTAGAGATCGCTCAGTGCCGCCTCATCCGCGTCAGAGAGTTGGGCATAGGCGGGTAGGGCGAGCACACTCATGCCTGCACCTTGCAGAAGTAAGGCAAAATCGCTATATGTAAGGAGCTCAAATAAATCCCCTTGGAGGCTGCCATGCAGGAATCGACCGTGACGACCAAGGGCCAGACCACCCTGCCAAAGGACGTGCGTGCGGCACTCCAACTCAACCCCGGTGACCGGGTTCGGTACATGATCCTCGATGGTGGTGAGGTCCGACTGGTGCGCAGCGGGCCCGTCATGCAACTGGCAGGCTTGCTGAAGGACCGGACCGACAAGCGGGCGAGCCTTGAAGATATGGACGAGGCGATTGCAAAAGGCGCATCCGGCCAATGACGTCCCAAACGTCCGTACCCATGACCGGGCTTGATACCAATGTCCTGGTCCGCTTTCTGGTGCAGGACGATGTCGCACAGGCCAAGGCAGCGCAGGACCTGATAGCTACGTTCACCGAAGGAGCACCGGGCTTCATCTGCCGCGAGGTGCTGATCGAGTTGGTCTGGGTCTTGGAGCGCGCCTATACTTTGCCGCGACCAGACATCGCCCGGGCTCTCGACGGCCTGATGGAGGCGCGTGAGTTGGTGATCGAGGCCGCTGACCGTGCCGCGATTGCTGTTGATCGCTATCGCAAGGGTGGCCCCGGCTTTGCCGATCAGATGATCGCGCTGGCAGGACAGGGGGCTGGCTGCCAGGCAACGGTCACCTTCGACCGCAAGGCGGCGGGCCTTCCCGGGATGTCGTTGCTGGGCACTGTTTCCGACCATTGATCCGAGGGCTTTCCGACTGGTTTCGCGGGCCAGAATGCCCACTTTCTGCGCCAGTTTCAACACCCACGATAAGGCAAACTTATCGTGGGTAATGGCAAGAAAAATAAAACACGCAGGTACTGCGCAAAATATACTAAAAATGCGCATTACATGTGTATTGACCCTAATAAAAAAGATAAAACTGGCGATGTTCCTGGTGCCGCCTGATGATGGCAGGGGCAGGCCAGACCTGTCCGCGTGCATCACTGCGATGGTGCAGAGCGGCGATCATGCTGCCAGTTTTCGCCCCGATCCGCTGGCCATCGTGGCCGATGTGACGGTCAGCTGCATCGGCCGGAAGCAGTTCTTTGCCGCAAACTGGATCTCGAGGATCTGAAACTTCGGGAATCGGCTGAACCCGTGGGTACCACGATCAGTGTGACAGGTTCGGCAACGGCATGTCCTTCAGAACATTCTCCGGTCTTGGCAAAGTTTCTGTGGAACAACGGGCCGGACACAATCCGGCCATGTGGCTCTTGCAACGTTTGTTTTGTCCCGTTACGCCGATTGCCGTCTGGTGCCCTACGTCTTGACGAGGGGATAATCGGGAACGCGGTGCAATCCCGCGACGTGCCCAACGCTGTAAGGTTGACGGGCCCACAAGATGCCACTGACCGTCAGGTTCGGGAAGGCGTGGGTCCGGATGATGCCAAGTCAGAAGACCGGCCAGACGAAACCGGGGCAGGCGAAGGCCGGCGCTAGCCCTGTTTCTTTGCAGGGGGAAAGCATGACTATCGAAACGTCCTTAGTGAACGCTGCGCCGTTTGGCGAGGCCGACCGTGCCGCCGTCTATCGCGCCATTTACACCCGCCGTGATGTGCGCGGCCAGTTCACCGACCGTCCTGTCGACGATGCCGTCCTGCAGCGCCTTCTGACGGCTGCGCATCACGCGCCTTCAGTCGGGTTGTCGCAGCCTTGGAACTTCATCGTTATCCGATCCGACACGGTCAAAAGGCATGCGCAAGCCGCCTTCATGAAAGCAAACGACGAAGCCCTCGCGATGTTTCCCGAACAGCGCCGTGCGCTTTATTCGTCTCTGAAGCTCGAAGGTATCCTGACCGCGCCAGTCAGCTTGTGCGTGACCTGCGATCATAGTCGTGGCGGGCCAGTGGTGCTGGGCCGCACGCATCAGTCACAGATGGACGAATATTCCACCGTCTGCGCAGTGCAGAATCTGATGCTCGCTGCACGGGCAGAAGGGATAGGTGCGGGTTGGGTCAGCATCTTCCACTCCGCTGATATCCAGAAGATACTGCACTTGCCCGAGCATGTCAGCGTCGTGGCATGGCTCTGCCTTGGCTACGTTGACGCGCTTTTTGATCAGCCCGAGTTGCAGGTCAGAGGTTGGGCCGAGCGACTGCCTCTGACGGATCTTATTTTCGCCGAGCGATGGGGTCAGCGTGCCGGATAAGCAAGTTTTGATTCCCTGCCATTTCGGCGAATGGGTGCAAGGACGCATTGGATCTGACGGTCCGCTGGCGCTTATTTTGCTAGTTCCTGCCTGTACCTTTTTGCATGCACAGTGGCGAGCGGGATTGGGGGCTCCAGTGTCACGCCATAGGGCACGGCCCTTTGCAAAAGAGCGTGGTTGCACGGTTCGCGCGCGCAGTCGGAGGGTTGCCGCCTGGACGGGTGTTGTTGCGGCTTCCCTATCCGCCGGGGCTGGGCACCGGCATGTCCGCCACAGCCCTGTTGGCGCTGGCGGCCTTTTCCGCGCGATCTATCGCACCCTTGACCCTCGCGCGGGGCTGCGTGGCCGCAGAAGGGGCGAGCGATCCGTTAATGTTTCCGCAAGCCGGGCGGCTCCTGTGGGCCTCACGTGAGGGAAAGGTGCTGGCGGCGCTGCCGCCGCAGCCCCGTGCGCATCTGCTGGCCGGGTTCTGGGGGGCTGCCCGGCCAACCCAAGCCAGCGATCAGGCTTAGAAGATGTGTCGGACCTCGTGCAGCTATGGCGGCGGGGCAGAGGCCTTGGCCAGTTCGCGGCATTGGCGCGCGAAAGTGCGCGGCGTTGCATAGCTCTGCGCGGCCCGTCGGATGACCCGACCGATGCCTTGGTGCTTGATCTGGGCGCGCTTGGCTGGTCCATGTCGCATAGCGGAGCGGCGCGCGCCTTAATTTTCGCACCAGGTCAGGTGCCGCGTCACGGGGCGGACCGTCTGCGCGAGGCGGGATTGCGCGGCATTCACCTTCTCTCTACCTCAGCGGCATAGCAAACGGGGGCCGAATGCGCGATCATGGCGGAAATCTGGACGAGGCAAAGGCCCGCTTTGGTGCCGGAGACTGGATTGATCTGTCCACGGGCATCAACCGCCGTCCTTGGTCGATTCCTGAAATGGATGCGGGTGTTTGGCGTAATCTGCCGACCCGCGCTGCGCAAGCCGCTCTTCTGGCGCAGGCAAGACAGGCCTGGCACGTAGGTCCAGAGGCAGGGGGGATCGCGCTCGGTGGCGCGCAGGCAGCAATCCAGATGGTGCCGTGCCTGCGTCCGACGGGGAGGGCGGCGGTGCTGGGGCCGACCTACAACGAACATGCCGCCTGCCTTGAACGGGTGGGCTGGACCGTCACCCTGGTCAGCACCCCAGAGGCACTCAGCGGAGCCGATCTGGCCGTGGTGGTCAACCCGAACAATCCCGATGGCCGCTGCCACCGGCCGGCGGACCTGCTGGCCTTGTCCCGAACGGTCGGGCTTCTGGTGGTGGATGAGAGCTTTGGCGACGTTACGCCAAACCTGTCCCTGTTGCCTGAGGCGGGGCAGAAAAACCTCCTGATCCTGCGATCCTTTGGCAAGTTCTACGGGCTTGCAGGGCTAAGGCTGGGTTTTGCCTTCGGAGCCCGAGCGGATGTAGAGGCCCTGTCGCAGATGGCAGGTCCATGGTCTGTGTCAGGCCCGGCGATCGAGATCGGTCGGCAAGCACTGGCCGATGAAGACTGGGCCACAGCGATGCGGGGGCAGCTGGCGGCAGATGCCGCGCGATGCGATGAACTGACGCGGGCGGCAGGCTGGCGCGTGGCGGGGGGAACGACCCTGTTCCGCCTCTATGACACGGCGGATGCACGCTCGGCACAAGAGCAGCTTACCCGCCACAAGATCTGGAGCCGGGTTTTCCCGTGGTCTGACACTCTGCTACGCCTTGGCCTGCCTGGGCCCGAGGCGGAGTGGAACCGCCTTGCCGAGGCCTTGACCCATTAGTGGGCCAAGGCCAGCAAGCCCGGCACGTCCACATGCGCCTCCAGGTGGTCGGCAAGGGCATCCAGTACCGCTTCGACCTCGGCACCGTGGTTCCGAGGGGCGGCAGCGATACCCAGACGGGTCAGATATTTGGTGCGGAATGTATCCGATTGGAACATGCCATGCAGATAGGTGCCGGTGATCCGTGCGTCGGCGCTTTGTGCGCCTTCGGAACGGTGGTCAATAAGGGCAAAGGGCCGGGCGCAATCCCGGCCGGTGGTCTGGCCGATGTGGATCTCATAGCCTGACAGAGGCAGGCCGCTGGCCAAATGTATGCCCGATACGCGTGATAGACGTTTGTCAGGCGTCATGAGTGTGTCGACGTCCAGCAGACCCAGACCTTGCACCTGCCCCGCCGGACCTTCGATGCCTTCGGGGTCCGCTATGGTCCGGCCCAGCATCTGATAGCCGCCGCAAATACCCAGCACCTCCCCGCCACGCCGCAGATGCGCGGCAAGGTCCACATCCCAGCCCTGCGTCCGCATGAAGGCGAGATCGCCGCGCGTCGATTTTGATCCGGGCAGGATCACCAGCCTCGCGTCGCCCGGAATGGCCTGTCCGGGCTGTACCATCACAAGATTGACCCCCGGCTCTGCCTTGAGCGGGTCAAGGTCGTCAAAATTCGCAATGCGCGAAAAACACAGCGCAGCGATTGTCACCCCGTCGCGGCGCAGCCCGGATGCGATGTCCTGCGCGTCTTCGGCCGGCAAGAGATGCGCCATGGGAAACCAGGGCACCACACCGAAACCGCGCCAACCGGTACGGTCGGCCACAAAGGCATAGCCATCGTCAAAAAGCCTCGGATCGCCGCGAAACTTGTTGATCAGAAACCCCGCGACCACGGCGGCATCGCCCGGGTCGATCACTGCTTGCGTGCCGACGATCTGGGCGATGACCCCACCCCGGTCGATGTCGCCCACCAGCACCACAGGCACGCCCGCCGCCCGGGCAAAGCCCATGTTGGCAATATCGCCCGCGCGCAGGTTCACTTCCGCAGGGCTGCCGGCGCCTTCGACGATCACAAGATCATGCGCCATCTGCAAACGGTGAAAGCTATCCAGCACAGCCCCCATCAGCCGCGGTTTCAGCGCAGCATAGTCCCGCGCCCGCGTCGTCGTCAGTCGCTTGCCCTGCACGATCACCTGGGCGCCCACCTCTGACTCGGGCTTGAGCAGCACCGGGTTCATGTCGGTTACCGGCTCCAGCTTGCAGGCCATCGCCTGCAAGGCCTGCGCCCGGCCGATCTCGCCGCCATCGGCAGTGACGGCGGCGTTGTTCGACATGTTCTGCGGCTTGAAGGGGGCGACCGACAGGCCGCGCCGCACCGCCGCCCGGCACAGGCCCGCGACCAGCATCGACTTGCCCACGTTCGAGCCGCAGCCCTGGATCATCAGCGCGGGCATGGGATCAGAACTCGACCCCCGGCTGCCCCTTGATGCCAGACCTGAAGGGATGCTTGACCAGCGTCATCTCGGTCACCAGATCGGCCGCCTCGATCAGCGCCTCCTTGGCGTTGCGTCCGGTCAGGCAGACATGGGTCAACACGGGTTTTTCGTCGCGCAGAAAGGCCAGAACCTCATCCAGATCCAGATAGTCATAGCGCAGGGCGATGTTGATTTCGTCCAGCAGAACGAAGCGGATGTCGGGGTTGCGGATCAGCTCTTTCGCCTTTTCCCAACCGGCACGGGCTGCGGCGATGTCGCGGGCCTTGTCCTGGGTTTCCCAGGTAAAGCCTTCGCCCATCGCATGGAACTGGCACAGGTCGCTGAAATGCCCCTCGATCAGGCGCCGTTCGCCGGTGTCCCAGGCGCCCTTGATGAATTGCACCACGGCGCAGGGCATGCCATGCGCGATGCAGCGCAGCACCATCCCGAACCCTGACGAGGACTTGCCCTTGCCCGTCCCGGTATGCACGATCAGCAGCCCCTTTTCGCCCAATTTCCCCGCCATGATCTTGTCGCGTGCGGCCTTTTTCTTGGCCATCTTGCTGGCGTGGCGTGCCAGATCAGCCGTCTTGTTGCCTGCGTCTGTCGGTGCGGTGGTGTCGCTTGCGTCGGTCATCGGGGCGTATCCTTGTTCTTGACAGCGCACGGCTTGTGGTAGACTAGGACCGTATAGGCGCTGGTGCCTGTCTTAGGGCAGGTGAAAAGGGAATGCGACTGGATTTGCGGCAGTCTTTGCCGCAGGACCGAAGCGCAGCCGCCCCCGCGACCGTGACCGGAAAGGTCTGTCCAACGTCACTGGCCGCAAGGTCCGGGAAGACGGGCAGAGCGCCGGGTCAGGCCCAAGCCTGCCCCGATATCCGCAAGCCGGGAGACCTGCCAGCACCTGAACTGAATCGCGCGGACGGGGTGTTCCGTTACCTTCGGACTTTGGGCCGTTGTGCGCCCATGCCGCAGGCCATCCCCCGTGCACCACTTGGGAGAGGCCATGTCGACCGTTCTGCATGTCTGCACCACCTGCCGCGCCGGTCTGCCTGTGCCCGAGGGCGAGGCCTGTTCCGGCCGTGTCCTGCATGACACGCTGGCGCAATCCGCCCTGCCTGATGGCGTGATCCTGCGCCCTGTCGAATGTCTGTCAGCCTGCGACCACGGCTGTTCGATTGCCATCAGCAAACCAGGCGGCTGGTCCTATGTCTATGGCCGGATGACCGCCGACGATGCGCCCGAAATCCTGCGCGGCGCGGGGCTTTATGCCGCTTCGGCTGATGGCATCGTGCCCTGGCGCGACCGCCCCGTGATCTTTCGCAAGCAAAGCCTTGCCCGGATTCCCCCGATGGAGAGCTGAACCATGTCCGATCTGACCAAAATCCCCGTGACAGTGATCACCGGCTTTCTCGGCTCGGGGAAAACCACGCTGATCCGCCACCTGATGCAGAACCCGCAGGGCAAGCGGCTGGCTATTCTGGTCAATGAATTCGGCACCGTGGGGGTGGATGGCGATATCCTGAAATCCTGCGCGGATGAGAATTGCCCGGCGGAAAACATCGTGGAACTGGCCAATGGCTGCATCTGCTGCACCGTGGCCGATGATTTCATCCCGACGATCGAGGCCTTGATGGCGATGCCGGTGCGACCTGACCATATCATCATCGAAACCTCGGGGCTGGCCCTGCCCAAGCCGCTGCTCAAGGCCTTCGACTGGCCTGCGATCCGGTCCAGGATCACAGTTGACGGCGTGATCGCGCTGGCCGATGCCGAAGCGGTGGCGGCGGGCCGCTTTGCCCCCGATGTGGCGGCGGTGGATGCGCAACGCGCGGCGGATGACAGCATCGACCATGAAACCCCGCTGTCCGAGGTGTTCGAGGATCAGATCGCCTGCGCCGACCTGATCCTGCTGACCAAGGCCGATCTGGCGGGCGAGAGGGGGCTTGCCGCCGCCCGCGCAGTGATCGACGCCGAAACCTCGCGCAGACTGCCGGTGATCCATGTCACCGATGGCGTGGTGGACCCGCGCGTGATCCTGGGCCTGAACGCGGCGGCCGAAGATGATCTTGCCGCCCGTCCCAGCCATCACGATGGCCATGACGATCACGAGCACGAAGATTTCGACAGCGTGGTGATCGACCTGCCAGAAGTCGCCGATCCTGCCGATCTGACCGCCCGCATTCAGCGTCTGGCGCGCGACCAGCATATCCTGCGCGTCAAGGGCCATGTCGCGGTGGCAGGCAAGCCGATGCGCCTTCTGGTTCAGGCGGTGGGCGAGCGGGTGCGTCAGCAATATGACCGCCCTTGGGCCGATGCGCCGCGCCAGTCCCGGCTGGTGGTCATCGCCGAACATCACCACATCGACCCGGCTTCGATCCGCGCGGTTCTGGAGGCGTAAGGCAGCCAATGCACGTCGTCTTCCGCGACAGTCAGGGGCTTGATGCGGCAGAGGCACCGTTCGATCCGGGTCAAGACCCGGCGGATCTGGTGGTGCTCTCGTTTTCCGACAGCGACCTTGGCGCTTTCGCGGCGGGCTGGGCGCGGGCCGGGGGCAAGCTGCCGTCGGTGCGGTTGCAAAACATCGTGGCACTCAAGCACCCCGTTTCGGTGGACACCTATGTAGAACGCACGCTTTCGGGTGCCCGCGCCATCCTGATCCGTCTGATCGGCGGTGAGGCGTATTGGCCCTATGGCATTGCGTCCATTCAGGATCTGGCGCGCCGGCGGGGGATCGCGCTGGCGGTGCTGCCCGCCGACGGGCGGCCCGATCCGGCGCTGGATGCGGCCTCGACCCTGCCGGTCTCCACCCTGCGGCGGCTGGCCGATCTGTGCGATGCCGGGGGCGCGGTAGCGGCTCAGGCGGCGCTGGCGCAGCTGGCCTTGGCGGCGGGGCTTTATGCCGGGCCGGTGCCGGGGGACAAGCGAGTGCCGGACATGGGGTTCTATGACCCCGATCTGGGTGTCGTGGCCGCGCTGCCGCCGGGCCGGGTGGTTCTGGTCAGCTTTTACCGCAGCTATCTGACCGCCGCCGACACCGCTCCGGTGGATGCGCTGATCCGCGCCCTGCGGGCAGATGGCCTGACGGCGATCGGCGTCTTTGCGCCCTCGCTCAAGGCCCCTGGCTTTGCCGATTGGCTGCGCCCGGTGCTGGCGCAGGCCGACCCGCCCGCCATCCTCAACGCCACCGCCTTTTCGGCCCGCGCCGAGGACGGCAGCACCCCCTTTGATGCCGCCGATTGCCCGGTGTTTCAGGTGGCGCTTTCCACCGCGCGCCGCCGCGACTGGGCCGGGTCCGACCGCGGCCTGTCACCCGCCGATCTGGCGATGCATGTGGTTCTGCCCGAGGTCGACGGGCGGCTGTTCGCGGGGCTTGTCTCCTTCAAGACGGCAGGCAAACGCGACCCCGATCTGCAATTCTCGCGCTTTGCCCACCGCGCCGATGCCGCGCGGGTGGCGGCGGTGGTGGCGCGGGTGCAGGGCTGGCGGCGACTGGCCGAGGTGCCTGCGGCCGCGCGGCAGCTCGCAGTGGTGCTCTCGACCTATCCGGGCCGCGCCTATCAGATGGCCCATGCGGTGGGGCTGGATGCGCTCGCCTCGACCGAGGCGCTGCTGGCCGATCTAGGGGCGGAAGGCTATGGCGTTACCACCGCGCCGCTTACGGCCGCGCTACAAGAGGAAACCCAAAGCTGGCCCCTCGCAGACTACCGCGCCGCACTCCACACTTTGCCTGAAGTCCTCCGCACCGCCCTTCAGGCCGCATGGGGCGCGCCCGAGGCGGACCCGGCCTTTCGTGACGGGGCCTTTCATTTCGCCGCCACCCGGCGCGGTGCCGCGCTGATCGCGCTGCAACCCGAACGTGGTGAGGTCGCCTTGCGCGACGACGACTATCACGATCTGTCGCGGGTGCCGCGTCATGGCTATGTCGCCTTTTACCAGTGGCTGCGCGCGCAAGGTCTGCATGCGCTGCTGCACATGGGCGCGCATGGCACGCTGGAATGGCTGCCCGGCAAGTCGGTGGCGCTGTCCGATGCCTGCTGGCCCGAGGCTCTGGTGGGCGCGCTGCCGGTGATCTACCCGTTCATCGTGAACGATCCGGGCGAGGCCGCGCAGGCCAAGCGGCGCATCGGCGCGGTGACGCTGGGCCATCTGCCGCCCCCTTTGCGCGCGACCAGCGTGCCGGAAAACATGCACCGTTTGGAGCGGTTGCTGGACGAATACTCCACCGCCGACGGGCTGGACCCGGCCCGCCGCGACCGGCTGATCGCGCAAGTCCGGGCTGAGGCGCAGGCCTCGGGGGTCGAGGCGGATCTGGGCATTCCTGAAGGCGCCAGTGCGGCCGAGGCGATCACCCGGATTGACCGCTTTGTCTGCGACATCAAAGAAAGCCAATACGGCGACGGGCTGCATGTGCTGGGGCAGGGGGCATGCGGCATGGAGGAGCGCGCAGGCCTACGCCGCGCTCTTTCGGGGCGTCGGGTTGCGGCGGGGCCTTCGGGCTCGCCCGCGCGGGGGCGGTCGGATGTGCTGCCCACCGGGCGTAACCTTTTCGCGGTCGATCCGCGCGCGGTGCCAAGCCGCGCGGCGCAGGCGCAGGGCGTGAAGCTGGCCGAGGAACTCTTGCGCCGCCATTTGCAGGATCACGGCGATTGGCCGCGCGGCTTGGTGGTGGATCTGTGGGGCAGTGCAACCATGCGCACCGCTGGCGAGGAATTCGCTATGGCGCTGCATCTGGCGGGCCTTGCCCCGGTCTGGGATGCAAAATCGGCCCGGGTGTCCGGGGTCGAGGTGCTGCCGCTTGCCCTATTGGGCCGCCCGCGCATCGACGTCACGCTGCGCGTCTCGGGCCTGTTCCGCGATGTGTTCCCGGGGCTGGCGACGCTGTTTGAAACCGGGGCGCAGATGCTCGCCGCGCGCGATGAATCCGTTGAGGACAACCCCTACCGCGCCGCCGCCGCGCGGGTGTATGGGCCGAAACCGGGGCTTTACGGTCTTGGGATGGGTGTGGCGATGGAGGAGTTCACCGACGAGGCCCGCGCCGCCGCGGGCGAGGCTTGGATCGCGGCGTCAAGCTGGGCCATTGGCATTGACGGCCAGTCGCGCGATGACCGTGCGGGCCTCGAATCCCGGCTGCGCAGCGCTGACAGCTTTGTCCACGCGCAGGATCTGCCCGAAAGCGATGTGCTGCTCGCCGCCGATTATGCCGCGCATGAGGCGGGCTTTGCCGCCGCCTTGGCGCGGCTGGGCGCGGCGGCCCCGGCGCTTTACCATCTGGACGCGACCCAGCCCGACCGTCCCCGCGCCCGCAGCCTGACCGAGGAAATCGCCCGCGTGGTGCGCGCACGTGCCAGCGATCCGGCCTGGGCCAATGGCATGATGCGCCACGGCTTTCGCGGGGCCGCCGAAATTGCCGCCACCGCCGATCACATGGCCGCATTTGCGCATCTGGCGGGCGTGGTGCCGCCGCATCTGTTCGACCTTTATCACGACGCCACCCTTGGCCGCGATGAACTGGTCGACTTCATGGCGCGCGAAAACCCGGCGGCGCTTGCGGCGCTGCGCGATCTCTTCCGCCGTCTGGCCGAGGCCGGATTGTGGGTCACGCGGCGCAATTCCATCGCCGCCAGCCTTGAGGTGTCGGGATGAGCCGCTTTCTGGTGCAAGGCTGGTGCCCCGGCGCCTTGCGCCCGATGCTCTCGGGCGATGGGCTGGTGGTGCGGATCCGGCCCGATCTGGGCCGCCTGACGCCCGCGCAGGCGCGCGGCATCGCCGATGCGGCCCGCGCCTTTGGCAACGGGCAGATCGATCTTTCGGCGCGCGGCAATGTGCAGCTGCGTGGCGTCTCGGATGCGACCCATCCGGCCCTGATCGAGGCACTTACCGCCCTGGGCCTGATCGACCCCGATGCCGAGGCGGAACAGCGGCGCAATATCCTTGTCACCCCCTTTGCCGATGCCGAAACCCTTGCCTTGGCAGCACAGATGCAGGTCGCTTTGGCGCAGATGCCCGCGCTTCCGGGAAAGTTCGGCTTTGCCGTCGATACCGGACCCGCGCCCGTCCTGTCTGGCATCGCCGCCGATATCCGGGCCGAGCGCGCGGCGGATGGCCAGCTGATCCTTCGCTGCGAAGGGGCCGCCCTTGGGGCGCCGGTGACCGATCTGGCGGTGGCGGCGGTGGCGCTTGCCCAATGGTTCGTTGCCGCAGGCGGGGTGAGCGAGGGGCGGGGCCGCATGGCCGCGCTGATCGCGCGCGGCGCAGTCCTCCCCGGCGCGCTGGCGGGCAGGCTTGCCCCGGCACCCGCCGCCGCGCCGCCCGGCCCTGGCCTGCGGGCCGAAGGCGCGCTTCTGGGCTTTGCCTTTGGCCGGATGCAGGCCGAAACGCTGGCCGCCCTTGCCGCGCTTGGCCCCTTGCGCGTCACGCCTTGGCGGATGCTGCTGGTGCAGGGCTTGCGCCAGCTGCCGGATCTTCTCGATGTGATCCGCGCCGCGGGTGATCCCATCCGCCGGGTCGAGGCCTGTTCCGGCGCGCCCGCCTGCCTTCAGGGGCTGGCCCCGGTGCGCGATCTGGCCCGCAGGCTTGCGCCGCAGGTGCCGCCGGGCAAGCGACTGCATGTCTCGGGCTGCGCCAAGGGGTGCGCGCATCCGGGGCGGGCCGACATCACCCTTGTGGCCACCGCCGCGGGCTTTGACCTGATCCGCAACGGCACTGCCGCCGCCCAACCCGACCTGCGGGGCCTGCCCGCCGATGCGATTGATCTGAAGGGGCTTTTCTGATGCCACATCTTTATGAAAAGGACGGGGCGGCGATCTACCTTCAGTCCTTTGCCACCATCCGGGCCGAGGCCGATCTGGCCGCCTTTACCCCCGAGGAAGAGGTGGTGGTGGTGCGCATGATCCATGCCGCCGGGATGGTGGGGCTGGAGCGTCGAGTCCGGTTCACCCCCGGCATGGCGCTTGCCGCGCGCGCCGCACTCGAGGCGGGTGCCCCCATCCTGTGCGATGCGCGCATGGTCAGCGAAGGCATCACCCGCCCGCGCCTGCCCGCCAACAACGAAGTGATCTGCACCTTGCACGACCCTTCGGTGCCCGCCCTTGCCGCCCGCATCGGCAACACCCGCTCGGCGGCGGCGGTCGAGCTGTGGCGGCCGCATCTCGCGGGCGCGGTGGTCGCCATCGGCAATGCGCCGACGGCGCTGTTTCACCTGCTCAACATGCTGGAAGATCCCGATTGCCCACGCCCCGCCGCCATCATCGGTTGCCCGGTGGGGTTCATCGGTGCCGCCGAATCCAAGGCCGCGCTGATGGCGGCCGCCCCGGTGCCCGCAGTGGTGGTCGAGGGCCGTCTGGGCGGCTCGGCCATCACGGTTGCCGCCGTCAACGCGCTTGCCAGCCGCAAGGAATGAGCTCCCCGATGTCCCTTGGCCGTATCATCTGCGCCGGGCTTGGCCCGGGCGACCCCGACCTGATCTCGGTCCGCTCCGACAGGGTGGTGCGGGCCGCGCGCCACATTGCCTATTTCCGCAAGGCAGGCCGCCAAGGCCAGGCGCGCCGCATTGTCGAAGGGATGCTCGCCCCCGGTGCAATCGAATATGCGATGGAATATCCGGTGACGACCGAGATGCCCTTCGACAGCGCCGACTACAACGCGGTGCTGTCTGCCTTTTACGACGACTGGACCGCGCGCCTACAGGCTCTGGCCACCCAAGGCCATGAGGTGGTGGTGCTCTGTGAAGGTGATCCGTTCTTCTACGGCTCTTTCATGCACCTTTATGTCCGCCTGCGCGATCTGGTTCCGGTCGACGTGATCCCCGGCATTCCGGGCATGGTCGGCTGCTGGAACGCCACTGCCGAACCGATCACCTGGGGCGATGATGTGCTGACCGTGCTGATGGGCACGCTGCCTGAAGAGGATCTGATTCGCCACATGCAGGCCTCGGATGCGCTGGCGATCATGAAGACCGGACGCAATCTGCCGCGTGTGCGCCGCGCGCTTGCGGCGGCGGGGCGCTTGCAGGACGCCTGGTTGATCGAGCGCGGCACCATGCCCACGCAGCGCATGGCGCGGCTGGCGGATGTGGACGACGCCGATTGCCCCTATTTCGCCATCGTGCTGGTACATGGCCATGGCCGCCGCCCCGTCGCGGGGGGCGAGGAATGACGCAAGGTTGGGTGATGGTGGCAGGGCTTGGCCCGGGGGACGAAGCTCTGGTCACGCCCGAGGTGACAGCGGCGCTGGCGCAGGCCACCGATGTGATCGGATACATTCCTTACGTCGCTCGTGTCGCTCCGCGCCCCGGGCTGACGCTGCACCCCACCGACAACCGGGTGGAGCTTGACCGTGCCCAGCACGCGCTCGACCTTGCCGCCACGGGCGCGCGGGTGGTGATCGTTTCCTCCGGCGATCCGGGGGTCTTTGCCATGGCCTCGGCCCTGTTCGAGGCGCTCGAGGCGCGGCCCGACCGCCACGACACCGACATCCGCATCCTGCCCGGCATCACCGCGATGCTGGCGGCGGCGGCGCGGGCGGGGGCCCCCTTGGGCCATGATTTCTGCGCCATCAACCTCAGCGACAATCTCAAACCCTTTGCCGAGGTCTCGCGCCGCCTGCGCCACGCCGCGCGGGGTGGCTTTGCGATGGCCTTCTACAACCCAAGGTCAAAGTCCCGCCCGCATCAGTTCGGCCAGGTACTGGAGATCCTGCGGCAGGAATGTGAACCCGCGCGGCTGATCCTGTTTGCCCGCGCCGTCAGCACGCCCGACGAACAGCTGATCTGCGTGCCGCTGTGTGAAGCCCAGGACAGCATGGCCGACATGCGCACCGTGGTAATCGTGGGGAACGAGGCGACCCGTCGGGTGGGGCGCTGGATCTATACGCCGCGCTCGGTGGCGCCATGACCCAACCAGGCCATCACCTCGCGCACCGAAGCCACCACCCGGCGCGGCGGCAGGTCGGGCCGGTCGATCAAGATGACCGGAAGCCCCAGAGCGCGCGCTGCCAGAAGCTTGGCCTCGGCCCCGCTGCCGCCCGCGTTCTTGGCGACGATATGGGTGATGGCATGGTCTTGCAAAAGCGCGCTGTCGCCCGCCACATCAAAGGGCCCGCGCGCGATCACCACCGTGGTCTGCGGCAAGGGCAGCGGCTTGGCGGGCGGATCGACCAGCCGCAAGAGGTAATGGTGCTGCGGGGCGGCGGCGAACTCCGCAAGGCCTTGCTTGCCGATGGCCAGAAACACCCGCGCCGGGGCTTGGGGCAGGGCGCGCAAGGCGCCGGCGTTCCCGGCGACCGCCTGCCAGTGGTCGCCCGCCTGCGCTTGCCACGGCGCGCGCTCCAGCCCGATCAGCGGTGTGCCGGTCTGCGCACAGGCGGCAATCGCGTTGCGGCTCATCTGCGCGGCAAACGGGTGGGTGGCATCGATCACATGGCTGATGCCTTCGGCCTTCAGATAGGCCTCCAGCCCCGCCACCCCGCCAAAGCCCCCCACACGCATGGTCAGGGGTTGCGCCACCGGGCGTTCGGTGCGCCCGGCATAGGAAAACACCCCCGCCACCCCCGCTTGGGCCAGCTGCCGCGCCATCAGGCTGGCCTCTGTCGTGCCGCCCAGAAGCAGAATGCGTGTCATGTCTGAACCTTGGCTATCGATCATCGGTCTGGGCGAAGATGGACCGGCGGGCCTGTCGGATGCAAGCCGCGACGCGGTCGCCAAGGCCGAGGTCGTCTTTGGCGCCCCCCGGCATTTGGCGCTGATGGGGCTGGGCGCGCGTGGCCAAGCCTGGCCGGTGCCGTTTGATCTTGCACCCTTGCTCGCCATGCGGGGGCGGCGGGTTGCCATGCTTGTTTCGGGCGATCCGTTCTGGTTCGGCGCGGGCGGCTCTGTCGCTGCGCATCTGCGCCCTGACGAATGGGTCGCGCATCCGGTGGCGGGAGTGTTTTCCCTGCTGGCCGCCCGCATGGGCTGGCGGCTGGAAGAGGTGCTCTGCCTTGGCCTGCACGCGGCGCCGTTGGCGCGTCTGCGCCCGGTGCTTGCGCGCGGGGTGCGGGTGATCTGCACGCTGCGCGATGCGCAGGCCGTGGCCGACCTGTCCAATTGGCTTGCGGCAAACGGCTTTGCCGCCGCACAGTTGACGGTGGCCGAGGCGCTTGGCGGCCCGCGGGAGCGGCTGCGGCAAGGGGCTGACTGGCCCGACATCACAGCCCCCGTGGCGGTGGCGATCGACGGCGCGGCGCTTCCCCTCACCGCCGGCCTGCCGCGCGCCAGCGGTCTGCCGGATGCGCTGTTTCAGCATGACGGTCAGATCACCAAAGCCGCCATCCGCGCCATCACTTTGTCAGGCCTTGCCCCGCGCCCCGGCGAACGTCTGTGGGACATCGGCGCGGGTTCGGGCTCGGTTTCGGTGGAATGGGCGCTTGCCGGGGGCCGCGCCATTTGTATCGAGGCGCGCGGTGACCGCGCCGCCAATATCCGCGCCAATGCCTCCAGCTTTGGCCTTGGGCATCGGATTGAGGTGCAGGAGGGCCGCGCGCCACAGGGCCTTGGCGATCTGCCCTTGCCCGATGCCGTCTTTGTGGGCGGGGGCGGGGACGCGGCACTTTATACGGCCCTCTGGGCGCTCTTGCCCCCCGGCACCCGGATCGTCGCCAATGGCGTCACGCTGGAAGCCGAAAGCCAGCTCGCCCATCTGCACGCCACCCATGGCGGCACGCTCTTGCGCCTTGATTTGGCCGAGGCCGGAACCCTTGGCCGCTTCCGCGACTGGCAGGCTGCGCGGCCCGTGGTGCAGTGGCGGGGGCAAAGATGAGGGTGGCGGGATTGGGATACCGGAGCGGCACCCCGCTCTCTTCGCTCAGCGCCCTGCTGGCCAAGGCCGAGGCCAAGGGCGGCCAGGTACATGCCTTGGCGACCCTGCCGGAAAAGGTGGCGGGTTTGCAGGCGCTCGGCCGCGCACGCGGGGTGCCGGTGCTGGGCGTCGCCGTGGCGGGTGTGCCCACGCCCACACAATCGCCGCGCATTCAGGCGCAGCACGGCACCGGATCGGTGGCCGAGGCGGCAGCGCTGGCAGCGGCAGGGCCGGGGGCAAGGATCACAGTGGCGCGGATCACCGCGCCGGACGGCATGGCCACCTGCGCCATCGCCGAAAGCAAAGGACAAGACGCATGACGGTTCACTTCATCGGCGCAGGGCCGGGCGCGCCCGATCTGATCACCTTGCGCGGCCGCGATCTGATCGCCGCCTGCCCGGTCTGCCTTTATGCGGGCAGCCTTGTGCCCGCCGCATTGCTCGCACATTGCCCACCCGGCGCGCGCATCGTGAACACTGCGCCCCTCTCGCTGGACGAGATCATGGCCGAGATCAGCACCGCCCATGCGATGGGCAAGGATGTGGCGCGGCTGCATTCCGGCGATCTGTCGGTCTGGTCGGCGATGGGCGAACAGCTGCGCCGCCTGCGCGCGCTGAACATCCCATTTGACGTGACGCCCGGCGTGCCGTCCTTTGCGGCGGCGGCGGCGGTGCTTCAATCGGAACTCACCCTGCCGGGGCTTGCGCAATCGGTCGTGCTTACCCGCACCTCGGGCCGCGCCTCGGCCATGCCCGAAGGCGAGACGCTGGAGAACTTTGCCCGCACCGGGGCCACGCTGGCCATCCATCTTTCGGTGCATGTGCTGGCCGACGTGGTGGCGCGGCTGCTGCCGTTCTACGGCCCCGACTGCCCGGTCGCCGTGGTTTTCCGCGCAAGCTGGCCTGATCAACAGGTGGTGCGCACCACGCTTTCCACCCTCGACCCCGCCATCGGTGTCGGCGAGCGCACGGCGCTGATCCTTGTCGGTCAGGCCCTTGGCGCGTCCGAGTTCGACGAAAGCCGCCTTTATGCCGGGGATTATGACCGCCGTTACCGCCCCGTGGGCACCGACCCGAGGTTTCCCGAATGATGCCCCCGGGCCTTCTGATTTCGGCCGCCGCATCGGGCAGTGGCAAGACAACGCTGACGCTGGGACTGATCGCAGCCTTCCGGGCGCAAGGCGTGGTGGTGCAGCCGTTCAAATGCGGGCCCGATTACATCGACCCCGCCTTTCACGGCGCGGCCGCCGGGCGAGCTTCGTTCAACCTTGACAGCTGGGCGATGGGGGCCGACCGGATCGCGGTGCTGACACAAGGCGCGCAGGGCGCCGATCTGGTGATTGGCGAAGGCGCCATGGGTCTGTTCGATGGGGTGGCGCGGCCCGGGGAAACCGGCACCGGGGCCAGTGCCGACATCGCCGCGCTGACAGGTTGGCCGGTGATCGCGGTGATCGATTGCAGCGGACAGGCGCAAACAGCGGCGGCGGTGGCCATGGGCCTTGCGCGCTATCGCCCCGATGTCACGCTGGCCGGGGTGATCCTGAACAAGATCGCCTCTCCCCGGCACGAGGCGCTGGTGCGCGCGGGCTTTGCCAGTGCAGGCATCCCGGTGCTGGGGGCCCTGCCGCGCCAAACCAGCATTTCCTTGCCCGAGCGGCATCTGGGCTTGGTGCAGGCCGAGGAAATGCCGCGCCTGACCGAGATGCTGGCCGAGCTGGGCCGCTTTGTAGCCGCGCATTGCGATCTTGCCGCGCTGCGCGCCTTGGCGGGGGGCGGCCTGACCGTCGCTGCAAGCACGCGCGTGCCGCCCCCAGGAGAGCGGATCGCTCTCGCGCGGGATGCCGCCTTTTCTTTCATCTACCCGCATCTTCTGGCCGATTGGCGCGCGGCGGGGGCCACCATCCTGCCCTTCTCTCCCTTGCAGGACGAAGCACCGGACCCGACCGCCACCGTCTGCTGGCTGCCTGGCGGCTATCCCGAATTGCACGCAGGCGCGCTTGCTGCTGCCACGCGGTTCCGCGCGGGCCTCACCGCCTTTGCGCGCAGCCGCCCTGTGCATGGCGAATGCGGCGGCTATATGGCGCTGGGGGCAGGGCTGGTGGCGGTGGATGGCACCCGGCATCAGATGGCGGGCCTGTTGGGTTTGGAAACCAGCTTTGCCAAGCGGAGGATGCATCTGGGCTATCGCCTTGCACAGCCGCATGTGCTGCTGCCCGGTCTGCCCTTGGGCACCGCCCTGCGAGGGCACGAATTCCACTACGCCACCATCCTGTCGCAGCCAGACCCGGCGCTCGCGATGGTGCAGGATGCAACCGGGGCTGAGGTCGCCGAAACCGGATCCTGGCGCGCAACCGAAGGCGCGCGTGTCAGCGGCACCTTCTTTCACCTGATGGCCCCCGCAACGCAAAGGGTCAGCGAATGACCGGCTTTGTCTCTTTCGTCTCATCTGGCCCGGGCGACCCCGACCTTCTGACGATCAGGGCCGCCCGTCGGCTGGCCGAGGCCGATGTGGTGCTGTTCGACGATCTGTCGGCAGGCCCGATCCTTGGCCAATGCAAACCCGGCGCCGATCTCATCGCGGTAGGAAAGCGGGCAGGGCGCCCGTCGCCCAAGCAAGACCATGTCAGCCGCCTGTTGGTGGATCACGCCCTGACCGGCCTGCGGGTAGTGCGGCTTAAATCCGGCGACGCCGGTATCTTCGGGCGGCTGGAGGAAGAGATCCTCGCTGTGCAAGAGGCGGGCATCGGTTTCGAGATCATTCCCGGCGTCACCTCGGCCTGCGCGGCGGCGGCGGCGGCGGGCATCCCCTTGACCCGGCGGCTGACCGCCCGGAGGGTTCAGTTCATCACAGGCGCAGATACGTCGGGCGATCTGCCCGCTGACCTGAACTGGGCGGCGCTTGCCGATCCTTTGGCGACTACGGTTGTCTTCATGGGCAAGCGCACCTTTTCGGCGCTAGTTGCGGGGCTGTTGCACCACGGGCTTGCGCCCGACACGCCCGCCCTTTTGGCCGAGGCTGTCGGTCATCCGGACCAGACGCTCTTGCGCAGCACACTTGCTGATTTGGCCGAAACCCTTGCCCAAAGCCGCAGCAAGCAACCCGCCCTGATCCTGATTGGTCCTTTGGCAGCCAGGAAAGCCTGAATTTTGGCGGAAGCGGTCGTAATTCTGCTTGCCTGCCTGCGCGGCAGGGGCGATGACTGATACCACAAGGTGCCCCGAGGCTGAAAAGGCCAGAGGGCTGAAACGGGAATGGGGAGGGGCAGACCAAATTGCGGTGCCCCCACCCCAGCCGCCCCCGCGACTGTTAGCGGTGAGCGTCCTTTCAGATGCCACTGGTCCCATCTGGGACCGGGAAGGCGAGAGGAGGCATCGACCCGCAAGCCAGGAGACCGGCCTTGTGCGACGATAACCCAAAATCCGTCGGGTGTGACGGGAAGGAGAACCGATATGCATATCGAACCGGGCTTGGTTGATGCCAGCAAAATTGTCCTGAGCTATGCAACTGCCGCAGGCGCTGGTGCCACCGCACTTTACCACGCCGGTCAGTCCCTGAAAGAGCGGGGACTGCCGTCTCTGGTCCTTCGCAGCCTGACCGCGACCGTCCTGACCTTTGTGTTTTTCGAGGTTTTGCCGCATTTTCCGGTCGGTGTGTCCGAGGTTCACCTGATTCTGGGCTCGACGCTGTTCCTGCTCTTGGGTGTGGGGCCCTCGGCAATTGGGCTTGCGTTGGGTCTGCTGATCCAGGGCGTGTTTTTCGCGCCGTTTGATCTCCCGCAATTCGGCATGAACGTGACCACGCTGCTTGTGCCGCTCTTCGTGATGATGGAAGTGGCCAAACGCACCATCGCGCCGGGCACGGCCTATTTCGATCTGCGTTATGGTCAGGTGTTGAAAATGTCGCTGGTCTATCAGGGCGGCATCGTGTCATGGGTCGCGTTCTGGGCCATCTATGGCCAAGGGTTTGGCGCAACCGCCGGAATCGCCTCGTTCGGACTGGCGTATATGACCGTGGTCTTGCTGGAACCGCTGGTTGATCTTGCCGTTCTGGCAGCCGCCAAGGGTCTGCGGGACAAGGTGCCGACGGGGCTTGTGAATGGTCGCCTTTATGCGGCAGCCTGAACTGTCGTAAGGTCTGGAAAGGCGCGGTCCGCAGGGCCGCGCCTTTGTCATTACAAAGGGCTAGCATGATTCAGCTTACGCTTATCGGTATCGGCACGGGCAATCCTGACCATGTGACACTTGAGGCGCAGAAGGCCATGAACAGAGCCGATCTGATCCTTGTACCGCTAAAAGGCGAGAACAAGGCCGATCTGGCAGGTTTGCGTCTGCAAATCTGCCGCACTTGCGTGACAAACCCAGCGACCCGGATCGAGACCTTTGACCTGCCCGAGCGCGATGCGGCCAAGCCCGATTATCTGGCGCGGGTGAACGACTGGCACGATGCCATCGCAACCCGGTGGGAGGTCGCGATCCGCGCCCATCTGGCCGGGGGCGGTGGGCCGCAGGTGGTGCTGCTGGTCTGGGGCGATCCTTCGCTTTATGACAGCACTCTGCGCATCGCCGAGCGGGTGGGCCAGCGCATCCCGCTCACGCTTGAGGTGATCCCCGGCATCACCGCCATCCAGATGCTTTGCGCTGCCCATACCATCCCGCTGAACGATCTGGCCGCGCCGGTCACCATCACCACAGGCCGCGCGCTGCGCGATCACGGCTGGCCAGACGGTGCGACAACTGTCGTCGTCATGCTGGACGCGGGCGGCGCGTTTCAGGGGCTGGACCCTGCAGGGCTGACGATCTGGTGGGGGGCCTATGTCGGTATGGCGGAACAGATCCTGCGCGCGGGCCCTTTGGCGCAGGTAAAGGATGACATCCTTGCCACCCGCGCCGCCGCCCGTGCCGCGCATGGCTGGATCATGGATATCTATCTGATCCGAAAGGGCTAGGGCAGGGCAGGATCTTGCTTGACGGAACCATCATCCTGCCCTAGCGCCGCCGCGCCATCATCCAGATAAAGAATACGCCGCCGAAAAGGCCGGTGACCACCCCGATGGGCATGTCTTCGGGCGCGACAGCCACGCGGGCAAGCGCATCAGCCCAAATCAGGAAAACCGCGCCAGCAAGAGCCGAGGCGGGCAGGACCCGGGCATTGTCGCCACCGATCATCAGCCGGACAAGGTGCGGCATCATCAGGCCAACGAAGCCGATGATCCCGGAAAAGGCGACCATGACGCCCGTAATCAGCGCCGCCGCGACAAACACTGTCAGGCGGAACCGGCCAACCTCGATGCCCAGGCTGGCAGCCGTCTCGTCGCCAAGGCTCATGGCGTTCAGGCGCCCGGCCTGCGCCCAGAGCCAAAGGCCACAAGGGATGAGAACGGCGAGAGGCCAGAGCAGGTTGTTCCATTGTGCAAGACCGAGTCCCCCCAACATCCAGAACACGACCGTGTGGGTCGCTCGCGGATCGCCAAGGAAGATCAAGATGTTGGCACAGGCCATGATAACAAAGCTGACAGCGACCCCGGCCAGCACCAGCCGATCGGCGCTGCTGGCGCCGGCGAGCCGTGCCACCCCCAGGACCAACATCGTTGCCAGTAATGCGCCACCAAAAGCCATGAGCGGGACAGTGAGCAGCCCAAGGAACATGCCGGTGTGCAACAAAGCTGCAATCGCGCCAAAAGCTCCGCCAGAGGAGATGCCAAGCAAATGAGGATCAGCCAGCGGGTTGCGCGTGACGGCTTGCAGGGCCGCGCCCACCAGCCCAAGGCCAGCCCCCACCAGCCCCGCCAGGATCACCCGCGGAAAGCGGATCTCCCAGACGATGTTCGCGCGCCCGGCACTCCAGTCTGATGCCACCAGACCCGGCGCTACACGGTCCTGGGCGATCGCCCAGACCGTGCTCGGCGGTATCGCGACCGCCCCTACCGACACCGCCAGAACAACCGACAGCACCAGAACCGCCACCGCCATCAGCGCGATACCTGTTCCTGTCCTGATCCGTCGGGCCATTGTGTGGGCGGCAACGTCAGTCATGGGTCAGTTGCCCCAGAACCCGGCAACCAGCTTTTCCACCGCCTTGATGGTGCGAGGGCCTGGTGTCGCCTCGACATATTCCAGCACAACGAAGCGGTCGTTCTTCACGGCGTCAATCCCGGCAAAAGCGCGGTTTTCTTCCATGAAGGCGATTTTCTGTTCCGCCGTCACATCGCCGTAGTTGACGATCACTACCACCTCTGGGTTGCGTTCCACCACCGGCTCCCAGCCGATCTCGGCCCAGCTTTTCTCGAGGTCATCCATGATATTGACCCCGCCTGCCGCTTCGATCATCGCGGTCGGCATGGCATAGGCCCCGGCGGTGAACGGCGCCTCTTCGCCGCTATCATAGACAAACACGCGCAGAGGGCTGCTGCGGTCCACGCCTGCCGTGGCTTCGGCCAGTTGCGCCTTCCAGCCCGCGACCAGTTCATTGGCCTTGGCCTCGACCCCGAAGATGCGGCCAAGGTTCAGTATGTCGGCATACATGTCATCCATGCTGGACTTGGCCTTGGGGCCGATGTGGATGCAGCTTTCGGTCAGCTCGTAGACCGCGATGCCAAAGGGGGCGAGGGTCTCGGGCGTGACCTCTCCGCCGACCTTCATGCCATAGTTCCAGCCAGCGAAGAAAAAGTCGGGCTCGGCCCCGGCCAGGACCTCCTTCGTCGGGTATTTTGCCGACAGTTCCGGCAGTTCGGCCACGCCCGCGCGCATCTCTTCGTCCAGCGTCTTCCAGCCGGAAATGCCGGTATAGCCGACCATCCGGTCGGCCAAGCCAAGCACCAGCATCATCTCGGTCAGGTTGACGTCGTTGGAAATCGCCCGGGCGGGGGCCGCATCGAAGGTGACCTCGCGGTCGCAGCTATTCACGGTGACCGGGTAGGCAAGGGCCGCAGTGGCGGAAAGCATCAGGGCGGCGAGGGAAAGACGGATCATCATGGGGTCCTTTAGGGTCACAGGTGGAAGGAAAAGCGCGGCGTGGTGCCGCTGCGGTCGATGCGGGCCTGCACGTTGAAGGCCTGGGCGAGGGTGGCCTCGGTCAAGGCCTTGTCCGGCGGGCCGTCGGCGAGGATGCGACCGTTCCTTAGGATCAGCACCCGTTCAGCGAACTCGGCCGCCAGCGTCAGGTCGTGCAGCGTGGCGATGACCGTCAGGCCAAGTCCCTTGAGCAACGCCAGCAATTCGAGCTGGTGGCGGATATCAAGGTGATTGGTCGGCTCATCCAGCACGATGACGCGCGGCTCCTGCGCCAGCGCCCGGGCGACCATCACGCGTTGGCGTTCCCCGCCCGAGAGCGTGCCGAAGGCGCGGCCCGCCATGGCATCCAGATCCATGCGCCGGATCGCGGCATTGATGATTGCGGCATCCTCGCCGCCCGGTGTGGACAGACCCGCCCCCCATCCCCGCCGGTGCGGCAGGCGGCCAAGCGCCACGATCTGCCGCGCGGTCAGGGCAAAGTCGGTCGGCTGCTCCTGCAGCACGGCGGCCAGATGGCGGGCTGCTTCAGACGCACCCATCAGCCAGATATCCTTGCCCATCAACCGCACCGTGCCGCGGCGCGGGGCCTGATGGCGGTAAATCAGCCGCAGGAGCGAAGACTTGCCAGCTCCATTGGCCCCGCAGATCGCCATGATCTGCCCCTGCGGCACGGAAAATGAGATGTCCGAAAGAATGTCGTCGCGTCCCCGCGGTCCCCAGAAAACGCCGTCAAGTTCGACGACATTCATTGTACCGACCCTTCACGGGTGACGATCATCGCTGCCGGTATGCGGGCCAGAGTGTTGTCGCACAGGCGGGGCGGGCAGTCGCGGCCCGACATCCAGCCATCGTCCAGCGCCGCATAAAGGCGAGAGAATTCAACCAGGTCGTCGATGGGCTGTGCCGGGTAGATATCTCCGAAAAGCCATGTCGCCTTGGCCGTGGCGCGCCAGCCAACAACGCAGGGGCCCCCATGATCGGGCACGCAACCAGCAAGGCAAGCGGTGCCCGACACTTCGAAGTCCTCGGCAAGACCCGCGGCCGCGATCGCTTCACGCAGCTTCTTGAGCAGGGCAAAGCCTGGCTCGCAATTCGATCCCGTGTGCTTGCAGGCCTTGCAAACCAGAATCTGATGCGGCGCGGATTGCGCCACCGAATAGCACGGCGTGGCCACTGGCCGCCGTTTGGACATCTCCATCGCATGCTCCTTCCGGGACACCCCGCCCGGTGGTTACTGACAGCGATGGCAGGTCTCCTGACTCGCGGGTCGTTGCTTTCCCCACCTTCCCAATCCTTTCAGACCAGTGGCACTGGGGGTTGCTCGCCGCCTACAGTTGCGGGGGCAGTCACGGCTTGAGCGGCTGATGCCTACACTCGACCCGTGTTCCCTTTTCACCCGGCCGTGCTTTGCTTGACCGAGAACCATCGCGGACAAGGTGTCTGCGAGCCAGGAGGTCGTCAAGTGCAATCCGACCAAAATCGCGAACGAATTCGCTACCTCGGACTGTTGGTGGGCTACATCGATCTGTTGTATATTGGTTGCCAGTGTTTACTCCTGCCTGGGCGGCAGTACCTTAGTGCACTGATTTAGCATGTTTTTTGCTTACACTTGACTTTGCGATCAATCTACCGTTTGTAAACGAATGCAAGGTCGCTTTCTGTGGCAATGATTAGCAGAACTATCTTGGTTTCCTTATGCAGAGCATGATCAGAGAGTTCTCGCGGGGCATCGCGCGCACGTGCTATATAAAGCGTGTAGGTGCATCCAAAGAATTCGCTTGGGTAAGACGCAAATACAGCATATTTTGAACATATGAAGATCAAGACCCCAGCAATAATTGATAATTTTGACGAGCCCTTTGGAGACTTCGACGAGGTGGAGGCCACGCCAGAAGACGATCTTTGGTTCCTTCCCGGTTCGCTGGAAGAAGAGGCAGATTACCTGCCGCCCGGGCCAAGGGCAGAACCGCGTGAAGCCGCTGTAATCGATGACTGGCGAAACGCAGAAGCAGGCGTTGCTGCGCGCCTTGCCCGTGTCGCCGGCCGTGTCGGTGCGTTGGACGACCGTTTGCGGCGCGCCCCGGAAGGTTGGCGGCACAGGCTTGCTTTGATTGAGGCGGCCGATCTGAGTTGGTTTGTAGGCGACCGGATTGGCCCGGATCGCCTAGCACTCTGGATCTCACTCCGACTATCCTCTGCTCAAGACGATACTAGGGCACTTGCACGACTCGGATGGGCTGTGCGGCGCCTGACTGGCGGCCCGAGCCCAGAAATGGATTTACCAGCCTTCCTTGACCGCCGTGACCCTGAAAATCTCGAAGGTAATGCCGAACCTTTTGTCGAACGCGCAGGCAGCTGGCTCGAACTGATGACACAGACTGGCCACTTGCATCCGATTACTCGGGCTTGCATGGGCTTTCATCTCTGGAGCCTCGCAGGACTAGGCCAGTATGGCGATCGGATGGAAGCGGCAGTCACGGCTGCTCGGATCGCTGCAAGTGAAGGGAGGGGAGCGGCCTTTACACCGCTGGCCATGGGCGGTGCAGTGGGGCTACGCGCCGGTGGCCCACCCGCTGACCGTCTAGTGCGATGGCTCGAAGGGATGGAGAGTGCGTGCGTGACCGCGATGCGGCAACTCGACGATATAGAAGCTTGGGCTGTGAGGGCAAAAATCGAGACGTCAACACTCTCAGGCAGAACACCACCTCAGTTGTGTGCCGTGCTGACTGAGTGGCCTCTTGTATCCGCCCCAATGGTTGAGGCTCTTACTGGCGCTAGCCGCGCGGCTGTTCAGCGCAATCTAGCTTGGATGCAAGCGCGCGGACTGGTCTACGAGATGACTGGTCAGGGACGCTTTAGAATGTGGCGCGCTACAAGCTGAAATTCTGCGGACGCACGCGGCTTCAAAGCTGCGTTGAGCAAAAAGCTGCTGAAAGGAATAAGCGGAAATGCATCTGCCGCTCCTGATCCATATGATGCGGAGTGAAGACATAATCCAAACTATTTTGGGAACTAAGTGACGTGGCGTTTGGGATAGAATGCAGGTCTTGATCCACAAAACAAACCTAGTCCGCCTTGAGCCGAGATTGCCCAAGGTTGGTATTGGGCTCTCAGACCCAGTGGTGCTTTTGCGAGAAGGTGACGCGAACGTAGCAGCTTTAGTTACCTTACCATCCCGCTTTCCTTTTGGCATTGGGAAGCCTCGCACCGTGCGCATCGGCTATCTTGGCGAACAAGCCAAAGCAATGCTTTGGCCTGCGCTCGAAAAAGCGGCTCCGCTCCGCGTTCGTATCGTTGGAGTTCTTACGGCTCACCTAAAGGGGGATGGGATGAACCAAATCTCGATATCTGTTTGGGGTGATCCAGCTGATATTGCGACAGAACGCTTGGAACATTTAAGTTTCATGGATAGCGGGTCATCTGATAATCCTACTATTTCAGATGAGCCCGGAGAGGAAGTTGCGGCTTCCCAGTCAGTGGAAGACGGCTCTACTACATAAATCTTGTGAGGGATTCATCTAGTGAGTCCAGCATGGTAGCAGAGATGCATGAGCAGACCGACACTGCCGACCTACAAGTAGGAACTTGCCAGCCTATAACAAAGCGCTCAAGCGCCGGGGCTCGCTGACGATCTGGTTCGACCCCGGGATGAGCTGGGATGCCGCGCCGACCGGCAGGCGTAGTCGCCAGTAGACCTATAGTAAGACCGCCATTTAGACTTGTTTGACGATGAAGGTTCTGTTCGGCATGGCGCTCCGGCAGACGACCGGTTTTGTCGAGAGCCTGCTGCGACTAGTTGGCCTCGACTGGACGGTGCCCGTCTTCAGCACGCTGTCCCGCCGTCAGACGACCCTGGCCGTCAACATCCGCTACCGTGGGCAGAAGGGCCCGCTGCACCTGCTTATCGACAGCATGGGCATCAAGGTCGAGGGCGAAGGCGAGTGGCACGACCGCAAACATGGTGGCCCCAAACGGCGGGTCTGGCGCAAGATCCACCTCGGGATCGACCAGGAAACGCTGGAGATCCGAGTCGTCGAAATCACCGGGAGCCATATTGGTGACGCACCGGTCTTGACCGACTCCAGGTCCGTATCGCCGCACTCAACGGCTACACAGCGCTCGGCATACCCGTCACGGAAGCTGTGGAATAAGTCCGTCCGGGGACAGGGGGTTTCTGCCCGGTCCCATGGAAGAGGAGCCGGATTATTTGCCGCCCGGACCACGGGCCGAACCGCATGAAGCCGAGATCCTCGACGATTGGCGGAAAGCAGAGGCGGGTCATGCCGCGCGTCTTGCCCGTGTAGCCGGTCGCGTCGGCGCGCTGGACGACCGGCTAAAGCGGGGCCCGGAAGGATGGCGGCACAGGCTTGCCCTGATAGAGGCTGCCGACCTCAGCTGGTTCGTGGGTGATCGCATTGGCCCGGATCGGCTGGCGCTCTGGATCTCCATGCGCCTGTCCGGCGCGCACGACGACACCGCAGCCCTTGCACGTGTCGGTTGGGCGGTACGTCGTCTGACAGGGGGGCCAGGCCCAGAGGTGGACCTGGCCGCCTTTCTCGACCGCCGTGATCCCGAGAACATGGCAGATGAAGCAGAGCCCTTCGCGGACCGCGCGGGCGGTTGGCTCGACCTGATGGCGCAAGTCGCAGATCTTCACCCGATAGCCCGTGCCTGCGCGGGCTATCACTTCTGGAGCCTCGCGGGCCTCGGGCAGCAGGGCGATCGAATGGAAGCGGCAGTCACGGCCGCGCGGATCGCGGTGAGCGATAGCAAGGGAGCAGTCTTTGCGCCTCTGGCCATGGGAGGGGCAGGGGGGCTGCGCGCTGGTGGCCCGCCTGCTGACCGTCTGGCGCGCTGGCTCGAAGGGATGGAGACCGCATGTTTGACCGCAATGCGGCACCTAGACGATATCGAGGTATGGTCAGCGCGGGCAGAAACAGAGACGATCTCTCTCTCTGGCAAGACCCCGCGCGCTTTGCGCGCAGTGTTGACCGAGTGGCCCTTTGTATCCGCACCGATGGCCGAGGCAGTGACGAGCTCGAGCCGTGCCGCAGTTCAGCGCAACCTCGCCTGGATGGAAGCGCGCGGTCTCATCCGCGAAGTGACAGGGCAGGGGCGGTTTCGGATGTGGCGAGTGACATCATGAATGACACATCAGCAGCAGGCCTAGAACGGTGAAAAGCAAGGCCAACCTTCGTCAACTTCCCGGTTGTCGCGTAGCCCTAAGTTGTACCTGCGACGTGCCTATCGCTTCTAACGAATTCTTGGCGAGAAGAGTCCAGACCAAAGCCGCGTCTCAGCCTAGAAATCAATATCAGAAAGGCAGATCATCATCTTCGTCAATTGCTTCGCCTTCGTTGCACCGTACCGTCGTTGCAACCACAACCCCTGATACCACCTCCAAAAGCAAATCACGCTCGTATGTACTCCCATATCCCATGTGAACGTATTTGAGCAACTTGCCTTGTGGGATATGTAACGTTCCAGAATACCATTGCGCGAACACCTTGTCCGGGAACCCGGGAAAGATTGTTGCCACAACGACCTTGGTTCCATCTTCGAGCCATCCGCCCAAGTCGGTGAGATACAGGCGATCATCCACGATCTCCCAACTGCCAATATACCGGCGCCACAAAGCTGTGTGGGAACGTTTGAACTCCGGCCTATTGCCACCCTTGGAAAAATAGTCTTCCAGAGGTTCGGTAGACATTTTGAGGTTTTCGCCTTGGTAGATAATTTTCTCTTGGATTTGGGCTGTCACGCTGAACCTCCTTTGTCGAGTAATTGCAATCATATCTGTGTTGATCGAATGCCCAATGGAATTTCAGCAGTGCACTAGGTTGCGATGCATCAGTTTCAGACATGCTGTTTACACGATGGCGATTACCATTCATCGTCTCGGTTTCCGAAGTCGAAGTGATTTCGTTCGATAGACTTGGCCTGGATTGCCTTCATCCCCCATTTCCCGCGCTTCTTGTCGAAACTGGCAATAGCGATACCCTCAACAAGATCGCCAGCCTGTATCCCTTCAGCAGTGATCATGTGTGGTGGAATGAAGATGTCTCCACGTGTGAAGCCCAACCCGTTCGGTGTCACGTTCGTTGCATCACAGAACGGGCGACAAACATCCGAAGAAGGGGCTTGATCTGTTGGCTCGATTTCAACAATCCGCGTGCGTACGCCGCTCTTGGAATGATGCTGGGCAAGGCGAACCGCGACGGCATCCCCGATCTTGGCTTTACCAAGATAAAGCGAGATCGGGCAGATGCCATCAACGCCGCGGGCGACGACCACATGGATCAGAGACTTCTCCCGGTTGATGTGGTCGATGACTCCAACTTGGGAGGCCAGAATATCCATACGCGTGCCGTCAACTCGTGGGCAAATCCGATGAATTGTTGCCCGCCCTGGCTCGGCCTTCGAGGTTTCGTACTGCACTTTGATCGGCGTGCCTTCGGGCAGGCCGCGGATGTCTATATGGTTCTCAGGCAGGCTCAGTTCGATTGCGAATGGATTCCCCTTCACATAGATCCGACGTCGCCGTCGAGGCTTCTGACCATCCCGCGCATCGATATTGAAAACGTCCCCAAGGCAAGCATCAGTCCATGGGAGGTGAGAGAAGAGCAAAGCTTCTGCCGCATCGCTAAGCCCGCCATAGAAGGTGCGATCAGTCGGGTTCTGGCTGATCGCCGCAAGCCTTTCGGCAAGGCTCAGGGCTTCGCGCGGAATCTGGTACCCGGTGCGGGCCCGGTGAGCCATCATCCGTTCGACCTCGAAACGAGCCTCGGCAGGATGGCTTTCTTCCAGCAAGGTTGCAAACTTGACGCGGACCTTGCCAACGAAGTCATCGTCCTGTGAACAGCTCAGTGCCTTGGCATAGCACGAACGCTTCAGATTGATATCGTTCGGTACCAGATCTCCGATCAGTTCCCACGCCCAGTATTCCGAAGCCTTTTCCCGAGCAAATTCGACGGCAAGTGTCAGCGCTTCATCAGTGCGCCCCATACCCCGTAATAGTTTTGTAAGGTTGAGCTTCAACCAGATGTTATCCGAGAAGCGCTTCATGGCATCCTGCACGAGCGGCAAAATGAAATGGCGATCATCCGCGCGGTCGCTTTCGGCGGCCTCGGACGCTGCGGCCTGGATCACTTGCTCGACGAGCGCAGGGTAGATCTTACCGTCCTTTCCCGTCTGCCGCGTGAAATCTTCGTCACTGAAATGGTCCGGGTTCCAGAGGCGAAGGAAGGGGAGTACTTTGAGGTGGTCCCCTTTAGTCAGCCGCAACGCCTGACGCAGCATGAGGCTGTGCAGTAGATCGGGACCTCCAACGTCCAGCTTCAGGTACGTGTTTAGATGCCTCTTTACGCGCTGCACGATTGGCGATGAGAGTTCGTCATCCTGCTTACCTTCAAGCTCACCTTTGATCAGCCGGTAGAGTTCCCAGCCCCAGGACTTCCGGTCGTCCGGCTCCAAATTTCCGCTGGCATTAATGTTGGCGTAGATCCGCGCGGCCTCCTCGTGCTTACCCTGCTTGCTGAGGTTGCGCGCAGCCTGTGTGGCGCGCCGATCGGGGTCCGCAAGAGCCAGTGCCTTGTCGCGGTGTTCGGTCAACATCCCATCTGTGGCGGGGACTTCGACGCGCCTCAAATGGTCCAGATATTCTGAGAGCATCTGTCGATCGTGGTCGGCGGAGTGCTGCTTCACAAGCGCTATGAGGCACCACGCATAGGCGGCCCGGTCAAAATCATCCGCCTCAGGATCGGCAGTACGCTCCGCCGAAAGCACATAAGCTGCCTCAAGCTGACCACTTTTCCTCAGCTCGGTGACCTCTTTGGAGCGATGGTTCCAACCACCGCCCTTGCCTCTACGGCGGGCACTGGCAATGGTGAAACTCATGGGTGTACCTCGACTGTCAGTACTGTCACGATATCATCCTGCAGCTTGGCGAGTGACAGCGTTGGCTCAGGGGATGGGTTGATCGGCATGAACCGAGTCAGTTGGTTCTTGCCATTGTAGAAAATATCCACCGTGACCAAGTCCGATCCGCGCGAGAAAACGTAGCGCTGGCTCCAGGCCTGTTCCTTGAGGCTTATCACTCTGATTCCGTTTTGCGTCAGCGCGGCCACTAGGCGATCATGGAAATCTTTCAAAAACGGACGGTCCGGGGCGCTCCCTCCGGCCGCGCTCGACCCGCCAGCTCCGGGTTTCTGCCCAATCAAGTCGGCGAGGCGAGCCATGATCTCCTCCGCGAAGCCGTCAGGTCTGTGGCAAGTCACACCAGATACCGTCCAGTTTCCCTTGTAGCCAATGTCGATTCGAACAGCTTCTGCGCCGCGCTTGAAGAAGTGCGCTTCTCGGTACTGGTGGTGAGCAACGTCCTCGATCTCGACGCCGGTGTCATCCAGCCGGTTACGGATCTCAGTTTGGAGCCAGGTGCGGAACAGGGACTGTGGCGAGGCAGCACTGGAGGGAGACCCGTTTGGTTCAGGCGGCTTGCCGCGCTGGTTAGATGGTCCCGGTTCACCGCTTGGCTGTACAGGTTCAGCGGAAGATGGTGTGAAGCCGGTCCCAGCCTGCTGCAACCTTATTTCCGGGGGGTCGACAAGATAGAGCTTACCGCTAGTCCGGGTCATCGCCGTATAGAGCCAGCGGAAATAGTCCGACGAGCGTGGGTTCTGCCGAGTCGCGCAACTGACAATCACATGGCTCCACTCGCCACCCTGCGCCTTGTGGCAAGTAATGGCATAGCCAAACCGGAGGCGAAGCGCGTTGAAATATGGATCCGAACGTAGTGCAAGCTGGAACTCGTCACGCTCCTTATTCCGGTCGATATGCTTATGGCGCTTAAGGAAATCTACGTAGAGGGCGCGCTGCTGCGCCGATTCCAGGCTGGCGTCGTCGCCGTGCAGAAAATCATCGAGGATCTTGGCCTTCAGGATCAGATCATCGGAATCTGGTTGCGGCAGAGCAACCATGACATCCCGGAAATTCAGTGCAATATTTACAGGTTCCGAAATGTCGCTATTGCCAATCTTCTGGAGCAACTGCACCGACCGCCGCTCGACCGACGTTTCAACTGAATCGATCTGTAGTATTTCACCATTGGCAACGTAATGCGGCCCACAAAAGCCATTGGCAGCAACGATAACGCTGTCACCGGCGGCAACGGTCGCCATCCCCGGAAACAACATGGTCCGGATCGCGCGATTGAAATTGGCAGCCTCGGCATTTGAGTGGGTCACGATGATTGGCGCCTCAGGGCCGCGACCCTCGCGAATCTTCATGTAGAGCGGTGTGACGCTGTCTTTGGGCAGGGGGATGACGTCATCGTCGAATGAGAAGGACAGGCTGCTAAAGCGTCCGCTGACGACGCCTTCGCGCAACGGCAAGACATTGCGGATTACTGCGCTGTCAGACTTCTGGCGGACAATTTCGGTTAACTCATAACTAATGGCATCAAGCCCGAATCTCTCGCGCAGGTAATCAGCGTCTAGCGCAGGCGAGGTGGACATGCCGACAGGAGGCAGCTGCGCCGGATCGCCGATGAAAATGATCTTGCGGGCATTGCCTGAATGGGTTGAGCCGACGTGCGCGATCAGATCTTGCAGCAGATGCCCGCTGCCAGACCGAAAAAATTCACTTTCGGAATACACATTCGAGACGAGCGACGCTTCGTCGATGATGGCAACTGCATCGATAGGGTCCTCGTTATTCCGGACCTTGGCGATCATCTTGAAGGTAGCCGCCCCCTCGTCATCATCATCGGTCTGCTCGGTCATGTCGCTGTAGTTGTAGATCAGGCTGTGGATCGTGCGCGCTGACTGACGCGTTTTCTTCGCGATCACCTTGGCCGCCCGACCCGTTGGAGCGGCGAGCGAGAACATCCGCCCTTGGGTAAGCAAGAACTCGGTCAGGCCGCCTGCGAGGAACGTCTTCCCTGTTCCCGCATATCCTTTCAGCAGGAACACCCTTTGGTCGTCGTCTGCCAAGAAACCATCGAGCGCCTCGATGCACCTCTGCTGGTCAGCCGTGAGCTCTTCCTCGAACATGTCTCGCAGTGACATCCGCGTCTGAGGCTGCCTGACCTTGGTCGCCTGGCCAGTGGCATGATTCTGGCTACTGTTCTCAATCGCTCCGATAGGACGCACGCCAGGTGCGGCTTCGAGAGCTGAAGTAGTCTCTATGGGCGGAGAATATCTTCGCGCCTGCCAGTCGATGTCCGGCCGCATGTGAAGGCAGAACCAGGCGGTAAGTGAACGGGCATCGTCGACAAGGTCGCGGGCTTCAGTGATTGATACTGGGCGTTTGCCATGTGCTGCGATGTTTCCCAGTTTCCGGATTGTGTGGAGTAGCCCAAGAACCCGCCTACCCAGTAGATCCTCGTGCTGAAGCATTTGCAAGCGATCGAACTGCGCCTCATCGCTGCTCAGTGGCAGGCCATGGTGCCGGAAGAGATGGCAGACCATAGCTTCCGAGAAGTTGCGAAGGCGGATCGTCGAGAAGTCAGGGAGTTTGTCGGCATTCTGCTCTGCCTCGTCCGCTAGAGTATGCAGGTCTGGCCAGAGCGGCAGCAGCAAGCCGAAGCTCTCCGAAAGTTCTGCGGCCGTCATTCCCATCTTGTCCCCCTTTACTGGCGCACGGCACCTTTTGCGAAATGAATTCCCAGGCTCCTGCGCTAGATCACCCTAAAAAGATATGCCTTTGAAATCGGGCCAAAATAGGGGGCAAGCATGACACTTCACCAACTATCGGAACGCTAACCTTGGCTGACGCAGGGAACAACCTTTCAATTGCTGATGAAAGGTATTTGACGGCGCGCCCGTCGGTCAATTTAGATGCGGCTTGCGTTCATGAATCGTGGCACTTGACCCAAGGACCAAGTGCAAACCCAGCTGGTAGCTCACCGCGCCGCGCCGTTGCCGTGTCAGCTTTTCTCGATTCCCCTCCCTCTAGGAAGCCTTGCCGGGCCGAAGAAAAGCTCGGCAAGCATGACCAGCCAGCTGTCAGTGGGATCGAACCGGGGCAGTGGAACACGGAGATGGAGGGCAATTTCTTGGTTCGTCGGCTGATAGTGCCCCACGGGGTGGTGTAGGTTGTGGCTGAGGTGGTCACCGGCGAAGTTCCGGTAAGGTCTGGTTGCTGACACCAACCCGGACTGGAGATTCCACCGATGACCAATGACATGAT
>Ga0209347_1001406_pt1 | contig 39798 bp, 28 predicted proteins | sample AutmiccommuBRH23_FD_187382 | JGI IMG/M metagenome (GOLD analysis project Ga0209347, IMG submission 187382) | Deep subsurface microbial communities from Mt. Terri, Switzerland - Autotrophic microbial communities BRH/23 (SPAdes) (version 2) | ecosystem: Environmental > Aquatic > Deep subsurface >... | reverse complement strand
CAGCCCGATCTTCCAGACCTTCACGAACTTGTAGATGGGTGACTTCTGCGCCGTTTCGATCACCGAAGGGTCGATGTCGTTTGCGAGCGCGGCAGCGATCACCTCCGGGTCATTCGGATCGAGAATCAGGCTCCTCTGTCCCTCGATCAGCTGATCGTCCGGAAGCTTGGCGACCTCCTCGATTCTTGACGCGTCGTAGAGAACGTTGCCGAGGTAGCGAATACGCCCGACACATGAGTGGAAGCAGGCCGGCGCCTGTCCTGTCTCGAGGCGCGGAAAACAGAGGATGCATTTCTCACTCTTGCCCGTCTGCCAGTTGAAGAAGGTCTTCTTGTAGGGACAGGCGGCCACGCAGGAACGCCACCCGCGGCAGACCTTCTGATCGATCAGGACGATCCCATCCTCTCCTCTCTTGTAGAGGGCTCCGGATGGACAAGATGCGACGCAGGAGGGATTGAGGCAGTGGTTGCAGATCCGCGGAAAGTAAAAGAACACCAAGCGCTCGATCGCGAACAGCTGCTCTCTCTGCGATTCGCTCATTCCGTCCAGGTTGACGTCATTCGCGGCATAGACCGGGGAGCCGCTCAGATCGTCATCCCAGTTGGGCCCCGCTTCGATGTCCATCAGCTCGCCGGTAATGAGCGAGATTGGTTTCGCGGTCGGCTGGTCGGATCCTTCGGGCGCGTTGAAAAGGTTCTGGTAGTCGTAGGTCCAGGGCTCGTAGTAATCGTCGAGGCTCGGCATCGAGGGGTTGTGAAAGATGTTCCAGATGATCCTGGAGCGCCCGGTGGAACGGAGCCGCAGCTTTCCCTCGCTCAGCTCCCATCCGCCGTTGTACTTCTCCTGGCTCTCCCACTGCGTCGGATAGCCGGTCCCGGGCTTGGTCTCGACGTTGTTCCACCACATGTACTCGGTACCGCGCCGGTCGGTCCAGATGTTCTTGCATGCGATCGAGCAGGTGTGGCAGCCGATGCACTTGTCCAGGTGAAACACCATCGCGATCTGTGAACGAACGTCCATGGGTCAGTCTCCTCACCAGACGAGCTTGTCGAGCTTGCGGACCAGAATGTGCGTGTCGCGGTTGGACCCGACAGGTCCCCAGTAGTTGAAGTGGAAAGTGAACTGACCGTAGCCCCCGGCCATGAGGTTCGGCTTGAGCCTGGTCCGGGTGAGCGAGTTATGCCCGCCAGCCCGGCGGTGACCGCGAAGCGGCGACTTCGGGACCGAGTAGGTACGCTCCGGCGAGTGGTACTGAATCGAGATTCCGCGCGGGATGCGGGCCGAAACGACGGCCCTGGTCACGACCACGCCGTGATCGTTGTAGGCCTCGACCCAGTCGTTGTCGGCGATCCCGAGCTCCGCGGCATCCTTGTCGTTCAGCCACAGCGGCTCGACTCCGCGAGAGAGCGTCGTCATCCTCTGGTTGTCGCCATACGTCGAGTGGATGTGCCACTTACCGTGCGGGGTCAGATAGTTGAGCATCATCCCGCCCGTTCCCTGCTCGGTGAACCGCAGGTCCGCGTACTCGGCGGGAAGTGGCTTCGGTTTGTAAGTGGGCAAGTGTTCGCCGAACTCGAGATACATCGGGTGGTCGAGGTAGTAGTGCTGCCTGCCGGTGAGAGTCCGCCAGGGGACGAGACATTCAATGTTGTACGTGAACGGGGAGTAGGGCCGGCCGTTCTCGATCAGCCCCGACCACATCGGGCTGTTGATGAACCTGCGCGGACGGGCGGTAATGTCGGCCAGCGTCGTCCGCGTACCCCGATCCTTCTCCACGAGATGGACCAGGGGTACGCCGGTGATCTCCTCCATGTTTCCGTACGAGCGATGCGACAGCTCTCCGTTGGTCACGCTCGCGAGATGGAGAATCGTCTCGACCACGTTCTCGTCCTCGCGAAGCGAAGGATAGCTGGCGCCTTCCCACGACTCGGCCGGCCGCTGTTCGACCATCTCGTCGTAAAAATCGTCGATCGAGTAGTGGGTTCCGTGCGCGCCCAAGCCGTTCGCGCGCGCAGCCGGGCCGAACGAGACGTACTGATTGAACAGATTTCGGTAGTCGCGCGTGACGATCTTGAGTCCGGGCATCGTCTTTCCCGGAATGGCCTCGACCTCGCCATCCATCCAGTTCCGGATCGATGTCTGCGCGATCTCGGCAGCGCTGTCGTGCGCCAGCGGCGTGGCGACGATGTCGCGCACCTTCTCCGGAAAATGCCTTGGCGCCAGCTCCTGCATCACCCGCGCGAGCTCGCGGAAGATCTGCCAGTCGCTCTTCGACTCCCAGGAAGGCGGAACCGCCTTCGACAGGGGGTGAATGAACGTGTGCATGTCGGTGGAGTTGATGTCCGACTTTTCGTACCAGGTCGCGGCAGGAAGAATGATGTCGGAGTAGAGAGCCGAGGTGTCCATCCGGAAGTTCAGATCGACGACCAGGTCCATCTTCCCTTCCGGAGCGTCGCGCCAGACGACGTCTTTCACTTCGTCCTGCGCGATCTCCTGAGCGACCGAATTGCTGTGCGTTCCGAGGTAGTGCTTGAGAAAGTACTCGTGCCCTTTGGCCGACGCCATCAGGGCATTGCCCCGCCAGATGAACCAGACCCGGGGCCAGTTCTCGGGCGCGTCCGGATCCTCGACGGCGAACTTCAGCTCGCCCGACTTGAGCTTTTCGACGATGTGCGCGACGATCGCCTCGTCGCTTTCCGCACCAGCCTCCTCCGCCTCTCGCACCAGGTCGATCGAATTCCGATTGAACTGCGGATAAAACGGCAGCCATCCGTTGCGGACCGCCTGAATCTGACGGTCGATGGTGTGGCCCGACGCCGTCTTCGGCCCCAGATCCGGCACCGTGTGATAGTCGGTGAACGAGCGTTCGTAACGCCATTGATCGGTGTGCACGTAGTGCCAGCTGGGGGCGTTCTGCAACCGGGACGGGGGAATCCAGTCCTTCGCGAAGGCGATTGCGCCCCATGGCTCGCCGGGAGCCAGCTTCTCCTGCCCCACGTAATGCGCCAATCCACCGCCGTTCACGCCGATGCATCCGGTGAACATCAGCGCGTGAATCGCCGACCGGTACATCAGGTTCCCGTGGTACCAGTGGTTGATGCCCGCTCCGATGATCACGGTGCATTTGCCGTTGGTCAGCTCGGCGGTCTTTCCCCACTCGCGGGCGAAACGGATCAGCATCTCGCGGCCGAGTCCCGTGTAGCGCTCCGACCAGGCCGGTGTGAACGGCTTCGTCTCGTCGTCGTACGACTCGGGGTAAGCCCCCGGCAGGCCGCGAGGCACCCCGTACTGCGCCATCAGGAGGTCGTAAACGGTCGCAACCGCCACCATCGAGCCGTCCGCGGTCTCGAGATAGCGGACCGGCACGCCGCGCAGGTGCGAGCCGCTCTCACCGAAGTCGTCGAAGCGAACCTGCAGGACGTCCTCCGGCGTGCGGAGAAACGTGAGTCGCGGGTCGATCGCTTCGCCGGTCAGCCCGTCCTGAAGCTTGAGGTTCCACTTCCCCTTCTCTTCACCCCACCGGAAACCTGAAGAGCCCATCGGCATCCGCGGCTCGTCGGCAGCGTCGTCCCACATGAGGAATTTCCAGTCGGCATGCTGACAGCCGGCGTACCGGGTGAGGCGGCCCGCCCTGAGCATCTGTCCCGGCCGAAAGTGACCGTTCTCCGCCTGAAGCTCCACCAGATAGGGAGCGTCGGTGTACTGCTTCGTGTATTTCTTGAAGTAGGGCACCTCGCGATCGTAATGGAGCTCCTTGAGCAGGACGTGATTGACGGCCATCCACCACGCGCCATCCTGACCGGCGTTGATGGCCGCCCACTCGTCGGCGTATTTCGCCACCTGGTTGAAGTCCGGCGCGAATACCCACATCTTCGACCCGTTGTGGCGCGCCTCGGCCGCGAAATGGCAGTCGGGTGTCCGGGTCATGTTCAGGTTCGACCCCATCACCGCAAGCAGCTTCGCGTTGTACCAATCGGCCGACTCCTGGACGTCGGTCTGCTCTCCCCAGGTTTCGGGCGAGGCGCTGGGCAGATCGCAATACCAGTCATAGAACGAGAGCGAGACGCCGCCGAGAAGCTGCATCAGGCGTGCGCCCGAGGCGTAGCTGATCATCGACATCGCCGGGATCGGAGAGAAACCGTTGATGCGATCCGGTCCCCACTTCTTAATGGTGTGAAGGTTCGCCGCCGCGATGAGCTCGAGCACCATCGGCCACGACGCGCGGCGCAACCCTCCCTTCCCTCGGGCCCGCTGATACCGTCCGCGGCTCTCCGGATTGTCGACGATCGAACGCCAGGCATCGACCGGGTCGTCGTGCTGCGCGCGCGCCTGCTTCCAGAGGTCGAGCAGAGCCCCGCGCATGTAGGGATATTTCACCCGCAGCGGACTGTAGAGATACCAGGAGTAGGAGATGCCGCGTTGGCAGCCGCGCGGCTCGTAGGGAGGAATGCCTTTCGCCAGCAGCGGGTAGTCGAGAGCCTGCATTTCCCAGGTCACGATCCCGTTCTTGACGTAGATCTGCCACGAGCAGCTTCCCGTGCAGTTCACTCCGTGCGTCGAACGGACCACCTTGTCGTGCTGCCAGCGATTCCGATAGAACTCCTCCCAGCCTCGCGACTGCGGATCGACTTTGTCCTGGATCCAGGGGATGGCGTTTCGCACGCTCATTTCTTCTTTCCTCCCACGAGGCTTCGTCTCACGCCTCGGAATCGCCGTCTCCAGATCACGTCGGCTCCGGCAAAACCGATTGCCGTGCCGACGAAGCCGAGAAGAAGGAACGCCACACGGTCGGGCGCCTCGGCGCGCCCACCTTTCGCCGTCGCATCTTCGAGGTAAGCGACCAGCGGCACGAGCTCGTCATTGGTGATCGGGTGGCCCGCGAAGAGGGCCTGCATCGTCGGCGTCGCGGGCGCCTGCAGCCAGGAAGCGAGTGTCTTTCGCCCCTGCATCCGCTCGAACACCTTGGTCAGATCGGGACCGAGCTGCCCGCCGCCCAGGCGCGGCAGGCCCGCCGCCGAGTGGCAACTGATGCAGGAGGCTCCCCCGTTCGCGAGCGGGCGGATCCCGGCGAACAGCTCGAAGCCCTGGCGCACGTCCGTCGCGGTGAATGGAACGTCGCTCATCGACAGGCCGACGAATTGCGAGATCTCCAAGGCGGACTCGCTCTCGATCAGGTCGACCAGCGCCGCGGCCTTCTCCGGCGTAACCCCCGCGATCTGGGGCATGATCGCCCCCCGAGCCTCCTCCTTCAGCTTGAGGACGTACGGATCATTCGAGTCGAGGTACTTTTTAGGGTTGTAGATGAAGTCGGCAACCCACTGCCTGTCCCTGCGCTTGGTGACGTCTTTCAGGTCGGGCCCCACCAGCCGGCCTCCACCGATCGTGTGACAGCTCATGCAGCTCTGCCGAAACGTCGTAGCGGAATCCTGCGCGAACCCCACCGCCGCGAACAGAAGAGCCAGCAGAACCATCAGAGTCTTCTTCATGAGTCGCCCCTCTTAGCAGCGGTCAGCGGCATTGCGGCGGTGATAGAACCACCAGGTGATCGCGATACAGGTGGCATAGAAGGCCATGAATCCCCACAGCGCCGGAGCCGCTCCTCCCGTTGCCGAGATCGACGTGCCGAAACTCTTTGGAATGAAGAAGGCGCCGTAGGCCGCCACCGCGGACGAGAAGCCGAGCACGGCCGCCGCTTCCATTGAGGCCGCCCGCTCGGCCTCCTCGACAGCCGCGGCCCCGCAACCGGCAGCCGTTCGCCGGTGCTCGCCGAGGAAGATCACCGGGATCATGCGGAAGGTCGATGCGTTCCCGATCCCGGTCAGCACGAATAGGACGATGAAGCTCGCCAGGAAGAGCGGAAAGCTTCCGGCCGCCCCGTCTCCGGGGAGCGCGAGAATGGCCACGCCGGTGACGAGAGCCATGATCACGAAATTCCAGAACGTGACCGGCGCGCCCCCCAGCCGATCGGCGAGGACGCCACCGACGGGCCTCGCAAGTGCCCCTACCAGCGGCCCGATGAAGGCAAACTTCATCGCGTCGACCGTCGGAAACTGTGACGAGATCAAGAGGGGAAGACCGGCGGAGAAGCCGATGAATGAACCGAACGTTCCGAGATAGAGCCAGCACATCAGCCAGTTGTGCTTGCGGCGGAAAATGACCGCCTGCTCGGAAAAGGATGCCCGCGCCGTGGCGAGATCGTTCATGCCGAACCAGGCGGCGAACACCGAGACGACGATGAGCGGCACCCAGATGAATCCCGCGTTCTGAAGCCAGGTCGAAGCGGATCGGCCGGATTCGGCATTCACCATCTGCGGCGCGCCGCCGAAGGCGCCGAACACTCCGACCGTAATCACCAGTGGAGCCAGGAACTGCGCTGCGCTGACACCCAGATTTCCGAGGCCGGCGTTGAGGCCGAGCGCGGTTCCCTTCGACGCCTTCGGGAAGAAGAAACTGATGTTCGCCATGCTGGAGGCGAAATTGCCTCCCCCCAGTCCGCACAGCAGAGCGATCGCGACGAACACCCAATAGGGAGTCGTCGGCGACTGGACGGCCAGGCCGATCCCCATGGCCGGAAGGAGCAGCAGCGCGGTGCTGACCGCGGTCCAGCGCCGCCCACCAAAAATCGGAACGATGAACGAATAGAATATGCGGAGTGTCGCGCCGGAAAGTCCCGGCAGCGCCGCGAGCAGGAACAACTGTCCGGTCGTAAAAGCAAAACCGGCCGATCCCAGCTTGACGACCACGATGCTCCACACCATCCACACCGCAAAGGCTAGAAAGAGCGCAGGAATCGAGATCCAGAGGTTCCGGCGGGCGATTGCCTCTCCCCGCTCCTCCCAGAATTCCGGGACCTCAGGCTGCCAGACGGTCAGCACGTACTCGCTCATTGGCTCGGGCCTCCGAATTGGCTCGCACGCGGCTCGGTGGCCCGGATCCACTGCTCCGGAAAAAGGAGGAGTCGGTGAGCCCATGCGCGAACGCGCGCGATGCCGTATATTGTTGACATGTAGATGAACAACTCTATAAGACAGGCCGACGCGGCCGCCGTGACGACAGATACTCGATGATTGGAAACAGGAGAGAGCAATGCTGACTGCAACCGCCGAACACGCGCTGCGCGCGATGCTCGAGCTCGGGCGGCTCGAACCGAAGGACTCGATCCTCGGCCGCGACCTCGCGGAACGGGCCGGCGTTCCTCCGAACTATCTGTCGAAAATCCTCGTGGCGCTGAATCGCGCTGGATTCGTCGCGGCCGTGCGCGGCTCCGGTGGCGGATACCAGCTCACCCGTCCGGCAAATCAGATTCGGCTCGTTGACGTCGTCGCTGTCTTCGATCCGAACAGCGCCCACCCGCGATGCCTGCTCGACGTCAATTCCGAGTGCAGCGATGCGACCGCCTGTTCGGCCCACCACCGATGGAAGAGCGTGCGTTCTGCCTACGTCCTCTTCCTGCAGGAAACCACGCTCGCCGACGTCTCGGAAAGCTAACGACTTTCAGCGACGTCGCCACGGCTGCGGTGAGAATCCGGGGGCTTTTTACCTCAGCGCCGCGCTCACGACCGCCTGCGCTTCCTTCTGAATCTGCGCGAGGTGCTTCTCGCTCACGAAGCTCTCCGCGTAGATCTTGTAGATGTCCTCGGTGCCCGAAGGCCGCGCGGCGAACCAGCCGTTGGCCGTCGTCACTTTCACCCCGCCGAGCGGATTCCCGTCGCCGGGGGCGTTGGTGAGCACCGCCTCGATCGGATCTCCCGCGAGCTTGCGTGCACCCACGTTTTCCGGCGAGAGCTTTCCGAGCCGCGCTTTCTCTTCCGGCGTCGCGGCTGCGTCGATGCGCGCGTAGAATGGCGCGCCGAACTTCGCGACTAGCTCCGCGTAGAGCTCGCCTGGATCGCGGCCGGTCTTCGCGGTCATCTCGCATGCGAGCAGCCCCAGGATGATCCCGTCCTTGTCCGTGGTCCAAACGTTTCCGTCGCGCCGAAGGAAAGACGCACCCGCGCTCTCTTCTCCTCCGAAGCCGAGCGAGCCGTCGAGCAGCCCGTCGACGAACCACTTGAATCCCACCGGCACCTCGTAGAGCCGTCGCCCCAGATCCTTCGCGACGCGGTCGATGAGGCTCGAGCTGACGGCCGTCTTCCCGACCGCGGCCTCAGCGCTCCAACCCGGGCGGTGCGCAAAGAGGTACGAGATCGCGACGGCGAGGTAGTGGTTCGGATTCATCAGCCCCGCACTCGGCGTGACGATGCCGTGGCGGTCGTTGTCGGTATCGTTCCCGAACGCGACGTCGAAGCGGTCGCGCAGCGCGATCAGCCCGGCCATCGCGTTCGGAGAGGAGCAGTCCATCCGGATCCGCCCGTCCCAGTCGAGCGTCATGAAGCGGAAGGTGGGATCGACGTCGGGATTCACGATCTCGAGATCGAGCCCATAGCGGTCGCGAATGACGCTCCAGTAGTGAACGCCGGCTCCCCCCATCGGATCCACGCCGATCTTCACGCCGGAGGCCTTCACCACGTCGAGGTCGATGACCGAGCCGAGGTCGGCGACGTAGCCGCCGATGAAGTCGTGGCGGGTCGTGGTTGGGGCCGCGAGCGCTTTCTGGAACGAGATTCTCCGAATCCGCGAAGAATCCGCCATCAGCGCGTTCGCCGCTTTCTCGATCTTCTTCGTCGCCTCGGTCCCGGAGGGTCCGCCGTGCGGCGGGTTGTACTTGAAGCCTCCGTCCTCCGGAGGATTGTGGGACGGAGTGACGACGATGCCGTCGGCGAAGCCGGATCGCCTCCGGCGGTTGAAGGTGAGAATGGCGCGCGAGATGACCGGCGTGGGCGTGTAGCCGCGATCCTTGTCGATCATCACCTCCACGCCGTTCGCGGCGAGCACTTCCATCGCCGAGACGAACGCCGGCTCGGAAAGGGCGTGGGTGTCGATGCCGAGGAAGAGTGGACCGTCGATCTTCTCCTCGCGGCGGTAGTCGCAGATCGCCTGGGTCGTGGCGAGGATGTGGAGCTCGTTGAAGGCGAGCCGGAGCGAGGAGCCACGGTGGCCTGAAGTTCCGAACGCGACCCGCTGCTCCCGCACCGACGGATCGGGCCGTTCGGCGTAATACGCGGTGACGAGTCGCGGCACGTTCACCAGCATCGCGGCAGTGGGAAGGGTTCCCGGTTTCCCGGAGCTTGTCATCAGTACCTCCTGGTTGCGCGGTGTCAGGCAGCAGCGCGGACGAGTCTCGCAAGCCGGATGCGCGCCTCTGGCGAAACGTCCGTCCACGCGATGACGATCTCCTCCCCTGCGAGAGCCATGCGCGGAAAACCGGATCCGCGGACGCTCGTCGTTTCGGCGATTCTGACGACCTCCGCCATCGTTCCGTCCGGGCGGATCTCGCGCGCGACCACCGCCGCAGCGTCGCCCGAGCCGTCGAGCCAGCTCACCACGGCCGTGCCGTCGCTCAGCAGCACGAGGTCGACGCGTCCCGCGGCCGCCCCCGAGTCGAGCCTCACCGGCGCCGAGAAGGTCACTCCCTCATCCTTCGAGAAAGCGGCCAGCACCTTCGGCTCTCCTTCGGCCCCCGTGAACCAGGCGAGCGCAATCATTCCGTCGCGCGCGGCGATCTGGGGGCCGTTCACCGGGCATCCCGGGATCTTCCACCCATCGTCGTACGCAGTGCGCGGCGCGGTCCACCCTTCGGCCGTTCGTCTCACCAGAGCGATGTCGCGGATCTCGTCGGGCGAGCGATCGCGATAGGCGATGATCGGCCCGTTGTCGCTCCATGCCATTCCGGTCGCGCAGCACTCGCAGGTGCGGTCGTCGAGCTCCGCGTTCGCGGTGATCGCTCCGTCCGAGCCAACCATCGCGAAGCGCATCGTCATGTCGCCTCCACCATGGTCGTGATCGCCTCCCTCGCTCATGTTCCGGCCGTCCAGCCACACCGCCGCGATCCCGGGCTGAGAAGGATGCGCCTCGAGCGAGACAAAGCCATGCTCGGTGTTGCTCGTGTCGTCGTGCAGCCTCGCCGGCTCGCTCCAGGTTTGCCCGTCGTCGCTCGAGCGCGCGATCATGACGTGATACGCGTACGGCCCCTCGCCGCTCTTCTGCAGCCAGTGAACGAACAGAGTTCCGTCAATGGCCTCGACGACCGAAGGGAAGTCGGCCCAGTTGACGAAGAGATCGTTGCGGCTCACCACCGTCGAAGGCTGGCTCCACGCTCCGTCGGCTCCCATTCGCGCCACGCGAACCGCGGAGCCTCCCTCTTCCGCTCCCGGCTCGATCCAGCTCAGAAGAAGCGAGCCGTCACGGCCGCTCGCCAGAAAGGGCTGCGCCGCTCCGTCACCGGCGGGCCCCTCGAGCTGAGCGACCGTCGTCGGTGCCGGCGCCGGCGAGGTGGCACGCTCCGCGGGGGTGCCGCAGCCGACGAAGGAGAGGATGAAAAGCAGGAGGAGAAGATTTCGATAACGCATAAGAGTGACAGTCTGCAACAAAGACAAGCCAGAAACCAGAAGAGAGGACAAGCCAGAAGCCAGAAGCCAGAAGTCAGAAGCCAGAAGCCAGAAGAAAAGGCGAAGCTGGAAGTCGAAAGCCAGAAGCTAGAAGAAAAGTCAAAAACCTCGTCCTCTCTCCGAGTCTTGACTTGACGCTTCTTCTGGCTTCTGGCTTCGCCTTTTCTTCTGGCTTCTGGCTTCTGGTTTCTGGCTTAGCTTCTCTTCCGTCCGGCCATGTCGAAGCCGACCGCGGCGACCAGGACCGCGCCCTTGATGATGTACTGCGTCGCGTTTTCGACGCTGAGGAGCGACATCCCGTTGTCGAGGCTCGCCATGATCAGGGCGCCGAGGAGGGCGCCGGAGACTCTGCCTCTCCCTCCCATCAGGCTCGTTCCGCCGATGACGCAGGCGGCGATCGCGTCGAGCTCCATCAGGCCGCCCGCGTCGGGTGAGGCGCTGCCGACGCGTCCGGTATGAAGCAGCGATGCGACGCCCACCAGCGCGCCGAGAATCGCGAACGTCCCCATGATGTGGAGGCGCGAATTGATTCCAGAGAGGCGGGCGGCGTCGGGATTGCTGCCGATCGCATAAAGGTAGCGACCGAAGGTGGTGTTCTTCGTGAGAAACGCGCCGATGCCGGCGACCGCGAGAAGAACGATCACGGGGAGCGGCACCCCCCCCTGCGAGTTCATGAGGTAGATGAAAAGGACGATGAACGCCGAGGGGATGAGGATATTGGCTGCCGTCAGCATCGGCCCGGGAACCGAAAGCGCGTGCTGGCGCCTCGCGCGGTTGCGGCGGATGGTGAAGACCGCGACGGCGACGATGCCGATGGCCGCCAGCGCCATCCCCGCAGCCGGCGCGAGGAGTGAGACGCCGAGCGAGCGGAACACCGGCAGTCGCACGGGAATCGTCTCCCCCTTGCTCAGATAGAGGATTACGCCGCGCCAGGTGAGAAGGCCTCCCAGTGTGACGATGAATGCCGGAATGTTCGCGTAAGCGACGAGCCCTCCCTGGAGCGCCCCTCCAAGAAGTCCCGCCCCGATCGCGATCGCGAACGAGGGGACGAGGCCGAAGCCCTGGCTCATGGCAGCGAGCCCGCCGGTCAGCCCGAGCAGCGAGCCGACCGAAAGATCGATCTGCCGCGCCACGATGACCAGCAGCATTCCCACCGCGAGAACGCCGGTGACCGACATCTGCTTGAGCAGGTTCGCCATATTCGCCGGGTGAAGGAAAAGCCCGTAGGGATAGAGGTCGCTGATCGTTTTCCACTGGAAGAAGATCCAGATCGCGACGAGGGCGAACACCATGGTGTAAGCGCGCAGCGACGCCGTGGAAACACGCCAGCGGCCGATCTTCGCGCCTGCCGGATCGCCGGGAAGTCCGTCCTCATCGGGGTTTTCAACGACCATGCGCGAGCCCTTTCCCCCGGCGCGTCATGCCGCGCGCCCCTGTCCTGTTGCGAGTGCCATCACCTTCTCCGCGCTGGCCTCGGCGCGCGAGAGCTCGCCCGTCACTCGACCTTCGTGCAGCACCAGGATCCGGTCGGAGAGCGCCAGCACCTCGGGCAGCTCCGAGGATACGAGGACGATTGCGAGCCCCGCCTCGGCCAGCCGGTTGATCTGCGCGTAAATCTCCTGCTTGGCGCCGACGTCGATCCCGCGGGTCGGCTCGTCGAGGAAGAGAATCTTCGGATCGGTCAGCAGCCACTTGGCGAGGACCACTTTCTGCTGGTTCCCTCCCGAGAGCGTCATCGCCTCGACGAAAACCGACGGGGCCTTGATCCGGAGCTCCTTCATCGACTTCTCGCTCGCCGCCACCTCTGCGGCGGAATGCGTCAGCAGTCCCCCCTCGAGCCCGAGCCGCGCCAGCGTCATGTTGTCGACCAGCGACTGGTCCAGCAGGAGGCCGAATTGTTTCCGGTCCTCGGTCACGAAGCCGATCCCTTTCTCAATCGCCTTCCCGGGACCGGGCAGTCCGATCGTCTCGCCGCCCACCTGCAGGTCCCCGCCGGCCGTTCCGGGATGCGCACCGAACATCGCCATCAGCAGGTCGCTCCGCCCCGCGCCGACGAGCCCCGCCACCCCGAGAACCTCGCCACGACGTACCTCGAAAGAGACGTCGCGAACCAGCATTTTCCCGGGGACGTTCGGATCTTCCACCTTGATGCCCCGCGCCCTGAAAATGACTTCGCCTGGTGTCCGGTCGACGATCGGAAAAAGCTCGGTCATCTCGCGCCCGACCATCCGCGAGATCACGGCGGCGGTGTCGAGGGCGGCTGCCGCGTCGGTGCTGACTGTGCGGCCGTCGCGAAGAACGGTGATGCGGTCGGCGAGGCGGAAGACCTCGTCGAGCTTGTGCGAGATGTAGACGATGCCGGCGCCGTTCTTCCGAAGATCCCTGAGAATGCCGAAAAGGATCCCGGCCTCGGTGTCAGTGAGCGCGGCGGTCGGCTCATCGAGGATCAGAATGCGCGCCTCGCGCGACAGCGCCTTCGCGATCTCGACCAGGTGCTGCTGGCCGATGCCGAGGTGTCCGAGCGGAACGTGGGCATCGAGGGCCAGCCCGATGCGCTCGAGGACTTTCTGCGCGTGGCTGTAGAGCTCCTCCCACTTCACGATGCCGAAACGGCGCGGCTCCCGACCGAGAAGGATGTTCTCCCCGATGGAGAGCTCCTCGACGAGCGAGAGCTCCTGGTGGACGACCGCGATGCCGGCGGCTTCCGCGTCGCGCACCCCGGCGAAACGGCGCGCTTCGCCGTCGACGAGAATGTCCCCCTCGTGGCTGCCGTACGGATAGACCCCGCCGAGAACTTTCATCAGGGTCGATTTCCCCGCCCCGTTTTCACCGACGAGGGCGTGAATCTCTCCCGCGCGAAGATCGAAGGAGACGCGGTCGAGCGCGCGCACGCCAGGAAATGACTTGGAGATCTCCCGCATCTCGAGCAGCGGCGTGCCGGGACGCCCTTCGCGATCGATGCTTTTCCCTCTCTCCGTCAAAGGCTTCTCTCAGCGGTTAAAGCACTCGCAGTAGCCGTTGCTTTTTCTCTCGCCCCTCGTCCCTCGCCCCTCCGCTCCGGCCACTTACTGCGCGCCGTACACGTCCTCGCGCGAGTGATATCCGTCCGCAATCACCGTCTGGTCGACGGTCTCCTTGTCGACCACGATCGGGTCGAGGAGGATCGACGGAACGTCGATCTTCCCGTTGTTGATCGCGTCGGAGGTCTCGACCTTTTCGCCGTTGGCGAGCTTGATTGCGGCGTCGACCGCCGCGAAGGCGAGTGGCTGGATCTGCTTGTAGATCGTCATCGTCTGGGTCCCGGCGACGATCCGCTGGATCGCATCCTTCTGGGCATCCTGGCCGGTGACGAGGACCTTGCCGCCGAGGTTCGCGGCCTGAAGGGCGGAGATCGCGCCTCCGGCGGTGCCGTCGTTGGAGGCGACGATCGCCTGGATGTTATTTCCCGTCCGGGTCAGCGCATCTTCGGTGATGCGGAGAGCTTCTTCGGCCTTCCACTCGCGTGCGTACTGCTCGGAGATGATCTTCACGTCGCCACGGTCGACGGCCGGCTGGAGGATATTCATCTGTCCGCGGCGGATCAGGAGCGCGTTGTAATCGGTCGGCGAGCCGCCGATGAGGACGTAGTTCCCTTTCGGCACGCGCTCGAGAGCGTACTGGGCCTGCATCTCCCCGATGCGCTCGACCTGATGCGAGACGTAGAGGTCGACGTCGGCGTTGCGGATCATCCGGTCATAGGCGATGACCGGAACGCCGCGCCTGTGGGCGGCCTCGACGATCGAGGCGGCGATCTCGCCGTTGTGCGGAGCGACGATGAGGACGTCAACGCCCTTGATCAGGAGGTTTTCGGCCTGCTTCGTCTGTACCGCGTCGTCGCCGTTGGCGACCTGGACGTCGAGCACGGCGCCGAGCTCCTGCGCCCGCTGCTCCACGAGTCGCTTGTCGCGCTGCCAGCGCTCTTCCTTGAGCGTGTCCATGGAGAACCCGATCCGCACCGGATCCCCCTCCGCGCGCGTCCGGGAGGCCGTCCCGCTCGTGGGAGCCTCGACACAGCCGGAAAGAATCGTCGCCAGAACCACGGAAATCATCGAAAGCAGGAAGCGTCTCATTGGCTCTCCTTCTGATACTCCAGCGGTTGTACCAGAGCCAGGGGCTAGGGGCTAGGGGCTAGGGACTAGAAAAGCCTGAGGATCCCGTCATCCTGAGGGAGCGCCGGCGGGATCTGGCCATCGCGCTGAGCGTGCGCGCGACCGAAGGATCTCCAAATGGGAGGATCGCGTTGACCGGTGCGGGGGAACGCGCAGGTGGCGCGATCCTGCAATCTTTAGATCCTTCAGGCTTTTCTTCTGGCTTCTGGCTTCTGGCTTCTGGCTTGTCCTTTCCGTCCTTCCTCCGCCTCCCTCACCAGCTGCTCGATCGACCGATAGACCACCGGCTTGTCGACGTGGGGCGCCACCCGCACCTCGGGCACCGTGTGAATCTGCTTCATGAGCTCTTCCAGCCGGTCTTCGCTGAGGGCCTCGAGCATCGAGTAAAGCCCCCCTTCTTCTTCTTCGAGCGGGTTGTGCGCTTCGAGGATTGCCACGAGCTGCTCGATCCACTGCGGCGACGGAGAGGGGACAAGCAGCGCGGCCAGCGCGGCGTGGTCCCGGTGGAGCTGTTTTTCCAGCTCGGTGGGGCCCTTCAGCTTGCGCAGCTCCGGAAAGAGAACCTTTTCCTCGATGGCGATGTGGCGGAGCAGCCCGCGGCGGAACTCCTCGAACGTCTCCTGCGAGGTCGCCATCCCGCTCGCGAGAAGCCTTCGCAGCAGCTCATCGAGCCGGTCGTGGTCCTGGGAGAGAAAGTCGTGGAGCTCGGCCATTTGCGTCCAGTGTAACGGGAGAGGGGAAAAAGAGAGAGGCAAAGGGCAAAACAACGGAAACTTCAGAGTCAGAACAACGACAATCCACGCTCTCCGCGCTCCCCTCCTTCTCCCCCGGGGTCACATTCCCCTTTGCTCCGGGTCACACCGTTTTCGCAGGATTTTCCAAGATGATGTTCCTTCAAGCCTCCAGCGTTGCCACCTGATGGCCGGCATTTCGACCGATCGGGTTCCCGACATCAGCGGGCGCGCTTCGGAGGGCCCATCGATCGCGGTTTTCGATGCGCCGCTTCGGCCGCGCTGAGCTCTGAACGACAACGAAAGGAGGAACAATCATGAGAACAGTGATCTACGGAATTGCAGCGGCGGTGCTGGTTGCCTTCGCTGCGGCCGTCGGCGCAGGGCCGGCGACGACGCCCCCGCCTCTGGGGCTGCCGCCGCTCGTGTTCCCCGACGACAACCCGCAGACGCCCGAAAAGGTGGCGCTCGGGGACAAGCTTTTTCACGACACCCGGTTCAGCTCCGACGCGACGGTGAGCTGCGCGACCTGCCACGATCGCGCGAAGGCCTTCACCGACGGGCCGCTCAAGGTCTCCGAGGGTGTCCGCAAGCTGACCGGAACGCGCAACGCTCCGACCATCATCAACGCCGCCTACTACACGAGTGCTTTCTGGGACGGCCGCTCGAGCGGCCTCGAAGACCAGGCGCAACACCCATTCATCAACCCGGTGGAGATGGAACTGACTGATCACGAGCCGATTCTCGAGATCGTGCGCACCGACCCCGCCTACAAGAAGGCATTCAAAGAGGTCTTCGGGAAGGCGGGCAAGGACGTCACGATGACCGAAGTGACGCAGGCGATTGCCGCGTTCCAGCGAACGCTGATCTCGGGCAACAGCCCGTTCGACCGCTGGTACTTCGCCGGCGAGAAAGATGCGATCACCGAGCAGCAGAAGCGCGGCTTCGACCTCTTCATCAACAAGGGCCGCTGCGTCTCCTGCCACACCATCGAGCAGACGACCGCCCTCTTTACCGACAACAGGTTCCACAACATCGGCGTCGGCATCAATCTGGTCCAGAACGACGTCCCCGAGCTCGCGCAGAAGTTCCTCATGGCGAGGATGACCCTCGCCGAAGTCGACAAGGCAGTCCTTTCAGACGCGAAGACCTCCGAGCTCGGCCGCTTCGCGATCACGAAAACGCTCGATCATCTCGGGTCGTTCAAGACCCCGACGCTCCGCAACATCGCCCTGACCGCCCCCTACATGCACGACGGGAGTCTCGCCACTCTGCGCGACACGGTGGTGCACTACAACAATGGCGGCGTGACCAACGAGGGGGACCCGGTCAACGACTTCCTCAGCGGCGGCATCCGTCCGCTCAATCTGACCGACCAGGAGATCGACGATCTCGTCGCCTTCATGGAAGCGCTCACCAGCCCCGAGTTCGCCCCGGAGGCGGCGAAAGCGATGGCCGAGCAGGAGAAGAAGGAGAAGGGACGATGAGCAGAACCCGACGCGAATTCCTCCGCACGGCCGGCACGGCAGCCGCCATCAGCGCACTCCCGCTCAGCGTGGTGGAGCTGGCCTTCGCCGACACGACGAAGAACTTCACCTTCGCCTACATCTCCGACGCCCACATCCAGCACATCGCCGGGACGAAGTTCGTCCGCAACTGGGACCGCGGCCTGATCCGCGCAGTCGCCGAGACGAACCTGCTCGTTCCGAAGCCCGATTTCGTCGTCTTCGGCGGCGACCTCGGCCAGCTCGGCACCAAGCCCGAGCTCGACCACGGCGCCGAGATGCTCTCGAAACTCAACTACAAGACCTACGCCGTCATGGGCGAGCACGATTACTACCTCGACCTCGGCGAGTACTGGTCCAAGCTCTTCGGGGACCACTACTACAGCTGGGACCACAAGGGCGTTCATTTCGTCGTCCTCAACAGCATCCTCACCTACGATGACTGGACCTTCAACCGCTGGCCGACCGCGGAGCAGCGCATGCTCGAGATGGCTGGGCTGGACAACCCGAACGGCTCGCCGTTCATGGTCGGCGAGAAGCAGCGCGAGTGGCTGAAGAAGGACCTGGCGAAGATCGACAAGTCGACGCCGCTCGTCGTCTTCTCGCACTCCCCTCTGCAGAAGCTTTACAAAGGCTGGAACTTCTGGACCGATGACGCCGAGGAGGTGCAGGCGATCCTGCGCCCGTACGAGAAGGTCAACGTCATCTACGGCCACGTCCACCAGATTCAGTACAACCAGATCGAGAACATCGCCTTCAATTCGGTGATGGCGACCGCCTGGCCATGGCCGTATCCGCAGAGCTACGCGCAGGCCGAGCATCACATGCCCAAGCTGACCATCCCGATGAACCGCGCCGACCCGTTCTTCGAGCGCGACGCCACCGGATGGCAATTCATCGACGTCAACAGCGGCCGGGTCGGGCTCGAGTACAACCTCTACAACAATACCAGCCGGGTGGTCGCGTTCAACCCCGTCACCGGCCGCCCCGAGGACTCGCTGTTCCAGGATCCTGCGAAGCAGATTCCGCCGCAGGAGCACTACTAGGAGGAATGCATGATCCGAATCTTTGCGATCACAGCTCTCGCTCTCGCGCTCCTGGCCGGCGCCTTCGCCGCCCTCGACGCGAGCGCCGACGAGTTCACCAAGGAAGACCTCGAGCGGTGGGAGAAGGAGTACATGACGGTGGTCAACGAGGGGCGCCGGCTCTGGACCAGCCCTGAGATCGGCACCAACGGCGTCGCGTGCGCCCAGTGTCACCCGAACGCCGCCAACACTCACCCCGAAACCTATCCGAAGTTCCAGCAGCAGCTCGGCCGGGTGATCCCGCTGCGCGACATGATCAACTGGTGCATCCAGCAGCCGCTCGAAGGCGAGCCCCTCGCCCTCGACGACCCCCGCATGGTCGCCATCGAAGCGTACGTGGCCTGGGAACGCCGCGGCGTCAAGATGGAACCGGGGAAACACTGAAGAGTCGTTGTGGCCGGGGCTGGAAAGCCCCGGCCACATTTGAAGCAAAGGCAGAAGTCAGAAGGCAGAGGGCAGAAGTAAAGTCAAAAGGCGGCGGTGGGTACGTCATCCTGAGGGAGCGCCGCGCTGACGCGGTCACTTCGCGAGGAGTATGTGCGCGACCGAAGGAACTCAAAATGGCAGGATCCTGCCACCTGCCGATTTCCCCCGCACCAGCCAACGCGATCAGCGCATCTTGAGACCCTTCGGTCGCGCGCACGCTCGCGCCGCGGGTCAGCTTTCCGCGGCCCTCCCTCAGGATGACTGGGCTCGCGCCCGCGCCCGCGCACTGATTCTGATGTAGCTTTTGACTTTACTTCTGCCTTCTGCCTTCTGCCTTGTCTTATTTCTGCCTTCTGCCTTCTGCCTTCTGACTTTTCTCCACGATCTCCGCCACGCTCTCCCCCACCTCCCGCCCGGCCGTGTCCACCACCCGGTCCGCCCGCGCGTACAACGGCGTGCGCTCCGCGAGGATCCGGCGGAGGTCGTCCATCGCCCGCTCCGAGCCGGCCATCGGACGCAGATCTCCCTGCGCAAGTACGCGTTCCATATGCTCCTCGGGAGTCGCCTTCACCCAGACCGTCAGGCAGTGCCGCAACAGCAGTTCGTAGTTGGCCGCCTCCGAGACGATCCCGCCGCCCGTCGCGACGACGAAGCGCTCGTGCCGCGCAAGGAGCGCTTCGAGCGCCTGCAGCTCGTAACGCCGATACGCCTGCTGGCCGTAGAGCTCCATGATCGACGCGAGCGACGAGCCGGAGAGCCTCTCGATCTCCCGGTCGAGCTCGAAGAACGGAACGCCACGCTCCTTCGCCAGCGCCTTCCCGAGAGTCGTCTTCCCCGCACCGCGCAACCCGACCAGCGCGATCCGCTCCGTCCGGAGCGCCGCCGCATCGGATGCGAACCGAGCTGCCAGCAACGAGTGCGCCTCCCTGAGTTGATCGGGTGAGAGCCGCGTGAGGAACTGCCCCAGCAGCGCCAACTCCGGCGAATCCTCCTCCCGCGCGAGCAGCCGCCCGAGCGGCAAGCCCAGCGCCGCAGCGAGCTGCCTCAGGAGAAGGATGGAGATGTTCCCCTTTCCCCCCTCGATCTGCGCGATGTACCGCTCCGACATCTGCGCCTGGTCGGCCAGCAGCCGCCGCGACATCCCCCGCCGCGCCCGCTCGGCTCGAACCCGATCCCCCAGCTGCCGCAGAAAGGACTCGTCTGAAAGAGCGATCTGATCGTCCTGAGTGCTGGAATTCGCCATTGCCGGAATTATAATGCATCTCGATTCGCTATACATAACACCGTGACGAACGACACAGCGGCGCGAGTTATGCACTATACTGCCGGCAAAAAACAGGACTCAGGGATTCGAGGCGAGAGACCAAGGACGAAAGAGGACCAGCGTGGTTTTGCCGTTGCTCTTCCTAGCCCCTAGCCCCTGCCTCTAACGGAGCCCCATGATCTCCTTCGACCGCGAACCTTCGACCTACAAGCACTGGCGTCTCGACGTCGAGCCGCCCGTTGCCTATCTGACGCTCGACGTCGACGAGGAAGGCGGCCTCGCCGAGGGCTACAAGCTCAAGCTCAATTCCTACGACCTCGGCGTCGACATCGAGCTGCGCGACGCTCTCGAGCGGGTCCGCTTCGAGCACCCCGAAGTCGGCGCCGTGGTCATCCGGAGCGGCAAGGAACGGATGTTCTGCGCCGGCGCCAACATCTACATGCTGGGCACCTCGAGCCACGCCTGGAAGGTGAACTTCTGCAAGTTCACCAACGAGACGCGCAACGCAATCGAGGATTCGAGCGAGCGCTCGGGGCTGAAGTTCCTTGCGGCCGTCAACGGCACCGCGGCGGGTGGCGGCTACGAGCTCGCGCTTGCCTGCGACGAGATCGTCCTGGTCGACGACCGCTCCTCGACGGTTTCCTTCCCCGAAGTGCCGCTGCTCGCCGTGCTTCCCGGAACGGGAGGCCTCACGCGTCTCGTGGACAAGCGGAAGATCCGGCGCGATCTGGCCGACGTATTCTGCACGACTTCCGAGGGGCTCGGCGGCGAGAAGGCGAAAAAGTGGGGGCTGGTCGATCACGTCGTCCCTCCGCGCCTTTTCGACGAGAAGGTGAAGGAGCGCGCCCTCGCGCTCGCGGAGAAGAGCGACCGGCCGAAGGACGCGAAGGGCATCTCCCTCACGCCGCTCGACCGGAAGATCGATGAGAAGGGCGTCCACTACCACCACGTCGACGTCGCCATCGAGGAAGACGCGCGCACCGTCACCATCACCGTGAACGCGCCGGGCGCTGATGAGCCGATCGAGATCGACGACATCGTGAAGGCAGGCGACCAGTGGTGGCCGCTGGCGATGGCGCGCCAGCTCGACGACGCGATCCTCCATCTCCGGACCAACGTCCGCGAAGGAGGCATATGGGTCTTCAACACCCGGGGCGACATCGATGCGATGCTGCGCATGGACGAAGCGCTCGCGAAACACGCCGATCACTGGCTCGTGCGCGAGACGATCGGCCTGATCCGCCGCACCTTCGCGCGACTCGAGGTTTCCTCGCGCAGCATCTACGCGGTGATCGACGAGGGCTCCTGCTTCGCGGGCACGCTCTTCGAGCTCGCCCTCGCCGCGGACCGCTCCTACATGCTCGTCGTCGACGACGGCCCGAAGATCGCGCTCAGCGCGATGAACTTCGCCGGCTACACCACGCCCAACGGCCTCACCCGCCTCGCGACGCGCTTCGGCGACGATGCGACCATCGAGCCCCTCCGCGGCCGGATCGGCGAGAAGATCGAAGGCGAAGAAGCCCTCGACCTCGGTCTCGTCACCTTCGCTCCCGACGACATCGACTGGGAGGACGAGCTGCGCATGGCGATCGAGGAGCGCGCGAGCCTCTCCCCCGACGCCCTCACCGGCATGGAGGCGAGCCTCCGCTTCGGCGGCGTCGAGACGGTCTCGACCAAGATCTTCGGCCGCCTCTCGGCCTGGCAGAACTGGATCTTCATCCGCCCGAACGCCGTCGGCGAAGAGGGCGCACTCAAGCTTTTCGGCAGCGGCTCGAAGCCGCGTTTCTCCTGGGAAAGGATCTGAACGATGACCACGATCAACTACGACGAGCGCATTCCGAACAACGTCGAGCTCTCCACCAACCGCACGCTCCAGCGCGCGCTCGAGCACTGGCAGCCGCGTTTTCTCGACTGGTGGAACGAGCTCGGCCCCGTCGTCTTCCAGGACAACGACGTCTACCTCCGCACCGCGACCTCGGTCGACCGCGCCGGCTGGGCGACCTTCGGCATGGTCAAGATGCCGGAGTACCGCTGGGGAATCTTCCTCGCCGACAAGGAGCCGGATCGCAAGATCGGCTTCGGCGACGCCATGGGGCAGCCGGCGTGGGACGTCGTTCCTGGCGAGCACCGCTCCACTCTCCGCCGCCTCATCGTCACCCAGGGCGATACCGAGCCCGCCTCGGTCGAGCAGCAGCGCGCGCTCGGCGAGACCGCGCCCTCGCTCTACGACCTCCGGAACCTCTTCCAGGTCAACGTCGAGGAGGGACGTCACCTCTGGGCGATGGTCTACCTCCTCCACGCTTACTTCGGGCGCGACGGGCGGGACGAAGCGGAGGGGCTGCTCGAGCGGCACTCGGGAGATATCGACAAGCCGAGGATTCTGTCCACGTTCAACGAGCCGATCGAGGACTGGCTCTCCTTCTTCATGTTCGCCTACTTCACCGACCGTGACGGCAAGTACCAGCTCAAGGCGCTCGCCGAGAGCGGCTTCGATCCCCTCGCGCGGACGTGTCAGTTCATGCTGACCGAGGAAGCGCACCACATGTTCGTCGGCGACACCGGCATCGGACGGGTGGTGAAGCGGACGGTCGAGGTGATGAACGAGCTCAAGACCGACGATCCGGTGAAGGTGCGCGCGGCCGGTGCAATCGACCTCGGCACGATCCAGAAGTACATGAACTTCTGGTTCAGCTCCGCGCTCGATCTCTTCGGCGCCGACGTCTCGTCGAATGCGGCGAGCTACTTCGCCGCGGGCCTCAAGGGGCGTCCCGACGAGGGGTTGTACGAAGACCACGTCGCCGCAGGCGAGATGGAGCTCGAGATGCCGGATGGCAAGGGGAGCGTGAAGACCGAGACCGTCTCGATGCGCAACGCAATGAACGAAGTGATGCGCAACTCCTACATCCGCGACTGCGAGAACGGCGTCAAGCGGTGGAACAAGACGATCGAGAAGGGGGGCTTCAAGCACGAGCTCACCCTCCCGAGCTCCCGCTTCCGCCGCACGGTCGGAAGCTGGGCCAACACTCCGACCGATCCGGCAGGCAAGCCGATCGCCCCGGAAGCCTTCGCCGCCGGCGTGAAGCACTGGATTCCCACTCCCGAGGACCAGGCCTTCGTCGCCTCGATCATGAAACCGGTCTACGAACCGGGCAAAGTCGCCGGCTGGATCGCCCCCCCCGACCGCGGCATCAACAACCAGGCGGTCGACTACGAATACGTGCGCGTCTGAGCAGAGTGGCCACGGCTTGGTTTCATCAGCCGTGGCCGCGACAGCGCCACGAAGCGCGGCCGCACAAGCTCCCCGAAGCCGCGCCGGGCATCCAGGGAGGCAAGGGCCGAAGGCTCGCCGCCTCCGCAAGCCCCGAAGGGGCGACGGCGCATAGCCGGAGGTAAGCGCCGAAGGCGCGCAGCCTCCGGATCGGGCGCGGAGCGGCGCCGCAGGGAAATTACCGGCGCATCACAATCCGGCGCCGCACCTCCGGCCCTGTCGTCGCCTGCACCCCTTCCGCGTCGATGTAGAGGCCGAGCGGCGCTCCCTCGACCGCCGTCCACACTTCTGCCCGACCGAAGCGGCGGAGAGGCGTGATACCCGTAATGAAAGCGCTCGTCATCGTCACCTCGCTCGTGTAGAGATCGCCCCCTCGCGCGATGGCGACGAGATAGCGATCGCCGCCCAGCGGGACGATCGAATGCGGGATCGAGGCGCCCCAGTGCGGATCGAATCGCTCGAAAGGACGCGCCTCGTCGCCGAACGCGAAGAGCAATGTTCGGTTCTCCGCCGAAACGAGTCCGAGAGCGCTGCGGTCCCCACCTCCCACGTCGACGAGCCGATCGCCCTTTTCCCCCACGTCATCTCCTCGGAGAACCGTCCCTTCGCGCGAGAGCACGATGGTGCGCATGCCTCCTCGGGCGTTCCACCCGACCAGAAATCCGGCGCCGAGCGGAGTGATCGTCGGAGGAGAGTCCATATCCCCGAAGGCCGGGAGGAGTGGAAATCCGCCAGGCACGACGGGCGAGCCGTCCTCCCGAAGAGCGGTGCCCATGAGGATGGAGGAAGGCGATCGCCAGACCACGAAGGTCGCCCCCCCGTTGGATGCCACCGCTGGTGAAAAGCCTTCGCCGATGAGATCCGGCGCGGTCGCGGTCGCGCCGCCCCGGGAGATCGCCGCGGCGTAGATGGGTCGTGACTGCGACGTCCAGACCGCGAAGATCCGCTGCCCGTCGAACACCAGGTCGTCGATGTGAGGAATGGAAGCCAGCGTAGCAATCGGCCCGAACGGATTGCCGCCCGCATCGATCTCGCGACTGCGAACGACCCCTTCCGGCGACTGCGTCTGCTCGGACCAGAATGCGATGGCGTTCTCTCCCGTGGAGACGATGGCGGGCTTGGTCTGCGATGCGATGTTCGCGATCGAGATGAGCTCAGCCGGCTCTTGAAGCGTTCGTCCCACTAAACGGTAAGCGTAAATGTTGCTCCCGATGGTCCAGGGGTTGTCGTCCTCGTCCCCACGCAGCTCGAAGTAGAGCAGCCCCTCCGCCCAGTCGCCGAGATAGACCGCCTTGGAGCCGTTCAGCCGGTTCATCGACATCAGCTCACCGTTGGGTCCGAGGTCGACGATCACCGCGCCGTCGTCATCGACGAGGAGAATGGCAGCTCCGCCGTTCGAAGGGACCGCATCCGCCAGGTGCGCGCCGGCTGCGATCTCGTTCTCACTGCCAAAGCCGCTGGCCGGATGAAAGCGAACCAGGCCGACTCCCCCCTCGCGGTTCCGCAGCATCAGGGCTCCGCCGGTTGCGCCGACCACATGCGCCGGTACCTTGTTCACGAGCAGGTGCCGCGCGCCCGTCGTTCCGTCGGAAAAAAGCTCGATGGCTTCGGTATCGCCATTCCGAGTCCCAAACGCCCATACCCGGCCATCGATCAACTCGAGGTCGAGAAGGTGCCCGGGGCCTGCTTCGGTTAATGCGACGTGCTGAAGATTCTCGTCCAGCCAGGCGATGAACACGTGGCTTTCGCTGGTGTAGCCGACCACCCACCGCTGGCCGTCCCACAGCGCGGCGCCCGCGCGCCCTTCCGTCGATCGGTTGAGCACCCGCTGCGCTCCCGCCTCACCCTCGGCGGAGACGCTCTGCACGATGACGTTGTTCACCGGAGCCGACATGAAGCGAGAACCGGCCCGCGAGAAGGCGAGCAGGTAATCGCGTCCATTCGTCGCCAGAACAGGGCCCAAACCCGGATAGATGCTCCATGCCGATTCAGGCCGGTCGAGGTTGCGAACGAAGATGCGATGAGACTCCGGGTAGACAGAGAAATGGTTCTCCCAGGCGACGAGGGTCGTCTCGCCGTTCGAGATCGAGACCGGATTCAGGTCGGGATGGTTGATTGGCCCGAGGGTCACCGGCCGGGGCGCGACGAGCTGGACTCCTAGAACGGGAAGGGCGGAGAGGAGGGCGAGAAAAAGATACCGGAGCGAACGCATCACCACCCTTGGTACGGATGCAAGCAGGGGACCGTCCGCAGGAGCGGATCAGTCGGCTAACTCCGCGTGGAGGGCGTGGTCCCCTCCCCGCACCCGGGAGCGCATACACCGCCACCCTCGACGGAGATCGGCGCGCCATTGCGGCCGAGGTCGATCGCGCAGCAGGCATCGAACGCGGTGCGGAGGCGGGAGCGCGCCCGCTGCACGCGCGACTTGAGCGTCGAGATCGGGATGCCGAGTGCCGCGGCCAGCTGGGTCTGCGACTCTTCCTCGAGATCGATGCGACGGAGGAGGTCGGCATCGGTCGCCGCAAGCGTACGCAGCATCGGGTCGAGGCAGTCGCTCAGCTTGCCGATCGCCCGGTCGGCCGGATCGCCCCCCTCCGGTTCGGCGATGTCGCCGAAGCTCTCGAGGTCGATCGACGGCCGCCGCTGGCGGTAGTGCTCGGCCACGGCGTTCCGCGTCACGGTGAAAAGCCACGCGCGCACCGATGAGGCCTCCACTTCGCCGCGCCGCTGCAGCAGCTTGACCATCACCGACTGCACGACGTCGTCCGCATCGGCGGGACTCACCCGGCGCGCCACGTACGCCCGCAGGCGGTCTCCGAGCTCGTGCCACGCGGCGGCCACGTCAATCGGCTGCGATGTAAGTTCGTCGTGCGGTTCACGACGAATCTACACCTCGCGCCGACAAGGTCCCCGCGTTCACGAGCTCCCCACCCCCCTGATCCCTCCCTTCGTCGCTAATCGCTCCTCAGGGCAGGCGCTCCGCTCGGGATGACATCGTGCGTCTTTTCAGCCGCCCCTGCATCTCTCTCGTTGAACGAAGACGAACAACGAAAGGAGAGAGCGATGACCGAAGCCAATGAAACTGTGAAAACACAATCTTCCTGTTGTGGAGGGCCGGCGCCTAAGGACACCGATGCCTGCTGTGTGCAGGACGCCAACGCGAAAGCGTCCGGCGAGGCGGGATGCGGTTGTGGATGCGCGTGCGCGTCGGGTCCGGTGACCGCGACCGCGCCCGCGGCATCCTCCTGCTGCTGATAGGAGCGTTGAGTCGCCCGACGGTTGCGGCGGCCTGGCACGAGCCTGGCGCCGTCGGGCGATTCACTTCTTCCTGGTGCGGCGGTAAGGACCGAAGGCCCGACGCTCCCGCAAGCCCCGAAGGGGCGACGGCGCATAGCCGGAGGTCAGTGCCGAAGGCATGCAGCCTCCGGATGCCGAAGGCACGCAGCCCCGGGCATCGCGCGCGAGCACCGCCCATCCACCCGCCGCGCTGGTACGATGCCATTCTTGACCGCGAGTGAACTAAACCTGCACGAGGATCGCGCGACGAAACGGGGGCAGGCCTCCACCCCTAGCTCCCTTGACAATCGATCCAACGTGTCGATCGAGATCCTCATCGCGCTTTTCTACTGGCTCATCGCCATCGCGGTCCTCTGGCCGCTCCCGCGGTTCATGGGATCTGCCGTGAGCGACCCGGGCGACCCGTATATCAACATCTGGGTTCTCGACTGGGTTCAATACGCCATCGCAAACCGGCGACCGCTGTTTCACGCCAACGTCTTTCACCCATCGCCATGGTCCCTGACCTTCACGGAGAATCTCATCGGGCTGGCGGTGCCGCTCATGCCCCTGCGGCTGCTCGACATTTCACCCGTCACTCTGCACAACGTCGGCGTGCTCGGAGGGTTCGCCTTATCAGGGTGGTGCGCGTACCTGCTCGCGCGTAGCATCGGTGTCGCGCGCAGCGCCGCCATCATCGCCGGGCTGGCGTTTGCACTGCTCCCCTGGCGGCTCATTCAGATCCCGCACGTTCAGCACCTGCAAACCACCTGGCTCGTGCTGATTCCCGCCGCGTGGTTCCTCTACCGTCGAAAGCCGACCTGGGCTCGGGCTCTCAGTCTCGGCATCGTCCTGCTCATGAACAGCCTGACGAACATGCACTTCGCCGTGTTCGGGGTGGTTGGCCTGGCGATCGGCGCGGCCGCGGATTCGATGATTAACCGCCGCCTGCCCTGGCGGGAGCCCGCGCGCGCGGCGGTTGTCGCCGCTCTTTGCCTCCTGCCGCTCTACCCCATCTTCAACGCGTACAGCGAGAGCCAGGAGCTCTACGGCCGGCGGACGGACGTCGCCGAGACCCGCGCGTTCAGCGCGCGACCGAGTGACTGGTTGCCCGTTCAGATGGAAGGCGGCGCAACGAGGCTGGACGCAAGGCAGGAGAGAAAACTCTTTCCCGGATGGGCTCTGGCGCTGCTTAGCATCGCAGGGCTGGTCACGAAAGCGCCCAGAAGCGTGAAGGCGTTTCTCGTGAGCTGGGTGATCCTTGGGGTGCTCTTATCGGCTGGCGTTCACCTGATTCCCTACCGCTGGGCTTTCGAGACCTTCTCACCGATCGCTGGAATCCGCGCGCCCGTTCGTTGGAGCGTTCTCGCTTACGTGGGGCTCGCGGGACTGGCCGCGATCGCCGCGAACCGGATCACTCGGCAGGGGCGCCCCGCAGTGACCGCGCTCGCGGGGACGGTCATCGGAGCAATCATCATCGCTTCGATTCCGGTGAGGCTTCCCCTCCGGTGGTTTCGAATACCGTCGCCGGAGCCCGCAGTCGTCACCTGGCTCGCCCAGCCGGAGGTTTCTGGCGCAGTGTTCGAGATCCCTCCCGGTGCGTCGTTCGAGTACGAGAGCATGTTGCACGCCGCGATGCATCACCAGCCGATCGTCAACGGCATCTCCGGCTACACGCCGCCGGCGTACCAGCAGCTCCAGTCTCAAGTGGATCGAGATCCGATCCCGGACGAGGTTCTCCATTCCCTTGAAGAGTGGGATGTCGCCTTCGTCGTGGTGCACGCGGACCGCCTCGGACCTCGAAAGGCTACCGTCCAGCGTTGGGTGACTCGCGGACTTAGGGAGGGCCGCCTTCTCTTCGTCGATCGATTCGACTCCGGGCTCAGCGGCGACTTCGTTTTCGCCGTCGCGAAGAATGATCCACTGGGCGACTGGCGTCGGAGCGGCAGGGACACCTCGCCGGATCTCGAGGCCTGGCTCAGGGGAAAGGATGTCTTCGGATCTACGGGTTCCTTCGGGTTCCTCACAACCCCTCCCCCCGGCGGCACGGTACACGGCCCGCTGACTGTCGAAGGTTGGGCCCTCGGCAAGACTGAAACGGACGTCGTCGTCTGCGTGGCCAATCAGCGCTTCTGTAAGGTTGCCGACCGGTTCCCTAAAGACGACCTGAAGCGCGTGTTCCCGGAGCACGACACGAGCTCGGCTGGTTTCCGCGCGACCTTCGAGGCTCCCGCGTGGCTCTGGAACCCCGACGTCGATGTGGAAGTGACCGTGAAGGGAACGAAGGAAGAAACCCGCCTCTATCCTCACTGGATCTCGTGGAGCCCCGACGCACCACCTTGACTCCGCGGGGGTCGGCGCTGGACAGGATCGCGTATTGCTGCGTATCAGCTGCCATGACCCGCGCCACAACCTCTCTCGCCTCTTCGCTCCTGCTGCTCCTTCTGATCCACTCCTCCGCAATCGGCCAGACCGTCGATCCAGCTGAGTTCGAAAAGGTGCTCTTTCCGGTGGTGATTCACTGGCTGTCGCCCGTCGAGGGGGCACACGGCTCGAGCTGGATGTCGGATGTTCGGGTCGTCAACGCTCACCCCACCGAGCCCGTCTGGCTCAGCGGGGCGTACGGCTGCTTCATGTGCCGCACCCGGATTCCGGTCCCACCGGGGATCACGTTCACCATCATGCCGAATTCCGGCGGACCGATACCCGGACCCGGGTCTTTTCTGCACGTTGAGCGCGGGAAGGTCGACCATCTTGCATTCGGGTTGCGCATTCGCGATCTCAATGGAGAGGAGCGGAGCTGGGGAGCGGAAGTGCCGGTCATTCGCGAGCGGGAGTTTCGCAGTGATCGTGTGAACCTCATGAACGTCCCGCTCGCCCCCCTCTACCGCGTTCACCTGAGGGTCTACTCGCTCGAACCGATCGAGGGTGCCGAGGTGCTGGTGCGCGTTTACGCCCAGCCTGAATCCGAGGGGGTGATCATGGGAGGAAACAACCTCGAGCCCGACGAGGTCCTGGGTGAGACTACCCTGACGCTAATGACGGCGAATCCATCGATCTACGCTGACCTTCGGCCGGGATTTGCGGAGCTCACCGATCTGCCCACCGGCGGCTACTCGGGATCGAGCGTTCGCGTCGAGCTGGTCCCGATGGATCCGGACCTCAGAATTTGGGGGTTCATCTCCGTGACGAACAACGAGACCAACGACTTCACGGTCGTCAGTCCTCACTGAACGCTATGCACGCAACCTCGTGAATCAGCGGCGCAGCGCGCCGCAGTCCGCCGATCCGAGGAGCACGGAAGACCGAAACCGGTCATGGATACCAACCGCCTCGCGCCGCGTTCGGAGTGACATCGCGCGCGATCTCAACGCCTCGAGGCGTCGACCTGCCTCGCCTCGCCACGCAGGTCGATTCCGCCGAAACCCGCCAGGCCGCTCCGGTCGTCGAACAGCCCGACCGCGACGCGGCTCCCCTTCGGGTCGACGAGCAGCTCGAACGAGTAGGTGAAGACCGGATCGGCGATTCCCTCCGGCGGTGCCGGGATCGCGAATGACTCCTCGCGAATTGACGTCACTTCCGCGATTCCGTTCCCCGCGACCACGAACACCTTCACCTTCGCAACCCGATTTCCTCCGTCGATCTCGTACTGAAGTTGATTCACGGGAATCTTCATCTCCACCGGGACCAGACTCCGATTGCGCCGCGCCGCTTTCGGCGATCCGGTCGCGAGCGTGAACGTCAGATCTCCTCCGTCCTCCTCCGCGAACAGCCGCGCCACGAGCTGGTCGCGCGCGGCCGTCTCGTCGGACTTCTCGACGTAGGAGCGGCGCGCGCGGACGCGCCACTCCGGGTTCTTCATCTTCACGCGGACGTTGCGCTCGCGATCGGTGCCGTCGCTTCGTGCGCGATAGCCGAGCGAATAATAGGAGCCGAGGTCGTTGGCAATCTGCGGCCCGAGATTCTCCATGCCGGCGGGACCGAAATCGATGACCCCGCCGGTCGGGTCCGCGAGCGCCGAGAGCCCCGCCAGTTGCGCCTGCAGTTCAGCCGGATTCAGGACTCCCGGGGACTCGGTCTGCATCGCGGTGGGAAGCCCGTCCGGCTGGTGGGGACGGACGGCGTAAAACGTCACGCCGCGTGCGTTCGCTTCACGTGCAACCTTCTCGAACAACGGCAGGATCGCGAGCCGTGCCTGGCCCCCGGCAGGAAGCGCGAAATCCTGCGAGACGAACAGGATCATTTTCCGCCCCGGCGCTTCGCCGACCGAATTGACCAGCCGCTGAAGCGCAGCGGTTTTCCGCCGCATCCGGACGCGATGCTCCTCGTCCTGGAACCGCCTTCCGGTCTCCAAAAAGCTTTCGATGTCGGCATCGAAACCCCGAGTTCCATCGCTGGCCGCGAGAAAAGCCGCGTCGCCTTCCAGGCTCGACGACGCCTTGTCGGTGCTCGCAGTCCCCGCGATCCGATCAATCACGTGCAGGGCGGAGGCCCGATCCGTCGTCGGCTCGAGGAGAGTCTTCCCGGCATTGATCGACACCTGCCAGTGGACAATCCCGACTCGGTCCTCCTCCCTCAGCCCTTCGACGAACCCGCGGAGGGCCTCAAACGTCCGGGCCCGTGGGCGCCCATGAATCGGAAGGCCATCGATGAAGAGGATGACCGTCCGAGGAGGAGGCGTAGCGGCAGGGGCGGCAGCTTCACCAGTATCACTTTCAGTCAGAGTGATTTCTGCCCCGCGGTACTCGACGAAGTTCGTGATCGGTTGCCGTGCTCGCCCCTCGAAGATCTCGAAGTCATTCGTCGTGAGGCCATGGACGGGATTGCCATCGCGGTCCGTGACGACCGCCTCCACCTCGATCAACCGTACCTCGACCACCTCTCCGTACCGCGGCTGCGCGAGCAGAGGGAGCGCGAATAGGGCCAGGAGGAGAACCGCTCGGGAAAGGGGCAGGGCTCGTCTCATGACTACCTCCGGGGCGGGGCGAACCGCCGATTGCCCTCTCTAGCGGCCGCCGTGCCGAGCGGGAGCGATCCCACAATCGTATGCTTTCAAGTACTTACGCTGAGACGGCACACAACCGCGACTCCGGAGTAACCTCAAAAGCGGACACTGCATCGCTTCAGGAGGACGCCCACCCTCGAGTGCTGGGAACGATGGGGTCACATCTTCGAACGATGGGGTCACATCTTCGGGAACGATGGGGTCACATCTTCGGGAACGATGGGGTCACATCTTCGAACGATGGGGTCACATCTTCGAACGATGGGGTCACATCTTCGATGTTCGATGTTTTCCATTCCGAGGAGGTCGAGACCTCCAAAACCTCCTCGGAATGGAAACTCAAAGACCGAATCGAACATCGTAGACGTGACCCTACGTGCCGACCCTACGTCCCGCGCCCCTTCCGAAAAAGGTAGTGCGAGACGAGCCACTCCGATCCGTCCCGATAGCCCCACACCTCGGCGCACGCCATGAAGAAGATCCTCCAGTAGGCGAAGAACCGGGCGGCATTGTCGGCGCCATACGTGGCGGCGAAGATCGGCCGGATCTGCTTCGCGTTCCCATCCATGTTCCCCAACCACGCCTCGGCGGTCCGGCGGTAGTGCGTGCCGTCGAAGACGAATCGCTCGACGAGCTCGAGATCGTCCTGGAACTGCGGGAGCAGATCGTCCGCGGGCATCTGGCCGCCGGTGAAGAAGTGACGCGCCATCCAGTCGTTCGGTCCCTTGTCCTCGAACACGTACGCGATATGCGCGTGCGAGAAGACGTGGACGAAGAGCATCCCGCCCGGCGCCAGCCAACGCGCGATCCGGCGCATCAGCTCCTCGTAATTGCGCATGTGCTCGAACATCTCGACCGAGACGACCCGGTCGAACCAGCCGTCCAGCTCGAGCTCGCGGACGTCTCGCGTGAGCACCTCGAGATTCGAGACACCGATCTCTCGGGCGCGCGCCTCGATGTGCGCTCTTTGTGAGGCGGAGTTCGAAACGGCCGTGATGCGGCTGTTCGGAAAATGCTCGGCCATCCAGAGCGACAGCGAGCCCCATCCGCACCCGAGCTCCAACACCGACTGGCCATCCTCGAGACGCGCGCGCTCGCACGTCAGCCGGAGCATCGCTTCTTCCGCCTCCGCCAGCGTCTCGACGCCGGCCGGCCACCACGCGCAGCTGTATTTGAGCCGCGGCCCGAGGACGAGGCGGAAGAACTCTGCCGGTACCTCGTAATGCTGGGCGTTCGCGTCGTCGGTGTTCACCGCAAGGGGGCTTTCGCGGAGCATGCGAACATGCGCATCGAGTTTCGCGTGCCGCCCCTCGGGGGTGCCGGGATCCTCCGCCAGCCGCTCCGCGATCGCGCGGCGGATGCCGAGCCGGATGAGGAAATCGGGGACGAGACCCGAGGCGAGCCACCGGTCGGGATTCATCGCGACGCCTTCGGGAACCAGGGGAAAAACGGACTGGTCGTCCGCTGGTATTCGCGATAGGCCTCGCCGCGCGAGCGCACCGACTGCTCTTCGGTCGCCGGAATCCCGGTCACCTTGTACAGAAACCAGAGCATGATCAGCGGCGAGCCGAGGCCGAGCCAGCCGTATGGACTCCCGAGGGCGAACAGAGAAAACGAGCACCACACCAGCCACTCGAAGAAGTAGTTGGGATGACGCGAGTAACGCCACAACCCGTCCGAACAGACCTTGCCGGCGTTGGCCTGATCGGCCTTGAATCGGGCGAGCTGCCGGTCCGCAAGCGTTTCCCCGCCGACCGCAACCAGCCAGAGTGCAATCGCGGCGATCTCCACCGCGCGGAGCGACGGGGCGGGGTTGAACGTGGCGATGAGGATCGGAACGGAGAGCACGACGGTGGTCACGCCCTGAAAGAGAAAGAAGCGGAGCATCTTCCGATCCGCGGATGCTCCCCAGCCCTCGCGCAGCTTCGCATAGCGCCGGTCCTCGACCTCGATGTGCCCCACCACGCGCCGCCAGAGGTGCGTCGCGAGTCGAAGGCTCCAGACGGTCATCAGCGACGCGGCGATGGCGCGGCGCACGGGATCTCCACCACCGAGCACCGCATATAGCATCGCGAGAGGCGCGAAGAGACCGGACCAGGCGATGTCGACGATCCCGGCGTTTTGCAGCTTGACGCTGGCGCGCCACACCAGCGCCATCACGACGAGCGCGAGGATGAGACCGAGCCCGGCCAGAAGAGCGGCGTGCGTCAGCAAATCGGGTCTCCGGCGCAGCGGACGATCACGCCCGCCCCTGCATCATGGTGATGTCGTGGTTGTTCGGCCGCGTGAGCAGGATCTGCGCGACCGAGACCTGGCGCATGTGAAAGGCGGCGATGCAGCACTCGAGGTAGTAGCGCCACTTGCGGATGAAGGTCTCGTCGAAGCCAAGCGCGCGAACCGCCTCGAGGCGCGCTTCGAACTTCTCGCTCCACGCCTGTAGGGTGAGGGCGTACGAGTCGCCCATGTCGTACAGATCGCGGATCGTGAAGGTCGTCGTGCGCTGGAATGAGGCCATGAGCGCTCCGACCGACGGAAGCAGCCCACCCGGAAAGATGTGCTTCTGGATGAAGTCGACCTTGCGGAGCGAGGATTCATAGCGCGCTTCCGGGCAGGTGATGACCTGCAGCGCCACCAGGCCGTTGGGGGCGAGCAGCTCTTCGCACTTGCCGAAGAAGGTGTCGAAGTACTCATGTCCCACGGCCTCCAGCATTTCGACGGATACGATCTTGTCGAACTGCCCGGTCAGCTTCCGGTAATCGAGCAGACGAAGGTCGATCCGATCTTCGAGGGCCTCCTCCTTGCGGCGCCGGTCGGCCCAGGCGAACTGGCGCTCCGAAATGGTGACCGTAGTGACGTGGCAGCCGTACTCCCTGGCGATGAACCGGCCGAGCGCTCCCCAGCCGCCACCGATCTCGAGCACCCGGTCGCCCGGCGCGAGCTGCAGCAGGGTGCCGAGGCGCTCGTACTTCCTCTGCTGCGCCCGCTCGAGCAGCTCGGCGCGAGGCTGTCGCGTTTCGACTGGGCCCTCGAAAAGCGCCGAGGAGTAGGTCATCGAGTCGTCGAGGAAGAGCGCAAAGAACTCGTTGCTCAGGTCGTAGTGGGCGGCGATGTTCTCGCGGCTTTTCTCGATCGAGTTCGCGCGAAGGCGATGGGCGAGGTTGTTGATCCATCCGAGGCGGTTCAGGACACGGCGGCGGATCCCTGATTCCCGGCCTGATTCGTCGGCGTTGAGGAGAAACCAGGAAAGAGTCTCGGAGAGATTGTCGGCCGTCCACTCCCCTGCCATGAACGACTCCGCCAACCCTATGTCTCCGTAGTAGAAGCAGCGGCGGAAGAAATCCTCGCGCAACACGTGGATCCGTGCCTCGAGGCCGAATTTCGAACGTCGCGGGTTCGACCCTTCGCCGTAGCGGAGGCTCTCACCGTCGGGCATCGTGATCGTCAGCGAACCGTGGCGCATCGGACGCAGCGCGGAAAGCACGGCCCGGCGATAGAGGCTTCCTCGACGCGCTGCCGTCGTGGCCAGGCCACTCCCCTGCCATGTGTGCTGGTCTGCCCGGCGGCTCATGCCGTTCCTCCTTTGCGATGCGCGATCCCGGTCTGAAGATCCATCCGTTCATCCTTTCCGTGGAACGGCACGCCTTTCATCCATAGCCGGAAGGCCTGCCAGTGAATCGCCGCGATCACTCCAAGCGTGAGCAGCGGGTACTTGATCGCGAACCAGGCCACGCGCGCGGCGGTGAGTGGAACGCGCGTCCCCGTCATGACGGCGCGGAGGATCGTCTCGCCATTCGAGACGTCGGTGATCACGACGGCGAGCCGCTCTCCCGGAATCGCCAGTCGCAGCACCAGGTCGACGTCGAGCTCGATGAACGGAGAGATGTAGAACTCCTTGCGCCGCCGTGCGTCAAACGCGCGACCGCCGCGAAGCTCCTCGAGACCGATCACGAACGGCTTGGTCTCGCCATGAGTGTTGTTGACCTCCGCGACGGCGGCGAACGGCGCGCCCTCCTCGTCGAAGCAGAAGTAGAACGAGACCGGGTTGAACCCGTAGCCGAGGATTCGGAGGTTGGTGATGAGCTGGATCCGATGCGGCTGGCGATCGATTCCGTGAGCCGTGAGAAGCGAGCGGACGTCGAGATGGTCGCGGTCGTAATAGGAGTAGAGGTTGAAGCGGTTGCGGGAGAGCCAGGGGATCCGTGCGGCCACCGCCTCAATCTCGTCGAGGTCGAGCGAGAAGGAGAAAGCGCGGTAGGCGAAACGGTGCGGTTTGGGGCTGAATCGCTCGTGGACGATTCGAGTCTCGTAGAGGGCGGATCTCACGAGGCCTCCTCGAGAGGCTCGACCGATGCGCCGCCGAGAAGCGCGCGGCTCGCTTCGATGGCCGACGCGTAGGCGTCCTCGTGGAATCCGTACCGGAAGTACGACCCGCAGTAATAAGTGGTCTGAGCGGGCGAGATCCTGTTGAGCGACGGGAGCTCCCGTTGCGCCTCGATCGCCGCAAGCGTGAAGATCGGATGGTGATAGCGGATCGTCTTCAGCACGCGGGCCGGATCGATGAGCCCCGGATCGTCGATCGAGACGAAGTAGTTGGTTCGATCGGAAACTCGCTGCAGGCGGTTCATCCAGTAGATTGTGGTGGCACTCGCGGATCGTTCCGCGCTGGTGCCCTTCTCTTCGATGCGATAGTTCCATGACGACCAGGCGCGGCGCCGCCGCGGCATCGGAGAGGGGTCCGTGTGGAGAGTGGCGAGGTTCTCCTTGTAGCTGAACGCCCCGAGCAACCTCCGCTCTTCGGGAGTCGGGTCGGCCAGCATTCCGAGCGCCTCGTCGGCGTGGCAGGCGAACACCACTCGGTCGAAAGTCCTCCACGAACCGTCGGCGAAGCGCAGCTTCGCCTCGGTAGACGACCGTTCCACACGCACTACCCCGTTGCCGAGGTGAATGCGGTCGCGGAACTCGCGCGTCATCTTCTCGACGTATGTCTTCGCGCCCCCGGCAACGGTTAGCCATGGATGCTGCCCGGACAGCCCGCCGAGCAAACCGTGATTGCGGAAGAAGGCGAGCAGCGTCATCGCGGGAAAGTCGCGGACCTGATCGAAAGGAGTCGACCAGACCGCCGACGACATCGGAAGGAGGTAGAAGCGAAGGAAATCCTCGCCGTATCCGCGGGCGTCGGCGTATTGCTGCAGAGTCGCCCGCTCGTAAGACCCGCTCTCGAGCGCCTCGTGTGCCTCGCGATTGAACCGGTCGATCTGATAGAGGGTGCGCAGGAAACGCGGATCGACCAGGTTCCTGCGGCGGGCGAAGAGTTGGCCTACGCTGCCCGCCCCGTACTCGATTCCGGTCGGGAGGTGCTGGACGCTGAAGGACATCGAGGTCGGAACGGTCTCGACCTCGAGCTCAGTGAAAAGCCTTGTTAGGTTCGGGTAAGTGACCTCGTTGAAGACCATGAAGCCGGTGTCGATCGGCAGACTTTTCGCGCCTTCCTGCACCGTGACGGTGTTCGTGTGCCCGCCGGCGTAGTCGTTCCTGTCGAACAGGACAACGTCGTGATGGCGGTGCAGGAGGTAGCCGCAGCCGAGACCGGCGACACCCGTCCCGATGACGGCGATTCGTTCAACTCTCATTCAGGTTTCTGCTTTCAGGGGACATGATCGATGAAAAGGGAGGAAGAGAGAACGCCAAATTCGTCCAAAACAAGTTTATATGGTCGTTTTTCGTGGAGTAAGATGCGGGACGAGGGAAGATCATGAGCAAGAGCGATCGGTCTTGGGGTCGAGCGACGAAACTGATTGTCCTGGGAGCGGGCGTCGCGTCGGTGGCAGCGCTGGTTGCAGCGACGACCGCATGCTCGAGCGGTCGAAAGGTCGACATGGTCGGCCGGGGGGGCGAGGCTCAGCGGAGGACCGAGGCCGAGGGGAGGATCGCGATGAGCGGCTCGCCGGAGACGATCGATCGGTCGCTCGCGCGGTTCCGGGAGCTCTTCGCCGATTTCCGTCCGGAAGCTGCGCGGAAGAACGCGGCGAGCCTCTATTCAGGGGATGCGTATTTCAATGACGGATTCGTCGAACTGACAGGATCGGCGGCGATCGCCGATTACTTCCACCGCTCGGCCGAAGCGACCGAGGCAATCGAGGTCGAGATCGAACAGATCACGCCGACCGAGGACGGCGTCTATCTGCGCTGGATCATGACGTACACGATCCACTACCGGTCGATGACGATCGTCGCGCCGGGAATCTCGCACCTTCGATTCACGCCAGAGGGGCAGATCTCGTATCACCGCGACTACTGGGACGGCTCCGGCGCGCTGATGGAAGTCGTCCCCCTCGGAGGATCGCTGATGCGCGCGATCAAGAGACGGCTTTAGAGCGAGGCAGTGCGGGCGAGATATATATCCTTTTTGTTCTTACACCGGCCGTCCTCTGTCATTTACGATTCGTATCCCCGGCAAAAACAATACGATTTCGGAGAAGAAGACATGAGACTCGGTCTTGTCGTCGCGTCCTTGAGCGTTTTCCTCGCCCTCCCCTCGTTTTCATCCGATCTGCGCTTCGAGCGGCTTCCGGAGACCTTTCCGGTTGCCGAAGCGATCGCAACGCTGAGTGAACGGATTCCCGACATCGCCGCGCAGCGGCAGATCCGGCAGGCGCAGGGCAAGGTTCGTCCGACGGTGATCCGGAACGACTCGTCCGACGACGCGCTCGTCTTCCCCGCGGCGGGAAGCGTGCGCGGAGGTGGCGGAACCTTCTTCCGGTCCGACATTACGCTCGTTTCCATGATGGACGAGCCGCATGACGTGATCGCAATATGGCTGCCGCGTGGCGGAGGAGCAAATCCAGGAGTGCGGATCACCCTCCCGGCGAACGACGAGGAGTATCTCCCGGTGACCGTCGAAGACTTCGTTGGGACGGTGTTTGGACTGGAGAACGCGCTCGGTTCGATCCTCGTCTACGCGGCAAATCCCGACGGATCGCCGGACGAGTTCAGCTTCATCGATGGCTATTCGCGCATCTGGACGAGCCAGCCTCCTCCGCCGGCGCGGCCCGATTGCACGGGCCTCGGGTCGGTATCACAGGACTTCCCCCCGGTCCGATTCGCCGATTCGATCTCGGACTTTTTCGCGTTTGCGTGGGGGCTGAGACAGGACACCGCGTTCCGGACGAATGCGGGCGTGGTAAATCTCGACGCAACGAGCGCCCGGAGCTTCACGATCCGGGCGGAAGGCTCGACCGGAGTGGTCTGGGAGACCGACGTGACGGTTCCTCCCCTTGCGCTGGTCCAGGTCTCCCTGCCGACCGGGCAGAACTTCGGTCACGTCTATGTCGCATTCGAGCCGTACGACGAGGCGGACTACGCCTGGAGCGGGTACGCATCCACCGTCGACAACGGCACCGGCGACGGCTGGGTCTCGCACGCGAAACAGCCGTAACCCCCGTAAGGGTAACCCCGTAAGGGTCACATCTTCGATCTTCAGTTTCTCGGTCGGGGTCACATCTTCGAAATCTGCCAGCCAGCGAACAACGTAGATGTGACCCCGATGAGGAGGATGATGAGGATGAGTAGGGTGATGAGTAGGGTCACATCTTCGAAGTTCGGCCAGCTTGGAGCGAACAACGTAGATGTGACCCCGGTGGAAAGCACGCCGATCGGCCGAGGGGCCCACAAAATCAGCCGATTCCGGTTGGACTCCGAACCTCAGGCAGCGTTCGGGAGCGCGGCGTCGGCGGTCAGGTAAATGCCCGAGCGCACGATTCCGGCCGCCTCGGTATCTGATGGACGAGCTTCGGCCACTCCGGTCAGGACCGGAGGTGCGGCGTCTCTGTTTTCAGGGGGATGGTGCGCGGCTCAGAACGGCGCGTCGAGCGCTGTTCGGCGGCCCGGGGCAGCGAGCATCACGCGACATGCGCTCGCCGCCCGGCGTAGCGCCGGATCCCGCGTGAGCTCGTGCTTACAGCGGCGGATCAGATCCGACACCGTTCCATTGCTGCGCAAGCCGAAGGCCTCACGAATCTCACGAAGCTTGAGAAGCGAGTCGTTCCAACCAAGCCATGCCACCAGCATCCGCGCCGCCGGCATCGCCCGCGTGCAGACCTCGCTCTTCGCGCACTCGAACGTGGCGGCCACCGTCTCCACGACCTTCTCCATCGTCGGACGCGCGAAGTGCCGCTGCGCCTTCGGGTGCTCTTCGCTCCGTTCCTTCTCGTCGACCAGGGCCTGCATCTTCTCGATCCATTCGGCACTCCCGAGGTAGATCTGTCCAACGAGATCCTCGAAAGGCGAGCGCCTGATGTGCGCGCCGTCGTCCACGTATCGCCGGAACTTCTCGATCGCATTCGCCCGGTCCACCGCGAACCGGCTCAGCGTCCAATCCGTGGTGAGAAACGCCGGTACCGGCGCCAATCCCACCATCGCCCGGTAGCTGCTCCACTCCCATTCCTCCGGCCTCTCCACCATCCCTGCCCGCACCGGATTGAGCACGATGTAGCGGATGACCTCGGCCAGATGTTCTTCTTTCTCGACGAGCACCGAGTGGAACCGCCCCTGAAACAGATGCCCGCGCCGCTTGTACTTTTTGTTGAACCAGCGCGCGTACTGAC
>Ga0209347_1001405_pt1 | contig 39858 bp, 37 predicted proteins | sample AutmiccommuBRH23_FD_187382 | JGI IMG/M metagenome (GOLD analysis project Ga0209347, IMG submission 187382) | Deep subsurface microbial communities from Mt. Terri, Switzerland - Autotrophic microbial communities BRH/23 (SPAdes) (version 2) | ecosystem: Environmental > Aquatic > Deep subsurface >... | reverse complement strand
GGGTGCCGGGCAGGTGCGGCTCGCGGGCACGATGCCCAACGGGCAGAACTTCCGGATCGCGCCCCGGCGGATGTGGGCGGTGCGTTCCTCTCGGGCGGTGCTGGACGGTCGCGACCTCGGCGCGATTCGCCGCTGCCGGACCAGGCGGGCCTCGGTGACTTCCGGGCCCCCCAACGGGGCCTGGCGGTGGTGCGCGCCGGGGAACTCGACTCAGCGGCCGTCGACGCGGTGTTGTGCGCCGTCGGGCACGGGGAGCACCGCCACCATCCCAGGCCCGACCGGCTGACTCCCCGCGAGGTCGAGGTGCTGTGTCTGGTCGCCAAGATCGGCGCGTCCAACCGGATCGGCGCCAGCATGTACGCGCTGCGCAACGGGCTGGTGCCGCAGCGCTGAAGTGAGGCAGACGCCTCATTCGCGGCACCGCCGATCGGGCGACCATCGCGATATGACCACTTCATCTGTCCGCAACACCTCAGCCGGCGGCCACACGGGCTTCAAGACGACGCTGCTGTACCGCCTGGTCCGTCACCCGTTGATGCTCGGTTTCCTGATCGCGTTCTGGGCGGCCCCGACCATGACCGCCGGGCATCTGGTGTTCGCGCTCGCGACCACGGGCTACATCCTGGTGGCCCTGCAGCTCGAGGAACGCGATCTGACCGCGACCCTGGGGGAGCAGTACTGCCAGTACCGTCGCGACGTCCCGATGCTGATCCCACATCCGGTGCGGCGCGGCTGAGGGTTCAGGGGTGCGACGGGTTCAGGCGGTGCGGCGAATCCCCCGCTTGAGGAGCAGCTCGCGCTCGGATTCACTCAGGCCGCCCCAGATGCCGTAGGGCTCGCCGACGGCCAGCGCATGGGAGCGGCACTGGGTGATCACCGGGCAACGGCGGCACATCTCCTTGGCGCGCATCTCACGCTGAGCGCGGGCGCGGCCGCGCTCGCCGTCGGGGTGGAAAAACATCGAGGAATCGACACCTCGGCAAAGGCCCGCCATCTGCCAATCCCAGATATCGGCGTTCGGCCCGGGCAACTGTTGCGGCTGTGGCATTGGAAAACCCCTCTCTGCACATCCATTTCGCTAACGCGTCGGATGCGTGAGTCGTGGAACAGATCCGAGCACAGTCGCCGATGACCACTCGTGCACACAACGTAGAAGCGCTACCGAATTGCCGTCAATAGGCTGGCGCTGTGCTCAACGGCATATCCGCAGGCAGAAAATTTACATCACGTTCATCGATGCGACCCGCGGGCAACGAGATCGGTGCTAACAGGTGCGGCCGGCCTGAGATGCGAACCGGTGTTTTGGCTGTTCAGTTCACGCTGTGTCGTTCGAGCATTCACCGGCGCTCACGAGGCGGTTGACATGGAATTAACATCGCCACCACAAATTGTTAACTGACGCGGGATTAAAACGATTTTGAAATTGATGACGTGCCGATCCGGTATGGATGACGTGGCGTTCGGCGGCAACCCGGGGCAATGGCCCCTGCCGCCTGCCGCGACACCACGGCAGCTGTGGTTGCGCGCGGTCGCCGCGGGCGGGCAGGGCCGCTACAACAGCGCGCTGGCCGACCTGGACCGGCTCCACAGGCTGGAGGCACACGGCCCGCTCGCGTCGCTGGCGTTGAGCACCAGGGCGTCGTTTCTGCGTCAACTCGGCTGGCACGACCGCGCCCGGTCGCTCGACGGGCGCGCGCTGCTGGTCGCCGACGGCGCCGCGACGCCGGCCGCCGACGCGCTCATCGGGCTGGCAGCCGACGCGCTGGGGGTGGGCCGGGCAGCCGCGTCGGCGCGTGCGCTGCAGCGCGCAGAGGATCCGGTCACCGCCTCGTCGTGGCCGCGACTGCCCGTGCGCTTCGCCTGGGTGTCGGCCGAACTCGCGATGGTCTGCGGTGACGGCGCGTCCGCCGTGGGCCACGCCGAGCGCGCCGTGCAACTCGCGGCGACCCTCGGCTCGGTGCGGCACACCGTCAAGTCGCGCGTCATCCTGGCCGCCGCGTTGTGCGGCCTCGGGGACGTCGACAGGTCGCGCCGCGAGGCGGACGACGCGCTGCGGCAGGCAGGCGCGTCGGGCCTGATCCCGTTGCGATGGGCGGCGGCGTGCCTGCTCGCCGACCTCCCCGGCGGGGAGGGCGGTGGGGACCATTCACGCCCCGAGGTCGCCGCCATCCGCGACGACGCCGCCCAAACCGTGACCCGACGGGGCGGCGTGTGGCGCTCGCGGTAACGCGGATGTGCCCTATGTGGTCGTTATTGTTTAGCTGAGCCGCACCGGTTGGTGGGGCCACCTGCCCGCCGGCAGAACCACCTCCCGCGCCGCCGGGGGAGTGTCCTCGACGTAACGCTGGAGTGATCACCCACGATGACAATTTCGGGAGAACATCTCGACGCTGTCGTCGCTGAGGCAGTCGCCGGTGATCGGGACGCACTCCGGGAAGTGCTGGAGACCATCCGCCCCATCATCGTCCGGTACTGCCGGGCGAGGGTGGGGACCACGGAGCGCAGTGGTCTCTCAGCAGATGACGTTGCTCAGGAGGTGTGCTTGGCTGCCATCACGGCGCTGCCGCGCTACAAGGATCAGGGACGACCGTTCCTGGCCTTCGTCTACGGCATCGCTGCACACAAGGTTGCTGACGCACATCGAGCCGCCGGCCGGAACAAGTCGGATCCGATGGACGTCGTCCCCGAGCGCTTCTCCGGTGAGGCTGGGCCCGAGCAGCTGGCGATCGAGTCCGAGCAGTCGGCCCGGATGAACGCCCTCCTGCAGATCCTGCCGGACAAGCAGCGGGAGATCCTGATCCTGCGCGTCGTCGTCGGCATGAGTGCCGAGGAGACCGCGGATGCGGTCGGCAGCACCGCCGGAGCGGTGCGTGTCGCGCAGCACCGCGCGCTGGCACGACTGAAGACGGAGATCATGGCGACGGGGCGTGACCATGCCTGATTTCGGACGCTGGAACGCCAACGGCGGGGATCCGTCGCTCAACGAGATCAACCGCACCGACCAATTCCTCGACGCGTTGTCCTCGCAGCAGCCCGTGTACGCCACCGACCGCGGCGAGGCCGAGCTGGCGAACCTGCTGGCGGGCTGGCGCGACGATGTCCGCGAGACTCCGATGGGCGCGGTGGTGACGCAGCGCGAGGCCGAGATGGCGCTGGACCGCGTCACCTCGCCGGGTCCCCGTCGGCGGCTGTCCCTTGCGGTCGTGGGTTCGGCGGCCGCCGCGGTGCTGTGCCTCGGTGGCTTCGGTGCGGTGGTCGCCGGAGCGGGTCCCGGTGACGCGCTGTACGGGTTGCGCACCATGCTGTTCGGTGAGCAGACGACGCCGCGCGACGACGCGGTGATCCTCGCCGCCCAGACCGAGATGGCGCAGGTGCAGCAGCTCATCGAGCAGGGTGACTGGCAGGCCGCCCAGGACAAGCTGGAAACGATCACCACCACCGTCGCGACGGTGAACGACGTTGAGCGCAAACAGGAACTGGTCACCCAGTGGCAGGAGCTGACGGTCAAGGTCGAGGCTCAGGACCCGGCCGCCACCCCGCCTCCCGGCGCACCGTTGCCCACATTCCCCGAGGTTCCGGTGGTGAGCCTCGACCCGGGAACGCTCATCCCGCTGACGCCGGGGTCGTCGGAGACCACTATTTCGGAGACTGCCACGTCGTCGCCGGGCGAGACGTCGACGGAGACGACCGCGCCACCGACCACGACCGCGTCGCCGACCACTTCGGACACGGCCGCGTCGCCCACACCGACGACGTCGGAGCCTGCTGCATCACCCACGCCGACCACATCGGGGACAGCACCGTCGCCGTCGCCGAGCACCACGGCGCCGGTCACGACGACCACCGCACCTGCGACCACCACCACGACGACGTCGGTCATCGCGCAGCTGTCCTCGTCGGCGCCCTCGCCGACCACCGCGGCGCCCTCGCCCACAACGACGGTCGCAGCATCCACGCCGTCGCCCTCGCCGACGCCGACGGCCACTCCGATCCCGACACCGACGGCGGCGCCGTCACCCACACCCGCGCCGCAGCCGACACCCATCCCGACGCCGACGGCGGTGCCGTCACCGCCGGCCGGGCAGGTCCCGACCACGACGTTCCCGGTGGTGCCGTAACGATCGACCGCGGGTCGCGGCAGGTGAATTCAGCTCTCAGCGATAGCCGTCGGGCTCCGACGTCGCTTCGTTGAGCGAGGCATCGGCGTAACCCCGGCAGTAGTCCCACGTCACGTAGGAATCCGGCTCGGGATCGTAGGCGGGCTCGTGCGGACGGACGGTGCCGTCGACGAGCAGCTGCAGCAGGTTCGCGCGCAGCATGTCCCAGTCGTGATAGTGGTCCTGCTGGCATTCGTCACAGCAGACGACGAGACCCCGAATCCCCTTGTGCGCCAGCAGTGCCTCGTAGACCGCCAGGTCGGCGAGGTCTGCTTCGACGGCGGTGCGCTCCTGCGGATCCAGCGGCTGGCCCGGCTCCAGGGCATCGAGCGCCGCCGACGGGTCGCACGGATCGTCGGCGAACGGGTCGGGTGGCAGTCCTGGTGGCAAGTGGTCTCGCACGACTCCAAGACTACGCAGCCCCCCAGCTATCGCGCCAGCGGTTCCGCGGGCACGTCGGCCGACTGTCCGGCACGTTCCCGCGTTGGAGGTGGGGAACCGGAAGTGCGAGCTCGATGCCGATAAGATGTGCCTTTCAGGTCGCGTTTTGTGCCTGGCTGCAATCTGTTACTGGAGGCTCATCCGTGTCGATACCCACGTCGATCGACGAAAGCAGCATCCCCATCGCCGTCCCGGTGCCCACCGGTGGTGACGATCCGACCAAGGTTGCGATGCTCGGACTCACTTTCGACGACGTGCTGCTGTTGCCCGCCGCATCAGATGTGATTCCCGCCACAGCCGACACGTCCAGCCAGTTGACCCGCAAGATCCGGCTGAAGGTTCCGCTGGTGAGTTCGGCCATGGACACCGTGACCGAGTCGCGCATGGCGATCGCGATGGCGCGTGCCGGCGGCATGGGCGTGCTGCACCGCAACCTGCCGGTGGCCGAGCAGGCCGGGCAGGTCGAGACCGTCAAGCGGTCCGAGGCCGGGATGGTCACCGACCCGGTGACCTGCTCGCCGGACAACACGCTGGCCGAGGTCGACGCGATGTGCGCACGGTTCCGCATCTCGGGTCTGCCCGTGGTGGACAGCTCGGGCGCTCTTGTGGGAATCATCACCAACCGCGACATGCGCTTCGAGGTCGACCAGTCCAAGCCGGTCTCGGAGGTGATGACCAAGGCGCCGCTGATCACCGCGCAGGAGGGCGTTTCGGCCGAGGCCGCGCTGGGGCTGTTGCGCCGCAACAAGATAGAGAAACTGCCGATCGTCGACGGCCACGGCAACCTCACCGGGCTGATCACCGTCAAGGACTTCGTCAAGACCGAGCAGTTCCCGCTGTCCACCAAGGACAGCGACGGCCGGCTGCTGGTCGGTGCCGCCGTGGGGGTCGGCGACGACGCGTGGACGCGCGCGATGACGCTCGCCGACGCCGGCGTCGACGTACTGATCGTCGACACCGCGCACGCCCACAACCGCGGGGTGCTGGAGATGGTGCACCGCCTCAAGACCGTCGTCGGTGACCGCGTCGAGGTGGTCGGCGGCAACGTCGCCACCAGGGCCGCCGCCGCCGCGCTCGTCGACGCCGGTGCCGATGCGGTCAAGGTCGGTGTCGGCCCCGGCTCGATCTGCACGACCCGGGTGGTCGCCGGTGTCGGCGCGCCGCAGATCACCGCGATCCTCGAGGCGGTCGCCGCGTGCGCGCCCGCGGGCGTTCCGGTGATCGCCGACGGTGGGCTGCAGTACTCCGGTGACATCGCCAAGGCGCTGGCCGCAGGCGCGTCCACCGCGATGCTGGGCTCGCTGCTGGCGGGCACCGCGGAGTCGCCGGGCGAGCTGATCTTCGTCAACGGCAAGCAGTTCAAGAGCTACCGCGGGATGGGTTCGCTGGGGGCGATGCAGGGCCGCGGCGCCGGGGGCAACCTGCGCGGCTCGTACTCCAAGGACCGCTACTTCCAGGACGACGTGCTCTCCGAGGACAAGCTGGTCCCCGAGGGCATCGAGGGCCGGGTGCCGTTCCGTGGCCCGCTGTCGACCGTCATCCACCAACTCACCGGCGGGCTGCGCGCAGCGATGGGCTACACCGGCTCCGCGACGATCGAGGCGCTGCAGCAGGCGCAGTTCGTCCAGATCACGGCCGCCGGGCTCAAGGAGAGCCATCCTCACGACATCACGATGACGGCGGAAGCTCCGAACTACTACAACCGCTAGGGCCGCGGCCCGGGCAAGGACTGAGCAACACATGCGAGACATGGTGGAGATCGGCATGGGCCGGACCGCCCGCCGGACCTATGAACTCGGCGACATCAACATCGTGCCGTCGCGGCGCACCCGCTCGTCGAAGGACGTCTCGACGGCCTGGCAGCTGGATGCCTACCGGTTCGAGATCCCGGTGGTGTCCCATCCCACCGACGCGCTGGTGTCGGTGGAGTTCGCGATCGAGCTCGGACGCCTCGGCGGTCTCGGCGTCCTCAACGGCGAGGGGCTGATCGGGCGGCACGCCGACGTCGGCGACAAGATCGCCCAGGTGCTCGAGGCCGCGGACAAGGAACCGTATCCGTCGGCGTCGATCCGCCTGCTGCAGCAATTGCATTCGGCGCCACTGGATCCCGACCTGCTCGGGGCGGCGGTGGCGCGCATCCGCGATGCGGGGGTGACCACCGCAGTGCGGGTCAGCCCGCAGAACGCCCAGGCGCTGACACCCGCCCTGGTGTCGGCGGGCATCGACCTGCTGGTCATCCAGGGCACGATCATCTCCGCCGAGCGCGTTGCGCAGGGACGCGATGAGGGCGGAGAACCGCTCAACCTGAAGACGTTCATCTCCGAACTCGACGTTCCGGTCGTCGCCGGCGGCGTGCTCGACCACCGCACCGCGCTGCACCTGATGCGCACCGGCGCCGCCGGGGTGATCGTCGGCTACGGCTCCACCAGCGGGGTCACCACCAGCGACGAGGTGCTCGGCATCAGCGTCCCGATGGCCACCGCCATCGCTGACGCGGCCGCCGCGCGGCGCGAGTATCTCGACGAGACCGGCGGGCGGTACGTGCACGTGCTCGCCGACGGCGACATCCACACCTCCGGGGATCTGGCGAAGGCGATCGCGTGCGGTGCGGACGCCGTGGTGCTCGGCACGCCGCTCGCCTCGGCCGCGGAAGCGCTTGGGGGCGGCTGGTTCTGGCCCGCGGCGGCCGCGCACCCGTCGCTGCCGCGCGGTGCGCTGCTGCAGGTGGCCGCGGGTGAGCGGCCCACGCTGGAGCAGGTGCTGACCGGCCCCTCCGACGATCCATTCGGTTCGCTGAACCTGGTCGGCGGCCTGGGCAGGTCGATGGCCAAGGCGGGCTACTGCGACCTCAAGGAGTTCCAGAAGGTCGGACTCACTGTCGGCAGTTGAGCAAGCTGATCGTCATTGCATGCTGCGCAGCGTCCGGACCAGATAGTCGTCGACCAGGCCGGTGCGCGCGGGCGAATCGTCGGTGGTGATCAGCAACGCGTACAGCCCGAGCAGGAAGTAGATCGCGCTGTTCATCGGTGTGAGGTCGGGATCGGTGTCGCCGCGCTGCCGGGCCTTCTCGATCTGGTCGGCGACCAGCACGATCAGCGGGTGATCGTCACCATGCTCGGTGCCGTTTTCGCCGCTCGCGGCGGCCGGCGGCCGGGTCGGGGAGAAGTGCAGCGCCAGGAAGTCCTTGAACAGCAGCACGCCGAGGCGCCGCTCCAGGCCCATCACCAGGCTCACGGCCTCCCGCAGCGTCGAGCTCAGGTCCTTGTGGGACCTGGTGAACTGGGCGAACCGTTTGGCGATGCGGTCCTCCTCGCGCCGCTCGAGTTCGAGCAGCACGTGCTCCTTGGTCGGGAAGTGGAAGAAGAACGTGCCATGAGCAACGCCGGCCGCCCCGACGATCGCGCCGACGTCGGCGTCGGCCATGCCGGCCCGCTTGAACTCCGCGATGGCCGCGCCCAACAACCGCTCCCTGGTCTGCAGGCGTTTCGCCTCGCGCGCCGTGATGCCGTTCGCCACCCGACCGACAGTATCGCCTGGGGCGGTAAGGGTCGCCTCGCTGGCAGGTTACCGGCGGGTAAGTTCATACTGTTTTGATGGAGCCTGACTACGACGTCGTCATCATCGGTTCGGGATTCGGCGGCAGCGTGAGCGCGCTGCGGCTCACCGAGAAGGGCTACCGGGTCGGTGTTCTGGAAGCCGGCCGTCGGTTCGGCGACACCGACTTCGCGAAGACCTCGTGGAACCTGCGCAAGTTTCTGTGGGCGCCGCAGTTCGGCATGTACGGCATCCAGCGCATCCACCTGCTGCGCAACGTGATGATCCTGGCGGGCGCCGGCGTCGGTGGCGGGTCGCTCAACTACGCCAACACGCTGTACGTGCCGCCGGAGCCGTTCTTCAAGGACCCGCAGTGGCGCGACATCACCGACTGGCGCGACGAACTGATGCCGCACTACGACCAGGCGCAGCGGATGCTCGGCGTCGTGACGAACCCGACGTTCACCGACGCCGACCGCATCATGAAGGAGGTCGCCGACGACATGGGTGTCGGTGACACGTTCGTCCCGACGCCCGTCGGGGTGTTCTTCGGCGCCGACGGCGAGAAGACTCCCGGCAGGCGCGTCCCGGACCCATACTTCGGCGGCGCCGGACCCACCCGCACCGGATGCATCGAGTGCGGCTCGTGCATGACCGGGTGCCGCTACGGCGCCAAGAACACCCTGGTGAAGAACTACCTCGGGCTCGCGGAATCCGCAGGCGCGCAGGTGCACCCGCTCACGATGGTGAAGAGCTTCGAGCAACGGGCCGACGGCATCTGGGAGGTGCGCACCGCCCGCACCGGAGGCAAGCTGCGCAGACGGCGCAAGACGTTCACCGCGCGCCACGTGATCCTCGCGGCGGGCACCTACGGCACCCAGAAGCTGCTGTTCAAGATGCGCGACGGCAACAAGCTGCCCAGGTTGTCCGACCGACTCGGCGTGCTGACCCGGACCAACTCCGAGTCCATCGTCGGCGCAGGGCGCCTCGCGGTGGCCGACGATCTGGACCTCACCCACGGTGTGGCGATCACGTCGTCGATCCACCCGACCCCCGATACGCACGTCGAACCGGTGCGGTACGGCAAGGGTTCCAACGCGATGGGGCTGTTGCAGACGCTGATGACCGACGGCACCGGACCGCAGGGCACCGACGTGCCGCGCTGGAAACAGTTGCTGCGCAACGCCGAGGCGGACCCGAAGGGCACGCTTCGGCTGCTCAATCCGCGCCGGTGGAGCGAGCGCACCGTGATCGCGTTGGTCATGCAGCATCTGGACAACTCGATCACCACCTTCACCAGGAAGACCAGGTTCGGGTTCCGGATGCTCGACAGCAAGCAGGGCCACGGCGAACCGAACCCGACATGGATCCCGGCGGGCAACGAGGTCACCCGCCGCATCGCCGAGAAGATCGACGGCGTCGCGGGCGGCACCTGGGGCGAATTGTTCAACATCCCGCTGACCGCCCACTTCCTCGGCGGTGCGGCGATCGGCGACAGTCCCGAACACGGCGTCATCGACCCCTATCAGCGGGTGTACGGCTATCCCACGCTGTCGGTGATGGACGGTGCGGCGATCTCGGCCAACCTCGGTGTGAACCCGTCGCTGTCGATCACCGCCCAGGCCGAGCGGGCGGCGGCGCTGTGGCCGAACAAGAATGAGGACGATCTGCGGCCCGCCCAGGGCGAGCCCTACCGGCGGCTCGCGCCGATAGCTCCGGCACATCCCGTCGTGCCCGCCGACGCGCCTGCGGCGCTGCGCAGCATCCCGATCGAACCGGTCAGCTCTGCGGGGTAGGCCCCGATCGGTGGCGCACGGGTGATGTGCACCACGAAATTTCAACTCATCCCTCCGGTGAGGGTAAGGTTTGCTTCGGCTACCTGCGCGGTCCAAAGTTCCCATTCTTGAGGTGAGCGTTCCGCTGGGCGTGCATCGATGCATCTGCCGCAACCGTATTCATGGTCTGTTGACCCGGTGTGGCGTTGCGCCGCAATCTGATTGGAGAAGCTTGAAGAATCGAGTGGCGGAACCTGCGCCTGCGGTCCGCGAAGCGGGTGATCCGAGTACGTCGGTCTGGGCGGCGCTCCGTTCTCCGCGACGGCTGAGGACGGAGGTGCTCTCCGGCTTGGTCGTGGCCATGGCCCTCATCCCCGAAGCGATCTCGTTCTCGATCATCGCGGGAGTAGATCCCCGGGTGGGTCTGTTCGCGTCGTTCACGATGGCGGTGACGATCGCGATCGTGGGTGGGCGTCCTGCGATGATCTCGGCCGCCACCGGCGCAATCGCCTTGGTCATCGCACCGCTGGCCCGCGAGTACGGCCTCGACTACTTCATCGCAGCCGTCATTCTCGCCGGTGTCCTGCAGATCCTGCTCAGTGTGCTGGGCGTTGCCCGTTTGATGCGGTTCATCCCCCGCAGCGTCATGGTGGGATTCGTCAACGCGCTGGCGATCCTGATCTTCCTCTCGCAGCTGCCGCACCTGTTGGGTGTGCCCGCACTGGTGTACCCGTTCGTGGCCGTGGGTGTACTGATCATGGTCTTGTTGCCGAAGTTGACGACTGCGGTGCCGGCTCCGCTGGTGGCGATTGTGGGGCTTACCGGCGCGGCCGTGTTGCTGGGCGTGGACCTGCCGAACGTCGCAGATCAGGGCGAGTTGCCGCGGAGTCTGCCGAGCCTGTTTGTGCCCGACGTGCCGTTCTCCATCGAGACCCTGTCGATCATCGCCCCCTACGCGTTGGCGATGGCCCTTGTCGGGCTGCTGGAGTCGCTGATGACAGCAAAGCTGGTCGACGACATCACCGACACACACTCCGACAAGACCCGGGAGAGCTGGGGCCAGGGTGTCGCCAATGTGGTCACCGGGTTCTTCGGCGGCATGGGTGGTTGCGCGATGATCGGCCAGACCATGATCAACGTCAAGGTTTCCGGCGCGCGCACGCGGATCTCGACGTTCGTGGCAGGCGTATCTCTGCTCGGCCTGATTGTCGGGCTGGGCGACGTGGTCGGGCTGATACCGATGGCCGCCCTTGTCGCGGTGATGATCATGGTGTCCTTGGCGACGGTGGACTGGCACAGCATCGCGCCGTCGACTCTGCGGCGAATGCCCCGCAGCGAGACCCTGGTGATGGTTGCCACCGTGGCGGTGACAGTCTTCAGCCACAACCTGGCCTACGGTGTCATCGTCGGATCGCTCACCGCGATGGTGCTTTTCGCCCGCCGAGTCGCCCATCTGGTGACTGTCGAGAGGGCGGAAGAGACCAAGGACGCCGACGGAAACACCATCAGCGTCGTATACCGCGTGACTGGCGAGCTCTTCTTCGCCTCCAGCAACGACCTCGTCTATCAGTTCGACTACCTCGGCGATCCGGAAAATGTTGTCATCGACATGTCGGACTCACACATCTGGGACGCCTCGACCGTCGCGTCGTTGGATGCGATCACCACCAAATACGCGGCGAAGCACAAGAATGTCGAAATCATTGGGCTGAATCAGGACTCGGCCGATCGTCATGACCGGCTGTCGGGCCAACTCGGCGCCGCAGAGTAGGAGCTACCCCCGGTGACTCATCCCTTACGTACGGTGACATCTGCATCGACGAGGGGGCCGAGTACGGGTTGTATTCGGTACCGCTCGCGCGCCGGGTCGGCGCGGGTGGACATGTGGTGGCGGTGGAGCCCATCCCGAATCTGGTGCGGCGGTTACGCCTGGGCGCGCGCATGCTGGGCGCGCGCTCGATGACCGTGGCTCAGGTAGCTTTGGGGGCGCAATCGGGAAGTGGCGAGTTGTCTGTGCCGCGCCGCTGGAATCTGCCCGTTCATGGGCGTTCCTATCTCACGGACGGCGCACTGCATCCGGGCCCTAACGTCGAGTTCGCCAGTGCGACGACCATTCCGGTGAGAGTGCATACCCTCGACGGCCTGTGCGACGAACTTGGCGTCAACCGTCTGGATTTCCTGAAGATCGACGTCGAGGGTGCGGAGTTGGCGATTCTGGCTGGCACCGAAATGGGGTGGCGGCACCGACCCAAGATCATGCTCGAGATCGAAGACAGGCACCTGAGCCGATACGGCAGGGGAGCAGCCGACGTGTTCAACCTGTTGTGCGGCAGGGGGTATGCGGTGTACGGATGGCTGGGGCAGAAGTGGCGGTCGCTTGCCGGCCCCCATTCCGGGTTGCGCAACTACCTGTTCGCGCCCACCAGCTGATCGCGTTCCCCTTCTGCCGCCTCCGCACTCAACGGAAGGAATTCGTTGTTCCACAGCACCAACGGCGGTGCGAGCAGCAGAATCCAGGCTGGGGGGTGCCCGGCGAATCGGAGGACATCCTGGTACCTCGAGGCGATCATGATCGCACCGGCCATCACTGCTGGAAATGACGTCAGTGCCAACACGCGGGTCTGGTCCTCGGCCAGTACGCCACTGACCATCCAGATGAGGCATGCGGCACCCAACATCACCTTCTGGCGCCAACCCCACGAACGCCAGGCGTTTCGTAGACCCAGAACGGCGAAGATCCACAGCCCGCCGAGCGCCGACCACAGCAGCATCGGAAGCGCTGATGCGGCGGACGTCACCAGGTCGAGGCCCTTGCCATCGTCGAGGAGGTACGAGACCCGGTCCCCTGTCGCAGCGCCGGCTTCAGACAGCACCAACTCCAGCAGTATCTTTCCGGTCGCCAGGCCGACGAAGACCGCAACTCCGTGCGGTACCCAACCGGCCCCCCTCCAGAGTGCCGGTATCAGCGGCAAGACGAGCATCCCTACGAGGGATTGCTCGAAGTTCTGGAATCCCGCGAGTGTCGCCGCGGCGAACTGCGCCCGCCTGCCGTGATCGAACGAGACCAACAACCCGATCAGAAACACCGCTCCCGCTGTCGCCAGCAACGGTCGCCACGAACGATACTGGGGCGCGATCGCCAACGGCACCAGGATGACGCAGTAGACCCAGTGGTGAGTGACAGCGATCGGGGCGGCAAGCAGGACCGCCAACGCCACCACTCCCAGGGCCGCGACGTGCTCACCGTTGCGTGTGAAGCGCCGAGCCGCCAGGAAAGCGACGATCGCTACCACGATGGCGGCGACAAACCACACGGCATCCTTGACCGGACCTTCGAGTCCGAGTCGGGCGAGGGGGCCGGTGATCGCCTGATTGCGACTGAAGTCGTGACCACCGGCACGGTCGTCGCGGAAGAACTCGCTGACCCAGAACCACTTCGAGTCGTCGGGCCTGAGCCAGAACCCCACCCCGATGGTCGCCAACACGACTGCGCCGGCAATCGCGATTGCCTTGACGTCGCGGCGCCCCTGTAGGACCAGCACGAACGCCGCCGGTGTGATCTTGACGGCGGCGGCGATCCCGATTGCTGCTCCGCGCAGCTTTCGGGGCACTGCGTGCAGACAATCTGCGACGACCAACGCCATCAAGACGATGTTGATCTGACCGAAGGCGAAGTTGGAGCGTATCGGCTCGAGGAGAAGCGTCGGACCGAGGATGAGCACCGCGACGAAACTCGGGCGGTCAATGTTCAAGCGGGACAGACAGAGTCGTAATACCCACCACACCAGCAGGATGTTCAGCAGCGCCCACAAGATTTGAAGCAGCACCGGCGCCAGCAAGCTCATCGGCGCAAAGAGGACGGCCGCGAATGGTGGGTAGATGAAGCGGAACCCCGACGAACTTGGGAAGTCCTGTGAGTAGAGCGGGAGAGCCCGGCGAAACGCAGCGCCGGCGTCGCGGAACACCGACAGGTCCAACTGAAAGAGGTGGACCGATTGAACGACCAACCCCGCACAGACCCCGATCGTGAACAGTCCGGCCACGGCACGCAGAATTCTCTGCGAACTCGGGAGCGCAGCGCTCACGCGCATACTCGGGATCCCTGCGCGCGTAGAATGCTCGCGCCAGACACCGTCAAGCGCGCTGCCGCGCCAAGTCGGCGGCGTCGACTTGCCGCGTTCCGCTGCGCATCGGAGATGGTGAATGCTCCTGTTTCGTGACGCTCCATATCCGTGCTTCTTCAACGGCGACCTCGATCACTGCTACGCCCTTGGGACCGCCGGGAAACCACGAATCCAGACCGGGATGCCAACGTGCGGCGACGCGATCGCGATTGGGACTGAAAGTGGCCTTTCCGGCAACCGACAGCGACGTCGTCGAACCGGTAGAGGAGATGTTGACCTTCGGATCGGCCCTGATGTTGGCGATCACGCGCGAATCGATAGGCGCAAACAGGACGAGTGATCCGTCGAATGTGTCGACCCGTAGCGCCATCGGTCGGCTCACCAGGTGCCCGCTCTGATCAAGCGTGGTCAGCATGATGCGATCCAGCGTTCGCAGCACACCGCCGAGCTTCTGAACATTGTCTTTGGTCATGAGGTCTCCGGTCTGGAATTGTGGCGTTGGGTGTAGAAGCCGAGTCGGTTTGACAGATGGTCGCGGCTGCGTCAGTTGCCACAACTCTACCATCACGTAAGGGTAGTGATCGGTGCTCGACCTGCTCAGGACGGTCGCACCGTACGGGTGTCAGTAGCGGTGCAGGACGCCGAGGGTCTCTGCTGCTTCGGACAACCTGGTAGGCCACGCCTTTGTCAACGTGAGCCACGCATTCCACAGTGATACGTCCTCGGCCGGGATGCGCATGGGTGCCCGACCCCAGTCGGTTGCCACCACGACGCCCAGCTGATCCGATTCGGCTGACTGCGGTGCACCTCCCGGCAGGAAATCGATGGTGAGCAGTCCGCCAGAACCGGTGATGTCGTCTTCGACGCCGATGCCCCCCGCATCGAATCGCCGCATGCCCTCCAACTCCCGCATGCTCGACGGCATTGGCGCCTCCGGGAACGTGCTGTTGTAGCGCTGCGCCGACGAAATCGTCCGCACCGGCACGGGTCCTGATTGTCCACTGTTGACCTCGGTCATCGGTTCTCCTCTCCGACTCTGCTGCGCCGCCGGTGCCGGCCGTTAGGGACTACTCTAACGTAAGGAGAGGGTAGGAGCGCCCGAGCGTCGCGCACGGACGCGCGGTCGACCACACACCACAGCGCTGCAAGGAGATGAATCAGTGGACGAAAACCGGGACGAGGGGGGTCGCGCACATCCGCGCCGCTTCATGTCTTTGATCGCCTACAACTGCGCCTGCCCGAATGCAGCGTTCCCGGCTCATCCGTCGGACAGGGCCAAATTGCGGAGATTCGATGCAGCGGGAGAAGGCATCGAAGATGACGTCGTCGAACGCGGCGTGCAGATGAGCGTCGACTTCCTCCCGGGCGGGGTGCCCGACATCGACCAGCCGGACCGCGTCGGCAGCGTGGTCGCGTCGGTATGGGGTGCCGGTCCGGTCTATCTGTTGGCAGAGGACGTGCCATTGCGGACGGCCTGGCTGACCATCAGCGCCCAGTGGCCGACGACCGTGTCGGCTGTGCAGTCTGCTCTGGTGGATGTGAAACGGTACGGCGCGCGTCCGGCCCGCTCGTAGCGAGGGGTTGCGTGAAGTCGGCCGGTAGCTCGCCCGCAGATCTTGTCGTCGGCATCGTCAAGGCGCTGCGGCCCCGCCAGTGGATCAAGAACATCTTGGTCCTCGTGGCCCCACTTGCCGCCATGGGCGGCGGTGTACGCCATGACTACGTCGAGGTCGCTTCCCGTGCCTCGATTGCGTTCGTGGTGTTCTGCCTTGCGGCATCGGCGATCTATCTGGTGAATGACGCGCGTGACGTGCACGAGGATCGGCGGCATCCGAGCAAGCGGTTTCGTCCCATCGCTGCGGGAGTGGTCCCGAGTTCACTGGCATACGGTCTGGCCTTTGTGTTGGCCGTTGCCTCGCTTGCGATCTCGGCAGCGACCGCTGCTGCACTGGCGGTAGTGATGGCTGCGTACCTGGCGATCCAGCTGGCGTACTGCTTTGGACTGAAGCACCAGGCGGTGCTCGACATCTGCATTGTGTCGTCTGCCTATCTCATTCGCGCCATTGCGGGCGCTGCAGCAACCGGTATTGCCTTGTCGCAATGGTTTCTGATGGTGATGGCATTCGCGTCGCTGTTCATGGTCGCCGGCAAGCGGTATGCCGAGTTGCAGCTGGCTGCGCGCACCGGTGCGAAGATCCGCAGATCACTCGACGGATATACCAGCAGCTATCTGCGCTTCATCTGGACACTGTCGGCGACGGCTGTCGTCGTCTGCTACGGGCTGTGGGCGTTCGAGCGCGATGGCGACACCGGCGCTTGGTTCGTCGTCTCGATGATTCCGTTCACTATTGCGATCCTGCGTTACGCCGTCGACGTCGACGGCGGGTTGGCCGGTGAACCGGAGGAGATCGCACTTCGCGACAGGGTGTTGCAGGTCCTCGGGCTGACCTGGGTGACCACCGTGGGTACGGCTATCCTTCTCAGTACTTCGCCATGTCAGATCGAGTGGCGAGATAGATGGTGGCGGCGGACCTGCCACGCGTGAGCGGGTTCTCGAACCAGATCCGCCGGGCTTCGACGTCGGTGAAGACGGACTCCAGGGTCGCGCAGAATTCATCGTCGGGCGCATCGTCGGACCACATCGCGAAGGTTCCGCCCGGGGCCAGGTGAACGGACGCGGCGCGGATTCCATCGCAGGTGTAGAAGGCTGCGTGCGGGTCGTTGAGCACGTGGCGGGGGGAGTGGTCGATGTCCAGCAGTATCGCGTCGTACGTTCTGCCGGGGTTGGCGGGATCAAATCCGTCGGCGCTCATCGCGGCGGCGAAGAAGTCCGCGCGCACGAACGCGATTCGGCTGTCGGCAGCCAACCCTGCCGTATCTGGAAGTAGATCGCGCTCATGCCAGTCGATGACCGCCTCGGAGAATTCAACGACCGTCAGCGAGCGAATCCGATTGCTCTTCAGAGCTTCTCGAGCGGTGTAGCCCAGACCGAGTCCGCCTACGATGACGTCCAGGTCGGACCCGGGGGTCCGCGCCAGCCCGAGCCGGGCCAGCTCCCGCTCGGCAACGGTGAACAGGCTCGTCATCACGTACTCGTCGTCGAGCTTGATCTCGTAGACATCGGCACGAACCGAAAGGTCGAAGCGGCGCCGCAGGCTGAGCACACCCATCGGCGTTTGTTGCCAACCCAATTCCTCGAAGCGTGCGTTCATCGACGCAACCCTAGTCCGGTAACATCAGGCGACGGCCGGTTGCGCCAGACTCGTCCGCCGTCGACAACCACCTCGATCATCGCGACGTCATCCATGCCCTCCGGGAACCACGGGTAGAGCCCGTGCCGCCATCGCGCCGAGATCGAGGCGAGGTTGACGGTGACGATTGCGGATCCGGAGATCGACAGTGACGTCAACGGCCCGGTGTAGGAGATGTTGACCCTGGGATCGGCGGCAATGTCGTCGACGACTCGAGATTTCATGGGCGCGAAGAACCGCAGTGTGCCGTCGAAGTTGTCGACACAGACCGCCATGGGTCGGCTCACCAGCTGATCTGATTTGTGAACGGTGGTCAGAATCACGGTGTCCAACGACTCCAAGACGGCGCCGAGTGAGCGAATATACTGCGGGAACGTGGGTGTTCTCCTAACACTCGGTTGCGGTGGGCGGTGGTTCAAGGTCGGGCGGGGCGAATTCAGCGCACGTGGGCAGGCGCAATCTCCTCGGACTCGGTGGCGAATTCCAGCAGACGCGAGACCGGACCCTCGTGGGTCAGGTAGAGCTCATGCATAGCCCTGGTGCACGCGATGTAGAGCATGCACCTGTCCATCTCGGTGGTGTAGTTGGCGGCATCCACCCCTGGGACGACCACGGTGTCGAATTCCAGTCCCTTGGAGATGTGCGCCGTCGTGACGACGACACCGCCGGCGAACGAAGTGCTGTCGTAGTCGAGCAAGGTCAGCTCGACGCCCGCTGCTCTCAGGGCGTGGCATAATCCCTGAGCCTGCTGGACCGTCTTGCAGATGATGCCGAGCGAACGGTGCTCACTGCGTCTGTGCTGCTCGATGAGGCTCAGGATCGCCGTCTGCTGGTCCTGTCGGTCGGCGCAGGCGGTCACTCGGGGAGGCGGTCCGTGCCGGGCGATCGGGATGAGCTTGGCATTCCTGGAGATGTTCTGGGCGAAATCGGTGATCTCGGCCGTGGAACGGTAGCTCTTGCACAACTCCAGGCAGTCCGCTTCGGGAAAGATGCTGTTGATCGTCGACAGTGATGACGAGCTGAACGGGTTTACCGACTGGTTGGAGTCGCCCAGGATCGTCATCTTGCAGGAGAACAGTTGACGCAGAACCGCATACTGGATGGGTGTGTAGTCCTGCATCTCATCCACGACGAGGTGGCGGATGTGCCCGTAGTTCTCGAGTCGGTCCGTCTTGATCATGGCGTAGATCAGTGGGAACACGTCCGCGTATTCGATCTTCCTGCGGCCCAGCGGCTTGAACAGTCCTCGCCGCGCGTCCTCCTGGTAGAAGGCCTTGTAGATGGCGAGTGCGTCCCGATACGGGAACATCGCGCGGACCTGCCTGCGGACGCCGCTGGTGTCGGCGGCTGACCACTTGCCACCGCGGTCCATGACCTCGTTCTTCAGAGAGTGCACAGCGGTGTTCGCCACGCGGTCGAGGCGTGCGAAGATCGGAAGCGTCGGCCACTCGTCGAAGGTGTCTGCCACCCACTGCGCCGAGAGGCGCTTGTGCTTCTGCACGATTTCTTTGGCCGCGAAAGCCGATGCGCGCGAGGAGATCCAGTCATCGAGGTGCTTGACGAAGTCAGGCGTGGCCTTGTAGCGAATTCGCTCTGCGACAGCATCGTCGACGCCGTCGAGGAGATTGATCACCTGGTCGCTGAAGGTCTCGTGGTCGGTGACCTTGGCGAGGAACCTGTCGGCGATCCTGCCGAAGTCGATCTCTGCGATCTGCTCCTCACCCAGTTCAGGGAGCACCTCGGCGATGTAGTCGCCGAAAACTCGGTTGGGGGAAAGGATCATGACGTTGTCGGAGGACAGAGTGTCCTTGAACCGGTAGAGCAGGAACGCTACCCGGTGCAGCGCGATCGAGGTCTTCCCGGAACCCGCCACCCCCTGCAAGATCAGCACTGATGCGGTCTCGTTGCGTATCACCGCGTTCTGTTCACGCTGGATCGTCGCGACGATGTTCTTCATCCTGTCATCGGCGGATTGGCTCAGCTCCCGCTGGAGCACGTCGTCACCGATGTTCAGCGTGGTCTCGAACATGAAGTCGAGGCGCCCGCCCTGGATCTTGTACTGGCGTTTGCCGGTGATGTCGCCGTGGGCGGTGCCGGCAGGGGTCTCAAAGGACGCTTCGCCCGACTCGAAGTCGTAGAAGAGACTTGACACGGGTGCGCGCCAGTCGTGGATGCGGATATCCCGAGTTTCGGGATCGAAGAAGTTGTGCACGCCGATGTAGTGCGCGTACGGGTGCGCCTCGCCCGCAGGCCAGAAGTCGACGCGCCCGAAATAGGGGGTTTGTAGGAGCCGTTTGACGCGCTCGCGGGTCAGGACTGCGCGCTCACCGAGCGCGACGGAAAGGTTGACCGCTGTGCGATAGTCGGCCTTCTCGGCGAAGTCCATGTCCCGCCGGTTCTCCCACAGGTGCTCCTTACGCTCCTGAATGGACCTGGCGGACTTGCCGATGGAATCGGTGAGGCTTTCGAGCTCGGATGTCAGCAGGCGCATCGTCTCGGCCAGGTACCGGCGCTCTTGTTCTTCGTCCCTCGGCTGTGAATTCGTCGTCTGTGGATTCGTCAATGCCATCTCCGGTTCTGACGGGCGTACAAAGCTACTGTAACGTCAGGGTAGGAATGTGAGTCGACCCGCCGCGACGGCCGGCAGGTCTCCCCGGATCTCCTCACACGTTGCGGTAGGTTCTGGTGGCGGAATGGTGGGGCAGGAGGTGATTCGCGGTGAGCGATACCCATGGTGTGCACATGCAGATCGGCCAGGTTGCAGCACGGACCGAGTTGTCGATCCGTACGGTGCGCCACTACGACGACGTCGGATTGGTGACGCCGTCGGTCCGCAGTGCCGGAGGTTTCCGGCTGTACTCCGAAGCCGATGTCAACCGCCTGCTGGTGATTCGTCGGATGAAGCCGCTCGGTTTCACTCTGGCCGAGATGAAGGACCTCCTGGCCGCGTTGGATGTGCTGGACGACAGGAAGTCTTCGGCGGCTGACCGTAAAGCAGCGGTGCAGTGCCTTCGCGAGTACCGCACCAAAACCGACGAGAGCTCCGAGCGACTGCGCCAGCAACTGGCCTATGCCGAGGAGCTGGCGGAACTGCTCGGTGAGCGCGCTGAAGTCAGGGTGCGCGCCGGCCGACGCTGACCCGTCGGCACCCCAATCGGTTTCGATTTCGGATGGGTCGCGGCACGGTCTACCCTACTCGTACGTGACGGTATACATCGGCTACCCAGGAGCCCGAGGTGGCAGCTCGAATCGGGGTGGTCGGTGAGGCCGACAGCCGGGCCCGTCGTGCAGCGGCAACTGAAGCAACTGGTGGTTGTCGGTTGGGCGAGTGTGGCGGCGGTGATGACCGCGCCGGGACAGACCGCGGCGGTCTCGGTGTTCACCGACCCCTTGATCGAATCATTGGACATCAGCCGAACCCAGCTGTCGACGAGCTATCTCATCGGCACTCTGCTCGGTGCGGCGGCGATGCCGTGGGTGGGTCGCGCCTTGGACCGCCACGGGGTGCGCCCGATGATGATCGGCGTCGGCCTGCTCTTTGGTGCCGTGCTGGTCGGAATCGGCTTTGCGACATCGCTTTTCACCCTCACGGCCGGATTCGTCGGCATCCGGATGTGTGGACAGGGAGCGCTGGGGTTGGTGGCCACCACCCTGGTCGCGGTGCACGCGACGAGCCGGCGCGGATTCATGCTCGGCGTCACTGCGGGCATCGGGTCGGCGGGTGTGTCGATGGCACCTCTGATCTTGGAGCGGCTGGTGTCACACCACGGAATCCAGACTGTCTGGATCATCGAAGGCCTGACCGTCTGGGCCGTCGTCGTGCCCATCGGCATCGTTGCGCTGCGAGGGTTGCCGCGGCCGGCCGCGCGCCATCACCTCGGAGTCCCGCATCCTGCCGACGGCGTGGCCCATGATTCGCCGCCGGCCTCATGGACCGCGCGCGCAGCCTGCCGCACGGCGATGTTCTGGGCGATCGCGGCGGGCCTGGCCACCTCGGGCATGCTGACCACCGGCCTGAACTTCCATCAGATCGCACTGCTCGGAGAGCGCGGCCTGTCGGGCACCGAGGCGGCGGCGAACTTCATTCCGCAGACCGCAGCGGCCCTCGTCGGCACCCTGGTGATCGGCGCGTCCGCGGACGTCATCGCCCCGAGATTCGGAGTCGCACTCGCCATGGTCGCGCTGACGGCGGCGATGGTGACTGCGGTCTTCGTCACCCCGGGGGCTTCTGCGCTGGGTTACGGGCTGATCTTGGGCTTGTCGGGCGGCGCGATGCGTGCCATCGAGGCGGCGGCTTTGGCCCACTACTTCGGCATCGGCCACATCGGTGCGATACGCGGCATCGCCACCACCATCAGCGTCGGCTCCACCGCCTTCGGGCCGCTGGCGGTCGCGCTCGGCAACGACATCACCGGCAGCTACGCCACCACGCTCATGCTGCTTGCGCCGTTACCCCTGGTCATCGCCGTTTTCGCGCTGGTAGTGCCAGCGCCGCGATCGACATAAACTACTATCACGTAAGAGTATGTTTCTGGGCGAGATGGGTGACAGCGCATTCATGACTTCTGAACCGGCCGAGGCGTCGACATCGCGCGTGGCCGCAGAAGCGCGGCGTAGGCGGACGTTCGCCGTCATCAGCCATCCCGACGCCGGCAAGTCCACCCTCACCGAAGCCCTGGCACTGCACGCTCGCGTCATCGCCGAGGCCGGCGCGATCCACGGCAAGGCCGGTCGCCGTGCCACCGTCTCCGACTGGATGGACATGGAGAAGGCGCGCGGCATCTCCATCACGTCGACGGCCCTCCAGTTCGCTTACCGTTCTGACGGTCGCGAGTGTGTGATCAACCTCCTCGACACCCCCGGTCACGCCGACTTCTCCGAGGACACCTATCGCGTGCTGACCGCGGTGGACTGCGCGGTCATGCTCATCGACGCGGCCAAAGGCCTTGAGCCACAAACCCTCAAGCTGTTCCAGGTTTGCCGGCAGGGTCGGATACCGATCATCACCGTGATCAACAAGTGGGACCGACCGGGGCGCGACGCCCTCGAACTGCTCGACGAGATCGAGGCCCGAATCGGGTTGAGGCCCACGCCGTTGACATGGCCGGTCGGAATTGCCGGGGACTTCCGCGGAGTGCTCGACCGCCGCAGTGGTGCGTTCATCCGGTTCACCCGCACACCCGGTGGGGCCACCATTGCACCAGAAGAACAACTCGACCCAGTGCGAGCCGAGCAGGTAGCTGGTTCCGACTGGGCGTACGCGGTGGAGGAGTCGGAGCTGCTGGCAGCCGATGGCGCCGAATTCAACGAGGATTCGTTCCTCGCCGGAGCGAGTACTCCGGTGCTGTTCACCTCAGCGGTCCTCAACTTCGGTGTCGGCCAACTGCTCGACACGCTCGTGCAACATGCCCCGCCGCCACAGGGCAAGCTCGACATCAGCGGCAATGTGCGTGCGGTCGACGACGACTTCAGTGCGTTCGTGTTCAAGGTGCAAGCGGGTATGGACAGCGCACATCGCGATCGCCTCGCGTATGCCCGGGTGTGCTCGGGGGTGTTCCACCGAGGCGATGCCGTGATCCACGCCGGCACCCGAAAGCCCTTCGCCACCAAGTACGCGCAGTCCGTTTTCGGCCATCAGCGCGCCACCATCGACACCGCCTGGCCCGGCGACGTCATAGGTTTGGTCAACGCCACCTCACTGCGGGTGGGTGACACCCTTTACCTGGGGGACCACGTCGAGTTCCCCCGGATTCCGCAGTTCACGCCGGAGTACTTCGCTGTCGCCAGGGCTGCTGATCCCAGTAAACACAAGGCCTTCCGCCGGGGAATCACCCAACTCGAGCAAGAAGGCGTCATCCAGGTGCTCCGATCGGATCTGCGCGGCGACCAGGCCCCGGTGCTCGCGGCTGTGGGCCCTATGCAGTTCGAGGTCACCAGCCATCGCATGGCAGGCGAATTGCACACCCCCATCGCGCTCGAACATCTCAACTACACGGTGGTGCGCAGGACCCGACAGGAGGACGTCGGCCTGCTGAATGCCCAGTCAGGTGTCGAAGTTCTCCAGCGCACGGACGGGGCACTGCTGGCGCTGTTCAGCGACAAGTGGCGGATGGAGATGATTCAGCGCAATCACCCTGAACTCGAGCTCGAGTCAGTCGGAGCCGCCCAGGTGTGAAGTGCCAGACCCGGCGTGACCCGTTGCTTTGCGGATCAGGCACCACGCTTCGCCACCCGACATCACCACCTCGGCATCGCCGAATTCGGTTGGCAGCGTGTCGATGTCGGTTGCCGTGTCGATGACGACGCTGAGCTCGATCATGTCGGGGGTGCCGGTGAGCACCACGCGCGCCGACGTCGCGGCGTGCCTGAGAACGTCGGCGAGCGGGGTTGTCACCGAGGCGATCTCGTGGTCGTCGAGGTCTGGGACCGCGCCTGACAGGTCGATCGTCACATCCACCTGACGTGCCTCCGCGTCGTCGATGAGGGGCCGAATCCGTTGCATCAGAGGGTGATCGAAGGTGGTGGCCTGATCGAACAGGGCGCGTAGCCGACGACACTCCGCGCGTGCTCGACGCTGCATGTCCGCATCGACCTGCCTGCCGCGGGCCAGGTCGTCGAGCAACGGGACGACGTTGTCGACGATGGTGGCGTAGCGCCGTTGATACTCCGAACGCAGGGCACGGGAGACGTGGTCGCGGGTGAGCAGGCGTTGGTGCGCCTGGGTCTCGGCGTTGATATCGGCCGCCGCGTCGCGCATGAGCCCGTTGAAGATCAGCGCGAACAGTTGGACGCCGAGGACGCTGGCGCTCCCCAGCCCGATGTTGACCAGCGCGGCCGCCGAGGGGTCGCGCACGACGGTGACGGCGCATCCGATCAGCCAGTATCCGACGAGGATTCCCGCCCCGGTACGCGTCGGCCGCGCCAGCACCAACGGTAGGACGCACCAGCCGATCGTGCTCTGCGCCCAGTGCGCATATCCCAGGACCAGATCGGGGGGCACCAGCGCGGGTTGCACGGCGGTGACGACCAGCAGTGCGATCGCGGCAGGCCACGCGTAAAGCCAATGCCCGCAGAGGATTCCGGGAATCGCCGCCAGTGTGCTGAGTGCGGCCAGGATTGCGAGGGCGGTGTTGACACCGACGTGATCGGCCGATGCGGCGGCGGGAGGGACCGTGACCGCGAGGTTCACGAGGGCGTACGCCGTCAGGGCGAGACCATAGCGAGTCCGCGTCCGGTCGACCAGCCGATCCGGATCGGTGCCGGGTGGGGTCACCGCGGGCGCGGCTTGTGGGGTTGTGGGCCAGGCGAGTTCGGTCACCGTGCCCGACCCCGGGTGCGACGACACCCGGGCGTGCCCGCCGGAGCGGCGCATCCGTCCGACGATGGAGTCGTCGATACCGTGGCCGTGACGCTGTTGGTGGGCGTCGAAGCCGACACCGTCGTCTTCGAAACGCACCTCGTTCTCGGAGACGGTGACCCGCAGCTCCGTGGCCCGGGCGTGCCGGTCGACGTTGTTCATCACCTCGCGGGCGGCGGCAAGGACCGGGTGCGCAATCTCACCCGGCAGCCAGAGGCGTTCCCGACCGCCGAACCGCACGGGCGTCGCCAGGTGTTCGGCGCATCGACGAATGCCCGCGACGAGTTCCACCCGCGGCGGCGGCGCAACCCAGGCGCCCGTGTTGAGCAGTTCGAGGTCTCGCCGCGCCTGCGCGGCCAGCCGCGCCGCGTTCACCGAGGTGTCCTGCCCCACGACCAGGAGGGTGGATGCCGCGGTGTCGTGCAGGAGCGCGAGCTGTTCGTGTTCGTAGTCGCGTACCGCGTCGCCGACCCGTCGGTCGAGTTCGGCGCGGTGCCGGTCGCTGCGAGCCCGGTCGATCGCCCCCGCCACGCCCAGCAGCATCAACCGGATGACCGAAGCGGTGAGCCACTGGACGGCGAAGTAGTAGAGCGCGGTGACCGAGGAGAGGTTCTCCCATCCGGCGGCCCCGGCCGCGCCGTAGGCGTAGGCCGCGGCGATCCCCAACGTCATCGGCAGGCTCGTGAACGGCGATACGGACACCGAGATGCTCACCACGGCCGTCCCGGCGATCGCCTGCGGTGCGGTGTTGTGCGTGAAGAAGTCGGGATCGGGGACGAGTACCGGGATGGACACGCACACCGCGAGGACGAGCAGATAATCGACGGCCAGCCAGCGGGGGCCGGGTGCGCGGGTGATCAGCCGGTACCCGGACCACACCGCGAGGATTGCCAGCAGGTGGTTGCCCGCAGGTCGCGCCGGCGTCTCGGGGTCGGCGAGTGCGATGAGCGCGACACCGAGGTTGACGGCGTTGCGCATCAGCAGCCCCACGGTGGCGGCCCGGCTCATGAGCTGTCGCCGGGACACCTCGAGAGCGGTCCCGTCCGCCGAACCGGCGTCGCCCTCCGCGCTCCCCGTCGCCACAGCCCTCCCCAGCGAAGCCGACGCCCCGACGGCGCCACGTTCTACCCGCCCGGTGTCCCGCCCGCGGGTCGAGCGGCGCCGGAGCGTGCGTCGGTCGAACGTATCAATTCGTTGACGCGGGCACCGTCGCCAGTTTGGGGACCCCGCCTCCTGGATAGAGTCCGAATCGTGCCCTGATCAAGGCAGGAAAGGAAGCGCCGGGGCTGTGATGAAACCGTTCTTTTCGCAAAGACACGGGGCTTGTCTGTCGCGCGCTGGTGACTGGTGGGTTTAAATACCGGATGCCAGGTTGACACGTAACGGGAAGTGTTAAGTCGTTGGAGGGGTGGGGATGTCCCGCGAGGGTGAGGCGCGGAATGGTGTGCGGATGGCGATCATCGACGACCACGACGTGGTGCACGCCGGGATTCAGGCCTGGTGCATGGACGCGGATCCGCCGATCGAACTCGTGGCCAGCTTCCTGCAGCCGTCTGAGTACTTCGCGACCTATCCCGAAGCGTCCGGCGACATCGACGTGGTGCTGCTCGACCTCCAGATCGAGGGGAACCGGCCCGACTTCGAGACCCTGAGGCGGCTCGCCGACGGGGATCAGCGCGTCATCGTCTACTCCCACATCACCGCCGAAGAGGTGATCCTGACGTGCCTGGATCTCGGCGCGGTGACTTACCTGGTGAAGTCCGAGGGCAAGCGCCATCTCATCGAGGCGATCCACTCGGCACACACCGCGACGCCCTATGTCGGCCCCCGCATGGGCAAGGCGATGCTCAGCGACACCACGATGGGTCGCATCAAGCTCTCCGAGCGGGAGAAGCAGGTGCTGGTCGCGTGGTTCCAGACCGAGAGCAAGGAGCTGGTCGCCAAGCGGCTGTTCATCGCGCCGACCACCGTTCGCACCCACCTGCAGCGCGCTCGCGCGAAGTACGCCAACGTGGGCAGGCCGGCACCTACGAAGTCGGCTCTGCTGGCGCGGGCGATCGAGGACGGCATCCTCAGCCTCAACGACCTGTAGCCGGATTTTCGCCCGTTCGGCCGACAGACGGCGGGGGGCCGGACTGGATAGCCTCGACCGGGTCGCCGGTGGCGCCGATCGGGGTCGTTGGCGTACGGCGAGGTGTTCGGCAGCCGCCTTCGCGGGGTGGCGGTGTGTCGAACCGTAGTCCGGGGGAGTACGTCGGGACGGGTCGGCGCTCCGGCGATCAACGTCGACAGACCCGTTGTCGCGGAATGGCCCCACTAGACTGACCGGGTGGAATCTGCAGCCCCCCGTCCCGTGTTGGTCGTCGATTTCGGCGCGCAGTATGCGCAGCTGATCGCGCGGCGCGTCCGCGAGGCGCGGGTGTACTCGGAGGTCATCCCGCACACCGCCAGCGTCGCCGAGATCAAGGCGCGCAATCCCCGCGCCGTCGTGCTGTCGGGCGGCCCGGCCAGCGTCTACGCCGAGGGCGCCCCGCAACTGGACCCCGGCCTCTTCGACCTGGACGTCCCGGTGTTCGGCATCTGCTACGGGTTCCAGGCCATGGCACAGGCGCTCGGCGGCACCGTTACTCACACCGGGACCAGCGAGTACGGCCGCACCGAGTTGAAAGTGACTGGCGGGCAACTGCATTCCGATCTCCCCGACATCCAGCCGGTGTGGATGAGCCACGGTGACGCCGTGACCGAGGCCCCGGCGGGATTCGACGTGGTGGCGACCAGTTCCGGGGCGCCGGTGGCGGCGTTCGAGGACCGGGGGCGTCGCCTGGCAGGGGTGCAGTACCACCCGGAGGTGATGCACACCCCGCACGGCCAGCAGATCCTGAGCCGGTTCCTGCACGAGTTCGCCGGTATCGACGCCGCCTGGACCCCGGCGAACATCGCCGACGCCCTCGTCGACCAGGTGCGCGCCCAGATCGGTGACGGGCGCGCGATCTGCGGGCTCTCCGGCGGTGTCGACTCGGCGGTCGCGGCCGCCCTGGTCCAGCGGGCCATCGGGGACCGGCTGACGTGTGTCTTCGTCGACCACGGGCTGCTGCGCGCAGGCGAACGGGCGCAGGTGCAACGCGATTTCGTCGCCGCGACCCACGCCAAGCTGGTCACCGTCGACGTGGCCGACCGGTTCATCGAGGCGCTGGCCGGGGTCACCAACCCCGAGGGCAAGCGCAAGATCATCGGGCGCGAGTTCATCAGGGCCTTCGAGGGCGCGGTGCGCGATGCCCTCGAGAGTCGGGACGGCTCCGATGTGCCTGTCGAGTTCCTCGTCCAGGGCACGCTCTACCCCGACGTGGTGGAGTCCGGCGGCGGGTCGGGGACCGCCAATATCAAGAGCCATCACAACGTCGGCGGCCTGCCAGGAGACCTGAAGTTCAAGCTGGTCGAGCCGTTGCGCCTGCTGTTCAAGGACGAGGTGCGCGCCGTCGGTCGCGAGCTGGGCTTGCCCGAGGAAATCGTTGCGCGCCAACCGTTCCCCGGTCCAGGCCTGGGAATCCGGATCGTCGGTGAGGTCACCGCGGACCGGCTGGACACCCTGCGCCGGGCCGATGCCATCGCTCGCGAGGAGCTGACCTCGGCGGGGCTGGACCACCAGATCTGGCAATGTCCGGTGGTGCTGCTCGCCGATGTCCGTTCGGTGGGCGTCCAGGGCGACGGCCGCACCTACGGGCATCCGATCGTGCTGCGGCCGGTGTCCAGCGAGGACGCGATGACCGCGGACTGGACCCGGGTGCCTTACGAAGTGCTGGAACGGATTTCGACACGCATCACCAACGAGGTCCGTGAGGTGAACCGGGTGGTGCTCGATGTCACCAGCAAGCCGCCGGGCACCATCGAGTGGGAGTGAGAACGGCCGTCAGGACTCCGGGTCGTCGGTCGGGCTGTTGATCGACTGAGCCAGGATCGCCGCCACCACCGATTCGACGTTCGACTCGATCGAGAACGCCAGCGTGGCGGTGACGGCCGAGACCGCCTGCGTGCGGAACCGCACCAGCATGGTGATCATCTCGGCGAGCTCGGTGTCCGGCGGCAGTTCGGCCCCGGGGTTGAGGCGGTCACCGATGTGCTCGACGCCCGCGCGCACCAGGATGCCGCTGATCTGGTCGACGAGCGGGGCGATTTGTTCGTGGAGGTCGATCAGCTTGCCGGTGGTCACACCGTACTGCCGGATCTCGTTGAACGCCTCGATCAGCTTGGGCCGCACGATCGTGGCGTCGCGACCGTCGTCTTCGAGCTTGATCACGCCGAGGCCGACCATCCGGTCGAACCCTGCGTCGTCGTCGACCAGCCGCCTGGCGTCGGCCAGTGACATCCGCGCGGGTTTCTCGGTGGCCCAACTGCCGGCGATCGCGGACTCCAGGCCGAGCATGTCGCCGACGTCCTTGCCCTGCTCCCACGCGGACAGCATCTCGTTGACGTGGGTGAGGTTGTAACCCCGATCCAGCAGTGAGGTGATCATCCGCAGCCGCGTCAGATGGGTGTCGTTGAACAGCGCGATCCGTCCGACCCGCAGCGGCGGGTGCAGCAGGCCGCGGTCCCGGTACACCCGGATGTTGCGTGTCGTGGTCCCCGCCAGCCGGGCCAGGTCGTCGATGCGGTATTCACCAGAGGCGGCGACCCCGTGCGGCTGCACCGCGGCGTCGAACAGTTGCGACACCGCCGTTTCCACCACATCACGAGATCCGCGGCGAACGCGCCGCAGGACGTTCGAGATCGCACCCGCCGGTTGCCTGGGTGGTTTGGCCGGCTGCCCGCCCGCGGAGGGTCGGGACATCTCAGGCCGTCGACGTGACCACCCGCGGTGTGGCGTCCAGAGCCACTGCGGTGTAGTCCTCGAACTGAAATTGACGCATCTGTCGAAGATACTGCGTGGCGAACCCGGGGTACATCGACGCGTTGAAACCGTCTCCGGTCAGGTACCAGCTGGTGCAGCCCGACATCCACGTGGTTTTCGTCAGCCGGCGCTGGATGCGGTCGTTGTAGCGGCGCTGGGCCTCGGCGCGGACGTCGAGATACCGCAGGTTGTCGTTCAGGATCGTCGTGATCGCGGTGGCGGCGTAGTCCAGTTGGCCCTCGATGTAGACCAGGAGCGAGTTGTGTCCCGGCCCGGAATTGGGCCCGGTCATGAAGAACAGGTTGGGGTAGCCGTGCGCGCTGACGCTCTTGTACGCCTCGGCATGGGTGGCCCAGTCCTGCTGCAGCGACCGGCCCCCCAGCCCGGTCACCGGGAACGGCGGGCCGGACAGGTGCACGTCGTAACCGGTGGCGAAGACGATCGCGTCGAGGTGGTGCTCGACGCCGTCGCTGGTGCGGATGCCGACCGGGCTCAGCGTCGCGATCGGCCAGTCGATCAGCTTGCAGTTGACGCGTTGCAGGGCGGGGTAGTAGTCGCTGGAGATCAGCATCCGCTTGCAGCCGGGGGTGAACTCCGGGGTGAGCTGGCGGCGCAGCCACGGATCGGAGACCTGGCGGTGAAGGTGCGCCCGGCCCAGCCGGGCGACCAGCCGGCTCATCGGGGTGTCCCACACCAGTGCCGCCGCGGCGGCCTCATGGCCCCAGTACAGCGCCTGGCGGGCGAGCTCCTGGGTGGCAGGCACCGCGGCGAACAGCGCCTGGACACCGTCGGGCACACGTACGTCCAGGCGGGGCAACACCCAGCCCGGGGTCCGCTGGAACACCTTGACGAACTGTGCGGTCTTGACGAGTTCGGGGACGATCTGCACCGCGCTGGCGCCGGTGCCGATCACCGCGACCCGCTTGCCGGTGAAGTCGTAGTCTTCGTCCCATGCCGCGCTGTGGATCTTGTGGCCCCGGTAGGTCTCGATGCCGCGGATGTCGGGCAGCTTGTGATCTGCCAGCGGCCCAGAGGCCAGCACCACGGTGCGCGCCTGGAACTTCTTGCGCTGCTTGGTCGTCGCGGTCCAGACGCCGGACGCCTCGTCGAACGACAGCCTGGTGATCTCGGTGTCGAACCGGATCAGGGGACGTAGTCCGAACTGGTCGGTCATGTCCTCGATGTGGTCGCAGATCTCCGCGCCGGCGGGGTAGGCGCGTGACCACGACGGGTTCTTGACGAACGAGAACGAATACAGCAGCGACGGGATGTCGCACGCCACACCGGGATAGACGTTGTCGCGCCAGGTGCCGCCGACACGGTCGGCACGCTCGACGAGCACGATGTCGTCGACACCGGCCTGCCGCAACTTGATCGCGGCACCGAGGCCGGTGAACCCGGCGCCGACGATGAGGGTGTCGTGAATTCGCTTGGGCGCCATGGGTCAGGCCGCCGGTTCGTGGGTGAGTTCGGTGAACCAGCTCGGGATCGGGCTGAGCAGCCGGCGTGGATAGCGCTCCGACATCCACACCATGGAGTTGGCCAGCAGGTGGTAGGGATGGCGGGGGTTGACGACGATGCTCGCGTGGCGCTTGAGCACCTGGAATGCCGGCACTCGCCATGTGTTCTCGCCCCGCTCGCCGAGATGTTTGAACCGCAGCATGGCCTGGTAGAGGCGTTCGGGTTCCAGACCCATCGCGACGATCTCGTCGAGTGCCCGGTTCAGCAGCGGGATGTACATCAACGCGCCGATGATGAGGCTCGGTGAGGCGACCGTGCCGACGAACTCGATGGCCAATGTCCGGGCGGTGCGCTGGCCTATCATGTCGAGAACTTCGAAATCGACTACCAGGTGCCGGGATTCGTCGTTGTTGATCTTCTCGAACACTTGATGGCACACCGGGTCGTGGACCTCCTCGAGCAGGAACTTCAGCAGGGCGCCGTCGAGTGCGACCTCCAGCATCGGGATGACCGTGCCGAGGATCGACAGCGACATGCCGTCGGCGTAGGTGTCCAGCCAGTCCATCGCCAGCCTGATGTTCACATTGGGCTCGGGGGTCTCTCCGTCATCGAGCATGCCCCACCGTTTCATCAGCGCCAGTTCGGCATTGGCGTGGCGTTGCTCCTCGGCGTGGAAGTACCGGTAGATCTCGGCGATCGTCGGCGTCGGCGCCTTCTTGGCCAGCGCGGCGAAGCCTCGGGCGCCGATGTTCTCGATCCAGCACAGGTCTGCCATGAATGCCTTGAGCTTGGGCCGCTGCTCGTCGGTGATCATCTCCGCACCGGGCGCAGCCCAGTCGATGTCGGCGAGTGCCCACTGACGGTCCTTGATCTTCGCCAGCATCGCGTCCATGTCGATCGCCATGATGTCTCCCTACGTGGTGATGCGGGTGGTGAAACCGACGGCTCGGGTGAATACCGTCGGAGTGAAACGTTTGATACCCCAACCGATCCGGGCGTCCGGCTGCGGCATGCAGTAGAGGCCGCCGCGGTCGAGCGTGTCCAGGCACATGCGCGCGACCCGCTTCGGGGGAGAAGCCGATCCAGCGCATCAGTTGATCGGCCAGCGCGGTGGACTGTCCGGAGATCCGCCCCGCCTCCACGATGTTCGTCTTGACGAAGGTGGGGCAGAGCGCCGTGACGTTGATGCCGGTGCCCGCGAGTTCGGCGGCCAGGGTCTCGGACAGGGACAACGTGCCTCGTCGGCGTGACGGCTGCGTCTGGGTCCGAAGATGCCCATGGGTCAGCGCGCCTGTCCTTTGGCGCGGCCCTGCGGCGGGAGTTGCACGTGCTCGTCATTGGGCACAGATGAAGTCAACATCCAATGGTGACAGTTGTCAATGTCATCATTCGGCGGTGCACCTGTCTGCCAAGCTGCGCATTGAGGCTGCGTCGGGGGTGCGGAAGCGCGCGTGAGGTGCGCCGCCGGCGCAGTCTCGACGTGGGAAAGGCGCGGTTGACGCTGTCGGTACCCGGGTGTTTACTGGGCTCTCGAACATATTTTCGAACACAGTGTCTGGGCCGAGTGATGCGAAAGGGGCTGCAGTGACATTGGCGACGGATGTCCACGGACCTCGGTTGCATCGCGCTGACCAGGTGGAACAGCTGCGCAGGCAGATGGCGTCGGTGTCCGAGCGGATGGCCGGGAAGGGGGGTGGAAGTCACCGGGTGACACCACCGTCACCCGAGCTGTCGCCGGGTCACGATTCTTTGCTGCCGATGCCTGATCGGGTGTCTGAACTGCTTCCCGGCGCGTTGCCCCGCGGAACTGTGGCGGTGCTTTCGGGGGCCAGATCGCTGCAGCTGAGCATGGTGGCGGCGGTGACGGCCGAGGGCGGTCACGCCGCGATCATCGGTCAGCCGGACATCGGGCTGCTCGCGGCGGTGGAGATGGGAGCGGACCTGAGCAGGATCGCGGTGATTCCGGAACCGGGGGCCGACCCGGTCGAGGTGGCCGCGGTGCTCATGGACGGAATGGACCTGGTGGTCCTCGGCCTCGGCGGGCGCTCGGTGCCTGCGACCCGAGCCAGGGCGGTGGTCGCCCGCGCCCGGCAGCGGGGGTGCACGCTGCTCGTCACGGATGGGGACTGGCAGGGAGCCTCAGCCCGGCTGGACGCGCATGTCAGCGGCTACGAGATAGCAGGCGGACGGGACGGCGCGCCCACACCGGGATGCGGGCGGATCAGCCGGGTGCGGCTGGCCATGCGCGCCAGGGGACGCGGCGTGCGCCCCGCCCGTGCGCTCGGCGGATGATGTCGGGCCGCTCCAGGGTCCTGGCGCTCTGGTGCATGGACTGGCCCGCCGTCGCCGCCGCGGCGGCTGCCGGCCTGCCGGTGACGGCGCCGATCGCGGTCACGCTGGCCAACCGGGTCATCGCATGTTCGTCGGCGGCGCGCGCGGCGGGTGTGCGGCGGGGGCTGCGGCGCCGGGAGTCGCAGGCCCGATGCCCGGAGTTGCATGTCGTCACCGCCGACCCCGCCCGCGATGCCCGGCACTTCGAGCACGTCACCGCCGCGGTGGACGCCCTGACGCCGCGCGCTGAGGTGCTGCGGCCCGGACTGGCGGTGCTGTCGGTCCGCGGCGCGGCCCGCTACTTCGGTTCCGAGCAGGCGGCCGCGCAGCGACTGGTCGACGCGGTGGCCGCGGCCGGGGCCGAATGCCAGGTCGGAATCGCCGACCAGTTGGGCAGCGCCGTCTTCGCCGCGCGGGCGGGCCGCATCCTCACCCCCGGCGAGGACGCGCGCTTTCTGTCGGAGCTGTCGATCCGGCAGCTGGCCGCCGAGCCCAGCCTGGCGCCTGCCGGCCGGGGGGACTTGGTGGATCTGCTGTGGCGCATGGGAATCCGGACGATCGGACAGTTCGCCGAGCTGTCCCGAAGCGATGTGGCCTCCAGGTTCGGAGCCGATGCGGTAGCCGCGCACCGCCTTGCCCGCGGCGAGCCCACCCGTGGCCCGTCGGGAAAGGATCCCGAAGAAGAACTCGACGCGGTGATGAACTGCGATCCCCCCGTCGAACGGGTAGACGCGGCGGCCTTCGCCGGTCGGTCACTGGCCAGCGTGCTGCACCGGAGCCTGGAGGCCGCAGGGGTGGGCTGCACCCGACTGGCAATCCATGCCGTCACCGCCAGCGGTCAAGAGCTGGAACGTGTCTGGCGATGCGCGGAGCCGCTCACCGAGGACGCCACCGCCGACCGGGTGCGCTGGCAGCTGGACGGCTGGCTGAACCGGCGCCATCGAAGTGACCGACCCGGCGCGCCGATCACCGTGCTGCGGTTGCGTCCGGTCGAGGTGGTGTCCGCAGAAGCCCTGCAGCTGCCGCTGTGGGGTGGCGTCGGTGAGGAGGACCGGCTGCGGGCCCGGCGGGCCCTGGTGCGGGTCCAGGGTCTGCTGGGTCTCGACGCGGTCAAGGTTCCGGTGCTCAGTGGCGGGCGCGGCCCGGCGGAACGTATCACCCTCACGCCTCTCGGGGATGAGATTGTGCCACAAGCGAACCCGGACCAACCGTGGCCGGGACGGCTCCCCGAGCCGTCACCGAGTGTGTTACTCGACGACCCGGTCGAGCTGTTCGACGCCGAGGGCGGCCCGGTGCGGGTCACCGCACGAGGGCTGTTCTCCGCAGCTCCCTTCCGGTTGGAGGCGCCGGGGCGGTCGGGCCGGCTGTCCTGGTGGGCAGGCCCCTGGTCCGTCGACGAACGTTGGTGGGAATCAGCGGAAGTGAGAAGCAGCCGGACCGCGCGGGTGCAGGTGCTGCTCGGCAGTGATCAGGCACTGCTGCTGTGCTACCGGCAGCGGCGCTGGTACCTCGAGGGCGTCTATGAATAGGCGGCGGCGCTCAGAAGAGGTTGGTGATGACCTGCGTTGTCTGGATCCTGACCTTGCAGTCGGAGTCCTTGAAGTGCGCCTGGGCATAGATTTCGTCGTTGTCGTCGAGCACCCCGCTGTCCTCGTTGAGGAGGTTCTTCCGGAGCAGGATCTCGCGCCGGTACTCCAGGCCCTGTGAGGTTGCTTTGAGGTAGCCCTGATCGTCGACCTGGACGCCCGGGAACGGCTTCATGACGATGTATCGGTCGTTGTAGCCCTCGTCGTCGGCGAAGACGTAGTAGTTCATGCCGCCCTGGCAATCGCCGTTGCTGATGTTGTTGAGAAAGCCCACCGCGTCGGCCTGCGGCATCGGAATCCGCCCCAGGATCGCCAGGCGGTAGTTTCCGGGGCTCACCGAATCCTGGACGATGAACAGCATCGCGCCCGACTGACCCGGGGCCGCCGAGGCGGGAGCCAGGCCGGCTGTCAGCCCTACGGTCGCCGCGGCCGCAGCCGTTGCGACCAGCCTTCTGAAGGTGGGGAACGTCATCATTTGTCTTCTCCTGGGATCGCGGGCCATCGGCAGGCCCGAACACCCGACACAGACGCGAGACCGGCACCTGGGACGCAATTTCGTGGTTCGTTGCGTCCCTGCGGGACTACCGTCGTCAGTACTGTGGGGCGCCCGTGCGGGTGCCGGAAGGACGACAGTCATGAGCGCCGACGTGACGAAGACAAGCTCTGCCCCGGTGATGGCGCCGACCGAGCAGATGTGGCGCGAGATGTTGCCGCAGCTGCGGACGTTCGTGCGGCGCCGGATTGCGAACCCCGACCGCGCTGACGATCTCGTCGCCGAGATCCTGCTGCGAATCCACCAGCACGTGGGCTCACTCGACGACGGGGAGCGGCTGACGAACTGGGTCTTCCGGATCGCGCGCAACGCGATCATCGACGAGTACCGTCGGGTGGGCCGCAGCCGGGAGCAGTTGACGTCGACCCTGCAGGATCAGCCTGCGCAGGTCGACGAGAACGAGCCCGGCGTGTTGCAGGAGCTTTCCGCGTGCCTGCGGCCGATGCTCGCCGGGCTGTCCGAGGAGCAGCGGATGGCGGTGGAGATGATCGATCTCGACGGGCTCAGCCAGGCCGACGCCGCGCGGCGAGCGGGAGTTTCGCTGTCCGGGATGAAGTCGCGGGTCCAGCGTGGTCGTCGTCGGCTCGGCGAGTTGTTGGGGCAGTGCTGCGCGATGACCCTGGATGGTCGCGGCCTGCCGATGGATTACCAGCCTCCGCCGGGCTGCGGATGCGCGGGGCGCTGACCCGCAGCCCGGTTTCGGCCTTCGGTCATGCGCAGCAGGTACTTTCGGCGCTGTCCTGTGCCGCGCAGTTCGTCGCGCAAACCGAGGTGCTTTCGCCGTCCGGGTTGGCCGGGTCGTCGTCGCTGATGCTGTAGAACTCCCACCAGCCCAGTGGCACGTCCGGCGCGGTCACGAACACCTTGTCCTGGGTGGCGTGGCAACACACGTCCTGCTCGGCCACGGTGGTCTCCAGGCCGGCCGCCTCGAAGCGCCGCAGCGACTCGGTGACGTCACCGGCGCTGGCCGCTTCGACGCCGAGGTGGTTGAGATGCTCGTCGGCGCCCGGCTTCTCGATCAGCACCAGCTTCAACGGCGGGTCCTCGATCGCGAAGTTCGCGTAGCCGTCGCGCACCTTGTGCGGCGGCACCCCGAACACCTTCTCGTAGAACGTGGTTGCCGCGGCGACGTCTTCGACGTTGAGCGCGAGCTGGATTCGTTTGGTGAACATGATGACTCCTTTCACGGGTACGCGTGCTCTGACGCACGCGGGCCGGTCAGGACGCACCCAGCCGCGCCGCGAACGCGCCCACCCGCTCGATGAATCGGTCGAAGAACGCCCCCGGGTCGACATCGACACCGATGAGCGCGTTGGGTTCCCGGCCCCACCGGCGGCTCCAGTCGGCGATGGTCATGCCGCGGGTCAGCGTGCCGGTCAGCTCGACGTCGACCGGTGCGGGGCGGCACCGCACCAGCCCGGGGTCCAGTGCGACCGCGGCCGCCAGCGGGTCGTGCAGGTGCGCCAGGTACCCCTCGCCCTGGTCGTGGTGGAACTCGAAGTAGAACCTCATCGCGTCCTCGAGCACCCGGATCACCGGGTTGGAAGCCGCCGACGCGGTGCCCCTGTCGTCGTGCTCGGTCATCGGTGTCGAGGACGATCCCGCCGCCTCGGCCAGCAGGCTCAACAGCTGCGGCGTCATGGCGATGTTCTCGGTGAGGTTCAGCCCCAACACGATCGGCAGATGTGGCGCGTCGGCGGGCCACGCCGCGAACACCTCCGCCACCGATTCCGGGTCGACGCTGACGTTCCATTCCGCCACCGGGGTGGTGTTGCCACGATAGTCGAACGCGCCGCCCATGATCACCAGTCGCTTCAGCAGCCGGGGCAGGGTGGGTTCTGCGCGCAGCGCCAGCGCCAGGTTGGTCAGCGGCCCGGTGGCGACACCGATCAACTCACCCGGGTGTGCGTGCGCGGCACGCACCCACGCCTCGGCGGCGTCGTAGGCGGTGAGATCCGTGGCCGGGGCGGGCAGCCGTGCGTAGCCGAGGCCCTCTGGCCCGTGGGTGTCCTCCGCCGTGCGCAGCGGCGCGCGCAGCGGGTTCACCGATCCCCTCGACACCGGCACACCGGTGATCCCGCACAGCTCCAGCAGCCCCAGGTTGTTCTGGCAGACCTGATGCACGGGAACGTTTCCCGCGGTCGACGCGATACCGACGAGCTCGGCGTCGGCACTGCCGAACAGGAACACCAGAGCCATCGCGTCGTCCACGCCGGTGTCGACGTCGAGAAAGACGGGTTGGCGCACGCCGATCACCAGTGAACGCCGGGAACCAGCCGCACCGCCCTCTTGACCGTGCGGGGAATCCGTACCCCGCGGGCGGGTCGAGCCGGACGCTTGGGCCGTCGCACCGCAGGCTCGCGCGACGGCCTGTCGTCGGGGACACCCCGTGCCGCAGCCGAATCGGGGTAGCCCAGATACAGCTGGTGCAGCACGCGGCGGGAGAGTCTCGGGGTGAGGTACATCCCCAGGTCGGCGATCGTCCCGATCGGTGTGTCGATGCGGGCCGGCTTGTCCACCAGCCCGCGCACCACCATCGCGGCTGCGTGTTCGGCGGAGATCGCCGGCGCCGGGTTGAGGGCACCTGACGGCGCGATCATCGGTGTCCTCACCAGCGGCATGTGGATGTTGGTGAAGGTGATGTGGTCCGAAAGGGTCTCGGTACCAACGACTTCGGCGAACGCATCCAGTGCGGCCTTGCTGGGGATGTAGGCACTGTACTTCGGGTTGTTGGCCTGCACGCCGGCGGTGGAGACGTTGACCACATGCCCGAACCGTCGTTCCCGCCAGTGGGGGAGCAACGCCAGAACCATGCGGACCGGACCGAAGTAGTTGACCGCCATCACGCGCTCGTAGTCGTGCAGGCGGTCGGTGGACGCGATCACCGACCGCCGGATCGACCGTCCGGCGTTGTTGACCAGGTAGTCGACATGGCCGAAGCGCCCCAGGATGTCCTTCACGGTGTGCTCCACCGCGGCCGAATCGGTGACGTCACAGGTGAACGCGTGTGCGTCACCGCCGGCCGCGCGGATCTCGGTGATCAACTCGTCGAGCGCTTCGGCGTTGCGCGCCAACGCGAATACCGTCGCACCCCGCGCGGCCACCGCGATCGCCGATGCCCGCCCGATGCCGCTGGAGGCGCCGGTGATGATCACGTGCCTGCCCACCAGCGGGCCATCCGCATCGTCGCGGCGGGCCCGGTCGGGGTCGAGGTGCTCGGCCCAGTAGCGCCACAGCTGCGGCGCATAGGACGCGAAGTCCGGAACCGCGATTCCGGTACCCCGCAGGGCTTCCTCGGTGCGCTCACTGGTGAACGTGGGCGCCAGGTCGACGACGTCGAGGATCTCACCGGGGATGCCGAGCTGCGTGGCGGCCATGTTGCGCAGGATCTTCGCGCGCCCGGTCATCTGGAGGAACGGGGTGGCCGCGGCGCGGGGCAGGGACCCGATCAGGGGCGGCAAGCCGGCCGCCGGGGCGATACCGCGGTAGATGCCCCGCAGGCCGATCGTCTTCGGCGCCGTCAGGTGGAACGTCTGGCCGTCGCGCCCGTCGAGTCGCATGAGCGTGACGACGGCGTCGACCACGAAGTCCACGGGAACGATGTTCGTGCGTCCGGCGTCCGGCAGCACCATCGGGGTGAACCTGGGAAGCGCTGCGAGCCTGGCCAGCAGGCCGAAGAAGTAGTAGGGACCGTCGATCTTGTCCATTTCCCCGGTCCGGGAGTCGCCGACGACGACGGCGGGCCGATAGATCCGGTAGCGGAGCCCGTCCGCCGTCCGCACCAGCAGTTCGGCCTCGAACTTGGTCTGGTGGTAGGGCGTCGGGAGGTCCTGCGCGACATCGAAGTCGTCTTCGGTGAAGACCCCGCGGAACGTCCCGGCGACCGCGATCGACGACACATGATGCAGCGTCGCGTCAAGCCGTTGCGCCACCGTGATCACCGCGCGGGTGCCGTCGACGTTGGCGGCGCGCTGCCGGTGCTCGGGCACGGTCATGTCGTAGATCGCCGCGCAGTGCACGACGTGATCGATCTCGCCGAGGTCGGCGAGGTCGGCATCGCTGAGCGCCAGGCCGGGGGCGGTGAGGTCCCCGACGAGCGGTTCGACACGACCGTCCCAGTTGCGAGCCAATCGTTCGAACCTGCCGAGCGACTCGCGCCGGACCAGCACGTGAATCGCCGTGGTGTCGGGAAGGTCGAGGATCCGGTGCACCAGACGCCTACCGATAAACCCGGTACCGCCGGTAACGACATAGCGCATGCGACACATGGTCACGCGTCACCGGACAAAGGTCAACACCCCGCGTTGACTCACCAAAAATGCGCGCGTAGACCCATTCGTTGCCTCAGCTGAGAATGCGCGCGTACGGCGCGCCTACCCGGCCGGTGATGAATCGCTGGATAG
>Ga0209347_1001404_pt1 | contig 39877 bp, 28 predicted proteins | sample AutmiccommuBRH23_FD_187382 | JGI IMG/M metagenome (GOLD analysis project Ga0209347, IMG submission 187382) | Deep subsurface microbial communities from Mt. Terri, Switzerland - Autotrophic microbial communities BRH/23 (SPAdes) (version 2) | ecosystem: Environmental > Aquatic > Deep subsurface >... | reverse complement strand
CTGGGACTGAAGGTCCCAGGCTGCAGAAAGAAGAAACCCGTTGAAACGGGTTAAAGAGCTTTTAGTGCACTTGAGTGCACTTTTTAATCACTAGCCCAGCACTTGAGTGCTGGGTGGGGCGCGGCCTACGTACCGAGCGGCGAGCATTAGCCGTTACGGAACCCAGCCCTTTCATCGGTAGTACGTACACGAACCCATAATCCGCGAAAAGTTGGCGCCATTGAGCGTCCTGCTGGCATCAGCAGTATGCGATGGGATCAAACCGCCAGGGGTGCTGCGGCTGACCCTCACCCCGGCCACGCAGTGGCCGCTCCCTCTCCCAAAGGGCTCATCCTTATACGTATCTTTTGGCCTCAGCCTGGTCTGGCTGCAGATGGGAAATTGGCTGCAAAAAGCCCCTCATCCTAGCCTTCTCCCAGGGGGAGAAGGGATCAGAGCGTGTACTGACCCCCGTTTTCTAGACACCTTTTTGGCTGTAAAGTGAGGGAGTTCGAAGGTCCCAATAAGCGGCCTCGTATTCTGCGGGCGTTAAGTAGCCCAAGGGCGGGTGAGGGGACGTCCTTGCACCTGGCGGATACGTATAATGCTGAGCCAGAGGGGGCGGCTCTAGCCGTGGGGGAGAATTCGGGTTACCCTGTCGGCTTTGCCTGCGAGGCCAGCTTGTGCTATAACCCCTGGAGCCATCGGTTCATTATAGCGCAAGGGGAAGGAAACACCATGTCTATAGACGCACTGGCACGGGAACGCGCGGCGCGGGCGCAGGCCATTCGCGAGGCGGGGGGTATCGAGCAGGCCCTGGCGGCGGGGACGCTGCCTCGCCGGGCGGACCTGACTCTGTCGGAGGCCATCGTCCTGGGGCTGTTGCGGCAGGGGGTGACCCGGTTCGTCGGTGTCCTGGGCCACGGCTGCACCGAACTGGGTGAAGTGTTGCGCGTGTATGCATCGGCGGGGCTGCTCAAGACGTTTGCCGTGCGCCACGAGATTGAAGCCGTCCATGCGGCTGCCGCGTTGCGGTGGGTGACGGGCGAGAAGGCTTGCGTGATGACCTCCATCGGGCCGGGGGCGTTGCACGCGCTGGCGGGGTCGTTGGTGCCGGTGAGCGACGGGCTGGGGGTCTGGTTCCTGTTGGGGGACGAGACGACCGAGGACGAGGGGCCGAACATGCAGCAGATCGCCCGGCACGAGCAAGGGCTATTTCTGCGCCTGTTCTCGGTCATGGGCAGCGCCTACACGCTGCATACGCCTGGCGCGGTGGCAACCGCGTTGCGGCGCGGGCTGAACGCCGTCGAGCATCCCTATCGAGCGGGACCGTTTTTCCTGCTGATGCCCATGAACACCCAGGCGGCCATGATCTCGCAATTCAACCTGGACGAGTTGCCTGTAGGAGCGCCACCCCCTTTGGGAGCGGCGGCGGACAATGGGGCCTATGCGCGAGCGGCAGAGCAAATCCTGTCTGCTGAGCGGGTAGTGGTCAAGGTGGGCGGGGGCGCGCGGGAGGCCGGGCCAGAGTTGCTCGAATTTCTGGAGCTGGCCGACGGGGTGGCCGTGCTCAGCCCGCTAGTTACGGGGGTGATCCCCTTCTGGCACGGGCGCAACATGACCGTCGGCGGGTCCAAAGGTTCCCTCAGCGGCAATTATGCAATGGAAGAAGCCGATCTGCTGGTGGCCCTGGGCAGCCGCGCGGTGTGCCAGTCCGACTGCTCGCGCACCGGCTACCCGCGCGCGCAGGCAGTGGTGAATATCAACGGCGACGTGGAAGCGGCCACGCACTATGGCAAGACGACCGCGTTGATCGGCGATGTGGCGGCGACGCTGCGGGCGCTCAATGCCGCGCTGCGGGAACGCGGCGGCAAGGCGGGGGCAGCGCCGTCTGCGTGGCTGGCCGCCTGCCAGGCCAAGCGCCGCGCCTGGGACGCCTTCCGGCAGGCGCGCTACGATGCGTCACTGCTCTACGACCCCGTGTGGGGCGGCGAGGTGCTCACCCAGCCCGCCGCGATCAAGGTCGCCACCGATTGGGCGCGGGCGCATGACGCGGTCACCTTCTTTGACGCGGGCGACGTACAGGCCAACGGTTTCCAGGTCGTGGAGGATGACCGGCTGGGTCGCACCTACACTGAGACGGGCGCGAGCTATATGGGCTTTGCGGTTTCGGCGCTGCTGAGTACGGCGCTGGCCTCCCAGCCCTTTTACGGGTTGGCCCTCAGCGGGGATGGATCGTTCACCATGAACCCGCAAATCCTGATCGACGGGGTGGAACATGGGGCGCGCGGCTGCATCCTGCTGCTGGATAACCGCCGGATGGCGGCCATCTCTGGCTTGCAGGAAGCCCAGTACAACGACGTCTATGCCACCAACGACGGCGTGGCCGTGGATTATCTCGCGTGGGCGCGGGCCATTCGGGGCGTGCAGGCGTTGGATGGCGGGCGCTCTCCCGAGGCGCTGCGGGTCGCGCTGGATGTGGCGCGCGCGTATGAGGGGCTGTCGCTGATTCACGTGCCCGTTTATTGGGGTAGCGACCCGTTGGGCGGCATGGGGGTATTCGGACGCTGGAACGTGGGCAATTGGTGTGTGGAGACGCAGGCCCTCCGCCACGAGATCGGACTATAACACAACATGGGAGCATGTGGAATGGCTACTGGATTTGGACGCAACCTGGCCAGCTATGGAGATAGCGAGTTCAGCCAGTATATTCGGCGGGCCTTTTTGTCGTCGGCGGGATATGATCGGGAGGATTGCGACAGGCCCGTGGTGGGCATTGTGGATACCTCCTCGGACTATAACACGTGCCATCGGGAGATGCCGCAGATGGTCGAGGCGGTCAAGCGGGGCGTGCTGGAGGCGGGCGGGTTGCCGATGGTGTTCCCCACCATCTCGCTGCACGAGATCAACACGTTTCCCACGACCATGCTCTACCGCAATCTGGCGGCGATGGACACGGAGGAGATGGTTCGGGCGCAGCCGATGGATGCGGTGGTGCTGCTGGGCGGCTGCGACAAGACGGTGCCCGCGCAGGTGATGGCGGCGATTTCGGCCAATATCCCGGCCATCTGCGAGGTGGCGGGGCCGATGATTACCGGCTACTGGCGCGGGCAGCGGTTGGGCGCCTGCACGGATTGCCGCCGCTACTGGAGCCAGTATCGGGCCGGCGAGTTGAGCGAGCGGGAGATCCGCGAGGTGGAGCAGAACCTGTGCTTTACCGGCGGGACCTGCATGGTGATGGGCACGGCCACGACGATGGCCTGCCTGGTGGAGACGTTGGGGCTGATGCTACCTGGCGGGGCGGTCGCGCCCCACGCATCGGGCGCGCGGCTCAAGCATTGCGCGGCAACCGGACGGCGGGCGGTGGAACTGGCCCGCGAGGGGTGGCTACCCAGCGATGTGCTCCAGCCGGAGGCAGTGGCGAACGCGCTGACCGTCCTGATGGCGCTGTCCGGCTCGACCAACGCCGTCGTCCATCTGCTGGCGATTGCGCGGCGGGCGGGCATCCCGCTCACCCTGGACGATTTTGACGCCGTGGCGCGGCGCGTGCCGGTGCTGGTGGACTGCAAGCCCGCCGGGGTGGGCTATGCCGAGGATCTGTATCACGCCGGGGGAGTGCCAGTGCTGCTCAAGGCGCTGGAGCCGCTGCTGAACCTGGATACGGTGGGTGTGGCGGGCGTGCCGCTGGGCCATCTGCTGGACGAGGTCGAGCCGCCCGGTGATTGGCAAACGACCATCCGCACGCTGGACGCGCCGTTGCGCGGTCCCGGCGCACTGGCGGTGTTGCACGGCTCGCTGGCCCCCGATGGGGCGGTGCTCAAGGCGGCTGCCGCTTCCCCGGCACTTTTCCGGCATCGCGGTCCGGCGGTGGTGTTCGACTCGCCGGAAGATGCGGCCCTACGGATTGACGACCCGGCGCTGGGGATTACGCCCGATCATGTGATGGTTCTGCGGAATGCCGGGCCGGTAGCGGCGGGTATGCCGGAGGCGGGGTCGCTGCCTATCCCCAAGTACCTGGCGGCCCAGGGGGTGCGCGACATGGTGCGCGTATCTGATGGCCGGATGAGCGGCACAGCCTACGGGACGGTGGTGCTGCACTGCTCGCCGGAGGCGGCGGTGGGTGGGCCGCTGGCGCTGGTGCGCGATGGGGATATGATCGCGCTGGATGTGGAACAGCGCCGGATTGACCTGCTGGTGGACGAGGCAGAGTTGGCGCAGCGCCGGGAAGAGTTCACCCCGCCCCCCCTGCCGCAGCGGGGCTGGCGCAGGCTGTATGCTCAGCATGTACAGCAGGCGCATCTAGGGTGTGATCTGGATTTCATGTGAGAGGGTGGTCTCTGGGGCGAATCCCCTCACCCGCGGCTGCGCCAACTTGTTGGCGCAGCCGCACCCTCTCCCCAATGCTTGCCATTATACACAAGTCATACCCTCACCCGCCCCAGCGGCTCAGTGAGCCGAGGGCACCCTCTCCCAAAGGGCGAGGGTTTTGGCATGCCGGGACCAGAGCGCGGCACGATGCCGCGGCTACGAGAAGATCGGGAGGCCGCCAAGGATGGCGGCGGTCCGGGTTACGGGGTTGCCGTAATGGGCAGGGTGGGCTCGGGCAGGGGCACCAGTTCGATCTCGAACAGCTTGGGCCAGAGCTTGCCGGTGACAAATAGCCGGTCGTTCTCCTGGTCGTAGGCGATGCCGTTGAGCACGTCCGCGGGCTGGGTGAGTTCGTCCCGATCCAGCAGACCGCTCAGATCAATCCAGGCGGTGACCTGGCCGGTGCGCGGCGAGATGCGGGCGATGCGGTCGGTTTGCCAGATGTTGGCGTACACCTGACCGTCGATGTATTCCAGTTCGTTCAGCCGGACTACTGGCCCCTGGTCGTCGTATACCTCGATGCTGTCGATCTCTTCCAGCGTTTCGGGGTCCAAAAAGTGGAGGGTGGCCGTGCCGTCGCTCATAATTAGCCGCTCACCGTCGTGCGTGAGGCCCCACCCCTCGGTGGGATAGTGGAACTCGTCCAGCAGCTCAAAGGTGTCCTGGTCGTACACAAACCCGACGTGCGACTGCCAGGTCAACTGGTAGATTTTGTCGCCGAACAGGGCGATCCCCTCGCCGAAATACTGGTCGGGCAACTCGTAAAGCTGCAACACCTCTCCCGTTTTCAGGTCCACCCGCCGCAGGGACGAGCGCCCCTTCATGCCAGTGCCCTCGTATAGCACGCCGTCCTCATAGACGAGACCCTGGGTGAAGGCATTGGGGTCGTGCGGGAACTCGGCCACCACCGCATAGCCGTAGGTCTGCACCTCCTCCTGGGGCAGAGGGCAGGCCACGAAAACGATGACGACCAGCGCCGCAAGGCTAATGGCACGCATGCGTGATCCCCCGCGCATTTGCGGAATCCATCGTATACCCATCAGGATACATCACTCCTCCCGAAAAAGCCGGGCCGCCGACAGCATATAGCACGGTTCTCGGACTTGAGCCGACAAGGATGTCGGCGGCCCGGAAATCCCCTCACCCTCGGCCACTACGTGGCCGCTCCCTCTCCCACTGGGAGAGGGAATCAAACGCGCTCCGGTTGCATCGAATAGCCTTATTCCCATGCGCACAAGGACTCGACATGGCTGGCCGAGCCGTCGCGGAACCAGCCGTCCAGTTGGGCCGGGTCTTTGAGTTGCTGGCCGCGCAGCCGTGGGACGGCGATATACAGGCAGTTCAGCTCGGGCAGGGCGGTCATGTCGCCCCACAGCTTCTCATATTGGGCGACCGGGTAGACGTCCTCCTGGCCGTGGCCCCAGCGCTTCTTGACGTCCTTCAAAGTGATGTAGGTGGGCATGCGGGCCGCCATGTTGCGGATGGCCGCGTTGACCCGTTTGGCATCCCCCAGGGTGTCGCGCGACAGGCCAAAGAGCTGCAACAGCGGGTCAATCTCCAGCCAGAAGGTGTTCGAGTTGTAGTAGGTCAGGCCGAACTCGTCCTCCTCGCGGGGCATCGCCAGCCCCTCCAGCAGGCGCAGCCGCCCGTTCACCCGCGCCAGGCCGCCGCCCCGGTCCTCGATGCGCCGGGTGGTCACCTCGACGACGCAGGGCTTGTTCTGGGCCATCACCAGTCCCAGGATGGCGGGGTCCAGGTTGGCGCCGAGCGTGTCGATGTTGTGCATCATCAGGTAGCGCAGGTTGGGCCGCTCGTCCAGCAGGCGAGCCAGCGCCCCGCTGCGCAGCATGTTGGGGAACTCGTACCAGTGGCCCACCGGGTTCAGGCATTGCATGGGCAGGTTGTCGGTATAGTCGGTGCCCTCGCCCATCGCGCAAGCCCACTCGATCAACGCAGCGTGCAGACTATCGCGCATCTTTTGGGCCTGCTCGTCCAGTAGTTGCTGGGGCATTTCCTCCCAGGCGAACCGCAGGTCGCGGGCCATCGGGATCATGCGCAGTCCCACGGCACGCCCCGCCGAAAGCTCCAGCGGGCCGGGGTAGTTGTAGTTATCCTCGGCCTGCAGGTATTGGGCGATGGCCTCGTGGGTGAGATAGCTGGTGGTGAGCACGTGCGCAACGGGCGTGCCGCTGAGCCTGCCGGTGCGGCGGCTCTTGGCGAGATGGGTTTCGATGAAGGAGCGGTGCCTGTCGCCCAGCTTGCAGAAGGGGTTGAGCGCCTTGACCACGCCCGCGCCCTGAGTCCACCGACTGCCGATGCCGCCCGCCAAGCTGACCACGGCCACCTGCCCCTCGCGTAGCGCCTGCATGCCCATCTGCCGGTACTCGTCGGGAAGCTGGCCGGTGGCATCGTACACGTCTCCCGGCTCGACGTCCGTGATTTCGGTGTTGACGGGCAGGCGGTTTTGGGCCAGGCCGATCAGCCCGGCGCGCAAGTCCTCGCGAATCTGCTCGTGTTGCAAACGGTCAAAGCCGTGCTGCTCCAGCAGGGCTTCCAGCCGGGCATCGCCCTCTCTGGCAATCTCGGCATGGGGCAAGATGGTGTCAAAGATGATCTCCACCATGCCCGACAGGGCGGGGTTGGTGCGGCAGGCCACACCGAACCGATCCAACTCGGCGCGGCGGGCGGCGGGCAACTGGTAACGCCCCTGTCGCAAAAGGTCTGGCACGGTGAGGGTGTAATACCCTGGCGGCAGCAGCGCGTCATCCCCCGCCAGTAGTTCGCTGCGCGTGCCGTGCTCGTTGATCTGAAAGTCGTATACCACCGGCTCCATCGCAAAGGGGAGCGCGGCTTGCAGGCGGCGTTTGGTGTCGCTCATGATGGTTTGCAGTTCTGTCTGGGCCTGTTCTTTGCGCCGGGGGTCGAAAATGAACCCCATGCCGCCGCCAGACATGCCGCCCAGCATCCAGAACCCCCAAAAGTCGCCTACGAAGGCGTCGTGTACCCGTTCGATGAGCGTCTCGGTGTAGAGGTTGCTGGACCAGGGGATAATGGCCTGGATGGGCCGGAAAAAGTTGCGGGTGGTCGATTGGCCGATAGCTGGCACATTTCCCTGGCGCAGATAGCCCAGGATGCTGTCCAGAATGCCCATCGCCTCCTGGCGGGCAGTCCATTCCTTCTCGGAGCGCAGCAGGTACTTCTCGGTGACCATCTCCAGGATGGGGCCGACGTTCTGGGCCATGCCGCCGTGGACCAACACCAAGCTATCCTGCAACGCTTGGCGGGTTTCGGGGCGCACCTCGTCCGGGCCGAAAATATGATGTTGCGGGAGCAGACAGCCCCGACTGACGCCACATTCCGGGTCGCCCTCTTGCGCGGCGACGCCGTAAATCAGCTTGATGCCGGGCCAGACGCCGCCCGAGTCCTGCCAGCCGCCGCCAGAGCCGCCCAGCCATTCGCCCAGGATGGCCCGCGCCGCCACCAGTCGCCGCTCATGATCCAACAGCGTGCCGTTTATGCTGCGGGTTTGCCCCGTGGCGCGCATGCAGGCGGCAATCAGAGCGCCCAGCAGGCTGGTGGAGACGGCCAGCCGCGACCCCTTGGGGATGCCGCGCACCCAGCTTACCAGCTCGATGCCCTGGCCTGGACCCACCAGGCGGGCCAGCAGGTCCTGGAGGGTTTGCTGCGCTCCCTCGATGCCGGGCGGCACGATGCCCGCCGCGATCAGGGCCGCCTTGAGCAGCCCCAGGTAATCACGCGCAAAGTCGAATACCTCGGTCAGACTGGTGACGTCCGCCTTGGCTCCCAGATCGACGCTCACCAGCCGGATGAGGGGTTCGTCAATGACCCGGAAGTAGGCCTCCACGGGTGGGCGAGGGGTGGTGTCTCGGCCTCGCACGCCCAGATCAATGGAGACGTTCAGCACCCGCGCCCCTTCGGGATAGTCCATACCCAGAAAAAAGATGTCGCTCCAGCCGCTATGCGAGAGGTCCATGCGTACCGGCGTGCGCTCGCGGAGAATGGGGTACAGGCCGTGCATGCCGTTGCGGGCCAGCAATTCCGGGCGCACGCGCAGGGGATGGTCAGCAGGGTGGCCCATGCGGAACATCCACTGGTTGCCGCGCACCGAGCGCACGCTGCGGCGCACCTGATCGGCCAATGTCTGAAAGCCGATCCGGTGGTAGGCCGCCGCCAGTGCGCTGGAAAGCGCATCCGAGGGGCCTTCCCGTTGCTGCACGGCTAAAAAGGTATCCAGCGCCTCCTCGAAACGGCGCTCTAGCAGGTAAGTATAGCCGATATAGGGCACTGCGCCAGAGCCGGATAGCCCCGGTTTGAGCGGCAGATGAAAGCGATGGATGGCGTACAGAAAGAAACAGGCCCGCACCCGCTCGTAGAGGTTGGTGCTATGGCGGCGAAACTCGTCCAGGGCCGCGCAGGCGGAGACGAGCTCCGCCAGGGTGGCCGAACGGGCATAGCTGTCTAGCGACCGGTCGCGCACCTCCGGGTCGGGAGACGTGATGATCTGGATGAGCAGGTGTATCTCAGCCATGAGCAGTCCCCCGGTGCATCTCGCGCACAGAGAGCAGTTGCAGCAGGTTGGTCAGTACTTCCTCCCGGTCCTGCCCGCTCAAGGCCAGAGCCAGTTGCGCGTTCAGCACGCCATACTTGACGCCCACATCATAGCGCGAGCCTTCTACCTCCAGGGCCAGGTAGCGTTCCCTGCGGGCCAGGCGGGTAAGCGCGTCCGACAGGGTGATGGACTGGCCGCGAGCAGCCTCCTGGATGCACTCCCCTAGCACGGCCATCACGGCGGGGGTGAGGACGTGCAGCCCAAAGAAGCACAGGTAATGGCCCGCGCGCAGACCGGGCACGACCAGGGAGACCTCGGCCTCGGTGGGGGTGGGCTTTTCCAGAACTTGCTCGATCTCGTACACCCCGCGACTGCCCGGCACTCTTTTGCCGCCGACGCAGCCATAGTAGGGCAACAGGCTTTCGTGCGAGGGCTGTACAGCCGAGATAGAGCAGCACTGGGCCTCGGCGATGCGCACCAGGGCTTCGGCGCACCCTGTGGGAGAGGAACTGACATAGAGGTGATCGCCCACCAGATGCAGGAATGGTTCGCCATCTACGAATTCCCTGGCGCAATAGACGGCGTGGCCGTAGCCCAGGGGTTCGCTCTGGGATACAAAGGTGAGGCGGTTGGCATAGCTGCCTGCCGCGTCGGCATAAGGCCCCTCGTCGCCAGGGCAGACGACGACGCAAATTTCCTCACTTCCGGCCCGCAGTGCCTCCTCGATGATGATGGACAGCACCGATTTCTCTACCCCGTCCCTATCGACCAGCGTTTGCAGGGGCAGAGTACGTTGCTTGCGCCCGGCGGCGGTGACAACAGCCTTGGTAACCTTCATGCAATCACCTCCTGATCTTACCTGGCATCTGATTAGTAGCCGCGCCTTGCAGGCGCGCAAACCCGCGAGTGGACCCTTCGGGTCCTCGGATGGCGCGCCTACAGTCCGCCTGAACCGCTCATGCAGCGGGGATTGTAGTGTAGATGGGCCGATAGCGCAAGCAGAGAAGGGATGATGATGTTACAGGATTGTAGCAGTAGGGTCTGTTTCATGTTATAATCTTGTGGATGCAGACTGGCGGTGTGGCATCGGCAGCTTGTTCCCTCTGCGCACTATTCCCCTTGGCGTTGACATACACTCCTTCTATCCCAGGTTCGCCGGAACGTGATCTTTGCGGGCGTGCCACCCGCCAGGATTAGTCGAATGGATGGAGAGGAGAGTGAGTGTCTGATGTCGACCGAGAGGAATAAGCAACTGGCGTTCCGGTTTTTCCAGGAATTGATGAGCATGGGCAATACGGACGTGGCCGACGAACTGGTCGGGCCAGATTTCCAGCCGCTGGAGGAAGAGCTGGAACCGGGCACGGAGGGGATCAGGGCGTATGTAGACGCCTATCACGCGGGGTTCCCCGACCTGCGGTACGACGTACACGATATGGTGGCCGAAGGGAACCAGGTGGCAGTGCGCTGGACGATGACCGGCCTGCACGAGGGGGAGTTCAAGGGCATCTCCCCGACGTCCGAGCAGATTTCCATTCCGGGGCTGGCTCTCTTTTACGTGCAAGAGGACAAGCTGTCCCAGGGGTGGCTCATCTACGATCACATGGCACTGTATGAGAAACTGGGCGCCTTCCCGATGAAGGAGCGCGTGGCCGAAGCGGAATAGCCGGGCAGAGACGAGCCATGGTGCGCACCATTGCAGGATCTCAGGGGGTTGCCTCTGGGAGCCTGGTTCTTTGTTCAAGATCGAGAGATAGTAAAGGCCCGAACTGTGGCGCTCGCAGTAGGAACCACCAATTCCCTGCAAGCGGCCCCATCGTTCGGGCCTGACGATCGTCGCGCGGAGCAGGCGGAGGCGCGCTATGGACCAGCGATGGCCCGCGCGCCTCGCGCTCCGCTCGCGCTACGTATCGACCACCGAGTTCTCCCCGCCAAAGGGATTGTGCACGTATCGGTCTGCGTTCGAGTCGTTTGCCCAATCGCTGCCATCCAGCAGATAGCGATACTGATAAGACTTGTCACGTTCCAGTTCCAGAGTGATCTGCCAGCCGTTATCACCGAAATGATCGAGGGGCATGGACTCCAGGCTCCAATTGTTAAAGTCACCGACAAGGTGGACGGTATTGGCCCAAAGATAAGGGGGAATCTCAAAGGTCACACGTACAGTTTTCTGGTTGGCGCCGTCGTTCTTGTTAATCACCTATCCTCCCTCCTGGCCAAGTCCAGCTATCGGGTTTCTAGCGCCCCTGTTGCGTCGATTTGATCTGGATTTTCTTGGGCTTGGCCTCCTCACTCTTGGGTACCATCACTTTCAGCACGCCGTTCTCAAACGTCGCGTTCACCTTTTCCGCATTCACGCCAGTTGGCAGGGTGAACGACCGACGGAACGAGCCAGTAGGCCGCTCGCGGAAAAAGACTTCTCCCTGTTTCACTTCCTCCGGCTTGATTTCCCCGCTAATGGTCATGCTGTTACCCTGGACGGTGATGTTCACATCCTCCGGCTTGACGCCAGGCAGGGAGGCCGTGACGATGATGTTCTCATCGGTCTCGATCAGGTCGACGGGGACGAACAACTGGCCGCCATCCCCGGCTGCCCACGGGCGGCCAAAACCCATGCGGGAGAGGGTATCCTCAAACACCCTGCCCATCTGGTCCCTCAGTGAACCCACTTCACGGAAGGGATCCCATCTGGTCAGTCCCATCTATATACCTCCATCTCGGAAACATAACCATCCGATCTGTGCTCATGGCCAGAAATTGGCCGTAAGCCAAGCGTTGGGGCAAGGCATCGGCCCATGCTCCCTAGCGCCTTATGCGGGGCTGTATCGTTGTTTCTTGATATTGTCGGCAAAGCCGAGAGGGACACCTCTGGCAAAGGGGTGTGGCGATGACAGCGAGATGGTGGGAATACTGGTGGAACGTGCGAACTGCTCGCATACGCGAGCGAGACGGTAAGGGCAGGGAATCGGCGCAGTTTGTACCAGGGAGGTGGTGGGTGGGACACACGGGGAAACAAACAAAACGACGTCCGCGCCATTGCAGAGCCGGTATAGCACAGCACATCAACTTGGCTCACACATCAGTATATACCGAACAATGGGGGCGTCAGCAAATCACCTTCTCTCGCCGAAATTCACGAGTACCGGCCTGGCGGTGCGCTATTTCGGGCCTCTGTTGGCACATGCGCCGAATGGCCCTTGCGCCCAGCTCCCTCTCGCCCTACAATACAGACAGAACAATACGCGTGGAGCGCTATGGTTGCGGGTTGATGCCATTGCGCGGATAGCCGGACTATCTTTCCCTCTGCCGACGTAATCCATCCTCCGGGGAGGCATACAGATGACCGAGTTGGCCGACATTGCCCAGGCCGAGCGACTCTGGGGAACCTTTGCCCAGATCAGGCCGCATCTTTACGACCAGTTCCAACAGGTGCCCTTTGTGCCGGATACCGGCCTCTCGCCGGAGGAACTGGCCCAGGAGGTGGACGCTTATCTCCAGGCGCACGCCGACCAGCCCAGGGTGCTGCAAAAGGCCGAGGTCTTGTGCCTTGTGCTGACCCAAGGGCGCATCTGCGTAGACCCGCTGGACTGGTTCGTGGACAAGCTGGACCACGGCAAGCACGTGCGCCGGGTGCGGGATGGGTGGCTGGCCGAGTCGCAGGCCGCGGCGTATCATCGGGAGGGGCACTGGAACGAGCGGCTGGCGCAGGTGGGCGCGATCAAGGGGTATTACCTCGATCTGGGGCACATCTCGCCCGGCTGGGAGAATATGTTTGCCGGTGGGCTGCTGGGGCTGATGGAGCAGTCCCGCCAGCAGCGGGAGCGGCTGGGCAGCGCGGCCACGCCGGAGCAACTGGCCTTTTATCAGGCGGTGGAGATGGTCTATACGGCGACTATCGCCCTGGCGGGGCGGTTCGCTGACCTGGCGGAGCGCCTGATTCCCCAATATCCGGAGCAGGCCCCGCGCCTGCGCCAGATAGCCGACACCTGCCGCTGGGTGCCCGCCCATCGCCCGCGCACGTTTTACGAGGCGCTGCAATTCGCCTGGCTGATGCACGAACTGATCGAGATGGAAGGGCAGCCCGTGCGCTCGATGGGCCATCTGGACCGAACCTTTTACCCCTATTATCAGGCGGACCTCCAGGCGGGCCGCCTGACACGGGAGCAGGCCAAGGAGCTGCTCAAATTCTTGTGGATCAAGTATCACGCCCGCACGCGGGGGCGCGACAACGGCAAGAATTTCGTCTTTGGCGGGCAGTATCCCGATGGCAGCGAGGTGACCAACGAGCTGACCTACGTGGCGCTGGAAGCCTATGAGGAATTGAACACGCCCGACCCCAAGCTCTCGGTGCGCTTTACCCCGGCCACGGAGGACCGCCTTTATCGGCGAGTGGCCGACCTGATTCGCAAGGGGCACAATTCCTTCGTACTGATGAACGACGTCCCGGCCATCGAGGCGATTGTGCGGCGGGGCAAAACCTTGCCCGACGCCCGCAAGTATCTGCCCATCGGCTGCTACGAACCGGCGGTGGAGGGCAAAGAAGTCGGCTGCACGATGAACATGACCTTTAATCTGGCGAAAGGGGTGGAGCTGGCGCTGCACAATGGCCGGGACCCGCTGACCGGGGAGCAGATCGGCCCGCACACCGGCGACCCGCGCAGCTTTCGCACGTTCGAGGAATTGTTCGCCGCCTATACCGCCCAGATGGACCACATCCTCACGCGCACGATTACCCTGATGGCGGAGCATGAGGCCGACTGGCCGCAGGTAAACCCCTCCCCGCTGATTGCCGGGACGATAGACGACTGCCTGGCGCGGGGGAAGGACATCGGCCAGGGGGGCGCGCACTATAACGCGGCGGGGTGCGTGGGCGCGGCGCTAGCAAATGCCGCTGATGCGCTGCTGGCCCTGAAACAGGTGGTGTATGAGCAGCAGCGCTATACGATAGACGAGTTGCTGGCCGCCCTCGCCTGTGATTTCCAGGGGTACGAGCCGATGCGCCAATACCTGCTGCGGCGCGTGCCCAAGTGGGGCAATGGGCACCCCGAAGCGGACCAATTAGCTCGGCGGATCGCCGATTACTATTGCGGCAAGGTGCACACCTTCCGTAACGGGCGCGGCGGGCCGTATCAGGCGGCGCTGTTCTCGCTGATGGTCCAATGGTCCTTCGGGGAGGCGATGGGCGCGCTGCCCGATGGCCGCCACGCTCACGAGACGCTGGCACCGGGCGTGAGCGCCATGCCGGGGCGGGATGTGGAGGGAGCGACGGCGTTGATCCAGTCGGCGACCAGCCTGGATTACCACGAGACGCCCAACGGCGCGGTGCTGGACATTATGCTGCACCCCACGGCGGTGCGCGGCCCGGAGGGGCTGGACGCGTTCGTCGCCCTGATCAAGACCTTTTTCGCCCAGGGGGGCTATGCGGTGCAGTTCAACATCTATGACGCGGACACCCTGCGGGCGGCCCAGGAGCATCCCGAGCAGTATGCGTCGTTGCAGATTCGGGTCACGGGCTGGAGCGTCTTCTGGACGACGTTGCCCAAGGTTCAGCAAGACCAGTTTCTCGCCCGCACGGCCCATTGCCTGTAGAGCGCAGTAGGAGATAGGGACCGCCGGCACCCTTGCCGGCTACCAGGCCGCCAGGGATGCCGTCGGTCCGTTTGTAGCCGCGGCATCGTGCCGCGCAAGCAGGCAGGGGTGCCGGCGGTCCCAAAATCAACCTTTCAAGGAGCCTTCTATGCCAACGCGAGCAGACATCGAACACCTGATCCCCGGCGAGGGCCGGGCTTTTGACGTGATAGTAGTCGGCGGCGGACCGGCGGGGATTGGTGCCGCCGTGGCGGCGGCCCGCAATGGCGCCAGCACGCTGCTTCTGGAGGGGCGCAGCTTTTTCGGCGGGGTGGCTGCTGTCGCGCCCTGGATGCCCATGAATCGCCTGATGCTGAATGGCGGCAACCGGGGCGGCGTGCACGACCTGTTTGTGGCCCAGGTCAAAGCGCACGGCGGGGACGCCTACGTCGCGGGCAAGCGCAATTCCATCGACGGCGACGGCCTGGACATCCACCCGGAATATTTAAAGCTGGCGATTTTCGAGCTGCTGGAGCGTAATGGCGTGCACTATCGCCTGCACAGCCCGGTGACCGACGTGCTTATGGACGGGCAGCGGGTCGCGGGCGTGGTCGTTACTGGCAAGGGGGGCCGCCAGGAATTCCCTGCCAGGGTCGTCGTAGACGCTTCCGGCGACGGGGACGTGGCCCACCTGGCTGGGGCCGAGATGGTGGAGGGTCGCGAGGAAGATGGCATCCATATGCCCGTATCGCTGGTGTTTGTGCTGGCGAACGCGGACACGGAGCGCTTTTTCGCGTATTTGTCCGAACAGCCCCAGGCTTTGCGCCAATTGATCGAGGCTGGCAAGCAAGAGGGCTATGCCGTCGCGGCCTGGTACAGTTTCAACCGGACGACGGTTCCCGGCACGGTGGGGGTGAACAACGGGGCGATGGTGGACATGGGGAGTATTGACGCGGCGCAGGCGGGCGACTTGACGGTGGCCGAGCGATTGGGATTGCAGGTGGCCGTAGACACCGTGCGGCTCGCCAGAGACAAGCGCATCCCCGGCCTGGAAGATTGCCGCCTGATGTTCACCGGCGCGACGGTGGGCGTGCGCGACACCCGCCGACTGGTGGGGGAGTATGTGCTGACCGTCGAGGACGCGCGCAGCGGACCCGAATTCGACGATGTAGTGGCCCGCAAGTACGGCGCTATCGACGCCAACCAGTTGTTCATCGGCGAGATGCATTCGGGGTTTGGCTATCCCTATCGCTGCCTGCTCCCCAAAGAGATCGACAACCTGTTGGTGGCGGGGCGCTGCGGCTCGGCGACCTTCCTGGGGCACGCGGCGGGCAAGAGCATGGGGAACATGATGGAACTGGGCCAGGCGGCGGGCGTGGCGGCCGCGCTGTGCAGCGCCCAGGGGGTGACTCCACGGGCTATCGATGTCCGCCAGGTGCAGGCCGCTCTGCAGGCGATGGGCGTACATCTGTAAGCTGGACGTAACGTGCCGGGCGCGCTGGCAGCTATTCGCCAGCGCGCCCGATAGGTGACGTTACGCGAGTTGGATCACCGCCACGCCGTAACGGTCCAGCGTCAGGCTGCGGCCGGTCTCGGTCTGGGTGAGCAACTCGGGCTTTCCGGCGGGCGTTTGCACCGTTTGCGGCTGCTCGGTGTGGTTCATCAGGAAGAGCAGGCGCTTGCCGTTCCCTTCGCGGAGCGAGGCTTCCACCCCGGCGGGCGGCTGGACCATTGCGGCGACCCCGGCATGTTCCAGCAGGTCCGCGATCAGCATATCGTAAAAGTCCGGCTCCTGGATGACCGTGCCCAGGAAATAGCCCCAGCCCTGGCCGTAGCGGTTGCGCGTCAGGGCGGCATAGGGCTGCATGTGCCATTCGTCGTAGCGGGCCAACGTTTCCGCCGTCTGCGGTTGCACCCACTCGGCGGTCTGCGCGGCGGTATAGGTGCCATCCAGCCCCAGCACCTTGTAGGTAAAGCCCTGGTTCCCGTCGCCCAGCGACTCGTATTCCTCGATGGTGATGCCCAGCGCGTCGGAAAGCAGGCCGGGCAGGGTGCGGGCATGGCACAGGTTGGTCTCGTCCTTGACCCCGAAACGGCTATCGGCCAGCAGCACGCCGCCATTGGCGACATAACGCTGCAACGCCTCGGCCACCTGATCGGGGAGCACGTACAGGTCCGGGGCCAGCACGGCGCGGTAGGGGCTGAAATCGTCGGTGGAGCGAATGAAATCCACGTTGACCCCGGCGCGGAACAATGCTTGATACAGGCGGTCCATCGCCGCGTGGTAGGTGTTGCCCGCGTACCCCGGCTGGATGCGCGCCGCCCAGATGCTGGCATAGTCATAGATGATCGCCACGGACGGCTTGATGGTGGTGCCCTCCAGGGCTGTGCTCAGGCGGTGCAGGTCGCTGGCGGTTTGGGCGCACTCCTGGTAGCGGCGCAGGCCCTTGCCATCGTGGCCCAGGATGCCATGCCAGTATTGCTCGCGCCCGGCGGTGCAGGCCCGCCAGCGGAACCAGACCATCGCGTCGGCGCCGTGGGCTACCTGCTGGAAGGCCACCTTGCGCATTTCGCCGGGGCGCGGGTTGCGGCCATAGGCCCCCCAGCCACCCGGCCCGGAAGTCTGCTCCATGATCCAAAAGTTCTTTTTCTTTAGCCCCCGCATCACATCGGCGGCTTCCGAGGCGCTATAGGGCACCGAGAGCTGGCCCCACACCGGATAGTTGTCCCAACTGACGTGGTCCAGGTCTTCTGCCAGATCGTAATAGTCCAGCTCGTGGAACAGCCCCATAAAGTTGTGCGTGACGAAATGCTGCGGGCAGATCTCCCGCAGGATGCGCACCTGATCCCGCTGGAAACGCACGTTCAGCCAGGAGAAAAAGCGCTGCCAGTCCAGGCAGGCGCTGGGGTTGTGCGTGCTGGGGTCTACGGGGATGGGGATTTCGCCCCACGCGCCGAACAGATGTCCCCAGAAGTGGGTGCCCCAGGCCCGGTTTAGCTCGGCCAGCGTGCCGTACTTGGCGCGCAACCAGTCCTGAAACGCGTTGCGGCAGGTGTCGCAATAGCAGGGCGGGTGCCCGAATTCGTTGTCCGTCTGCCAGCCGATGACGTTGGGCGTCTCGCGGAAATGCTCCGCCATCGCCCGCGTGATGCGCTCGGACAGCAGGCGGTACGCGCCCGACGTGAAACAGTTGTTCTTGCGCACTCCCCAGACGATGCGCGTGCCATCCTGCTGCATGGCCAGCGTCTCCGGGTATGTGCGGGCCACCCAGGCGGGCATGACCGCCGTGGGCGTACACAGCACGGCCTTGATGTCATAGCGGTCCAGTGTCGCCAACGCCTCATCCAGCCAGCCAAACTCGAACATCCCCTCGTGGGGTTCCATGTTGATCCAGGCGAACTCGGCCAGGCGCACGGTGTTGAAACCCGCCTCCTGCATCATGCGGGCGTCGGTTTCCCAGCGCTCCTGGGGCCAATGTTCGGGGTAATAGTCTGCGCCGATGTACATGCGATACCTCCTGCGATGCTAGGATTGGATTAGAATTGTTTCTTATTCAGGGAAACGTCTTCGCGGGCCAGCGTCGCCAGGAAACCCTCGGCTCGCGCCGGGTCTACGAACTCACGTCCGCCGCCAATGACGAACAGGAAGCCCTGCCCACCCAGGTTGCGAACGACGTGCCGCGCCCCTTCGGGGGTAGTGAATATCTGGCACAGCTTGCCGCCGTCGCGGATGCGCTTGAGCAGGTCCAGCCACTCATGGGGCAGGGGGTTGCCGTCGCCGGGAATCCATTGGATGCCCCGCAGCCGGGGGATGGAGAGCAGCAGGTCCAGGTGGGGAATCTCGCCGGGTCCGTCCAGGTGATAGAAGCCGTGGTCCAGGTGATCGCAGCAGGCCACCAGATCGGGCAGCACAAAGCGCTCGAACATGGCCGGGGAGATCATGTAGGAAAAGTCGCATTGCAGCATATAGGTCGTGCCCGGCGACCAGAGGGGCGTCCAGCAGCTCGTGCCCCGGCAGGCGGGCCGGATGATGGCGTCCAACTCGTCATAATAGCGCAGCCAGAGCTGGGTGAGGCGGGCGGCCTGTCGCTCGACTTCTTCCGGATAGTCGAGCACATCGAACAGCAGCTTTTGTGTGCCGCGAAAAGAGGCCAGCAGGTCCAGGTTGCCGCCCAGGTCGGTGTGGCTGACCGCTACCGTCGCGCCAAATCGTTCCACGGCAGCCGCCGTGATCGCCTTTACCCGCTGCCACCAGGCGTTGTCGGGGTCATAGGCGAATTCCAGGTCAGCCACTTCGGCCTCTCTGGGGGGCGAGAACCAGACCGTCTCGGATGGCTCGCTTACGCTGTGGACGTCCGCGCCCAGGAAACCGGCCACGATCCCCGGCCCGAAATCCATCCACCACCAGGGGAAGGCGTCGGCATAATAGTGCTTGTGGCTCAGGTAGCGCTCGTAGCGGTCCACCACCTGCTCGGCGGGCATCTCCAGGGGGTAATTGCTCAGCTTGCCGTAAAGCCGCTCGGAGAGGGGTTCGGTGGCGTCCAGGTAGACCAGGGGGCGCTGCAATTCTCCGGCCCACCAGTCGATGGTGTCGCGTTGGACCCGCTCCCAATCCGCGTCGGGGAAATGGATATGTGCCATAAAGCCTCCTTGCAGGGGTGTTGAGTGCTGGAAAGGACGGCAGCATTATAGCGCGGCGTGGGTTGGCGGCAAAGCGGGAGCATACGCCTGGGGGTGCGCCCAAGCTACAATGAAACCCGATTCGCTGGCTTGAGTATTCCAGATAGGACGATGCCTTTGCGCTGTTTTGCCAGCAGGGGTGCTCAATGGTGCTAACATTTCGGATAATGGGTCTAGTACACGTATTTTGTAATGATCAAGATCATGTTGCACAGTTGCGCCAAAGCCGCGATCCCACGCCAGCGGCATGTATGCCGAGCACTGAAGGTGCCGGGCTAGTGCAAGTAAAAGTGCACTCAAGTGCACTAAAAAGCCCTTAACCCGTTTGAACGGGTTTCTCTTTCTCCCAGCCTGGGACCTTCAGTCCCAGGTGGGGCGGCGGCACGCGTGCCGAGCGGCGGGCGGTTCCCGTATCTCCTCCCCAATGCTCATGCATGCGAAAATCGGGTAGTGCCGTTTCTATCGATGGCCTAACCCTCTTTTTCCAGTGAAAACCAAATGTTAGCGCCATTGGCCAAGGGTGGCGGCGCTCCTGTAAGCCATTACGGGGCGCGTACTACCCACCGCACGCGCCGCCATGTGCGCCACAGGAACCAGCCATCTGCCCCCAACCCTACAACGAGGCCTGTCAGCAGCCAGATGGGAAAAGCTGCCCCCTCATCCTGCACGATCTCGAAAGCATCCAGCACGCACTCCTGCCCGCTGGCGGCGTTGTGCTTTTGCTCTGCCACGATCAACCGGAGGGTGTGCTCTCCCGCCACCACATCGCGCACCAGCGGCACGCGGGCGCGATGTTGCGTCAGCGGGGAATACAGGTCCATGTAGCTAAACCCTTGCGCGTCCACCGGCAGTCCAGGGACCGGACGGCCATCCAGCGACACCAGCAAACGCCCCGAACCCGCCCACCGCCGCGTCACCAGGTCAACACCGGGGCCGCTGAAGGTAAAGGTCGCGCTGTCACCGGGCGTATGGGACCGGACAGCCCCACGGCCCAGAGCATTGCCGTCGATCACCTGCTCCCAGTTCCCATAGGTGGCGATGTTCGGGTTGGTCTCCTGGTACACTCCCAGGCCCGACGTCCCCTCTCGTCGGGCTACATCCTGCACGGCAAAGTAGACCAGGCGTGGGGTGAAATCCGTGTCCACCATGCGAAAGTAGTAATTGGCATCGTCAAGCGGCACATGCCCCACCTGCCGGAAATACCAGATCATGAACACCCCGGCCCAGGGCCACTCTTCGCGGGCCATCTGGATGCCGCGCAACGTATACTCGGCCTGCTGCTGCTCGCTGACCCTGCCCCAGATCAGCTTTTCGGGTGCAAAAGACTCGGGCGCTGCGTTCCAACCATACTCGTTGAACCAGACCGCCTTGTCCTCATCTCCGTGGCGCTCCATGATCTCGCGCTGGAGCAACACCCGCTGGAAATTGAGCTTGTCCTCGCCGGGCGGGTCTTCGGGAGGGGCGCTCATCCCGAACGCATTGACGGAAAGGATGTCGAAATATCCCTGCGCCCCCGCCGCATACATCGCTTCCAAATAGTCCAGATCGTTCATGGATATCCACTTTCCCGGTTCGGGGTGGGGCTGCCCCAGGGTATAGGCCAGCGGCGCAGAGAGCACATAGACGTTGGGGTTCGCCTCCTTGGCCCGCCGGTAGGCGATTTTGAGCAATTCTACATACGCGGCAGGGTCTACCGCCTGATTGCCCCATTCGGGAAAGATGTTCGGCTCGTTCCAAATCTGGATATAGTTGATCCGCCCCTTGTAGCGCCTCACAAACTCGTAGACGAAATCCCCGTAATCCTCGAAATTGTCCGGTGGCCGCTCTTTGTAACTGTTGTCCTGGCGCGCCCAATCGGAGGGGCGATCCAGTCGGGCCACGATCTGCAGATTGTACTTTTCGCAAGCCTCGACAATCTGGTCGTATTTGACCCAACTGCTCCCTTTCGTGGTGGGTTCGAGGAACTCGCCTTTGCGAACTGGCTCGATTTCCTCCCAGGGGAACTGCTGTTTCACCCAACCAATGCCCGCCTCAGAAGCCATTTGCAGCGTCTTGTCTAGCTTCCACGGCTCTACTTCGCGGGCGAGGAACAAGTTCGCGCCAAAGGGGTTGACGTCCGTATTGGGAATAGTTCGCGCTGCCCGCTCTGACAGTGCGGGGCTCCGCATGGCCAGGCCCGTGTAGAGGGTGCGCACGAAAAGTCCTAGCAGCACGACAAACACCACCGCCAGGGCATACAGCCTCGTCCGCAAAAGAGATCGTTTTGGGCCTGCAAAAGAAGCCATACCCAATCCTCTCCTGATAGTCTGCGCCCCGTCGGTTTCGCCATTATAGGGCGGCCCCACCCGTTTGTCAATCGCCCCCACAGGCTTTATAATCCGTCTATGTTGCCTGTGCAGAAAGAGAACTGATGAAAGCTATTACGACGCATGAGCGGGCAGATATGGACGCCATCGCGTCCATGTACGCGGCCAGCCTGCTATACCCGGACTATCAGGCCGTCTTGCCGCTAAAGCTCAATCGCAATGTGCGCGACCTGCTGGCACTATACAAAGACGAGCTTCCGTTCGTCGAGCGCCGCGAGTTAACCAGCCGCCGCGTCAGCCAGTTGATCCTGGTGGATACCCAGGCGATTGCCCCCCTGCGTGGCATGGGACCGTCCACCCAAGTCCATATCATCGATCATCACCCCCCGACCGAGTTGCCCCCCAACACCACGTTCGAGGGCGAGACCATTGGAGCCACTACCAGCCTGCTCATCGCGCGCATCCGCCGTCGGGAAATCCCCGTCAGCAAACTGGGCGCCAGCCTGATGCTCATGGGCATCTACGAGGATACCGGCTCTCTGTCCTACCTCACCACCACTGCTGCCGATGCGGAAGCGGCGGCCTGGCTGCTGGCCCAAGGGGCCGACCTGGCGTTGGTCAGCCAGTTTCTCAACCGCCCCTTGACCAACGGTCAGCGCGATGCCCTCTCCAGGCTGATCAACAACAGCATGATCTATACCGTGCGGGGCCGTAGCGTCTGTATCTCGATGGTCGAGCTAGACGAGTATGTGGACGAGCTGTCCACCCTGATCCACGAACTGATTGACTTGTACGAGCCGGAAGCTTGTTTCCTGCTGGCCCGGTACAAGGACAGCACCCAGATTATCGCCCGCAGCGCCACCGATGCCATTGATGTGGGTGCGCTCATGCATGCCTTCGGCGGTGGCGGGCACAGCAAGGCCGCCGCCGCTCTGACCCAGGATGGGGGGCTGGAAGAATTGCGCGCCCGGCTGCTGGCCGTGGCAGAGGAAAACATCGAGCCTCCCGTCTTGGTGCGTCAGATTATGTCCACCAACGTACACACCCTCGATCGGAGCATGTCCGTTCGAGATGCTGTACAGCTCATGCAACGTTACGGCCACGAGGGTTTCCCGGTTGTCGAGGGAGAACGGCTGATCGGCATTCTCACTCGCCGCGATATCGACCGCGCCCTGCACCATCGCCTGGGCGATATGCCCGTGCGCAGCTTTTTGCACACCGGCCCTATTCACGTCCGGCCCGACGACCCCGTGGATACCGTGCAGCGCGTGATGATCGAACACGACCTGGGCCAGGTTCCGGTGGTAGATGACGGCCGGTTCGTGGGCATTGTCACCCGCACGGACATCATCAAGCTGTGGACGGCGCCCCTCTACCCTTCCCGCGCCGAGGAAATCCGTCAGAAGATGGAAGAAGCCCTGCCTGAGGGGCTGCAAAAGCTCTTGCTCAAGGCCCGCGACGCCGCCAACGATCTGGGCTATTCCCTGTATCTGGTTGGCGGGTTCGTGCGCGATTTACTGTTGGGTACCCCTAACCTGGACCTGGACCTGGTGGTCGAGGGGGACGCGATCCGCATGGCCCGCGAACTGGCCACCGAACTCGGGGGGCGCTTGCGCAGCCACTCCCGCTTTGGCACGGCCAAGGTGATCCTGGAAGGTCCGCGCGAGCCGGGCGTTCCGGCCAGCCTGGATTTTGTAACCGCCCGCACCGAGTTCTACGAGCGGCCCACCCAGTTGCCGGAGGTGGAACGCAGCTCCATCAAGCAAGACTTGTACCGGCGGGATTTCACCATCAACACGATGGCGATTTGCCTGGACCGCAACCGCTACGGGCAGTTGCTGGACTTTTACGGCGGCGAGCGCGACCTGCGGGAAGGGCGTATCCGCGTGTTGCACAACCTTAGCTTTGTCGAAGACCCCACCCGCATCCTGCGCGCCGTCCGGTTCGAGCAGCGCCTGGGCTTTCAGATCGAGGAGCGCACCGCCGAATTGATCGACGACGCGCTCGACCTGCTGGATCACGTCACCGGCGAGCGCCTGCGCAACGAGCTATACCTGCTGCTGAGCGAGGCCCGGCCAGAACTCGCCCTGGAGCGGCTGGAGCAGATGGGCGTGCTCTCCCACGTACACCCCGCCCTGCACTATACCCGCGAGATGGGCACGCTCTTTGCCCGACTACGAGAGCGGTTCGACCTGTGGGCTGGCGGGGAGCGGCAGGCCGAGATCAAGCAGACGGCTCAGGACATCGAGGAGGAAAACCCCGACGAGGTGGTTGCCCCGACGCTGGCCCTCTGCTACCTGGCGATTCTTACCAGCCCGATGAAACCGGAGGAACTGGACGCGTTTGTCGCCCATGTGCACATCCCCCGGCACGACGCGCGGTTCCTGCACGAGGTTGTGCGCCTGCGCGAGTCGCTCAGCGAGCTGACCGCCAGGGCCATGCTCCCCAGCACCATCTACCACATGCTGCATCCCTTCTCGCGGGAGGCGCGTTTCGTGCTCTCGGTGCTGACCGATTCGCCGTTGGTGCGCAGGCGCCTGGAGCTATACGAGGGCGCGCTGTCCCAGATCAAGCTGCACATCGACGGGAACTATATCAAAAAGCTAGGCGTGCCCCCTGGGCCAGTGTACGGCGAGGTCCTGGAGCGCGTGCACGATGCCCTGCTGGATAACCAGATCACTACCACGGAGGAGGAGCAGCAGTTGGCCCGCAGCCTGATCGAATCCTCCCACGTCGCCACCGGCCGGACGTAAACTGAGCCTACCGGGAGTTCAGCCCGAAAATTCGTTCCGTACAATTCTCACACATCAAGGAGGCTATACCGATGCCAGGTTGCCCCGAACGCGTCGAACGCGCCTTTGCTCATCAGGCCCCCGACCGCACGCCGCTCTTTGAGATCTTTCAAACCTACCACCCCATCTACTGGGACATCTGCGGGCGCAACGTTGCCACAGATCAGGTGCTCTGCTGGGACGCGATGGCGGAGGGTATCTCCTGGGAAGAGCTGACCGAGGCCGATGCCAAAGCGTACTTTCAGCTCCACAAATACTTTGAAGTAGACATCGTACACACCCCCGCTGGCCGTCGCTACGATTTCGCCCGCCCGATCAAGCTTGGCGACAAGCGCTGGCGGCTGAATGGCCTCGACTATACCCTGAACGAGAGAACCAAACTCATCGAGCTGGCCAATCCCGCGCAGAATCTGGCCGACTCGCAGAAAATCTCGGAAACGGACCTGCGGCACCGCATCGAGACCTGGGACGGCACATTTTCCCCGCAGCCTGACGAGATTTGGGAGGTCTTTCGACGGGTCAAGGCGTTGGCCGCCGCCGAGGGGCTGGACTGGTACTACCTGGGCGAGGTGGGCGCAGGTACCGGCGTGGCGTTCTATCCCCCCTTCCAGTTGATGTGGCTGGTTGCCGAGCCGGAACTGCACCGCGCCTGGATGGAGATGATGAAGGCTCCCGCTTTCCACTACACCAAACAACTGGTGGCCGAAGGCTGCCGCATCATCGCCATGGGCGGCGATGTAAGCTGTGACAAGGGGCCGTTCCTGTCCCCCGCCCACTATCACGAGTTCATCCTGCCCGTCATTCAGGAGCATATCGACCTCATCCACCAGCAGGGCGCGCTGGCCGTCTATACCTCCGATGGCAACCACTGGCCCATCAAAGAGGATTTCTTCTTCCACTCGCACACGGACGGCTATATGGAAGTGGACAAGGCCGCGGGGATGACGTTTGAGCGGCTGATCGCGGAAGGGGTCGCGGACAAAGTGTGTATCTTGGGCAACCTCGACGCCCGGCACACCCTTTGCCTGGGCACCCCTGCACAGGTCAAGGCCGAGGTCCGCCAGTGCCTTGAGTTGGGGCAAAAGACGCCGGGCGGTCATATCCTGCACGCCAGCCATTCGGTGCATGAGGATGTCCGGCTCGAGAATTATCACGCCGCCGTGGCCGCCTATCGCGAATACTTTGGGCTGACACCGCTCCCGTGGCAGCCCCCAGCCTGCTGCTAGAAGTATCTGGAGTGAACCTGTGACAGATGAGGAAACCAAGGGAAACAGCGATCTACCCGGACGGACTGTGCAGTCCATGGACCACCTGCGTCTTGGCGATAGAGAAGCGTTTCTGAGGCAAGTGCCTGAACTGATTGCAAGACTACGGATGCGAGAGCCAGCATACGCATTTGAGCTAAACCTGTCATCGAGGAGTTTGCTCATCATTGATGCTTATATCGCCACCGTAGTAGACGCAATTCTAGTTCAGGGAGGTGATATCCTTGGATCCATCAACCGAGAGCTAGTCAAAGAGCTAACTGCCTATGTTGGTGAGGTGATCGTTCGCAGCAGAAACGGTCGGTGGTTCGCTGACAAAGAAAGAGGCCCGTTGGTCGTGTTTCCTACCAAGAATGGCCATCGTCAGAAAACGATAGACATTTATGATCAGATGATCGAGATACTCGTAGAGGGCGAATCCGTCGCCCTCTGGTATGAGATGGAAACGGAGTAACAGACAGTCAAAGCAAGCTTGCGCAGCCAACCCGCCTAGAAAATCCTGGCGATCTCGTCTTTGTCATACCGGGGCAAGGGGCGGCGGCGGCCGCCCTCGACGGCATAGACCCCTTCTTCCGCTGGGACAATTTCGCCGATGCGGGCACACGGGATGCCCTGTTGCGCATAGCTCTCCAGCAAGCTCGTCACCTGTTGGGGGGCAACCACCACCAGCAGCGCCCCGGACGCGATAGCGCCCAGAGGATCCAGGCCATACTCCGCGCACAGGCGCCGCCCTTCTTCCAGCACGGGCACGCTGTCCACCTCCAGGCGGAGGCCCGTCCCCGCCGCAAAGGCCAGCTCGTGCAACCCCGTCGCCAGCCCGCCCTCTGTCGGGTCGTGCATGGCGCGCACGCCCCCGTGCTCGGCGGCCAGCCGCGCCGCTTCTACCACGCTGATCCCCGGCTCGTACAGGTAATTCTGGGCCTTGCGGATGAACTCGTCGTCATAGCCCCGCTGCCGCAGGTCGTCCACCTTTTCGTGCGCAATCAACGCCGTCGCCTCGATGGGGATGCCCTTGACCAGCAGCACCTGATCGCCCACGCGCGCCCCCGCGGAGGTGATCAGCTTGTCCTTCTGTACCTCGCCAACCATCACCCCCACTACGATGGGCCGCTCCAGCCCCCAGGTGACTTCGGTATGCCCGCCGACCAGCGCGATCCCCAGCCGGGCGCAGGCATCGTGCAGCTGGGCAAAAATGGAATCCACCAGTTCGGGCGTAGTTTTGTGGGCTGGCAGCAGGATGGTGTTCAGCATCCAGAGCGGGTGCGCACCGCTGGTGGCAATGTCGTTGGCGTTTACGTGCACAGCGTACCAACCGATCTGGTCCGTGGCAAAGGTAATCGGATCGGTCTTGAGAACCATATAGCGGTCCCCCATGTCAATCACGGCCACATCCTCGCCCACACGAGGGCCGGTCACCAATCGGGGGTCGCTTGTCGTATAGCGTTGTAAAAGCCCCTGCAGGAACTCCAGGGGGAGCTTGCCGGTAGCAAAGATACCATCGAGAGCCATTGCAAACAGTCTTCCTTCCTCAGATCTCGTTTCGCTGGCGAGCGGGCTACTCGCCAAATACGGGGTGGAGCAATTGCCCTTTGCCCGTTCCACCCCTGGGCGTGGTGTGGGGATAATCCGGGTTCGGCGTCTGGCTGATTACCTGCACTAGCTGCTGCGGCTCCACTGCACGCCACTCGCCCTCCCCCTCGGGCCGCGCCTGAACCCCCGCCACGTGCAGGTCCTCCACGGTGCAATCCTCATCAGGCGAGAACAACTCGACCCAGCGCGCCGGGTCCGCCTGCCCAAAGGTATAGGTCGCCGACATGGGGCCGACCCCTATCAGCTTGTAGGGGTGCGCCGGGTCGGCGTCGGGATCAAAGCCCAGGTACACGTCGCGCACGCTCATCCCGCGGATGTTGGCCGCCACCTGGAACGTTGGCTCTGGCGTGGCCCGGCCAATGTGGACGTCGCGGAAGAACAGGCGGACCATCTTTCCGATGGGGTCCGCGTAATCCGTGTCCGGCTCCCCGATATTCGGCTGGTCGTACATCTTACACGTGCGCACGTTGTGGATATCGCGGAAGACGCAATCCGTGATGTCACAGTCCACGCTGGAGCCGTCGGCAAAGCGTTTCGTCCCCGCTAGCAAGCGGATTTCCGCCGTGCCATCGGGCACGTAGGGATTCTCCCCCGTCGTGTGCTCCGGCATCGCGCACCCCCAGATGCCCTCCACCAGCACATGATGAATGGGGCCAAAGGTGACGCTATAGTCGCGCCAATCCCAGGCATTCAGCGCCACCATGTCGTCGCCGGTCACGCCAGCAAGTTGGCGGACGATGCCCCACTGCGCCGGTCCCTCCACATGCACGCCATCCCGCCGATGATCCTCATAGCGGATGTTCTGCACGCAGAATTCACAGCAGTTACCGACCTGCACCCCAAAAGGGCGGCACATGCGAATGGTCAGGTCACTCGCCAGCACGTTTCGCACGTTGTGCAGCAGGATCGTGCCGTGCGCGCCGGGGGCGGAATCCTGCTGATCCACCCGGCCGCGATGATTCCCATTGGACTGGGCATGACTCGTCGCCAGGGTGGACCAGATGCCCCCCGTGATCACGATCCGCTCATCGGCTTCCACTCCTACCGAGACAGGCCCGCGTTGCCCACTAACCACGTGCTCGTTGCGGGCCATGCAGGTGTTCGTGCCAGGCTTGAGCCGGATTTCGGTCCCCTCGTCCAGGTACAGCCGGTTGCCGCTGTGCAGGATCAGGGGCGCATCGATGTAATAAGGCTGTGGGCGGTAAGGCAGCCGCACAACCGGGTGTTCGTCCAGAGCCGCCTGGATAGCTGCGGTCCACAGCTCCGCCGTCACCGGCACAGCGCGCTCGCCCCCCTCGTCAGTGGGCCATAGCTCCTGCCAGCTCGCTGTCCTGACAAGCATAGCGTACCGCTCGACGGAAACGGCCTCCGCCCATCGCGCGCGGGGGTCATCCAGATCCATCCCCGCCGTTCTGAGCCGCTGCTCTATCTCGGATGCCAGGGTCGCCGCGCCGGTGTCGTTCATCCCGTGCATAGGTGCCTCCATGAGCGTGTCTGGACGTTCGGAAACAGCAGATTCGCATACCGCGTAGCTTAGCCCTTCGACCGGCTTCTGTCAAAGACAGACGGAGGGGAACACGCCGTCTGGCATATTCCCCTCCGCTCAAGAGCGCACGCGCACCGCCCGCCGTAGTTAGTTCTTGGCTTTGGACGGAAAGATCAAGAAGACGACGTTGAGCAGAATGCCGACCACTGCCGAGGTGGCGATGGCGGGCAGGCCGCCGGGAAAGACCACTTCCAGTCCCGGCACGTTGATGGGCAGATTGCCCCCAGGGAACGACGCCCCACCAATGCCGATCACCAGGATCACCGCCCCAATCGCCAACTGTCGGGGGTCAAACATGTCTACCTTCTCGGACTGGATCAGCGCCACACCTTGCAGGCCGATCACGCCGAACAGAAAGACAGCCAATCCGCCGGTTACTGCCGTGGGCAGCGTCTCGACGACAGCCGCCAGCTTGCCGACGAAACCGAGCAACATAGCAATCACGCCAGCCGCGATCAAGACCGGCCCGGAGTAGTTGCGGGTGATAGCCATCAGCGAGTTGTTCTCGCCATAGTTAGTGCCCGCGCAACCGCCCAACAGGCCGTTGATGGCATCCCCCACCCCATCCAGGATCAGGTTCAGGCCGATCAGGTTCTTGATGTTCAGCGGCTTGCGTCCCATATCCTCGGCCAGCCGGTCCATGTACAGGCTGATCTGATACAGGTGCGCCGTCGATTCGGGGATTGTGGCGATGGCGATGGGTGCGATAGCCAGGATGGCAGACCACTTGAACACGGGAGTGGTAAAAGCCGGGACGCGCACCCAACTAGCAGTGGTGACTGCCTCAAAGCTCACGAGTCCCAGAATCAGGGCAAGGATGTATCCGCAGACGGCCCCTAGCAGGACGGGCAGCATGGAGAGCAGTCCCTTGCCGCGCAGATAAACAGAGAACAGGATCGTCATCAGGAGCGTGAACAGGGCAACGCCCCAATGGGCGGAGGCCATATCCAGCGCGGTCTTGGCCAGCGAAATACCGATGACAATCGCCACCGAGCCGGTGATGACCGGGGGCAGCACCTTGTCCAACGCTGCTTTCCCCACCCAGCGAATCAGCACACCCGCGATGACAGAGACCAATGCCGTAGCGACGATACCCCCTTGGGCTACCCGTATGCCGCCCCATTCGGCTCCCACCACCGCGACGACCGCGGCAATGTAGCTAAAGCTGGAGCCGTAGTACAAGGGGATGCGCATGCCGGAGGCCACCAGGGCCACAACGGTAGCCAGCCCACTGGCAAACAGGGTGACGCCCACGTCAAACCCGGTCAGGATAGCCACCAACACGGTGGCGGGGAACATGGTCAGTACGTGCTGCAAACCGAGCGTGACGAGTGCAGCGAGAGGTGGTCGGTCCTGAGGCAGGTAGCCGACGGCGGCAGATGACGGTTTGGTGACGGTGGATGAAGTGGCAGTCACGAGACCTCTCCTTTCAAAGACGGGCCTATAAGAGAATGATGAATGAACGCCTAACTCCGTCGTTCCTTGGCCTCCGTTGGCCCTGTCGATTGTTTAACGCGCCTGGATACATGGTAATGGGCGATGCTATCCGTGCGCGCCAAGAGCCGATGCGTAACCGGCACAAAAAAAGACTCTTCCTAAAAGGAAGAGTCCTGATGTTCATCGAAACAGTATTCCAAAGCATGAACCGGGGAGCCTTTGCCGGTCCCCTCCAGCCAGAGTACGATGAAATAGCCTTTCACAATGTGCGCTCCCGACCCTGCTTGGATTTACCGGGAGATGAGTATAGCACAAGAGCGAGGCTAGCGCAAGTATGGCAATACCAAAAAAAAGCAGAAGCGTCGGCCTTTGCCGGGCAAAAGCACAACAGAGGCCAGAACCTCTTTTTGCGCCGTTCGCGTGTTTGGTGGTCAAATCTCTTCCGTGTGTTCCGTGGTCTATCCCCCATGATTCATCCCGCCCCTTGCACCATCGGCCTGGATGGGCTAAAGTGAGGGCAGCACACAGGGAGGAAATGCGCCATGTCCACCATACCTTTCGGCAACGACCCGAACAAGATCGCGCGTTACCGGGCTTTTTGGCAGCGGGAAGCCGTGGATCGCCCGCTGGTCGGCTTTACCCTGCGCGGCTGGTTCCCCCTGGACGAGTATTCCACCACCAGGGCGTGGCAAGCAGCCCGCTACCTGACCCCCGATATGGTCCACCCGGAAGAGTTTCTGCAGGACGAGGAGCGCCTGCTGCACGAGGGCGAGATCATGGGGGACGACATCATCCGGGGAGACTCGCCCGCCGCCGCGGTGATTCCCTGGCTGTCCGCCACCATCGGCAGCCCCCTGCGCATCCTCCCCGGCAGCCTGCTCGGCGAGGAACGCACGCTCCCCTGGGAGGCGTTGGAGAACGTCCGCCTGGACCGCGTAAGCCCTTGGTTCCGCAAATATCTGGCTTTCGCCGACGCCCTGGTACAGCTTGCCCAGGGACGGTTCCCCGTCAGCCACGGGGCGTTGCTCGGCCCTTCCGACCTGATGGCCCAACTGCGCGGCCACACGCAGAGCATCCTCGATCTGTGGGAGACACACGAACGCTCTTCCCGCCTCCTGTGGCGGTTGGCCGCCATGTTCCAGGAGACCACCGAGGCGATCTGGGAGCGCCTGCCCCTGTTTCATGGGGGTTATTTCGATGGGATGTATCAACTCTGGGCGCCCGGTCCCATCTTGCGCCTGCAAGAGGACGCGTCCGGCGTCTATTCGCCCCGCCTCTATCGCGAGTTTCTGCAACCCATTGACCGCTACCTGGCGGCCCATTTCGCCAACAGCTTTATCCACCTGCACTCTACGTCCATGTTCCTGCTGGACGCCTTTTTAGAGGTGGAGGAACTGGGCTGCTTTGAGATCAACAACGACGCGTCCGGCCCGCCCCTCGAGCAGATGGTCCCCTACTTCCAGATGGTCCAATCCGCCGGGCGGTCCTTGCTGATTCGCGGCTCGTTCTCGCCCGACGACCTGCGCCTGCTCCTGGATCATCTGGACGCGCGCGGGCTATACTTACTCATCCTGGTGAGAGACCTGGACGAGGTAGCCAGGCTAAAACCCATCCTGGGGATGTGACCGAATCTATCGACGGAGCCTTTTGCTCAACTGGCGCACGTGGCGGCGACGACGCTGTCTCAACCGACGCACTTGGTTTTCCGCAATAGCGGCCGGGTCGATTCTGGGCGGGCGGCCAATCAGCGCACCTCCCAGACAGATCAACCCGGCCCCTGCCACCTGGCCCATAGCCGGGAGGAGGCGCGAGGCAGATTCCATCCGCCCCCCAAATGATGCGGCGACCGCCCCCAACAGGAGCAGCAGTGCTCCCAGGCTACTGGTGAGGCCCGGAACGCTGGTGGGTCCGCGCCGCCAGCGATACCAGATTGGCTGCCAGACCGCTGCGCTCAGGGTCAGCACGCCAAAGAAATGGAACGCCAGCACCAGCCCGTGCAACATGGGAGGCGTGATCTCGGCCCACGTGGCTAACCCGGCCCGGAGCACCTGCGGGGTAGGCTCGATCGGCACACGCAACACGGCCCAGACGGCCACCACCGTGCTGAGCAATAACAGGAGAAACGTGAGATGGGCCGCCCGGCGCTCTGCTAACAGGTAGACGGCTCCCTGGCCCAAATAGGCCACCGGCAACAGTGAGGCTGTCAAATACCACAGGCGATAGAGCAGGGCCGACCACCCCACCCATTCGCCCACAAAGCGGCAGCCACCGCCAACAGCCAGCAGCAGCAGCGCCAGTCCCCACAGGAGATAGTGGGGCGAGTGGCGCGCTCGATAGCGCCACCCCACCTGCACGGCCAACGCCTCGAGGGTGACCATCGCCAGCGGAGGGAGAACTAGCTCCATCATCGCCTCTCCTCAGGTACGTGGCATGGGCGCGCCAACTGACCACCCATGCCTATGGGGCTCCGGCTTGAGGCGATCGAATACCAACGCAGCAGCACAGTCCATGCCGCGTGGTTCGCGGCCTGAGAAGGCTTACGCGGAGAATAAGGAATACTTGGCAGAGAGAGAAGAGCAAGAGGGGAACAGTCAGCGCATAGCAGGACGAACGCAGATCTGAGCAGATGCGACCAGTTTGAGAGCATCAGGGCCGGAGCAAAGGGATCGGCCTACCCTACGTGCCAGACAGCGCACAATTCAGAAATGTCGAGGATCGCAGCGTATCGGGTACGCCAACCAGATCAACCGTATAGCGCGAGTATAATATGGGTTGTATGGGATGTCAACCTGACCGCATCCGGCCACATTGACAACCTACAATCCGTGCGTATACTAGGAGCCAAATGGGTAAACTACAGAGAATCGACTTTCATACACATTCTTTTCTTAGCGATGGCGTGCTGCTCCCCTCCGAGTTGCTGCGGCGAGCAGCCGTCGCGGGCTTGCAAGCTATTGCTATCACGGACCATGCCGACGCCGGAAACATGGCCTACATTCTCGACAGCCTCCAGCGAGTGCTGCGCGAGCAACCGACGGATTTTGGCATCGAGTTCATGGTGGGCGTGGAGCTGACGCACGTCGGCCCGCAGAGCATCGGTAAACTGGCCCGCCAGGCCAAGGAATTGGGGGCTGAAGTAGTGGTTGTGCACGGCGAGACGCCGGTAGAGCCGGTTGCCCCCGGCACGAACGCCGCCGCGGTCGCCGAACCGGCGGTAGACGTCCTGGCCCATCCGGGATTCCTCACCCTGGAAGAAGCCCGGCAGGCCGCCCGACGTGGCTGCTATGTGGAGATCACCACCCGCAGCGGCCACTCGCTGACCAATGGGCACGTGGCCCAGATCTGCCAGCAGGCCGGGGCACAGATGATCGTCAACACCGATACTCACGAGCCGGGGAACATCGTCTCTATGGAGTTCGCCCAGATGGTAGCCAGGGGAGCCGGTCTCGACGAGGAACAGATATTCGCCGCAACGGTCACCCATCCACAAGCCCTGCTCGCGCGGATTTTAGCCGCACGTCAACCCTAGTTTGTATTGTCATTACTCCAGCATCAAGGAGAAAACTGTTATGCGATTTCCAGCCATGCCAACCCAGGTAACCTGTCCCAAGTGCCAGACCAAGTTCGTGGTGCAGGTGCGCACTGTGCTCGATGTGGGGGAAGAGCCAGAACTCAAGGAGCAATTCCTCAAGGGCGAGGTCAACCTGGCCGAATGCCCCAAGTGTGGCGCGGGCGGCACGCTGGGCAGCCCGCTACTGTATCACGATCCTGAAAAGGAACTGCTGATTTCCTACGTCCCTGCGGAGCTGGGCATGTCGGCCAGCGAGCAGGAGCAGTTTGTGGGCAGCCTGGTAAACGCCGTCATGAACAGCGTGCCCGCGGAACAGCGCAAGGGATATTTCCTCCAGCCCAAGACGGCTTTTACGCTGGACAGCCTGTACGATACGATCCTCGAGGCGGACGGCATCAGCAAGGAAGCGCTGGAAAGGCAGCGCGCCCAATTCAGACTGCTCAATGCGCTGCTCTCTGCCGCAGATGATGAGGAAACCCTGAAGAAACTGGTGGACGAGCATCGCAAGGAGCTGGATTACTCCTTCTTCCTGCTGCTCAGCGACATCATCGATGCCCAGGAACAGGGCGGGCAGGCCGATGCCATCGCGCCCCTCATGGAGTTGCGCGAAAAGTTGCTCAAGCTGGCCAGCCCCGCCATGCCCACCGTCGCGCCGGAGCAGGCCACCTATGACGAACTGATCGAACTACTCCAGGGGCAACAAGCGGGTGAGGCGTGGAGCACCACCATCGCCCTGAACCGCACGCGGCTGGATTACGGCTTTTTCCAGCACCTGACCGCCAAAATCGAGGCAGCGGAAAGCGCCAAGGATAAGGAGACCGCCGAGCGGCTCACGGCGCTGCGCCAACGCATCCTGGACGAGCTAGATGCGCAGAACAAAATGGTGCGCGAAGCAGAGGACGAGGCCAGCCTACTGATCATGCAACTGTCCGAGGCGGAGGATTTGGAAGCCGCCCTCCGCGAGCATCGCGCCGAACTGAACGAGGTCTTTTTCGGTGTCCTGTCGCGCTACGAGGCCACCGCCAGGGCGCGCAACAATGCCGCCCGCGCCGAGAAGCTGGGGCGGATGCTAGAGGCAGCGATCAGCGTGCTCGAAGAGCAATTGCCGCCGCCCGTGCGGCTGATCAACAAGCTGCTGCGCGCGGAACACCCCGATGGGACGAACGCCGTGCTGGAAGAGCACCGGGGCATGCTCAGCAACGAGTTCCTGGAAACCCTGGACAAGTACGTCGCTTCTCTGGAGGGAAGGGAGAACCCCGACCTGGCCGACCACCTCAAAAAGGTGCGCGGCCAAATCGTCGCCAAAATGACCATCCAGCGCGCCTAAGTCGATACACAGCAGGGTCGCCGATATGATTATGTCGGCGGCCCTGTTTCATTCTCTAGAACTGTAGAGGCAGGCGCACCAACCTGGACAGCCGCCGGGGACGGCGGCTTCTGGTATGGCTAATCTTTTTCTGTGTCTTCCGTGTATTCTGTGGTCTCGTCTTCCACCTTGGGAGAAGGGAAATGCCGCTACCGTATAAAGGCCACGAACACCCGGTTCCCCAGCAGGCGGCCCCTGGGTGTCAGCCGCACGCCCTGTTCATCGGCCTCCAGCAAGCCCAATTCCACAAACTCGTCTATCTCCCGCGGATAGACCACGCGCATCTCGACGCCGAATCGCCGCCGAAACTGCTCCCAGGTTACCCCCCGGTTCAGCCGCAGGCCCAACATCATCGTCTCGCCCATCTCCTGTTCGGCACCCACCTGCTCGCTGCTCTCCACCGGAAGCTCGCCCGCCTGCATCCGGGCGATATACGCCCCCACATCCGTCGTGTTCGCGTAGCGGTTCCGGCCATCGTAGGAATGGGCGGCCACCCCCACCCCTAGATACGGCTGGTTCCACCAGTATTTGAGATTATGTCTACAGGCGTAGGCTGGCAGAGCTAGACCCGCCGTCGCCTGCCCGTCGCGCCAGGCCCAGTTCGAAATCTCGTACTGCCCATAGCCCGCCTCGCCCAGCAGGGCTTCCGCCAGTTCGTACATATCCGCCGCCAGATCATCCTCCGGCGCGGGCAATCGACCACAGGTAATCCGCTCCGCCAATGGGGTTCCTTCCTCGACAATCAGCGAGTAGAGGGACAGGTGCTCCGGTCTGAGGGCCAGCGTCCGCTCCAGCGTGGCTCGCCAGGCGGCCAGGGGTTGGTTAGGCACGCCGAAAATCAGGTCGAGGTTGACGTTCTCGAATCCTGCGCTCCTGGCCCAGTTATAGGCCTGTACCGCTTCGGCGGCGGTGTGGATGCGCCCCAACAGCGCCAGTTCGTCATCCTGCAAACTCTGCACTCCCAGGCTGAGCCGATTGATCCCCGCCTGCCGCAAGGCCCGCAATTCCGCCAGGTCCACCGTGCCGGGATTCCCTTCCACCGTGACCTCCGCCTCCGCCGACAGGCCCAACACCTCGCGACAGGCGGCCACGATCCTGCCGATGTCCGTGGGGCGTAATAGCGTTGGCGTGCCGCCGCCAATGAACAGCGTATCAAAGCAGCAGCCAGACCACTCCGGTGCGCGTTGATGCAGTTCTTTTACCAGCGCATCCACATAGGGGCCGAACAGGGGATCGCAGTGGGGATAGGAAATGAAATCGCAGTAGGAGCATTTGGCCTGGCAGAAAGGGATATGCACATAGATGCCCGCGCAGCGCGACCCATCCATAGGTATGCTAGCGTCCGTGGGCAGGCAATCCAGAGGGAGACAACAGCAAGCGGTCAGTGGCCATTGTTGGAGGGTAACGCGTTCTCACAGAGGGCCATCGTCAGGGCGCGGCGGAAGGCGCGCCGCCCCAAAACCACCACATCCTGATGAGGGACAAGCGTGTCGTTGAACTTGCCGGAGGCGATCACGCGATCATACACCAGGCTGGGGAGCGTCTCTCGCGCCCGCACATCATCGAGGCGCAGGCCGCTCAGCAGTTCCTCCAGCCCAGAAAAGTGGAACGGAACGGTATCCGCAGCTCCAGCGGCCACCGACGCCCAGTCCACCGTGTTGGTCTCTCGATCCACCGAGAGCACCATCGCCAGGACCAGCGGGGTGCGCTCCCCTGGCTGACAAGGGGCAATCCGCTCCAGGGCCATCCCTTGAGCGGGCTTGAGGCCATTAAAGCGTACCGCCGTCACGATTTCCGAGGTGCTATCCACCCGCGACACTCCCGAACGCACAAACAGCGTCCCGATGGGCAGCCATTGGGAGCCGGTCATGTTCGTGATCTCTACCTCTGCATCCAGAGCCATCAACGCGACCGCCCCGTCGGCATTCCCGTAAGCGGTCACCACGTTTCCGGCCAGGGTAGCAACCTGCCGCACCTCCGGCGTGCCCATCTGCTGCGCCGCTTCCCACAACAAGGGCACCCGCTCGCGCACCAACGCCTCGCCTTGCAGCGCAGCAAAGGTCACCGACCCGCCGCAGATCAGGTAGCCGTTTTGCCGCTCAATGCGCCTCATGGTTGCCACCCGCGACACATCTACCAGATGGTCCACCAGCAGGTCGCCCGACTGCACGCGCGGCAGTAAATCCGTACCTCCCGCGACGAGTTGGGCTTCGCCACGATTCACGGTGAGATAGGCCAGCGCTTCCTCAACGGACGAGGCCATGAAGGGATTATTCGTAAGGCGTGTGGAAACTTGGGCTATTGACATCATGTCTAGCATAGCACACTGCGTGCTCTATGTCAAAGGGGAATTAAGCGAACATAAAATCGCTGCGCCACGCCCAGGTCGGGGCGTAAGAGGTTCAGTCCAACGAGGCGATAATCCCCCACGCCGCGATCTCGCCCGTCGCCGCCGCACCCGCAATGCCCCGCGCCACCCCGGCCCCATCTCCGGCCACATATAGCCCCTGGAGTTGGGTTTGCAAGCGCACATCGGTCCGCAGGCGGGTGGCATACCGCTTGAGTTCCAGCGCATAGAGCAGCGTGCGATCAGCGTCCAGACCCGGAATCACCCCGGCCAGCATCTCCAACGCCTCCACCAGATCGGTGACGATCCGGTGCGGCAGCGCCATCCCGATGTCGCCAGGGGTCACGTCCATCAGGGTGGGCACCACATCCCCCGGACTCTTGCGCAGCCTCCCCCAGGTGGAACGCCGATGACGCCGCAAATCCCCCAGGCTTTGCAGAATCGGCTTGCCGCCTCCGATGGTCGTCGCCAGGCGGGCGATCGAGATGCCGTAAGCCGTCGTGCTTTCCACTGGCTCCGTCAGGTTGATGCTGGTCAGCAACGCAAAGTTGGTGTTCTCGGTCTTTTTGTCGCGCAACGAGTGCCCGTTGACCCCCACTGCCCCCTCGTCCCGATACACCTCCTTGACCACAAACCCTTCGGGAGAGACGCAGAAGGTGCGCACGCGATCATCGTAGGTCGGGGCGCGCACGTACAGCTTGGGGTCATACGAAATCTCGATGACCTCTTCCATCACGATGGCAGGGACTTCGACGCGCACGCCAATATCCACGGGGTTATAGGTGATATCCAGCGAGTGCTCCAGCGCTATGCGGCCCATCCATTCACTGCCCACCCGGCCAGGGGCCAGCAGCACGAAATCCGCCTGCACAAACTCGCCATCTTCCAGCAGCACCCCGCGTACCGCGCTGTCTTCGCGTACAATGTCCATCACGCGCTTGCCAAAGCGAAATTGCACGCCCTGCTGCTCCAGCTCGCGCCCAAAGGTCTGGATCAGTTCCGTGAGGTGGTCCGAACCGATGTGCGCCTGCCTGATGGGCAAAAAGCTGACCCCGCATTTGGCAGCACGCCGTTCGAGTTCCCGCGTGCGCTCGGTGTCCGTGGGAATCACTTCAACATCATACTTGCGAAAAATCTGCTCGATGTGATCAACCAGGTCCCACGCCTCGTCCTGACGGAGAAATTCGTACAGGTTCCCGCCCACCTGAGCATGAAAGTTCACCTTTCCATCGGAAAAGGTGCCCGCGCCCCCCATGCCGTGTAGCAAGTCATACGGCTCGCTCCGATTGCGCTCAGAAACCGGCTTGCCCATATCGAGCACGACCACTTCACACGGGTGCTGTATCAATTCATGGGCAGCGAACAGTCCCGCAGGACCGGCGCCGACGATGACCACCTTTTTCATCTCGATCTCCTTACCGCACCGAACAAGAACTGCCCGGATATGGGCCGCCCGGCTGAAAGCCGCAGCATCATCAGGCTCGAAGGGTCTGCGCTGGCCTTCCTGTAAAAGCCGGCAAGGATGCCGGCGCTCCTTACCGATCAGGCGCCCGCCGAGGTTGTAGCTTTCCCGCTGGGCCTGCCCGCAAAAGGACACACCGCCACGCAAACGCCACAGACGGCATTCTGCTCCCCCACCCTCTCCATCAGCAGTTGCTCGGCTCGCAGCCTGCACGCTTCTACATCCACCAACGCTTCGCGGGAGACGCCTATCACCCACATATCCCCGGAAATCGCCTGGGCCGGGCAGGCCGTCTGACAGCGCGTACACTTGCCGCACTGCCCGTACTCGATAGGCATGGCCGCAGGCAGCGGCATATCGGTAAACACGCTGGTGAGGCGCACCCGCGGCCCATACTTCTGGGTAATCAGCAGAGCGTTCTTCCCAATCCAGCCCAAGCCCGCCCGCGTGGCTACTGTCTTGTGCTGCACCGACGCTGTCAGCGATGGGCCAAATTCCTTATCCAGCCCCTCGGAGGACACCGTCGCCAGAACGGCCTGCGCGCGATACCCCTGTTGGCGAATCCAGGACTCGACCGCCGCCCCGACCTGATTCAGTCGGTCGTTGGTGCGCACATAAGCCGCATAGTAGCGCGGCGTGGGACCATCTTGCACGTCGAGCATGTCCTCGATGGGCAATTCCAGCGCGATGGAAATGGCATACGGCCAGTCTCTCCATCTCCCGCCGAAAACCTCGGCGATATTGGCGAAACCGTACAGGTCAACCTGCAACTCTCGCAAATACTCTTCCAGATCAGCTACCAACCGTTCGTTCAACGTCTCGACCTCGGATGAGCAGTGCGAATCTCGGCATACACCCGCTCGATACTCTCGCGCCGTCGCCGCTTGACACGGGACACGTGATCCTCCGGCACCGGGTAAAAGTCCAGCATACCCACCTTCTCGACGCACTCGCGGCGGCTGGCCCCGTTCTGGTATAGCTCGGCCACCCGGTCGCGCATCTCCCGGATGTATTCCTCCAGCCGAGCGACAGC
>Ga0209347_1001403_pt1 | contig 39889 bp, 51 predicted proteins | sample AutmiccommuBRH23_FD_187382 | JGI IMG/M metagenome (GOLD analysis project Ga0209347, IMG submission 187382) | Deep subsurface microbial communities from Mt. Terri, Switzerland - Autotrophic microbial communities BRH/23 (SPAdes) (version 2) | ecosystem: Environmental > Aquatic > Deep subsurface >... | reverse complement strand
AATTATTAGCAGTAAAATAATAATTATTATTAGTGCTACAAAAATCATATACTTCACCTCTTTATCTTAGATTCCCGTAAGAATGAGAGGTTTCTTGATTTATACTATTCAGCATGTCCATAAAGTGTTCCGCGGGAAGAGTTGATTGGGTGATGCGGGAGAAGCGTGGGGTACACATTTAATTAAAAATTTAAAGTATCACGATTAACCTTCCTTTGACAGAATAATATTTTTTTAGAGTATTTAAGAGGTTGTTTTTGCTTCAATATTACCATTCAAGCCCCTTTCTCTTGCTCATTTATTATTTTTGCTTCTTGGATTTTATAGTTTTTAAGTTTTTGGGGCTAAAAATGCACTGTTTGTTTAAGATGAAGTCATTAGCTAAGTGAATTTTGAGAATTTTGCTCTAAAATAGTATGTTTTTCAAACTTAAACGACGGGATAATACTTCTGTTGACTCAGATATGGATTATTTTTTCTAGAAATTATTATTTCTGTCTTTATAATAAATTGCCCTCCGAGAATAGGTTTCTATCCAAGGAGGGCAATTACTAAAGGCTAATACAATCATTTAGAAAAAATATCTAAGCAGGCAGTCTGCAATGTAAATTATCAGTTGATAATTGTTTGTGATTTCACGGGTTAATACGAATAGGATAACTTGAGTCTTCGGATGATTTAATAAAGATTTGAACCATTTGAACCATTTCACATGAAGCAACTCCTTCCACTAATAAGGTTAAAAGAAGTTGCCTTTAGTAATTGAAAACCCCTCACATCAAACACTATACTATAATCATGAAAAATATTCCATTTACGTCATTAAAATCATTCAAGGTAGGTCATTGTGGAGTAGTACTAAAATAAGCAGCCGGTTAAGGCTGCTGGTAATTATTATTTTTGGTTTGTTACTGACGGTTATCGTTCATCGTTTTAATACCAAGAGCATCCTTGATTGATGATTGAAGAAGCTGTGAAAAGTTTAGACCAGCTTCTTCACCAGCATCCCGTAACCATTTAGGCAAGGTACAGTTCTTGGTTACAGCCTTATTCGCAGCTTCGTTACGAAATGGTGGCATATAAACCTCTATGAACACAATGCGATCATTTGTATCAAGCAAGGTAATATTCTCGGGAGTAGAAGGAACAGGGAGAGGCTGGCCTTGTTCTTCTTTTTCTACGGCTAGATTAGCAAGCATTTCTTTAGCCTTTCGGATACCGTCAGTTATATCAATGCTCAAGATTGCAGTTCCAGAGAAGTCAGGGAAATACATGCCAAGACCTCCATCATCGGCCTTCTCAACAACTACCGGATAAATCAAATGATTAGACAAACTGTATTCAACTCCTTTAATTATTTTTAATTTATCTGATTTCATCAGGGGCTAGAATTTAACCCCTGATGATTGTTCTATACTGCTTAGTGTTCCCTTTGGAACTATTTGACCGCTGTGGTGGTAAGCTATATCGGCGTATCTTGTAGGGTCGGTTTTGTGTACGTATCGTTGATGACTAGTGCCTTTGCCGTGATTTGGGGATCCAACAAACCCTTCTTCTTTTAGTTTCTGTAAGACTTTCCTTACCGTTATTTGCTTCCCCAACTCCGTACCTCCTTTCTGATATAATTATAACACGTGTCATTAATGCGTGTCAATGGTTTTGCGGAAAAAATATGCGTGTCATTCATGCGCGTAATAATTATTTTTTGTTTCTTGAAAAAGGATGTTGTCTAGGGTGTGCGAAAGCAAAAAGTCTGGACAAATAAAGGTGTGAGGGTGGATTCATGTCCTATGCTAAAGAGTTGTAAATACTGCGGAAAAATTCACGACAAGAAATATAACTGCGGGAAGAAACCCAAGCGAAAGAAGCAAGGCAACGATAAGGATAAATTCAGATCAACCCAAGCTTGGCAAAAGAAAAGGGAAGAGATCAAGCAAAGAGATAACTACTTATGCCAGGTGTGTATCCGAAAACTATATGATACACATAACCAGTACACCTATAGCGACTTGCAGGTACACCACGCTGTTCCGCTAGAAGAAGACTTTGATAAGAGATTAGACAACGATATTCTGCTGACTATATGCGAGCGACATCATGAGATGGCTGAGAGCGGAGAGATACCGAGGTTTATTATCCTTGGCATAATCCATGAACGAGAAAGATTTAGCAAGGAGTGAATAGGGATGAGTAAGAATGTTAACATGTTATATAAATGCTTAGAGTGCGAAGTTGAAATAATAGGAAATCCAAATAAGATTGATGGAACAAGATGTAAAGAATGCGATGGGCACCTAGTGCTATTGTATTACGTTGGGATAGATTTAGGCAAAGGCGAAGATAGAACAGTATGTATCCCCCGGGGTAGTCAAGTTTAAGTTTTTAAAACTTCCCCACACCGACAGGCCCCCTCTGTAAATAAAATATTCCCACATCAGCTTTTTGAAAGGAGATGAGAGCAATGCCCACACCGCCTAAACCATTTACCGTATTGACATCTGAGAAAAAATCACATCGTACTAAAGTTGAACTAAAGCAAAGGAAAAATGGCGAAGAGTCCCTGTCGACAGGTGTGGCGTTGAAGGAACGCTCCGAAGTAAGAAAAAATCGAATAGCTCATAAAGAGTTCAAAAGATTAAACGAGCTACTAAAGGCTATAAGTAAGAATGATGCAATTTACGAAACTATCATCAATAGATATTGCCTAATGCTTGCCGAATGCTCAGACCTTGAAACTAAACGAGAAAAGATATATGAAACAGCATTGAAGCTAGAGGCTAAATTAGAAGAACTGAGCGGAGAAGCTTCTTTCGAGGAATTCAGGCGAGCCGTTAGGGATATATCACATATATATTCAACTATGATTTCTTGTGATAAGCAGGTTCAATCAAAGCGTAAAATGCTTTTAGATATAGAGAAAGAAAACATTATGACCATAGCGGCTGCACTCAGGAGCATACCAAAGAAGGAAGAAAAGTCCTCTAATCCACTGTTAGAAGCCTTGAGAGATGGTTAAGGACAGTAAAGCTTATAAATATGCTCAATGGTGCATAGAAAAGGTCAATCGTCAAGTAGGCAAATATATCAAAAAGCAGGCGCAATCATGGATCGATATCATTGACGGTAAAGATCCAGAGGCCTACGTTGATGAAAACACCTACAATAAGATTTGCAAGATATTAAAGCTCATGGTTCATCCGGATTTGCAATGCTCTATGTATGATGGGCTGGAGGATTATGCCTGGTTCCTCGACGTAGCAACGCTCTGCACAAAACTTAAAAACGATAAGAACATGAACATTAGATATTACATAACTGCTGTATTGGAGATAAGTCGTAAGAACTTTAAGACATTCAATAGCGCAGTTATTTTTATATTGTTGATGCTCACTGATCCGCAATTCTCCCGTTTCTTTTCCGTGGCTCCCGACCTGAAGTTATCGAGTGAATTAAAAATAGCAATCAGAAAGATCATCAAGGTAAGTCCAGCTCTAGCCGATGACGATACATTCAAGATACTCCGAAGTGAAATACGTTGCTTAATAACTGATAGCGAATACACCCCACTTGCTTATTCAGAGGACAGAATGGACGGTAAACTAGCCAATGCATTTTTAGCTGATGAAGCTGGAGCAATGGACAGTTACCCTATTGAAGCTATGAGGTCATCGCAGATTACTCTGTTTAACAAGCTTGGCATTGTTATTAGCACCCAATACCCGAACGACAACAACGCCATGATTGATGAAATCGACATATCGAAGAAGGTTTTGGATGGGCTCGCTGAAAATACACGCAGATTTGCTTTGCTATACGAGCCTGATGATGAATTTTTAACTGGTGATAAGTGGCAAAAGGATGACTTGGTTATTTACCAAAGCAATCCGGTTGCTGTAGCGCATGAATATATCTTCGAAGCTATAAGAGACATGCGGACCATGGCTATTTTGTATGAGAACAAAAGAGAAAACTATCTTTGCAAACACAACAATATTAAATATAAAGGTCTTGGAGTAGAAGGATATATCCCAATTACAAAGGTAAGAGAGTGCAAAATCAAGGAAGATCTATCCTTTTGGATTGGCAAAAGAGTGTATCTAGGCATTGACCTATCACAATCAGATGACAACACCTCAATTGCTATGGTTACGGAACATGACGGGCTAATTTATGGTAAAGTCTGGGGCTTCATACCAAAGGATAAGAAAGAACTAAAGAGCAAGAAGGAAAACGTCGATTATAACAGGCTAATCAGGCAGGGTGTATGCTTTGAATGCGGCAATGAGGTTATTGATTATGGATTTGTTGAAAGATTTATTCTTGACTTAGAGGAAAAATACGGAGTCGATATAGTCCAAATAGGCTATGACCGATACAACGCTATAAGCACGGTACAAAAGCTTGAAGCCGAAAGCAAAGAATGTGTTGAAATCAAACAGCACTCAAGCGTTTTGCATCCTCCGACTAAATTACTGAAAGAAGCTGTCTTGGGTAAAGTATTTAAGTATGATGAAAACCTTATGTTAGAAATAAACTTTCAAAATGCTCGTTGTACCGAAGATACAAATAAAAACAAGTATGTAAACAAGAAAAAATCAGCCGGCAAGGTTGACATGGTAGTGGCATTGATTAATGCCACTTATTTATTGCAGCAAGATATGTTGTTCGGAACGGATGATTTCGATGTACAGGTGATATAAAAAGGATGGTGAAGATAATGGAATTAGAAAAAATGAGTGAATTAGAATTTGTTATAAAGACAGCAATAAAAACAAAACAAAGCCTGGGCGTGTTGGTCGAGATGCCTGGCTTTGAATCAGCGGAGTTGATTATTAATCCTGTTGAAAATTTAGAGAAGAAGCTCTCGTATTACAAAGACACTTATGACGATAATTTACAGCATAAGCACGCTAAAGGAATCAAGATTATTGGATATACATTTTGCTGAAGGGTTGCGGTCTGAAGGGTGGTGAGAATATAAGTGGGATGGTTTAGTCGTAAAGAAAAAAGAGCAGATGTAACAGCAGTAGAGCCGACAACGGATGATGTGTTATTAAGGGCACTGTTGGGATCATCGACTGTAACGAAGACGGAAGCCTTAAACATTCCAAGTGTAAAAAGTTGTATTAACTTTGTCGCTGATACAGTATCAATGCTGCCGATCAAGCTTTACCAAGAGAAAGATGGAAAAGTAGAGGAAATTAAAAATGACAAGCGCGTTAGGCTCCTAAATGACGATACAGGAGACACATTGGATTCGGTTCAATTTTGGAGAGCATTAATATCTGACTATTACCTTGGTAAAGGAGGATATGCCTATGTAAGGAAAGAGAGAAATCAATTTATAGGGTTATACTACGTCGAAGAAACAAGTTTATCAATTAACAAAAACACGGATCCAATTTTCAAGGATTACGATATCTTGGTTAATGGTAAACCGTACAAACCCTATGAATTCATAAAAATACTAAGAAACACTAAGGATGGAGCTAAAGGTGTAAGTATCATTGAAGAAAACAGTCTAATTCTTAGCGTTGCTTATAATTCCTTAGTGTATGAAGAGAATCTAGTTAAAAAAGGCGGAAACAAAAAAGGTTTCCTTAAGTCCACTAAGAAGCTTACCCAAGAAGTGATTGATAAGCTAAAAGAGGCTTGGAAAAACCTCTACAGCAACAATAGCGATAACGTTGTTGTGCTGAATGACGGGCTTGAATTTAAGGAAGCATCGAATACTTCAGTCGAAATGCAGTTAAACGAAAATAAGGTTACTAATTCGGCAGAAATTTGCAAGCTAATTAATATACCTGTGAACATTATCAAGGGAAATGCAGCACCTCAGGAATATAGTAATGCTTTTAAAATGGGAGTTATGCCAGTTCTAAGAGTAATCGAATGCGCATTAAACAGGGACTTACTCCTTGAAAAGGAAAAGGGGTCCTTATATTTTGCCTTTGATTCAAAAGAAATGCTAAAGGGAGACATCAGGGAACGCTTTGAAGCTTATAAAATTGGCATAGATGCTAACTTCCTGCAAATCGACGAGGCAAGATTCATGGAAGATTTGCCTGCCTTGGGCCTTAAATGGATAAAACTTGGCTTAGATTCCGTCCTCTATGACATTGAAACACAAACTATATACACCCCAAACACGAACCAGACTAACAATATTGATAAAATGAAGGGGGGTGATGAAAAAAATGCGAATTGAGATTAGAAGTGACAGTGTATTGCTTGATGGTTACGTCAATGCTGTAGCTAGGGACAGTAAACCTATCATCACACCTCGCGGTAAATGCGTAGAGCAAATTGAGCCTAGAGCCTTTCAGCGTGCATTAGAGAGAACTGAAAACGTTGACCTATTGCTCAATCACGACAAAACAAGGAAACTTGGATCAACCAAAGATGGGAACATGGAATTATTTGAAGATAACATTGGTCTTCGAGCTATTGCAACCGTAACTGATCCTGAGGTTATCGAAAAGGCGCGACAAAAGAAGCTTAGAGGGTGGTCGTTCGGCCAGTACGTTAACAAGGACAGGATGGAAGAACGGGCAGAGCAAATTCCGCGTCGCCATGTAGAGGACCTCGACCTGTTCGAAGTGTCAATTATCGATGATCGAATGTCTCCGATCTATACCGGCACATCCATAGAGCATAGGGCTGAACAAGAAGTCATAGCCGAACAACGCGGGGACGAATTCAGGGCTATCACGGTGGAAATCGAACAACCAAAGGTTAAAGATGAGCCAATCGACTACTCTGGGTACGAAAAAAGAATAAGTGATCTTAATGGCTGCTAAGTATGCGGCTATTTTTTATGTATTAAATGAAGGTGAGGGAAAAAAATGAAAAAGAAGATTCGTATTGCTGAATTCCGGGCAACCCTGAAAAGCTTAAACGAGCAAAGAAACGACAAAGTAACAGAAATGCAGTCCCTTGTTGATGTCGCCAAGGGTGAAACAAGGGCCATGAGTTCAGAAGAAATGGAAAAATTCACGGCATTAGAGGCTGAGATTGCCGGAATTGATGCAACAATCAAAGCCGAAGAAAGAGCCCGCGATTTATCGCTTAATGTTATTGATGACAAGAAAAAGGAAGAGTTAAGGGCTGAGGAACTCGAAGAAAGAGCTTTTTCTAACTATATCAGGGGTATTGTTGAGCAGCGGGCAGATGTAAACCTCACCACGGGCGACAATGGAGCGATTATCCCTTCCTCTATAGCCAATAAGATCATCAAAAAGGTGTACGACATCTGCCCGATTTATCAGCTTGCTACGCGCTACAATGTGGGCGGGACATTAAGCGTTCCTTATTACGATGAGGAAACTCAGGCTATTACCATGGCGTATGCAACTGAGTTCAGCGACTTAGAATCTAAGTCAGGGAAATTCCTTAGTGTGGAATTAAAAGGATTCCTGGCCGGTGCTCTTTGCAAGGTATCTAAATCATTGGTTAACAACAGCCAATTCGATATTGTTAACTTTGTAATCGGTGCCATGGCTGATTCTATTGCCAAATGGATTGAGAACGAACTGCTTAATGGTACTATCGATAAAGTAGCTGGATTAAGTGGTGTAACACAAAAAGTAACTGCCGAAGCAGTGGCCGTTATAACGGCTGATGAATTAATTGATCTTCAAGAGGCCGTCCCGGACATGTATCAGGGTGGGGCAATTTGGATTATGAACAAAGCTACAAGAACAGCCATCAGAAAGTTAAAGGATAGCAACGGTGATTACATCCTTAACAAGGATGCCACTGCAAAATGGGGCTACACTTTATTTGGCAAAGATGTTTATGTATCTTCCAATATGCCAACGATGGCTGCTGGTAAAACGGCGATCTACTATGGCGATATGAGTGGTTTAGCTGTTAAGCTTTCCGAAGATGTAAGTATTGAAGTCTTACGCGAGAAATTCGCAACTCAACACGCTATCGGTGTAGTAGGTTGGATGGAGATCGACTCTAAGGTAGAGAATGCGCAAAAGATTGCTAAACTAGAAATGGCTGCTGCATAAAAAGCAGCGATTATGAATGGTCAGGAGTATAGCTTTTAGTTGTACTCCTGAAAATCTAAAAAGGTGTGAATATTATGGTGATAACTAAGGTCAGTGAGATTACTAACAAGGAATTAGCTGAGTATCTAAAGCTTGAATATGCGGACTTAACAGACGTAGAAAAAGCGGAATTAGATACCTTACTGAGCGCGGCAAAATCCTTCATAAGGTTCTACACCGGAATAAACGATGTCGATATTTCTGGTGAGGTTGTTGGAACTGGAGATGGGGCAAGAAGCGTATTCAGTGTTCTCCGCACTCCAGTAGTGCCAGATTCGCAAACGATTTACGTGGATGAAGTGGCCAAAGCAGAAGATACGGACTACTTTTTCAACGATACTACTGGATCAATTGGACTTAAAGCTGCTCCAGTTCTTGGGGCTGCAATCACTGCAGATTATAAAATTGGCTTGGATGCATACGCTGATTTTGTAATTGTTGCTTATATCTTAGTCCAGGATATGCACGACAATAGAACGCTTTATGTGAATAAAAACAATCTCAATAAAGTGGTTGATACCATATTGGGTATGCACTCGATAAACTTATTGTAGGTGATACCGCATGAATCCAGGTAAATTAGATAAAAGAATTACTATTCAAAAGTTAACATCCAGCGTTAACGAGAACGGGTTTCCCGAAGAAGTTTGGTCCGACTATAAAAAGGTTTGGTCATCGATGGAGAATCTTAACGGAAGAGAATACTTTGCCGCTAAGGCCGTGCAAAGTGAAACCTCAGTAAATTTCACCATTCGGTACCTGCGGGATATCGATGCAACAGTAAACGTAGAGGGTGCGAAGACAACCGAGTTTTTTCGAATTAAAGTTGGTAACTTGGTTTTCGATATTGACTTTATCAATGATGTTAAATATGGGCGAAGGTGGATGGATATCAAAGCATTGGCGGTGAAGTAATGATTGAGGTAACTGGTATGACCGAATTATTAAGACAAATCGAGCAGATGGGCGAAACCGTTAATAGCCAATTAGAGAATAAGGCGCTAAAAGAGGGCGCTGAACTCATGCGAGACAAGGTGAAGGAAGTAGTCTCTGTAAGAACGGGTAAATTGAAAGACAATATTATTATTTCTAACGTAGAAAACGGAGTAATCCACATTGGGCCAGATCAGCAAGGTGATGGTTTCTACGGGCTCTTCCTAGAATTGGGCAGAAAATCTGGTACTTCAAAAAACGGAAGAAGGTATCCAGCGATGTCTGCGCAGCCCTTCATGGGTCCGGCTTATGAAAATAACAAAGAGGCCGTCCAAAATAAGATGGCGGACGTGATCAAAAGGGAGTTGGGCTTATGAGTCTTAACTCCCTAATAATTAACACTCTCAGTCCCTTGGGGATACCAGTTTCCTTTCAGAAATACTCGGGATCTGCACCCACATATATTACGTTTTTCTGCTACAACGAGCGAGGCGAGGCTTGGGCAGAGAATAAAGAGATCGCTACAGGGTTTTATATCCAGGTTGATGTCTGGTCAAAGGGCGATTACACAACCGTCGTGGATCGGGTTAAGGAACTGCTCGAAACTGCAGGATTTAACAGGACCTTCTCGACGGAACTATACGAGGACGAAACAGCAACATTCCACAAAGTCATGCGATTAGTTTACGTAAATTAGTAAAGGGAGATGATTAAATGCCGATAGTTGGTATAGAAAAACTATACGTCGCTAAGCAAACGAAAGATGAAGTTGACGGATTAACGTATGACACTCCTGTTTATTTTCCAGGGGTAAAGGAACTTGGAATTAAACCAAAACAGGAAACTACTAAGCTCTATGGTGAAAACAAACTCTGGGACCAAGCGACCACGTTCGATAGCGCAGATGTCAATATCACACAGACAGATCTAACGAGCGCACAAAGGGCATTTCTTTTAGGGCAAACACTTGCTTCAACAGGAGGGGTATACGCTAAAAATACGGACATTGCCCCTTATGTAGCGGTTCTGTACAAAGCTAACCTAAGTGGGGGGGGCTTCCGTTACGGTGTTCTCTACAAGGGGCCATTCGGTTTGCCGGATGACAGCATGAAAGGTCAGGAGGGCAAGAAGGAATTCCAGGCCCCAACATTAGCAGCCGTATTCCAGCCAACCATCTATAATGGGATGTGGGAATACCATGTAGACTCTACCGACCCTAACTGCCCAGCTGATATTGACGTTACGTGGTTTAACGCAGTCATTATACCAGAAGTTGATACGACGGCTCCTACGGTAAGCACGACACCAGCTGATGCTGCCGCCGATGTAGCCGTTACGGCTAATATGGTATGGACATTCGACGAAGCAATTGATGTTACTAAGGTAACTCCTGCAAACTTCTTCTTGATGAAAGCTGCAGACGGATCGCTTGTTGCTGGCACGTTGACGATTGATGGGACAAATAAGATTGTGACCCTCGATCCAACTGTCAACTTGACTGCTGCAACTCCATATATCGCGATTTGCACAACCAACGTGACAGATGTTTCTGGGAATAATTTGGCGGCAACGAGTGTCACTAATTTCACGACAGCGTAGCAATAATAGAGGTCTTCGGGCCTCGTTGTTTTTTATTATAGAAAAGGAGATTTACGATGAAAATCAATTTACTTATAGACGATAAAGAAAAAACCTTCAGCATTCCTTTCGTTCCAGCCCGGAAACTTAGAGAGGCGCTAGCACTTAGGAAAGAAACTAACTTTAGTGACATCGACCCTGAAGGATTGGACAAGATGGTAGCGTATGTCGTTGATCTTTATAAAAATCAATTTACGATCGACGATGTTTATGACGGAATTGCTTCGAGTGAATTAATACCAACCATTACAGATACCATCGGAGAGGTAATCAACGGTAAGCAAAGCCAAAAAAACGAGTAAAGAAGGGTCCGCTCAAGGACCCTTCGGATTCAATTAAAGAAATGTACTTATCGCTTATGAAACAAGGATGGACACTCCCTCAAATCGATGAGATGGATGTTCATTATTTTTTTGAGCTTATGGATTACCAAGAGGGAGAACAAGAGGTATTTATTGACCAAATCCTCTAGGAAATGAGGTGATTAAAATCGTAGAAGTAGGAGCACTCCGTGTTTCACTGGGCCTTGACTCGTCAACATTTAGCAGTGGGTTGAAAAATATAAACGCGAGTCTTAATGCGCTAAACTCAGAGTTTAAAACTACTATGTCCGGGGCATTGAAATTTGATAATAGTCTCGATGCCTTACGTGGCAGGGCTGATGTATTAAATCGTACAATGGATACTCATAGGGCAAAAGTTGAAGAATTACGCAGGCGTTACGATGAATCAGCCCTGGCAACTGGCGAAAATAGTAACCAAACTTTAGCGTTAGCGAATCAGTATAATCGGGCTGTAACAGCAATGAATAACACGGAAAACCAGCTACAAAGAGTCAATCGACAGATTGATGAACAAACAAATACTTGGCTCCAGCTCCAACGGAGAATGCAGGAAGCTGGACAAAGTTTTCAAAATGTCGGCGATAAAATGAAAAATATTGGTTCTCAAATGTCAATGAAGGTGACGGCTCCTATCTTAGCATTAGGCGCGGCGGCCATGAAAGCTGGCGCTGACTTTGAAGAGGGAATGGATAAGGTCGCAGCCGTCTCAGGTGCAACAGGGGACGAGTTTGATAAATTAAGAGATTTAGCGAAAAAGCTAGGTGCTGAAACAAAATTCAGCGCCACGGAAGCATCAGATGGAATGCAATTTCTCGCAATGGCCGGCTTCAAAACCAATGATATCCTAGCAGCAATGCCTGGCATGTTGGATTTAGCAGCGGCAGGAGCCTTAGAATTAGGCGCTGCGGCTGACATAACCTCAAATGTCATGTCGGGGTTTGGTATTGAGGCAACAAAAGCTGGTCACATCTCTGACGTATTAGCAAAGGCGGCAGCCAGTGCTAATACGGATGTCTCACAACTCGGTGAAGCAATGAAATACTTAGCGCCTTCAGCTAGTACGTTGGGCTGGACGATGGAGGAGGCCACTGCTGCGGTTATGGCTTTAGGGGATGCAGGGATTCAGGGCTCTCTCGCTGGTCAGGCGTTTGGAACGTCACTTACAAGACTTGCAAAAAATCCAACTCCAAAAATGAAAAAAGCTCTAGATGAATTAGGTTTCGCATTTTTCGATGCGACCGGCAAAATGAAGAGTATGCCAGAGATCGTCGCGGGGCTTGAAACAGGTATGGAAGGATGGACGGAGAAGCAAAAGGCGGCAACACTTACCACAATATTCGGGGCCGAGGCATTTAAGCATTGGGCGGTCTTACTTGATAAAGGCTCTAATGCTCTAGGCAAAAACACTGAAATGTTAATTGGTGCCGATGGTGCGGCGGCCCAAATGGCCAAAACCATGAGTGATAATACAAAAGGGCAAATTAAAACGTTGATGTCCGCGCTCGAAGGTTTGGCAATCCAACTCTCTGAAATACTGCTCCCTACCATTAATAGCATCGTTGAAAAGCTCACGGAATGGGCGAGGAAATTCGCGGAATTTTCACCAGAAGCCCAGAAAACGGCATTAGTAATAGCAGCAATAGCGGCTGCTATGGGTCCACTTTTGGTGGTAACTGGACTAACGATATCCAGTATCGGTTCGATTATAGGGGTGTTCGGCGCCGCATCTGGCGCCATAGCGGCAGCTGGTGGAGTAACTGCGGCCCTCGGAACGGCGTTCACGGTTTTGACTGGCCCGATTGGGCTTACGGTGGCGGCCATCGCAGGATTAACTGTAGCAGGGATTGCACTTTATAAGCACTTCCAGCAATCTTCCATCGAAGTAAATCTATGGGGTGAAGGCGTTTCGGAAGCTACTCAAAAAGTGGTCGGAGGGTTCTTGGACCTGAACGACAAAGTGACCGTAGCATTAAACGAACTATCATGGAGTGGTCAAACTGTAACGAGTGAAATGGCAACTGAAATCACTGGCATCTTTAACCAAATGGGTGATCAGGTTCTATCCGCAATGCAGGATGATCACGCCGAACAACTGTCAACTATGCAAACTTTCTTCGATTCCAGCGTTGCATTATCTGAAGCTGAAGAGGCTGAAATAGTTTCCAAAATGCAAGTAGGGCAAGAGGAACAAAAAGCAATTATCATTGAAGGCCAAACTCGCATAACGGAAATCTTAACAACAGCGAAGGAAGAAAAACGCGCTATCACGGATGCTGAACGTCAAGAGATAAACGCTATCCAAGAGCAAATGAAAACTACTGCCATCAAGCATATGTCTGAAAATGAACGAGAGCAGAAGGTAATTATAGAGCGTTTAAAGGTAGAATCAACTAAGATCACCGCCGAACAAGCGGCAGAAGTCGTTGCAAATTCCGTAAAACAAAAAGAAGCAGTTGTTAAAGAAGCAGAAGATCAGTATAGTAAAACAATTGCTGAAATAATAAAACAGCGTGATGAAACTGGAACAATTACTGCTGAACAAGCGGATAATTTAATTGCCGAAGCAAATCGTCAAAAAAATGATACAGTAAAAAACGCAGAGGAAATGCACGCTAAAGTTGTATCGGAAGCTAAATCCCAAGCTGAAGAGCATGTCAATCAAGTCGATTGGACCACAGGTGAAGTAAAGACAAAGTGGCAAGCTATGAAAGATGATACGGCTCAGAAAATGGCTGATATTAGCAGCGATCTAGCTGCAAAACTGGTGAGCATGAGGGAAGACACAACAGCAAAGGTCGAGGAAATAAAAACCACTGTGAGTACAAAGTTTCAGGAGATCAAGAACTCAGTCTACACTAAAATGGGTGAAGTTAAGAGTGATATCGAAACTAAGTGGAATGAAGCCCAAGAATTCTTGTCGGATGTTGACCTAATGCAGATTGGTCGAGACATCATCCAAGGCCTGATAAACGGTATTGGTGACAAGATAACAGCACTAAAAAACAAGGTTTCAGAAGTAGCTAATTCTATACCCGATAGGATTAGGGAATTATTAGATCAACATTCCCCCTCCCGCGTCCTGCAGGAAGTTGGTCATTACACGGTTGATGGGTTAATTCTCGGTATCGGTGACAAGGTGCCTGAGGTTGGGACTGCCATGGATGGCATAGCGGCCACGATAGCGAGCAAAGGGGCAGCCTTCGCACAAGCTGGTGCATCTATCGGTCAACAGCTTTCGGCTGCTATGCAAGCTAATGTTAAGGCCCCAACAATTCCTAGTTCTTCTGGGGGCGGTGGCGGAGGGGGCAGCAGTCATAACGTTCCTGGGATCGGAAACGTAAACACTGATCCCAATGGTAACGTAACTGTCAATACAAAGTCAGGCTCGTATGACAAGGCAACTGGAAACTATACCATCACAGATAACAAAACGGGAGAAACCTACACGGGGAACGGATCTCAATCTGACTTTGATAAAGAATATGAGAAACACCACGAAGGTGGATGGGTAGGTAATGCCTTTAGTGGTTTAAGCGGCTTGCTTGATAATCTAAAATTTGATGAGGTCCCAGCTATCCTACAGACGGGTGAGTTCGTATTATCTCGTAAAATGATTGATAATATCGCTAGCCTGGGTAATCGTAGAAATGCCACTTTTTCTAATGCAGGAAATACGGATAACTCGAGAGTAATCAATCAAAACATTGCGATACACTCACTGCAACCGTTATCACCATCTGAAAGTGCTAGAAAGTATAAACAAGCATCTCGTCAACTCGCAATGGAATGGGGTTGATTATTTATGCAAAAAGTAACTTATACCAATTCGAGAGGGGACTCGGCTGAATTATACCGTGCCCCCTTTTTTTTGAATAAAATCGAAGGCTTGGGGGACGTTGATGCAGACATTCAAAGCCAAAAAGCTCCAGGTCAAGACGGTAGCACCTATATTGACGCTACGCTTTCTGAAAGATACGTCTCAATGGAGGTTGCAATTCTAAAGGACTATCAACTAAATAGACAACTCCTATCAAGAGTTTTTAACCCCAAGTTAGGGGAAGGCATGCTGGTATATGAAAACAACGTGTCCAGAAGGGAAATCAGAGCTAGTTCTGAACACGTCCCAATCTTTCCAGATAATCGACCAAGTATACAGAAAATGGCTCTAGTTGATCTGTTTTGCCCTAACCCCTTCTGGCTAGATACCTTCTACGAGGGTAAGGAGATGGCCTACATCATGGGAGGTCTTAAGTTTGGGCTATCCCTTCCAACCAGTTTTTCCAGCAGAGGATTTAAGCGAAAAGCCAATAATGAGGGTGATGTTGAGACTCCTGTTTTAATCGAGTTCAAAGGCCCCGCGGTTAACCCCACTGTGACAAACGAGACAACTGGAGAGTACATCAAAATCAAGCGAGATTTAGGGGAACAAGATGTGTTAACCCTATCCACTGAATTTGGTCAAAAGTACGTAAGGATCAACGGAGAGAATGCATTTCACTATATAGATTTAGCTAGTACCTTCTGGCAATTGAAACCGGGGGAAAATATCCTAAGTTATTCCAGTAATAATGATAGCATAAACACCCGAGTAGCCGTCAGATGGAAGAATAGGTATTTAGGTGTATAGAAGGGAGGGATAGAAAGTGCCTGAAAAGTTCATGTTTTTTGATTCCATTGATGGTGAAGATGAACGCACCTATACAGCCGATGATTTTGCTGACTACTTTAGACAGGTTATATCAACAGGGATCTTAAACGGCGGCACTAATTTAAAGGTAACTTGTACGGGCAGCGATATGAATATCAGTATTTTGGAAGGGTACTCATGGTTGGAGGGTTATCTATATGCAATTAATACCGAAGCCCTAACGCTTCCGGTGGATGTTGCGGATCCAGCACTTAACAGGATTGACAGAGTGGTCATTCGTCTGGATAAAACCCTTGAAAATAGATATATTAAAGCCTTTATCCTGAAGGGTGAACCTTCGGCATCCCCTGTGGCTCCGGCAATTACCCGGAACGAGAATATCTACGAGTTATCCCTTGCTCAACTACTAATTATCGGGGGGAAATCATTCCTAGAGGGTAGCGAAATAACGGACGAGAGGCTAGATTCAGCGGTCTGTGGTCTTGCCAATTCCCTAATAACAGCAGATACCACGGGCATTTTTAATCAGTTCCAGGCTTGGTACGATAGTAGAACTGCCGAATACCAAGCTAACTGGCTGGCATGGTTCACTACCACTAAGTCTCAATACGAAGGGGATTGGCAACAGTGGTGGAGCGATAATCCCGATGAATTTATTGTTCAATGGGCAACATGGTGGATTGCTAATCCCACGGCATACGAAGGTCAATGGGATGCCTGGTGGACGGCCCATCCTGTGGATTACCAGAGAAGGTTTGAAGAGTGGTTTGCTCAACAGCAGAGCGCTGGGTTCACGCTAGACGTTGAAATGTTCCTAAAGACTGATATCGCCAACACAATACAGACTCCGGTATATAACAGCGAGGGGAACGTGGTTGAAATTCACCATACTCGAGATGCAATAACCCTTCGTACTGATGTTTTTACGTATACCGATGATCTAATAACTGAGACCAGAACGTTATCAACTGGAGAATCACTGCAATTCAAGCATTACTTTGTTGGGGGAAATTACGAAAGGACAGAGGTGATTTAATATGGATGTAGTAACCCTGGGGGCCGTAAAAAAATTACAGCAGACTATGGGCATTAGCGATGTAAAAGAGAAATTTGGGATGTCTCTACCCGGCGGATATTTGGTAAACTTTGACGGGTTTGATAACTTACGGTCTATGTCCTTATATGGAACAAGCTCCTATGGAGACTCCTATGGGACATTTTCAGAGGCATATACTAATAGGGTCCATGACCGTATTCGCGGATTGATCATAGGAGTCAACTCTTCTTCTCTTAATGTATACTCGTATGACCCCATTTCCATGGTAGAAATCCTATTGGGGAAAATGACCGATCAAATTAATACGTTGTTCTATGATGATGTCAATCAGATACTAATAGGGTATTATACAACATCAAAGCAGTTTATCATCTTTGACTGCGTCTTAGGACAGCAAATAGCTAAGCCTGATATTTTTCCTAACACACCTGTTTCAATACATTGCGCTACGGCTTATAATCACGGAGACCAAAAACTTTACGTGGTAGATAACGTTAGTACTAATAACCTATGGGAATGCGCTTTAGCCACGGGTACCTGGACTAATCGAGGAACCCTAACGGGTGTAGCCGGAGCAGCTTCTGGAATAGCATTTGACCCCATCCATCGAAGCATATTCTCCCTTGATAACTCTGCTCCAACATTATACAGGTGGAATGTTGATGATTTCACCAAATCGCCGATAGCGGTGGCGAATACAACTGGAACCAAAGGATTGTTCTTCCATGATAAAGCGGGCGATAAGATGTATATAGCGGTGGGGGATTACTCAGGATCTTTTAAATTGGTTGAAGTAGATTTAACTCTTGAGACAAGTATCGTGATAGTCACTATGACTAATACCAATGTAACATTCCCCCATAATTATTTTAGCCGGGTAGAACCCCAACTTATAGCGGGTAAGTTTTACTTTACAGCCTCTTCATCAAACTATACAGCAGTACTAGACAAGATTACAGGAGAAAATGGGGTGTATTTGTATATAGCTAACTCGCCACCGTATTACTCTAGTGGAGGTGCATTATTTTATCCAGGTGTGGGAGTTCGTTGGGCGGATAACTTAGCTGTAAGAGAGTTTTTAGAATCCCCGTGGTCCCTTGAAACGGACTCTGAGACGCTTCTGGTCGCTAAAAATAACTTTAGTGACACTTATGTAATATCTCTCGCTATTATGGTAGATGGTAATCTGGTTAATTATAAGTTATCACCCCTGGGTACTCCCGGAGACAGCCTATTATTATACAGTAAGAGCGGTATTAAGCTAAAGGGGCTTTCTGCTACCTACTATGCTGACGTTATCTGGGGGGTGAAGTAAGATGCTAATCGAACAAGGATATTACCTATTTGAGGAGACTAGCAATTCAAGATATCTTGCGGGTTTTGTTAATAGGGTTGAACTCAGCGTTAATAAATTAACCGTGAATACTTCCGATCCCACGGATGAGGCTGAGATTGTGGCTACTGTGCGTAAATATAATGGGGAATTACAAACCGATCCGATTCGAGTTACCTTCGAAGTTGCTGGTCAAATGGTTAATAAGGTTTCCCTAGCTGGTATAGCCTCTATCACGTTTCATACTGAAGTCTTGGGAAAGCACGTTATTAAGACTACTAGTTCTTCTCTGCAAAATGCCGAAATAACCATTGAGGGGGTATAGGAATGGCTGAACTTAAGATTAGAAAAGGTATTCTGGATATTAAGCTGGAGCAGATCAAAACCCTGGAAAAGGATAAAGATAAGAACGAGCAACAACCCGTCTGGGCCGTTAGGCTAGAGACTAAAATCGACTTGCTGTTAGCTCAGCTGGAGTAGGTGGGTAACCCATGAAGCCAATCAGGATATTATCATCCAATCTCAATCTACAGGGAGAGATAGACAATTATCTCTCCTTTAGCCATACGCTTAAGTATCATACCTATGGGGAATTTCAACTAATAACCAATTATAAGGTTTCTGGAGCCAACACGTTGAATAGAAATCTACTCATAATCCCAGGCTCTGATATTAACAAAGCAGGGATTATCCGATACAGGGAGATAGCGACCGATGAAAACGGACAGGAAATACTAACCGCTAAAGGGTATTCCCTCGGGGTTATTTTGGGCCAAAGAATAACAATCCCTCCAGATGGCCAAGCCCAAGATATACAGGAAGCCGATGCAGAAACTGTGATGAAAAATTATGTGCAAAGGAATTGCTTAGATATACCAGGGATGGAGTTTCCGAATTTGATAGTAGCTCCTAACCAACATAGGGGAGAAGTTATCAAATGGCAGAGTAGGTATAAGAATTTAGCTGAAGAGCTGGAGAAAATAAGCAAATTGACAGGTTTAGGTTGGACTATCTACCCTGACATTGATATCAATAAGTGGGTGTTCGATATTTATGAGGCAAGGGATGTAAGCGTTAATCAAGCTATCCTTCCCCCTGTCATATTTTCGCCTGAATTTGATAATGTCGGATCACAAGATTTGACTGATAGCTTAATTGGTTATGGGAATTATGCCGTTGTTGCAGGGCAGGGTGAGGGGGCAGCTAGGGAGATTGTCATGACAGGAAGCGATGACTTGGGGCTTGATCGCCATGTTATATTTGTAGATGCCAGGGACATTGAAACTAGCGCCGACCTTGAACTTCGGGGGCAGAGTAAATTATTGGAGTACCCTAAAATATTATCCCTCAGCTCTGATATGCTATTGGGCGGTCCATTCGAGTACGAAAAGGGTTGGAATCTCGGTGACATCGTGACGGTCCAAAATAAGAAGTGGAACATAACCATGGATAGTCGTATTAGTGAGGTTACGGAAACCTATGAATCCAGTGGCTTTAAGCTTAATGTAGTTTTCGGGGACGGACAACCTACGCTTATTGACGTAATCAAGAGGGAGCTTGGGCAGATGAGCACGGAGTTAATGAAATAGATACAAGTTAAGCGAACTGTTTCAAATTGGCAAGCGCTTGCGAATTTCTAAAACGCCATAAGGGCGTTTTTTATTATGCTCAAAAAGAAGTGAGGTGGGGCTATGGCGGGGGAAAACACAGTTACAGAACAATCCTGTGAGAGAACTCATAAAGGGATAGACAAGCAGTTGGAGGTCGCTGAGCGCAGGTTGAATGCTCATAGCGAGACCATAACAGATTTGAAGATCATCGTTGGACAACTAACTCAATTGTTAGAGACAACCTCTAAGACATTAGAGACGATGGAAAAACGAGTTTCCACCTTGGAAACAGGCCGCGAAGATGCCGAAGAGGCTAATGGGTTTTGGACTTCACCAGGAGGGCAATGGATTATCAAGGGAACTGTGGTCCTGGCACTTATTATTACTCTTGCGGCAATTGGGCAGAACGTTAATCCTGAGTTTCTGGCAAATATTTTTGGAAAATAGGAAGGTGATTAAAGTTGAAAGTATGTATTGATCCTGGCCATGGCGGTTACGATCCAGGGGCTGTAGGTAATGGTTTAAAAGAAAAGGACATTACTCTAGAAATCGCCATGCAATTAAGATCTATGCTGTTATTTAACGGCATTGAGGTAGTTATGACCCGTGATGGAGATTATGCCCCAGGGCATGTTGAGAACGACCAGAACGGAGAACTGTGGGCTCGAGTGAAGATCGCAAAGGAAGCTAAAGCTGACTTATTTGTGTCAGTCCATATAAATGCAGGTGGAGGCACAGGAGTAGAGGTGCTTGTTATCGGTACTGGTGGACGAGCAGAAACGGTAGCAGAAAAGGTTTTACCGTATCTCGTTCAGGCGGGTGGCTGGGCAAATCGGGGAGTAAAAACCCAGAATGTCATGGTGCTCAGAGAAACAAGTATGCCTGCAATTTTGACCGAAAATGGGTTTATCGATAAGGTAACGGACGCGGCAAAGTTAAAGGGTCCCAATTTTTTTCAGACACTTGCAGTAGCGCATGCAAAAGGAATCTGCGATTACTTCGGAGTGAAATACAAAGAGTTAGCAGTCGTGACACCAGCATCTAATGTTATGCACCGCGTAATTCTAGATGGGAAGCAGACCATGGCTCTCAGTTCTCAAGATGCTGCAATCGCCGAAGTGAAAAGGCAAGTCGATACAGGTCAAGCTCAAAAAGGTTCTGTGCAGAGAAATACGGACGGTGCAAGCGTCTTTGAGTATGCCAAGACACAAATACCTACTCCGGTACCCACAATGCCTAAAACGCCGATCATGGGTACAGAAACGATTACGGTCGAGCAGTGTCGGCAGTTCTTGGACAAGCATAACTCTAATGCTCCGGATATTATTCCCTACTATAAAAAGCATGGAGAAGTACTCGGGATTCGATGGGGTTACGCCGTGGCCCAGATGATTAAGGAAACCGGGCACCTGACATTTGGTGGAGACGTAAAGCCTGAACAAAATAACTTTGCTGGAATTGGAGCGGTAGGAGGGGGAGCTGTAGGTGCAACGTTTTTGACTCCGGAAGCAGGGGTGATTGCGCAGTTGCAGCATCTGTTTGCTTATGCTTCCACTGGTGATCTTGGCGATTATGCGCAGATCGATCCGCGTTTCAACCTCGTTAATCGGGGAAGTTGCCCAAACTGGGAAGATCTAAATGGTCGTTGGGCAGTACCAGGCGTTGGGTACGGCGAGGGTATAGTCCAGATCTACGGACAGATGACTAAGGAAGTAATTGAAGTTCCAGCAGTGTCAGAAAGTGGAGCAGTTTCGTTGCTAAGAAAGATTTTAGCGCTACTTTTGAACTTTTTTAAAGATGAGAAGTAAATTCGCCAGCGCTTGCCAAAATGAAAGGAGTGGAATCCTAATGCCAAAAGAATGGTATAAATCTAAAACCGTATGGGGCGGCCTTATCGCCGTGGGAGCTGCAGCTGCCGGGGCATTTGGAATCGTCGTCGACCAGGATACTCAGGACCAGGTTGCCGAGTTAGCTGTGACAGTGGCAACTGCTGTGGGCGGGTTGCTGGCTATCTATGGCCGGATTAAAGCAGACCAGGAAATTAAAAAGTAGACATAGCGAAAGCCCTCTCCTTAATTGGAGGGGGCTTTTTTGATTTTTGACACACATTCTAGTAAATGGTATATTATTACAAATGGCTTGCGCTTAAATTGAACTTGACTTTAGTAAAGTTTTTTATAAAATACTTGACTATTATAGTAAAGCAAATTATAATTTCATTATAAAAAGTCAAGTGGGGTGAAGACTAATGGAGTTAATTGCATCGTCTGATGTAGAATTGGATAAATTAAGAGATCAAATGTTTCCTGATTCGGTAAAAACAATGATTGCGACAAATGTTTACGTAGGGTGCGAAATGAGCAAGGAACTGCGTGATAATTTAATTAATATGCCTATGAGGGCAACATGGATTGCTGGCATTGCGCTCGGTTTCTTTATTGATAAACTAATGGCTGAACAGATTGATCTAAGTATTGTTGGAAAATCCCCCTATCATTATAGAGAAATTAGAATTCCTAAGTGCGGGTATCCTTATATTGAATATTACTCAGATAATGGAAAATTCCATATAAAGAAGGTAAATAAAGCAGAGCATTTACCTAATGCGGCGGTACATCGATTAAGTAATGCCTTGTCTAATCAGTTCTTTCTCGATTTTGGTCCCGAGTATATACCTACAGGATCTCATGCTCCGTTTGGAATAATTACATTTGGTCACTATAAGTTTGAACGTCCTTTTATTAGTTTAGGTTTTCCTAAATGGGATTATTCTGGATGGGCAGATCGTTGGGATATATCAGATAAGATATCGAGGGAAATTGCAGAAACGATAATGTCTCGAAAAGCACCAGCAATAAGAGAAGAGTTTCAGGAAAACATAATGAAGAAATTTGAGTTAAAGATAAAGGGTGACTAGATGTGGGAATAATTCAGGGGGTTCTATTACCAGAACGGATTAAAGAGGGACGACGGGCAAGGGGGTTTACTCAATTAGAATTAGCAGAAGCTCTTTCCGTGAGTAAGCAGGCAATTTCGCAGTATGAGAATGGAAGTAATAGCCCAAAGCCTGAAGTAGTTGAACAGATGTGCGAGGTACTACAATTACCACATGGTTATTTTACAAAACCAATACCTTACAATATAACAACGCCAATCTTTTTTAGAAAAAGGCAAACTGCCGCCAAGAAGTATGCTGATATATTTCAAGTTAAAATTGGTTGGATGGTAGAGGTTTATCAATATGTTAAAGGGTTCATAGAATTTCCTGCTGTTCAATTATGTTCGTATAACCAAGAAGGATATACCTTCGAGGAAATTGTGAAAATTGCCAGCGAAGTTCGTGAATTTTGGGGATTGGGGAAAGGACCCATAAGTAATATCACTTTATTATTTGAAAATAATGGATTTATTATATCCAAAGTGAAGGTTGCAACTGAAAAAATTGATGCATGCTCATTACTGAAGACGGATTCAGGGGAAAAGCGACCTATGATCTTTGCTACTCCAAATACTTCAGCAGTACGTTCTCGAAGAGATATGGCACACGAGTTAGGTCATCAAACTTTACACCCATGGATGGATCAGGCATATTTCGATAAGAATCATAAACGTTTAGATGTCGAAGCAGAATGGTTTGCAAGTGCTTTCTTAATGCCACCAGAAGCTATGAAAAGGGAAGCCTATGCAATAAGCTCTTTAGATTCATTAGTTTTACTTAAGAAGCGATGGAAAGCTTCTTCTCAATCCATACTTTACCATATGAATTCTTTAGATTTAATAAGTAACAATCAATTTAACTACTTAAAAAGTAAAATGTACGCACACGGTTGGCGTACGTCAGAACCCTTAGATTCTGAAATTGAGCAAGAAGAGCCACAAATGATTACGCAAGCTAGTTCATTGGTTCTGGAAAATAGAATACGAACACCTATTCAATTTGCAGAAGAAATTGGTCTACCGATAGATGACATAGAAGATTTATGCGGATTAGAGCGTGGCATGTTAAATGTTAAGCAACAACGGAATAATCTTAAATTAGTAAAATAATATATCCCAGCAAATATTTTAACTTGTTTAAAGGAGTCGAGGCTGTATCAAAGAAAAAGCGAAATGGATAGAAAAACGATGAAGGTCCTTACCTTTGTAGTAGGGGCCTTTTTGTTTTTAAGACAAGTTTCCCCTTACTTCGCGAGAAAGTTGTGCCATACTAAAAACTGCGATAATTTTACTAGGAGAAGAAATATGCTTAATAGATGTAAGAGTAATAGTGATTGCTACGAAGAGCATTATAGGAAATCAGTAAGATTTATTAATGGTCGCTGGATAATAGGAATACTATGCTTTATAATTTTCCTTTTACTTACGTATGGATTTTGGGGTAAGCCATATCCTATCCAAGACCTGATTTCAGTCGGTATGGGCTTTGCCTCTATTTTTTTGGCTGTGTTTGCTATATTCTATTCTTTCACGGAAAATTTAAAAACGAGTAAGAAAGAGTCAAAGGTAGATAATCTGCTTTTTAATATAGAAAAAAATGTAGAGACTGTGCATGACGTATTAGGTCAGGTTAAAAATATAACGAATGTTACCAATACAAAGGTCGGAGTTCTAGAAGAATTTATTCGGAATGTTGAAAGACAGACTCTATATGAACCAAAGCAGGAAGAACAAGAAGGAACAAGACTAAAATCAGAACAAAAGCACAAGAGAGAAGCTAGGCCGGAACAACAAATAAAACAAGAACGAAGACCATTTTCGAGTATTAAGAGAGGAAATGTTTATTTAGCTTCAATAGATGAAAGCAACACCATAAGACCCGTCATTGTTTTCTCTAATAATATAATTAATAAGTATTCTCCACAAATTAGCGTAATCCCCATGACAGCAAATATTAGAATAGCAGAGATGCCTACCCACGTATTCATAGAAGCATTAGAAAGGCCTTCATTTGCCCTAGTTGAATTATTTTCTACGATGAAAAAAAGCCAGTTAGGAGAACACCTTGCTACGTTGGATTCTACTACAATTGCTAGACTCGAAAAAGCCTTCATGGTATTAATTGGGGAGGCGGGAAAAGAACACGGTTGTAATTAATGGATAAGTAAGGAGCGACCCCACCATGAAAATCCTCTCAACCCCCATCGAAGTTCTAGCCCACTTCGACCAATCAGGAAAACCTCGTCCATATCGCTTAACACTCAACGGCAAGGAACTCAAGATCGAGCAGGTCACCTCTATGACCGAGGAGAAACTCGCCGGCAATCGCATGCTAATCTTCCGCTGTCAGAGCGAAGTGGACGGGGTATCGAAGGTATTTGAGTTGAAGTACGAGCTGCAGACCTGCAGGTGGTCATTGTGGAAGATGTAGTACCAACCTTCCTGAACAAGCATATCATATCGAAACCTTCTTTATTTCAATTTATATACTTCACTCTCATCTGCAACGGTGGGAGCTTTTTAATAATGTAATAAGAATATTTATAGTAATAAGCAGGAATAGTTTTCGAAATAATTCCTAAAGGCCATAAAATAATCAAAGCTACCACCTTTTCAGATGATAGCCTAGTTTAGTAGAATTTTTAGAAAATAACTGCTAAAGCAATAAGAATCAGTATTGCAATAGCAATAATTCCTACGGCAACCCCAGTACCAACGGGAGGACAGCATACTGGTGGATGACAACATGCTCCACCCATTCCACCGTAACCCATTCCGTACATTAAACATTACCTCCTTTTAAATTTAGAATACAATTCCCATTGCGATAAGCAGAAGAATAATAACGACAACTATAGCGATTCCTACAAAATTGAACTTTTTGTGATGACAACAATCATCAACGCCACCGAATGCCATTTGCATTTCCTCCTTTGTTAAGAGATAGTACATAATATGCATAGTTTGGTCCATATGGAACAATATGGTAAATACATAACGATTGCCAATAGTACTAGTGCTCAGAAGATACAAATCTGTTTGTATAAGATGTGAAATCTCAGGTATAATACATCTTATCAAATCGTTCGTCCTACGTACTTTGCTCTCGCCTAAACGGCGAGGGCCTTTTTTATTTTCAAAGATCAAATATATGTAAAGGGGAGTTGTACTCCTCCCTCGAAGCGGGTTCCCGCGACCTCCCCGGAGCTTGTCCGGATCGGTTTCGGCCTGTTCCCAAAGGCCATCATCAGGCGGGGTTGCCTTCCTGTTCAAGTATTTCTCTATCTTTATAGATGTAACATATCGACGCGCCATCCATATCCGTTACTTGGACCGTATATCTATCTTTTAACTCTATCGAAATATGGTCAACATCAAAGATTTCCTCTATAAATTTTAGGATTTTGAATTGTTCAATGGTGTTGGCTTTAAAGTGCATAAAATCTCTCCTCCCGTATTATCCTTGAATTTTGGCAAGTTCGCCCAATGGGAGTGATATTATATGTTTGCTGGTTGCCTGATTCTTAAGGATGTCATCTGCTATTTCATCAAGATTGAGAGGGTAATGCAGGTTTCGGCTGTATCGGTATACCTGGGCCAGTCGCTCGGCTTGCTAATCATTTTTTCCATATGGTAGGTGATGCAAAGTCTTTTCATAGTTATCATCCTTTCTTCTTGTGCCGGGTTTAGCCGCCCGGCTTTCGGCGTGCTGTGGGTTATGCGTATACTTGGTGTAAGTTCCCATTTTTCCAGAGCCAAGTCATATGCGCACAATCAAAGCGTATAAACTGATAATCAGTTGCGTCATAGTACGGGGTTCCGATTATTCGAATCCGGCTTGCCTCAAAACCCCATTCGCTGTTTACAGCTATTTTTGCGGCATCCTCGGAAACCTCGGTATCGCAATTGTTAATTTCCCATTTATCGCGCCCTTCTTGGTATGCGATAATCGCCGCCGGGTTACGTAGACACCATTTGTAATGAGCGTAACTGTAAACCTCGGAGGCGCGGAGCTTCTTGCTATTCACCAGCACGGCAAGCGCATCATAAACCTCCCTTAATACCGTTTCTTCATAGTGCATGCCCGCCTCAATCACAAACTCTTCCTTGGTGATTAAAATATCATTCATTGTTTTTCCTCCTCAAATTTGAACTTATATTATTATAACATGCTTTAAAATGCTGTACAATAGATAATAAAGGGTATTGTAAAATATTTTTAAATGCTGTAAAATGATAATTAGGGGAAGGTGATACGCAATGGCAGGACGGCCACCTAAAGAAGATAAGAAGATCCGTGAGGCAATATATTTTGAACCGGAATTACTAGCATGGTTACAGGATAAAGCGGATAAGCAAAAGTGTACGGTTAGTGTGATTGTTAATGTATTGGTCGAAAAAGAAAAGGGCGCTGGGGATTAACATGGCCGAGTCAAGAGGGTGGACGTGGAAACGTTAGACAAACTCTGCACCTACTTGGACGTAGGGGTAGGGGAGCTGCTGGAGCATAAAAAAGACGCCGGCAATTAGCCGGCGCTTTGTCACGTTTTCCTGGACAAGGCCATATGATGTAATGTGTAGAGGTCGTTGGTGGTGGTATCAATAATCCGAATATCCCGTATTCCGGTCAGCGCGCCGCTGATGGAAGCAGAAACCTGGCATAGGGGGAAGTGCCGGGGTTCTGCTTTTAATTTTTCTTTTTCCCGAGCTCGAGTTCATGCATCCGCGCAGTCAGAGCTTGATTCTTTTCCATGAGAGCATCAATCTTTGCGGTGTGCTCATCCTTGAGCTTTGTGGTAGCCTCCAGCACCCGGTTATTAGCCTCAACGCTGGCCGCGTGTATCTGCAGGTCGGCCATTTTTTGTGCAGAAGCTAATTCTGTGGCATGAGATTTTTCCAGGGATGTAATAGTTTGCTCCTTGGCTTCGATAGCCCGCTGACTCTGATCTAACTTGATTTGTAGCCCACTAAGCCTTGCTCCCTCATCAATAAGCTGTGTCCGGAACTGCTTGATCTCTGTCTCCATTTCAGAGACAGTCCCAATCCTAGACTCAAGGGATTCGGTTTTGTCGGTAAGCAGGGCGATTGTAGTCAGATTCGATTTATTTATGGCTTCGAGTTCGTTATTTCGTTCCTCCAGTTCCTTAAGTCGTTCTTGGATTTCGGCCAGTTCCAGGCAGGCCTTATTGCGCTCTTCCTCGGCCTGCTGCCGGCCACGCTCTACCTGAGCAACAACGCTTTGATGCAGCTGCTTCTCCTGGTCAATGCGCTCTGTGAAGCTTTCCTTGAGGTCGTGGACCTTTTGCACCATACCCGTAAAGATCGACTCAGCGTGAGAGAGGTGATAGCGGAGCTGCTGCATGTCCTCGGTCTGCTCGGTGTCACTGCTGGCCATCAAGTTTGTCTTGAATTGGGTGACCATGGCCGCGAAGAGCTCTTTGTTGTTAAGACCGGTTGCCTTTAGTAGCTCGTTGACGGATCCAGTGATATCGTTTGTGGTCTTTACCGAGTAAGAATCTGGTTTGATATCTTTTTCATCTGACATGATTTATTCCCCCTTTGTTTATAAGGTATACTTTTTACCTTGTTTTTATGCGTAGTATACTTAGGTAAACAGGTAAACCTTTTGTATACCAATATTATAGCACCAATATTTGTTAGTTGCAAGAATTTCCGTAAGTCCAAGGGTATAAAAAAGACGCCGAGATTAATCCCCGGCGTCAGTGATGCGGATACGAAAGGAGAGCTTAGTCACCCTCCTTTCTTGAATTACTTATTGCTACTGTTGGGATTGTTGATAAGACTGATTTATTAACTCATTAAAGGTCTTCTGGATATCATATAATCTATAATTAAGCTCACCTAATTCACTGGCTAACTCTTCATGTGAGAGCTTATTTTTAAGAAGCTTGAATTCAAGGTTTTCCTGAGTGTCTTTCAAGTGATTGCCCTCCCTTTATTAATGCAGATGAACTTCTTGTAGTTGGTGGCATTATTTCTTCAAGAAGTTCATTTGCCATTCAGAGTCTATTATCTCCAAGTAATCACCCTATAAGCTGGTATGTTTTGTCTGTACAGCCTTCGAATAATAAACCTAATCCAGGGAAAGACATCCTCGACAGATGGCTCTCATCAGTTAACGGTGGGGGCTTTGTTGTTATGTACCTATAAAAGGTTTCTGTATAAGATGTAGGTTTTAGGTAATAATATAATCATAGACTTCCTGATTGGCCCTCATCGGTAACGATGGGGGCTTTGTTGTTTTAAAGATCAAAAGAAAGGGGAGCTTAGCTGCTCTCCTTTCTTTGTGCCTAAGTAGTATTTGAATAATAAGTGGGAATACTAATCTCCAACTAATTGGGGGGGATAATGTATGTCTGAATTCGAAGAACTAATTAAACAGATCGAAGAATTGCGCTTAAGCATGATCAAGATAAAAGAGGGTAGGTCTTATACGGATCCAGAGGTAGTGGTTGCAAGTCAAATATTAGATGAAGCCTTAGATAGATACCAAGTGAAGCTGATGGAAATGAAAAAAGCTGGTAAGATTTAAAGGAAAAAAACCCAGATAGTTAGGGGCAATTCGTTATTCCTTTGCGTTTCTGATTTCTTGGACTGATTTCTCAATCGCCCTCACCGACTCCACCAACCTAGCGTTTGCCTGTTCAACTCCATTCCGGACGGCTGTTTTTATTATGTGGTACAGGAGGGCGATCGACAGAAAACCACATGATCAGGATTAGGAGAGTGTTTGCGGTTTGCATGAGATCAATCCTTTCATAAGAGTGGCCCTCGGCAGGAGTGCCGGGGGCCTGTTTTGAGCTTAGGTTATCTACTCTGTATATGCCTTAAACCATATCCCACCGGTACCGTCATAATTAGTCCCAAAAGATAATTTGGGGTGTAAGTCGTTTTTCTCTACTAAATAAGGAGCCCAGCCTTCAACGGATGCCCCCTTATAAAGGGTTGCTTCAAATTTTGGATCCAACCCACTTACGGAACAATAATCATAAACCCTGCCATTTTCAGATACTAAATCTAAATCGAAATTATTTACACGTAGATTTTTACCATCTTTTATATCAGATAGTTTTAAGTGAATTTTCGCAAGAATATATTCGTATCCTTCTTTTGCGGGGTTATTATATTTGTTTGCTGCATATATGATGCTCCACGCATCAGATCCCCTTACAATATCGTTGATCGTCATTTCAACGGTGTAATCATCGCTATAATCTTGTACGTGTATAGTTTGAGTCACACCCAAAGGCGCAGGATTCGAATAAGAATAGGACGGTTGTTGTGTCGTAAAAGATAAACTTGTTTCCTTGGACAATGCTTTACCAGAGATGTCCTTGACCCCTGTATTCACCGCCAGCTGATAAGTGGCCCCTGCTACAAAAGGAGTTGGATGCTTGACAATCACTACTTTAGGATCAGAGGGATCTAAAACGGGACTAATAGGGAAGGACTCTTGATTGTCCGTTCGTTTAATAACTATATTATTTTCGAGAGTGTTTTGATCTACTGACTGGCTAAACTTAATTCGCCATTCTTTGTCTAAAGGCGTGTTTTGTTGAGCAGGGAAGCTCGAAGCAAATACTGGTATTGCAAAAACCAGCAACATCACCAAGGAAAGAAATAACGATTTAATTAGTTTAATGGGTTTCATTGAAGCAACTCCTTCAAATCAAATTTACTCAAACAGTTACTATATTCCACTTAAGGTATACACCTCCTGCCAACCGACAGGATTAATTGTTTTGCGACATAAAAATAAGACCCCGGCATTCAGCTAAAGGGTCTTATTTAATAATCTGGAAAAACATACTCCACCGGACGTTTAAGGCCTCGTGCAATTTTTACCCCGGTTTCCAGTTCAATCTTTCTTTTCTTATTATTAGCTATTCGGCTGATTTCTGGTTGTGGCACTCCTGAAATGTGAGAGAGCTCCTCCTGCGTCATATCCAGTTCTTTTAGTATTTCCTTAATCCGATTCATGCTATACCTGCCTGTAACATTATTCAATACTTCTACTATGCAGAAATATTTACCAAATTAATAATGTCACATTTCAGGTTATAATCAATGTATGCACATACATAATTAATCTTTTTGAAATTAATTGTCTAAATAAGCAGCAAAATGAATAGTTCTAAGAATTCTTATTTAGCTCTATTTCGACTCAATAACAGGTGTATCCTAAAGACAGGACTTGACAGCATTGGAAATAGGCAAAAACATAGCAAAATTGCGTCAGGCACAAACCCTTACGCAAAAAGAATTAGCAGAGAAGGCGGGAATAAGTATAAGTTATCTTAGTAGAGTAGAAAAGAGAAACTGCCCTAAGCCGCATGCAAAGACATTGAGTAGAATTGCGTTTGCCTTAGGAGTTAAAGTTTGTGATTTAGAGAGGTGATTAACGGTATGCCCTATTCGACAAATTGCCCCTTGAACATAATAAGAACGTGTGTTCTAATACTATAGATTAGACGTTCTTAAGGGGGCTATATTTTTGGAAACAAATGAACTAGTAAATGAAGATCAATTTGGGCATGAGTACGTGGATGAAGTTTATGATGACACGGACGAAGTGGATGCGCTTGTTGAGGTTAAGGTCAGTGGCGATGGCGGAGAAACATGGACTAGGCGAACAATTAATCTCGGGGGCGACATAGAAGAATCAGGCCTTAATATGGGAGAAATATTTAAGCTCAGTGGTGAGAAATATAAAGTTTTGGAGGGGGAGGTTGGCCTAAGGATTGAACCGATACAAAAGCCAGTTAGCGGGAAAAAACCAGTGAGACGAAAGTAGAAAATAAAGAAGGAAGCCCGTACACCCCAGCAAGAGTTGCGGACTTCCTTACAAAAAACACACTTCCGAAGAAGAGGTTCTTATACCTTTAGTATATTCAAAATTACCTTCTTTTGGCAAGTGGTAAATGAAGGAGAAATAAAAAATGTTAGAGATGGAGAAACGAATCTTCACGGATGCATATGGAAGCGCCTTAAGGGATAGGAAATACAAAGGACATACGGAAAGAGCTATTGAATTAGGACGTAAGATCATGGAACTCCTTGGTCGCAACAGTTTAATCTTCTTAGAATACGAACGATACGCAAGCCTTGCTGAAGGGATATATCTAGAGGATGTATATAGCGCTGGATTAGAAGATGGGCTCTCTAGATCCATGGGAGTATGCTCAACAAAATGCTCAACAAAACTTTTAGAAATATAATTATAGCGTTTCTATATATCTAAATATGCTGAGTAACTCAATAATTACCTGATTACAAAACGAGCTTAAGAGATGCATGATTACGTAGTATGTCCGATTGTTGCGCGTAAATCAGCGTACTACCTTGGGGTGGTAGAGGTCGCATGTTCAAATCATGTCGCTCCGACCAGTAATATCAAGGCTTTCAGCCTTTTAAGGTAGGCGGGTCAAACCCCAAATGTTGACCGAATGCCTACCAAAAAAAGACCATTTATTATGGTCTTTTTTTGTACTATCAGAAAGTATAAACTTACGTTATATACTTTCTAAGCATAAGTGCAACTAAGGCTGCCGCCTCGCCGGAGGCTTGGCGCCAGCCAAGTTTTCTTTATATTCTGCTCTTAGTAGTATTTGCTTTCTTCTTGTTGAAGCATGAACCAACATGAATAAACCAGTTTTAGGTATTCATATTAGCTCAAACCCCAAGCCGCTTTAATTTCGACTTGTCCGTATAGTCTATGCATTTACTTGCCAGAAGGTTATTATTTGTGGACCGCTTTTTAATTATATACATTACCCAAGCCTGTCCAAGAAACGACTACGTAGTCGTTTCTTGGACAGGCCTTTATAAGAGGTTGTCACACTGTTAAGTCAGTCCCGTATAATGAAGCTGAGCTTCAGGGAAACTCCTTTTGAAGGGTGTTAGGATAAACGTGTCGAGAGGCACGAATAACACAATTCGAAAGGGGTTTTTTATTATGGCAGATAAAGTCTATGTTTATGGGACGTTGATGAAGGGGCATGGAAATCACGGCTATTATCTTTCACAGTCCGAGTTCCTGGGGAAGGGTGAAATCACAGGTTATGCCTTGTACGCGGTCAGTTCCCCCTGGGATCGTACCAGAGGGCGGAGAGAAGGTTAAGGGCGAGATCTATATAGCGGATGGAGACACTTTGAAAAGGCTGGATTCTCTGGAAAGGGAAGGCAACTTGTATCTCAGGAAACGGACATTCTCGCCACAGCATAGAATGTTCTGCTGGCTAGCGCCGAGCGACCCGGTCTCCACCTGTCCGCGTATGAGCGAGGTAGGAGGGAATTCGCGGCCCTCGACCCCGGCGCGTATGACCAGCGTGAGCGGGAATTCGGGGAGGACGGCTCGCAGGCGGGGCCAGAGATTGAGCAAGTAAAACAGCGTACCTTAGCAGCCTGCAGCGAACGGCCAAGAGGACCAGGATGCGCTTATAGTTCAGGTAGTATTATAAGCAGCCATGTCCTCGGCAGCCGGTGACGCATGCACGAGCGGCCAGGACCAACAGCGCAGGCCCAAGAGGACTGTGCAGCCGCTCATCATTCAGTCAGAATGACAGGTAGCTCTGTCCTATTTTAAATCGCTGTTATGGTTGCTGCAACATTAAGCGGCCTAGGATTGAGCAAATATAACAGGGAACATTAGCAGCTAGCAGCGCATGCCCGATCGATCTTGGACCCGTGACGTAATCCGCGAAAGGACTGTGCTGCCGCTATTATAATTTATAATTATCTCAACAGATCCCACCACGCCTCTTCTTCGGAAAGCGTACCACGGTGGGCCATTTTTTTATGGAGGTTCTTTAAGGGTGTTAGATAGAGCAGTCAAACCACCTACAAGCTATGAAGAACAACTAAAGATACTCAAGGATATAAATCTTATTATTCCATCTCAAATAAGAGCTTTGGAAGTTCTTGAGACTATAAATTATTATCGTTTGTCTGCCTATTTTTTAACCTTAAAAGACGAAGGCGATATTTTTAAAGAGGGTACTACTTTTGATAAGATATATAATCTTTATGAATTTGATCGGAAATTACGTAACCTTATAATGGAACAGCTCGAAAGCATTGAAATTGCCTTTCGTACTCACATCGCCTATTATATTGCTCATAATTTTGGTCCCCTAGGATATATGGAAAGTAATAATTTTATAAATGAACAATACCATAGCCAATTTATTGATGAGCTTCGCAAGGAACTTAGTAGAAGAAGAAAAAACGAATTATTTGTTACGCATTATGATGATTTTTATGGGGCTAAGTATCCAATATGGCTCGCCATCGAAGTTGCGACTTTTTCTCAATTATCCAAACTGTTTCGTAACATGAAAAACCAAGACAAAAGCAATATCGCTAAGGAACATTATCAAATACCGTATAGCTTTATACAAAATTGGCTTCGAGTTCTTTCCCAATTGCGCAATGTATGTGCTCACTATGGCCGACTTTACAACAAAAAGCTTGTAGTCAAACTGTTATTAGATACTAAAGCAGCTAAGCTGGTAAGCAATGATAAAATATTTGGTGTCATATTTGTTTTGAAGAAACTAACAATCAATAATAATAAATGGCTAAGCTTTAAAACAAAACTTGAAGCATTAGTCGAGGAATATAATGAATCCATTGAATTAGAACGTATTGGTTTCCCGCATAATTTGGAAAGATTTATTAAAATAACTTGTATAAAAAAAGTTCCCATTTTAATGGGGCCTTTTGACGTAGATGCGGTCCTCAATGCGAGGGCTTTTTTATTTCCTGAATTCATTACGAGTGACTGGAATAATCGGCGGGACATCATCGAATAGTTAATTGTTGTTATTCAGCTAAAGCACCTAGAACCTACGAGGTCAAGGTCTGTCGAATACCAGGGCGGCCATAAGCGTCGCTTGGGTTGTAGTAGCTACGCGGGCAACCGCCTCTGTCCTTTTCATTCGCTGTTTTGTTTGATGAAGTATCAAAGTGGCCAGCAAACGATCATATAAAACAGGGAAGCTTATCGTTGATGGTTGTGATCCACGACCATGATCATGATCATGCAGTTAACTGAACTCTTAATTTGAATAATTCTCGGAAAATTAATAAGATGCCCTGATCTTACATTATAGAGCCTGGGGCTAATCGATTTATTTTTTAAGGGAGGTTACCGTTTGGTAACCTCCCTTAAAGTATAATTAGCACATCAACACAAGGCGTGCCACAAAGAGACGCCCAACTGAAAAGGAGAGAGAGCTAATGAACAAACTGTATTTTGCGTATGGTTCCTGTATGGATTACGAGGGTCGGCTGAGTAAACAGGGTTATGGAGAGGACTTTGAGTTCCTAGGGGTTTCCAGTCTGTTAGGTTATAGGTTTCAGATGAACAAGCTTGGACGGGATGGCACCCAAGTTTTTGCAAATATTCAGGAAGAGCCAACAAGTACTGTTTATGGATGTTTGTACCGGATCACTGAGCGGGCAGAAGACTACTTAGACAAGCGGGAAGGGTTTCCCGTTCATTATGCCAAAAGAAATGTGGCTGTAACCATGGTCAACCAGACGTATCCCAATGTATTGGTATATATTGCCCAGCCAGCCTTTATCAATGATAACGTTCGTCAAGTGACAGCCCATTATGCTAATCAATTAAGGCGTGGTAGCAAGTTGTTGCCAGAGCCCTATTGCACTGATTTTCTTGAGGAAATCGCCCGTTGCAGGGTAGTTCAACCAAGCGGCGAACGTCGCCCAACCCGTGAGAATGGCTCAATTAGGGAAAAGGATCCGCATTCTGCAAAGACTAAAATACTGTACCACTATCATGGCGAAGACACGGAGTTCATACGTCGTAATTCGGAATTCTATACTTGGCTTAGACAAATGACTATGTTTTTGGGCAATGACAATAGCGTTGTTGAGAGGGTTGGTATAACTCCGGAGATGTTTCGGGTGGTGGTAAAGCTAATGGAAATGGCAGCCAGGAATGAGCTCGACCTAGGCCATATGATTCCCCGGGGACTATTAAAAATCTTACAGGAGAGCTTAATCCAAATGCAGACGAATGGAGAAACCATCTCCAAGATAGAAAAGAGGAATGGTAATGAATAAACATAAAAACTTGAAGCCTGAATTGATAGAGACATTGACTCAGCTGTTTAAAATATACTCACCAACCTACGAAGAACATGAACTAGCTATGTTCCTAAGTACTCAACTGACAGAAGCAGACTGGCAGGTAGAAAGAGATAATATGGGGAATATCATGCACGACGTAGTGATGATACTAGCGACCTTCCCCTATTAAACGCTCATATGGATACTCTCCAGAGTGAGGATGACCAAAAACATCTTGAATCATTGATCTATGACACACTCACAGATCGATTTCAACTTAAGGATGTGCAAATAGGCTGTGATGACAAAGCGGGTCTTGGTATGATCCTCTGCCTTGCAAAATATACGGACCTCGATTTTAAGATTCTATTCACAGTCCAAGAGGAGTGTCGTCAGAAAGGGGTTAAAAACATCCCGTCGGAATTTTTCGATAATGTATGTTGGGCCTTCTCCTTGGATCGCAAGAGCTCAAACGATGTGATTACAGAGTATATGGGTAGAACAATGTGCTCTGAGGAGCTTTACCGGGAATTAGTTCAGATTGGGTTAGAAAATGATCTTCCCTTGTCGGCTGCTCAAGGCAGTCGTGCTGATACCTATGACTTAGCTAATTTTTGTCCAGCAGTTAACCTCTCTGTGGGATATTATGGCGCCCATCATGCGAATGATTATCTGATAGTTAACGAGACCGATAGGACTATGAACCTGGTTAGACAGTGCCTGATGCAGAAAGAAAGGCTTATGAACTAATTAATATGTCCTATAGAGCCCTGACCGCTCCAACCGGTAAAGGGTTCTTTGCGGTTTGGTAATATGCATTATTATTTCAAAAGGACAAATATGGGCATATAACAAGAAATAGGCAGGTTAATTTGCAAAAGCGTAGAAATCTTACTGAAGGAAATAAAAGCTAGTTGCCTGAGGAGGATCATTCATCATGACAGGGAATAACGATCTTACTTTGCTCTTTGACCAACTTGAAAAATGGTATGACAGCGAAGGAATCATTTCAGAGGAGCAGTGGTCAAAGAAAGGGACCGTACTTTTGCGTGAGATATTAGTTCTACAACCGGATAATCTTGAGTGTCGGTATACTCTAGGTAAATTGTTGTTAGCAAAGGGCCAAGACGAAAAGATGCAAAGGAGAAACTATGATGCAGCCTACGACCTTTTCAGGGAGGTACTGGCCTTGCAGCCGGACTCTTTCATGGCGCACTATCATCTTGGCAGTATTACTAAGTCACGTAAAAAATGGCAAGAGGCACTAGATCACTTTGCTAAGGCTACCTCATCTCGACTTTTGCCAAACTTCGAAAGAGTCTTTGCTCTTTGTGCTAGTTCGCAATGCTGGATGCAGCTTGGAGACGAGCAGAAGGCTGGAGAAACTATAGCAACTGCTAGAGGAATTGCTGTGGAACGCATAGAACGGAGTCATGTTGAACTAGTGGAACAATCCCTTCCAATGTATCGGTCAGAAAATACTATAAGTAGAAGAGAGAATAAGCCGTTCGTTTTAGTAACTAACACGGACGAAACATTGATTACTGTAGAGGAAGCGACGAAGGCTATAGATGCAGCACCAGAAGACGGTTACCTAATTCTTGACTGGCGGGTGAGGGCACCGGAATTTACTGGCCCTCTTGATACGGTACCACTGGAACCGCGTGTCGCGGAGTTACTGGACTATTTATTGACGAACACCGGTTATTTAACCGCTCAGCGAATTCAACAAACTATCTGGCCTGATTCTCATAACCCTGCCATTGTTAAACGCTACATCAATAAATTGCGAGCTAAACTTTGGACGTGTTTTAAGATAAATACCGACGAACTTATCAGAAATGTCCCTGGCTCGGGGTATTGTTGGTGCTCAGAGTTGCCTTATCGTATTATTAAACCGATCGGTAATTCTATTGACGGGAATCTTTGAGTTGAGCTAAAAGGATTAATAGAATTCACTCCTATGCGTCTAAGGCTGGTTACCTATTGGTAACCGGCCTTAGTGTATATTTAAAGTAATAAAAGACGGGTCGCAACGGATCGACCAAGCGAGAAGGAGTGAAGGGATATGAATAATTTGATAGCTATGCCAAAAGGAAGAGAGCGTGGTTTAATGTTGATTATCAGAACTTGGCCAATGAATTCGTGGCTAAAGTGGCTCCACAAGACTTACCCTTTGAGAAACGTTTAGGTAATCTACTAAGGGCGCGTGGTTTCTTGATTGAAACTGCCGGCGAGGATATGTTTCTAAGCGATAATTCCTGCAACCAGAGCCAGAACTTGGATTCTGATGCTTACTTTCTAAACAAGCTATTAACTAAATATGACCTAGGTAGCCTCAATAAGGATAAAAATCTGTCTTGTAAAGGATCGAACTGAGGAGCTTTTAGAAACAAATGTTTCTCGAACATGGGGGTGTAGGTGGGTTTGGGTATACCTTGGCAGACTGGAGTAATTTCAAACGCAGAGCACACGGACAGAAAGTACCTGTATACCTTCTTGATCCCTTTGTTTCACGACTGGTAAAAGCTATATCGGCTGCAGGTGTGGGTACTCACTTCTCCTGCGATGGACACGGTAAAAATAGGTTAACAGTTGGTCTTAGTGGAAAGTACAATCGTGCCTGGTTTCAGTTGATTCTAGATATTGTTCAATTTGAGGTCAAGATCAATAGTAGATTTTCGATTAATCACCATTGCTATCTTAATGTCTATGCCCCCAACGATGACGTGTTAGCTGTATATGAAGATGTTCAAAGGGTTTCGGCTTACTTATATGATCAACGTAAGTTCTTTGGTGATCTTAAACAGAAAACACTTAATTTTCTAAGTGAGAGCATGGTCGGTGGATTAGATGATAAGGCATTATACGGGTTTTTTAAATCTGAGGTGCTTAAGCAGGTCAACTTCATCAAGAACTAGAATTGATCATCATTTTTTTGTCCCATTGACGAGTTAGAATAACGATATTAGGAGTAAAGATAAGCCATTGGATTGTGGCTCCTACAAATTGGAGTTCATTGATTGCGGATTGTCAAAAGGAGTAAAATTGCGTAGTTCGAACTAACGTATTCTTGACGATTTGTACTATTTTATAAATTTTGGATTATTTCTATTATCTTGGGAGGACAAATAGGAAAGATGTGGAACCTTAAAACTATGACAGTGTCAAATCGAAATTTTCATAAAAATAAATATCATTGGGCGAGATGATATACGTTGAAAATTTTTAAATATACACAGAATACAGGAATAATGAGATATATTTAGAATTATTTGGGTAAATAGGCTTTATAGCGTATTTAAAGTCCATTCAAATACTTAAAATAAGTAGGAAGCGCAGATGAATCAAAAGATACACAAAGGCCACAGACAGAGAGTCAAAGAGCGATATTTATCTGAAGGATTAGATGGTTTCCAAGACCATGAGGTCTTGGAATTCCTTCTTTTTTACTGTATCCCTATGAAGGACACAAATGAGTTGGCTCATAAAATGATTTTAGAGTTTGGTACACTTGCGGGATTGTTTGAGGCGGATCCTATGGAAATAAGTAAGCGATGTGGGGTTAGTGAGAATACAGCGATCCTAGTATCTGCAGTTACATCGTTCGCAAGAATATATGATAAAGCCAAGCGGGGTGTAAAGCCTGTTCTCGATAGTTCCTCAAAAGCCGGTGAATATGTGATGTCGCTATTTATAGGAAGGACCTATGAGGCTCTGTATGTAATATGCTTGGACTCTCAAAGCAGGTTAAACCATGCGAAGCTAGTTCATGAGGGAACGATAAATGAGGTGACAGTATACCCTAGGCTTGTTGTAGAAACAGCACTGCGGCACAAAGCCAATAGCGTAATACTTGCACATAATCACCCTGGGGGCACTCTAACCCCTTCCAAGGCTGATATAGAAATGACAAAAAGGGTAATGATAGCTTTAGAGGCTATCTCTATTAGCGTAATGGATCATATTATCGTAGCTGGCGATAAATACGTTAGCTTTGCTGAAAAGGGTTTGCTTGAATAATTAAATTTACAATAGTGAAAATAATCATGAAACTGACGAGGTGGCATAATGAAATACTTTGACAACCATTTTTTGTTTTCAGAAACCTATATTAAAGAATATATAAAGGAAGAAAACAAGAAGAAGCAATCCAATGATGATATAGAAAGTGCATTTAAACAAATCAAGGACTGGAATTATGAATATGTTTCGG
>Ga0209347_1001401_pt1 | contig 39964 bp, 40 predicted proteins | sample AutmiccommuBRH23_FD_187382 | JGI IMG/M metagenome (GOLD analysis project Ga0209347, IMG submission 187382) | Deep subsurface microbial communities from Mt. Terri, Switzerland - Autotrophic microbial communities BRH/23 (SPAdes) (version 2) | ecosystem: Environmental > Aquatic > Deep subsurface >... | reverse complement strand
TGCGGCTTCTCATCCGACGCGCCTACGGCTTCCACAGTGCCAAGGCCGCCCTCGCGCTCATCCTCCTAGCCTGCGGACCCGTCACCCTGAAGCTCCCATACCACACAGGAGGTCATCCACATTCATGGCAGTAGAGCCACTTTTCCGCGCACGGCGGCTCTGAGCAGGCCCCCGTGGGGCGTCGGCAACCAGTCGCCGGGACCGTAGGTGTTCGCGACGCACATCGCCACGCCGGGCAGGCCTCTTTCCCGGCAGGCGCGCAACACCAACTCCTCGGCCGCCACCCGGGAACGGATGTAGTCGCCGCCGACATCGAGCCAGTTGTGGGCGGTGTCCTCGTCGGCGAACCCCTCCTCGGACCGACCGATGGTGCCGATCGAGCTGGTGAACACGAAGCGCTTCAGATCGGCCTCGACCGCCACATCGAGGACGTTGGCAAGGCCCTCGACGTTGGTGCGCCACATCGGTGCGGTGTCCAGCAGCCACGGACGCGCGTCGACCACGCAGTAGTAGACGACGTCGCATCCGTCCATGGCGGCGCGTAGCGCGGGGGTGTCGAAGATGTCGCCATGGCGGATGTCGACGGGCAGCCCGTCGATACCGCGCGTCGAGCTGGTGGCGCGGATCAGCACGCGCACGTCGTCGCCCCGGGCGACGAGCTGCTTGGTGACATGGGATCCGAGGAAGCCGCTGGCTCCGATCACCAGCTTCGTTCCCGCCATCAGCCGAACACCAGATTCGTCCTCCGCAGGTCTTTACGAGACGCAACGTCTCGTCTTGTGGCAGACTACGGGCGATGTCCCAGCGTGTAAAGCCGGGGGTCGGCTGATGGCCGCCCAGATCACGCCGCCCAGGAGGCGCAGTGAGAAGTCACGCATGGCCATCGTGAGCGCCACCCGGGAACTGCTGCTGGAACGCGGCTTCGACAAGCTCAGCATCGAGGCGGTCGCCGCCCGTGCCGGCGTCGGAAAGCAGACCATCTACCGCTGGTGGCCGAGCAGGCACGCGCTCGTCGCCGATGTCATCCTGGAAGACGCCGACAGGATCCTGCGGCCCATCACGCCGACCGACGACGTCGCCGCCGACGTCTGCAGGTGGGCGGTCGACCTCGCGGCGGCCTTGACGACCGCTCGGGGGAATGCCATGTTGCGAATCCTGACCACCGCCGGGATGGAGCATCCCGACACCGCAGCCCGGTTGCGCGCGGGGTTCAGCAGGCCGCTGCACGACACCGTGCGAAGCCGGTTGCTGGCCGCAGGTTTCGATCCTGGGGTGGCCCAGGACGCTGCCGATGCGATCGTCGGCGGCGTCGTCTACGCGATCCTGAGCGAGGGGCGATCCTTTGCACGCCCGCGGGCCGAGTCGATCACCCGCACCGTCATCGGCGGCATCCGCACACCATGACCTGGCGGCGCCGTCCACGGCGGGGTTGGATGGGGTGATGTCCGACGTCAGCCACTCCCGAACGATCGCAGCCGAACCCGAAGCGATCTGGGAGGTGCTGGCGGACTTCGGTTCGCTCAGCGCGTGGGCCGACGGCGTCGACCATTCCTGCGTGATCCACAACGGCGAGGGCGTCGACCCGCTCGGCATGACACGTCGCGTGCAGATCGGTCGCGACGCGTTCGTCGAAACGATCGTGGCGTTCGCCCCGCCGCGGCTTCTCGCCTACGACATCTCCGGCCTGCCCAGGGGGATCTCGGCGTCCAACCGGTGGAATCTGAGACCCCAGGACGCCGGCCGGACTACCGTGACGCTCACCAGTACCGCCCGGACACGCACCGGCCCACTGCGACCGATAACCGACCGCATCGCCGCACGCCTGGTGGCGAGGCGCTCCCGCGCCCTGCTCGACTCGCTTGCCACGCACTGTGAGGAGACCCGATGAGTTCCCCTTCGAGCGCCCGCCGCCCCGACATCGTCATCGTCATGACCGACGAGGAACGCGCCACGCCGCCCTACGAGACCGCGGCGGTCAGCGCGTGGCGGGACCAGACCCTGCCCGGCAGAAGGTGGTTCGACCAGCACGGCGTCAGCTTCGTTCGGCATTACACCGGCTCACTTGCCTGCGTACCCAGCCGCCCGACGATCTTCACCGGGCACTACCCCGACCTGCACGGGGTCACCCAGACCGACGGCCTCGGCAAGGCCGCGGACGACTCGCGGTTGCGCTGGCTGCGTCGCGGCGAGGTCCCCACCCTCGGCAACTGGTTCCGCGCCGCGGGTTATGACACCCATTACGACGGCAAGTGGCACATCTCCCACGCCGACCTGATCGATCCGGCCACCGGGAAACCATTGGCCACCAACGACGACCACGGGGTCATCGACGCTGAGGCGGCACACCGCTATCTGGTGGCAGATCCGCTTGCGGCATACGGCTTCTCGGGATGGGTGGGCCCGGAACCGCACGGTGCAAGCCTGGCCAATGCCGGCATCCGCCGCGACCCGCTGATCGCCGACCGGGTGGTCGCCTGGCTCGAGGACCGCTATGCGCGACGTCGCGCGGGAGACGCCGACGCACTGCGGCCGTTCCTGTTGGTGGCCAGCTTCGTCAACCCGCACGACATCGTGTTGTTCCCGGGCTGGGTGCGGCGCAATCCGGTCAAGCCGTCCCCACTGGACCCGCCCCACGTCCCGCCCGCTCCCACAGCCGATGAAGACCTGGCCACCAAACCGGCCGCACAGATCGCCTTTCGCGAGTCGTACTACTCCGGCTACGGTCCGGCGCGCGCCATCGAGCGGACCTATCGGCGAAACGCCCAGCAATACCGGGACCTCTACTACCGACTGCACGCCGAAGTCGACACCCCCATCGACCGGGTTCGTCGCGCGGTCACCGACGGCCGATCGGGCGAGGGACCCGATGACACCGTCCTGGTGCGCACCGCCGACCACGGCGACCTGCTCGGCGCCCACGGCGGGCTGCATCAGAAGTGGTTCAACCTGTACGACGAGGCGACCCGCGTCCCGTTCGTCATCGCCAGGATCGGACAGCACCCGACCCCCGCGCGCACGGTGACCGCGCCGACCTCGCACGTGGACCTGGTCCCGACGTTGCTCTCGGCGGCAGGTGTCGATGTCGACGCCGTCGCGGCCGAACTGCGCCGGTCGTTCTCGGAGGTGCACCCCCTCCCGGGACGGGATCTGATGCCCGTCGTCGACGGCGCGCCGGCCGACGACCAACGCGCGGTGTACCTGATGACACGCGACAACGTGCTCGAGGGCGATACCGGCGCCTCAGGATTGGCGCGGGCACTCAAGCTGACGACGAATCCCCCTGCGCCACTACGTATCCGGGTACCCGCCTATACCGCGGCCAACTTCGAGGGCATGGTGGTGCGGGTCGACGAGGACACCGCGGCCGGTGGCGCCGGGCATCTGTGGAAGCTGGTGCGCACGTTCGACGACCCGGGAACCTGGACCGAGCCCGGAGTGCGTCAGCTCGCCGCCGACGGGTTGGGCGGGCCGGCGTACCGCAGCGATCCCCTCGACGACCAATGGGAACTCTACGATCTGACCGCCGACCCGGTCGAGGCGCGCAACCGATGGACCGATCCCGACCTCCACGAAGTGCGCGCCCATCTGCGGGCGCAACTCAAATACGTTCGCACCGAATCGATTCCCGAGCGCAACCAGCCCTGGCCGTATGCGGTCCGGCGGCCGCCGAGCGCCTCGCGGTGGTCACCGCTGCGAGCACTCCGCAGCCGGTTCGACTGAGCCTCAGGTGTGGGTCAACTGCTTCTCGTTGTAGAGGCGGGCCCACTCGGCGCGCGGCCGGATCGAGACGTCGACATCGGCGCCCTTGGCGCGCAGCGCGGCGACGGTGGCCTGGTCCTTCGGCGTCAACTTGAACGGGTCCCAGCCGAAGAACCGGCAGGAGTTCTCCCAGGTGATCTTGTTGATGTCCGATGCGTCCGCGCCTGCGGCCTTCAGTTCGGCCAACACCTGCTCGGGGGCGTCGGGCCAGAAGCAGTCGGAGTGCGGGTAGTCGCACTCCCAGGCGATGATGTCGATGCCGATCTCGTGCCGTAGTTTCAGCGAGGTCTTGTCGGTCACGTAGCAGGCCAGCGAGTGCTCGCGGAACACGTCGCTGGGCAGTTTGTCGCCGAAGTCGCGGCGCAGCCACTTCTGGTTGGTGTAGTGGCGGTCGCTGCGATCCAGATAGAACGGGATCCAGCCGATCCCACCCTCGGAGAACGCGAACTTCAGGTCCGGATAGTTGCGCATCGCCGGGCCCCACAGCAGGTCCTGCGCACACATCGCCGAAACCTGCGTGGCCAGGATGATCAGGTTGTCGATCGGCGCGTTGGGCGCCATGCTGATCGCCCCGAAGCCGGTGCCGATGTGCAGGCACATCACCACGTTCTCCTCGGACAGCGTCCGGAACACCGGACCCCAGTACTCGTCGTCGTGGTAGCTCGGCAGGCCCTCGAGGTGCGGCAGTTCCGGCATGGTCACCGCGCGGCAGCCCTTGGCGGCCACCCGGCGGATCTCGGCGCACATGGCCTCCGGGTTCCACGTCGGCAGCACCGCGATGGGGATGAAGCGATCCGGGTAGGAACCGGCCCATTCGTCGATGTGCCAGTCGTTGTAGGCCGACACCATGACCAGCGTGACCTCTTCGCGGTGCATGTTGAGGTGGCGGGCGGAGAACCCGGTGAACGTCGGGAAGCACATCGACGCGAGGATGCCGTTGCGGTTCATGTCACGGACCCGCTCGTGGACGTCGTACACCCCGGGCCGCATCTCGGCGAAACCGGCGGGGTCACGGCCCCACTCCTCCGGCGGCCAGGACACGACGGCGTTGAGTCCGCTGACACCCTGCGGCCGGCCCTGGTACATCCACTGGTCGACGCCCTTGTCGTCGGTCACGACGACGGGCGCTTCCGCCTTGAACTTGGCCGGAACATGGTTGAGGAACATGTCCGGCGGCTCGACCACGTGGTCGTCGATGCTCACCAGGATCAGGTCATCAGGGGTCATGTCTGCGCTCATAACTCAAGTAGTACCGTGTGTCGGCATGGCCGTCTCTGCGTCTTCGGACAGACTCTTGTCCGAATCGGCCAACATGGCGGCCCGTCCCGCCGGTGGTCCGTCCCACCGCCCCGGCAGTGGTCCCTCCCACCGCCCCGCCCGCAGGACGATCGACCTGCGCCGCGGCGGATCCGCGCTCGGCGGCAGCTACCTGTACGAGGGCGATGCGCTGATCACCGGCTGGCACTCCCACGACGTGCACCAGATCGAATACGCGCTGCACGGGGTCGTCGAGGTCGAGACCGACTCCGCGCACTACCTGCTCCCGCCGCAGCAGGCGGCATGGCTTCCGGCGGGTCTCGCGCACCAGGCGGTGATGAACCCTGACGTCAAGACCGTGGCGGTGATGTTCGACCCCGCGTTGATCGCCGACGCCGGTGACCGGGCGCGCATCCTGGCCGTCTCCCCGCTGATCCGCGAGATGATGATCTACGCGCTGCGCTGGCCGATCGACCGACGCCGAGGCGCCGCCCAGGATGAGGACGCCGACGGGTTCTTCCGCACGCTGGCCGCCCTCGTCTGCGAGGCACTCGAGCACGAGGCCCCGTTGAGCCTGCCGACGTCGGACCACCCGATCGTCGCCGCGGCGATGGCCTACACCAAGCAGCACCTCGATACCGTGACCTGCGAGCAGGTCAGCCGCGCGGTCTCGGTGTCGGAGCGCACGTTGCGTCGGTTGTTCTCCGACACCCTCGGGCTGCCGTGGCGGACCTATCTGCTGCACGCCCGCATGCTGCGGGCGATGGCGCTGCTCGCCGCCCCGATGCAGTCCGTACAGGAGACGGCCACCGCGGTCGGGTTCGACAGCGTCAGCTCGTTCACCCGCGCCTTCGCCCAGTTCTGCGGCGAGACACCGTCGGCCTACCGCAAAAGGGTTGCCGGCGTACCGGATTGACTCAGCTGGTGCCCGATGGTGGGCGGAACAGTCCGTCGCGCAGCAGAGAATCGACCGAGGACTGCCATCGACGGAGTTGCGCGGGCGTGGTGAGCGAGTCCGGCAGGTGGCGTTCGATGTGCGTGCGCAGGCTGACCCCGCCGAGACCGAGCACCAGGGCGTTCAAGGCCGCCCACGTCAGATCGATGTGGGGGCGGGTCTCGCCGCGCTCGGCACGCAGTCGCCAACGCGCGTAACCGACCTCCATCAAGGTGTCGAAGATCGTCGCCCCCAGCGGGCTGCCATCCACCAGCGCCCTGCCCACATACGCCGCGACGTCCGGCTGCTCGGCAAAAATCCGGGTCACCCGGTTGCCGATTTCGGAGACCGAGTCCGCGACGCGCTCCGGAATCGGTTGCGCCAAGGGTGTGACGACCTGATCCAGGACGTAGTCGTCGACGGCCTGGATCAGACCCGCCTTCGTGGCGAAGTGGTGCTGCACCAGCCCGAGTGAGACACCTGCCGCTGCGGCAACGCCGCGCAGCGTCGTGGCCGACGTCCCGTGAGCTGCGAAACTCTGCAATGCCGCCGCACGGATTCTCTCGATATTGCGCGGCTCTTCCGCACCCGTCCGACCAGATTCCGCCCTCACATGGCCACCGTAGACAACGTCGCACCACAAACCCGAGTCGACAATACGTTTGTATCGTCATTACGATACAAACGTATTGTTGCCGGCGAAGGGAGGTGCGGTGTATCCGATCACGATCGACGAGGAACCGTGGACCGCGCCGTGCACACGCGATCCCGACCGGTGGACCACCGCAGAAGCCGACGACGGCGCCAAAGCGCTGTGCAGGGCCTGCCCCCGACGTTGGCAATGCGCTCGAGAAGCCTGCCTGACTCCAGGGGCTGAGGGCTTGTGGGCCGGGATCGTGCTACCGCAGAGCGGTCGCAACCGCCAGTTCGCCCTCCGGCAGTTGCGTTCCCTCGCTGAGCGCAACGGCTTCTCGGTCCGTAAGAGATGAGCTGAACGGCCTGGTCAGCAGGCCAAATACGGGTTGGTGGTTTCAGAGCCGTACGGGTGGGTAACAACGACGCATCACGCCGGTACGCCCACTAGGAGAAACCCATGGCCACGATGGCCGAGAGCACCCTCACCTCCGACGATCCGTTCAACGAGGCCGTCGCCACGACCGGCCTGTTCCTCATCATCACCGCGATCATTGCCGTCGTGGTGGCCTTCGCGAGCTGGGGAGCCGATGAGCCGCTGATCGCCGCCGTCGCCGGGATCGCGGCGCTGGTCGGTTTCGCGGCGAGCATCATGTGTTTCAAGTCCGAGGCGACCGACCGCACCCCGGCCGAGGTAGCTGCCTGACCGCCGCGACTCCCTCGGCATAGCCGACGACGTCACGCCGACCGGGCGTATGTCGAGCGCACCTCGTCGCAGGCCTGCACGAAGCGGACCCATTCGTCATCGTTCGGACGGGTGAGACCCTCGAGCACTGCATCGGCCGAGGCCGCGAATCCCGGGGCCGCCCGTGAGAGCGCCTCCGCCAGCGACAGCGCCTCGGCCGCCGGGCCGTCCCAGCGACAGTGGAACAGCCGTTGACGGATCAGCTCACGCATATCGCGGATCGCCGCGTCGATATCCAGGGCGGGTACGCGCAGCGCGTCTTCGCACCGTGCCACCTGCTCCTCGTAACGGTCGTCCCAGTTGTCGACTGCCCACCCGCTCCACAACTGCGGCAGCCCGTCGAACGCAGCCGTGGGTTCTCCAGTTGTCCACACACCCAGGGCCTTTCGGGAGACGTCCACGTGCACGCCACCGAGGGGGAACGCGCGCAGGACCACCTTCTTCGATCCTCGCCCCGGTAGCGAGTCGATTAGCGCGGGCCCGCGTGCGGCCGGGTGCGAATACGGGGTCAGCGGCCATATTCGGGGACTCCCGTCGCCGGCGACGACGGACACCAGCTGACAAGGCCAGTGTCGGCCCCGGGAGACCGCGAGCCGGGAGTCGCGATCCCGCCCCTGCGGCGCGAGGTCGACGCCGACATATCCGGCGATCTCGGGCATCCCGCCGTATGCCCAGCCGACCTCGAACCCGGTCCAGACGTCGGGCAGTACCGTGAGCATCGCCCTGCGATGCGGTATCTCGGCCATCAGGTCGTCCCCGAAGAACAGGAGCCGCGATCGGTCGAAGTCGATGACCGCTCCGCTGTAAGCCGGGTACACCCCCGTCCACTCCCCCTCGGTGCACCGATGAAAGGTGGCGAGGTGCCGCCGGGCAAGCCCCGGGCCACCGATGAGCATGTCGAGGATGCGACGATCCGCCCAGTGCCAGTAGTACCGCTGCCAGTCGCCGTTTTCGACGACGACGATGTTGCCTTCTGGATCCATTTCGCCCCCTTGTCCTGGACGCACCGTGGAGTGCATCCCTTTGAACGCAGTGTGCGACAACGGTCCGACACGCTCGAGTGTGCGAGGGTCTCCAGCACGACAACCGAGCATCGCCTGGCACTCGCCGGCGGCCACGGGGACGACTGGGGCACCGAGTATGGGACTCCCGGCGGTTGACGCAGATGTACTGCGCCACAATGACAGTTGAGCATCCGATGGTGCGGGCGGGGGGATTCGAACCCCCACGCTCTTTCGAACACGGACACCTAAAGACCGCGCGTCTACCCTTCCGCCACGCCCGCAACGGGGTTGATCGTACCAATGTCAACATGTCGGAGTCCGTCGCTCGTTTGGCCGCAGCGCGGGAGCTCCAGTGATCGGTCCGACGACGAGTTCATCAGTGCCAAGGACCGCGCGGTACCGTGGGAACGTGTCCACTACACGGCGTAGGAGGCCGGCGCTCATCCTCCTGGTGACCGCTGCTGCCGCCGGCTGCCTCGCGTTGGCGTGGTGGCAGTGGACCCGTTTCGAGTCGACGTCGGGCAGTTTCCAGAACCTCGGCTACGCGTTCCAGTGGCCGCTGTTCGCCGGCTTCTGCGTGTACGCCTATTACAAGTTCGTCCGCTATGAGGAGGCCCCACCGGCGCCCCATCCAGGGGACACTGTCACCGAGATCCCTGCCGGACTACTCCCCGACCGACCGAAGCCGGCGACGCACTCGGAAGGTGACCAGACACTGCGTGAGTACAACGCTTACCTGGCCGAACTCGCCGAGGCCGACAAGACGACTCGAGACACCGACCCGCTACCGACACGAGACGGACAGGAACCCGGTACGTGACCGCACCCGAGACCCCCTCGCCCATCACACCTGTCGAGACCATCCGCAAGGCGCTCCTCGGTTACCGGGTGCTCGCCTGGGCGACAGGCCTCTGGTTGATCGCCCTCTGTTACGAGATGGTGTTGAAGTACGCGTTCAACGACGACTCTCTGGGCTGGATCGCGGTCGTGCACGGCTGGGTCTACTTCATCTATCTGCTGTTCACCGCCAACCTCGCCGTCAAGGTCCGCTGGCCGATCGCCAAGACCGTCGGGGTGTTGCTCGCAGGCACGATCCCGCTGGTCGGCATCATCGTCGAGCACTTCCAGACCCAGAGCATCAAGGATCAGTTCGGGCTGTGAGTAGCTAGACTCGGTGCCGTGTCAGCCAGCCTCGGGGTGCGCTGCGGCGCCGGCCCGGAGGGGCGTCCGAGCGTGGCGTCGTCCCGCCTTCCCGCTCTCACCGGCCTGCGTGCCGTCGCCGCGTTTCTGGTCGTCGGCACCCACGCGGCGTTCGCCACCGGCCACCTCACTCACGGCTACCTCGGGGCCATGTCCGCCCGCCTGGAGATCGGCGTCGCGGTCTTCTTCGTGCTGTCCGGATTCCTGTTGTTCCGACCGTGGGTGCGCGCGGCCAGGGACGAGGCACGGGACACGCCCGCGCCGTCGGTACGCCGCTACGTCAGACATCGGGTGCGACGTGTCGTGCCTGCCTACGTGGTGGTGGTGAGCGCCACATTCGAGATCTACACCGTCTTCACGCCCGGCCCCAACCCCGGGCAGACCTGGCACGGATTGCTCCGCTACCTCACCTTCACGCAGATCTACACCAGCGACTACCTGGCGACGATGCTGCACCCCGGCCTCTCGCAGATGTGGAGCATGGCGGTCGAGGTCGCTTTCTACGCCGCGCTTCCCGCGTTGGCCTACCTGCTGCTGCGGGTGCTGTGCGGCGGCGAGTGGCGACCCCGCCGGGCGCTGGCCGGGCTTGCCGTCCTCGCGGCGGTGACCCCCGCGTGGCTGGTCCTCGTCACCCTCAGCGATGCGCTGCCGAACTCCGCGGGCATGTGGCTGCCCGCCCACCTCGTATGGTTCGTGGGCGGGATGGCGCTGGCGGTCCTGCAGGCACTCGGCACCCGCTGCCCCGCCAGGGTCGCGCTCCCCGTCGCGGCGGCCCTGTACCTCGTGGTGTCGACGCGGGTCGGCGGCACCATCCTCGGCCCGGACCCGGCATGGGTGCCGGTGGCGAAGTCGCTGCTGTACGCCGCGATCGCGACGCTCGCGGTCGCTCCGCTGGTACTCGGCGCCCGGAACCGGTACTCGCGCTTCTTGGCCAGCAGGCCGATGGTGTGGCTCGGTGAGATCTCCTACGAGATCTTCCTGCTGCACGTCGTGATCATGGCGGTGGTGCTGCACCTGGTGCTCGGATGGCCGCTGTTCACCGGATCCATGCCGGGGCTGTTCGCCGCAACGCTGGCCCTGACGATCCCGGCCGCGTGGGCGCTGCACCGGGTGACGAGGCCTCAGACCAGCGTTCGCAGCGAGGGCACCAGCGCCGCCAGCGCCCTGGCCCGGTGCGACGCCGCGTCCTTCTCGTCCGGCCTGAGCTCCGCGGCGGTTCTCACCTCGCCCGCAGGCAGGAACACCGGGTCGTAGCCGAATCCCCCGTCGCCGCGGGGTTCATTCACGATGCTGCCCGCCCACTCGCCGCGCACCACCGCGCTGTCACCCTCGGCTGCGCCGAAGACCAGCGCGCACGCCGACACAAAGGCCGCGCCGCGGCGCTCCTCGGGGATGTCGCCGAGCTGGGCCAGCAGCAGCGCGGTGTTCGCCGCGTCGTCGCCGTGCCGCCCCGACCAGCGCGCGCTGAGCACCCCCGGCATCCCGTTGAGGGCATCGACTTCCAGACCGGAGTCATCCGCGACTGCGGGCAGGCCGGTGGCCGTGAACGCGTCGCGCGCCTTGGCCAGCGCATTCTCCTCGAACGTCGCCCCCGTCTCGGGGGCCTCGTCGAAGGCCGGCACATCATCGAGCGACAGCAACGTCAGGCCCGACAGTCCCGCGGCGTCGAGCACCCGGTGCAACTCGGCCAACTTCTTCCGGTTACGCGTGGCCACCAGCAGCCGCGGCATCCGACTCAGCTTCCGAAGGACTTCTTGGCCGATTCGCCGGACCCGGGCAGCACACCGGGGTACGGCAGTTCCAACGCCTGTCGCTGAATGTCGAACAGCTGGTCGCAGGCCACCATCGCGACGTCGAGCATCTTGTCCAGCGTCGACCGCGGGAACGTCGCGCCCTCGCCGGTGCCCTGGATCTCGACGAGCGTGCCGGTGTCGGTGGCCACGACGTTCATGTCGACCTCGGCTCGCGAGTCCTCGGTGTAGGGAAGATCGACACGGATGCGCCCGTCGACGACGCCGACGCTGACCGCGGCGATCGCGCAGGACAGCGGGCGCGGATCCGAGAGCCTGCCCGCAGCGGACAGATAGGTCACGGCGTCGGCCAGCGCCACGTACGCGCCGGTGATCGCCGCGGTCCGGGTTCCCCCGTCGGCCTGCAACACGTCGCAGTCGATTGCGATGGTGTTCTCGCCCAGCGCGCCCAGATCGATGCAGGCCCGAAGTGACCGGCCGACCAGTCGGCTGATCTCCTGAGTTCGGCCGCCCACGCGTCCCTTCACCGACTCCCGGTCGGAGCGATCATGGGTAGCGGCGGGCAGCATCGCGTACTCGGCGGTCAGCCAGCCCTGTCCGGAACCCTTACGCCAGCGCGGCACACCCTCGGTCACACTGGCGGTGCACATCACACGGGTTTCACCGAACTCCACGAGCACCGATCCGGCGGGATGAGTGGTGAAACCGCGGGTGATGGTGACCGGTCGCAGTTCGTCGTCGAGCCGGCCGTCTTCTCGTCTGGACACGGGCCAACACTAGCGGGTCGCCCGTGCAGCCCAGGGCCGCGGTTGGGGCCCCTACGAGGTCAGGAGCGCGTGACGTCGAAGGACTCGTTGCAGACCACGGCGTGCACCGGCCCGTCGAACTCGGCCTTCGCCTCGCCGATCACATCCTCGCGCGACGTCCACGGCGGAATGTGGGTCAGCAGCAGTTCGCCGACGCCCGCGCGGGCGGCGGCCCGCCCGGCCTCGGTGCCCGAGAGATGCAGCCTCGGGGGGCGCGATGGCGAATGCGTCCACGACGCCTCGCACAGGAAGACGTCGGCACCGCGGGCCAGATCGATCAGGGCGTCGCAGTACCCGGTGTCGCCGCTGTACACCAGCGTCGCGCCGGACGGATCGCTGATCCGCATGCCGTAGGACTCGGTCGGATGGCACACCAGCCGGGGCACCACGGTCAACGAACCGATCTCGACCGGTTGATTGTCCACCCAGTGCCGGACCTCGAAAATGTCGGTGAAGTCGTCGACCTCACCGCCTTCCGGCGATGACGCCGCGCCCAGCCGGGCCCAGGTGTTCGCCGGGCCGTAGACCACGCCGCGTTTCTGTGCGGGGGTCGGGTGGTAGCGCCGCCAGACGAACAGGCCCGGCAGATCCAGGCAGTGGTCGGCGTGCAGATGCGACAGGAGGACATGCACCGAGTTGGGGTCGGCGTGGCGCTGAAGTGCGCCGAGCACCCCGCCGCCGAAGTCGAGGACCAGCGGGGGTGTGCCGGGGGCGGTCACCAGGTAGCCCGAGGCAGGCGAATCAGGACCGACCACACTGCCGGAGCAACCCAGTACGGTGATTCGCACGCCCACTAGCTTGCCATGCCCACGATCCGCGTGACGAAAACATCGCAGCTTTCGGCGACCAACGTCATGTTCGCGCGCCGAGGTGACGCTGAACAGGCCGGACACCGTCGACGGTGGGGCCGAGAAATCGTGCCGCCAGCGCGGTGAACGCCTCGGGATCGCCGGTCGCCTCGAACACCCGCCGCGGCGGCGGTGCCGTCGGCTCGGGATGCGGCCTGAGCAAGTCCTCCTCGGTGAGCACGCGCAACAGATCCTTTGCTGTCTCCTCCGCGCTGGACACCAACGTCACGCTGTCGCCCATCGCCAGCTGGATCAGACCCGACAGCATCGGGTAGTGGGTACAGCCGAGCACCAGCGTGTCCACCTCGGCGCGCTGCAGCGGCTCCAGATAACCCTCGGCCAGACCGAGCACCTGCCGGCCGCTGGTCACGCCCCGTTCGACGAAATCGACGAACCGGGGACACGCCACCGCCGACACCTCGACGTCCCGCGCTGCGGCGAACGCGTCCTGATAGGCACCGGAGGCGATCGTGGCGGCCGTGCCGATCACCCCGATGCGCCCGCTGCGGGTGGCCCGCACCGCGCGGCGTACCGCGGGCAGGATCACCTCGACCACCGGAATCGGCGCATAGCGCTCCCGGGCGTCGCGCAGGCAGGCCGAGGACGCCGTGTTGCAGGCGATCACCAACGCCTTGACGCCGCGGCCGGCCAGGTCGTCCCCGATCGCCAGGGCATGGGCCCGGATCTCGGGGACAGTCAGCGGGCCGTACGGGCCGTTGCCGGTGTCGCCGACGTAGATGATCTCCTCGTCGGGCAACTGGTCGATCACGGCGCGCGCCACCGTCAGCCCGCCGACGCCAGAATCGAAGATCCCGATCGGGCGTGATGCTTCGGACTTCACGTGTTCAACGAGGGCGGCCGCACCGGGCGCCGCAACGCTCGCGTCTTGCGCTCCGGTCCGGACAACAGATAGGCGGCGAACAGACCCGCGATCGCTCCGCACAGGTGCCCCTGCCACGAGACTCCGAACGTCCCCGGCAGGACGCCGAGCAGAATGCTTCCATAGATGAAGAGCACCACGATGCCGATGGTGATCTCCCAGACATTGCGGGTGAAGAACCCGAACACGATCAGGAATGTCAACCAGCCGAAGATCAGGCCGGAAGCCCCGATGTGGTTGGTCTCGACCATCATCCCGTTGTACGTCTGCGCCCCCACGTTGCCGATCAGCCAGGTGCCGAGCCCGCCGAGGATCCAGATGATGGCGGTCGCGTAGACGAACCGGGACAACCCCGCCAGCGTCACCAGGAATCCGAGCACCAGCGCCGGACCGGTGTTGGCCATCAGGTGCTCCCAATTCGAGTGCAGCAGCGGCGCCGTCAAGATGCCCGTCAGGCCGTCGGTCTCCAACGGTCGAATGCCGTTGCTGTCGAGTCGATGCCCGGTCAACGAGTCGAAAAGCTCGATGACCCACAGCAACACGACGAACGTCACGATCGTGAGACCGCCGACGAGCCACGCCGGACGTTTCTTGGGCCGCGCGGGCGGCCCCGTCATACCGGGGTAACCACCCGGCAGATTCATGTGTGAACCCTCAAGCCCATAGCTGCCCTTCCAGCGCGTCCTCCGCGTCATCCAGGCTACCGGCGTACGCGCCGGTCGACAGATACTTCCAGCCCGCGTCGCAGACCACGAACGCGATGTCCGCACGCTCACCGGCCTTCACCGCCTTGGCGGCCATCCCCAACGCCGCATGCAGGATGGCTCCGGTGGAGATGCCCGCGAAGATCCCCTCGACCTGGACGAGCTCGCGCGTCCGCTTGATCGCGTCGAAGGACCCGACCGAGTAGCGCGTGGTGAGCACGTCGGGGTCGTAGAGCTCGGGGATGAAACCCTCGTCGATGTTGCGCAGCGCGTACACACCCTCGCCGTAGCGCGGTTCGGCGGCCACGATCTGCACGCCGGGAACATGCTCACGCAGATAGCGTCCGGTGCCCATCAACGTTCCCGTCGTGCCGAGACCCGCGACGAAATGCGTGATCTCCGGCAGGTCCGCCAACAGCTCGGGACCGGTTCCGTCGTAGTGCGCGGCCGCGTTGGACGGGTTGCCGTACTGATACAGCATCACCCACGACGGGTGTTCTGCGGCAAGCTCTTTGGCGTGGGCGACGGCCGTGTTGGACCCTCCTTCGGCGGGCGAGAAGATGATCCGGGCACCGTAGAGCTCCAGCAGCTGCCGACGTTCGATCGACGTGTTCTCCGGCATCACGCAGATCATCTGGTAGCCCTTGAGCAGCGCGGCCATCGCCATCGAGATGCCGGTGTTGCCGCTCGTCGGCTCCAGGATGGTGGCACCGGGCTGCAGCACGCCGCTGCGTTCGGCGTCCTCGATCATCCGCAGCGCGGGCCTGTCCTTGATCGACCCGGTCGGGTTCCGGTCCTCGAGCTTGGCCCACAACCGGACGTGCGGGGAACCGTCTTCGCCACCGTCCCAGGAGGGCGAGAGCCGCTGCAGCCCGACCAGTGGTGTGTTTCCCAGTGTCTGCAGCAGCGACTCATACCGAGTCATAGGACTCCACCGACCCGCCGGCGACGGCGGGCAGGATCGTGACCGAATCCCCTTCGGAGATCTTGGTCTCCAGTCCGCCGGAGAACCGCACGTCCTCGTCGTTGACGTAGACGTTGACGAAACGGTGCAGTTTGCCCGGGTTGTCCTTGTCGACCAACCGCTCGGTGATTCCCGAGTAGTTGGCCTCGAGGTCGTCGATGACCGCGCCCAGCGTATCGCCGGCGGCGCTGACGCGCTTCTCGCCGCCGGTGTGGGTGCGCAGGATGGTCGGGATCGAGACGGTCACAGCCATGTGCAGGCTCCTTTGCTAGTACTGCGCGACGATGTTGACGGGCTCTTCGGTGACGACGCCGTCCACGATGCGGTAGCTGCGCACCTCGTGTGCCACCGGGTCGCGCGTCGACACCAGTACGTAGTGGGCATCGGGTTCGGAGGCATACGAGACGTCGGTGCGGCTCGGGTACGCCTCGGTGGCGGTGTGTGAGTGATAGATCACAACCGGTGCGTCGCCTGCCTCCTCCAACGACCGCCACACCTTCAACTGCTCCATGGAGTCGAATCGGTAGAACGTCGGCGAGCGCTCCGCGTTGACCATCGCGATGAACCTCTCGGGACGATCCGACCCCTCAGGTCCTGCGAGGATGCCGCACGCCTCGTCCGGATGATCGGCGCGGGCATGACCGACCATCGCGTCGACCAGGTCAGCACGGATCGTCAGCACACTCGTTCCCTTTCACTCGAACGCTCCCGGCAACAGGCCACGGTATGTGGGTATTCCGGCAACGCCCTCGGCGGCGAGCACGCCCACGAGCACGGCGCGGGCCAGACAGTCCGCAGCGGCCGCCCCGACGGCCGTGATGAGCGGCACCTCGGGCGACATCGACGCCGGGGTCGTCGGGTCCGGATTCACCTCCACTGCACCGGTCGCCAGCGCGAACACCGTATCGCCGTCCAGCGGGGTGTGGCACGGGCGGATGGTCCGCGCCAGGCCGTCGTGCGCGGCCACCGCCACCCGGCGACAGCCGGCGGGGCTGAGCGCCGCGTCGGTGGCCACGACCGCGATGGTGGTGTTCAACGGGCTGAGCTCACCGTGCCGGTCGGCGTAGGCGGCCAGCTGCGCGGCCGGCGGGTGCACGAGGCCGAACTCCTCGATCTGATAGGCCAGCCACGGCAGACCGGTGTCCGGATCGACGACGTCGCCCGCCGAGTTGACGACGACGACGGCGCCGACGGTGACACCGGAGTCCAGCGTCACCGAGGCGGTGCCCACCCCGCCCTTGAGCACCCCGGCCCGCGCGCCGACGCCCGCGCCGACAATGCCGATGCCGACATCGGTGCCCGCGCCCGCTGCCGCGAGATAGCCGAACTCCGCGTTCGGCCGACACTTCCACCCTCCGACCGGCAGGTCGAAGATCACCGCAGCGGGAACGATGGGCACCACGCCGCCGTCCATCGCGACGCCGCGGTCACGCTCCTCGAGCCAGGTCATCACGCCGTCGGCGGCGGCGAGCCCGAAGGCGCTGCCGCCGGAGAGCACCACCGCATCGACATGGCGCACCGAGTTGCTCGGATCCAGCAGGTCGGTCTCCCGGGTTCCCGGAGCCCCGCCGCGGCCGTCGACCGCGCCCACGGTCCCCGGGGGCGTCAGCACGACGGTCGTGCCGGTCGCCCACCCGGAGCCCAGTTCCGCGTCGGGATCGATCTTGTGGTGATGACCGACGCGAATCCCACCCACATCGGTGATCGCGCCGCTCACGACGCCCTGTTCCTCGCGCAAGCGCTCATCACGACGCTCTGTTCCTCGCGCAAGCGCTCATCACGACCCCCGCATCAGGCTGAGCACCAGGTACTCCTGCAACACGGTCAGCCACTGGTAGACGTCGAGATGCCCGGCCATCGGATGGTCGGAGGGCAGTCGGTCGGGCCCGTCGGCGCCGATGTCGAGCATCGTGCCGAGAGCCAGGCGCACGTCGTTGACGGCCGACGCCCAGGCGTGCGCGTCGTCCTCGGTCAGCTCGAACTTACCGCCGCCCTGCGGAACGGTGTCCAGCACGCGTTGCGCTGCTTGGCATTTCGCATCGATGATGGCCGGCTCATGCAGCCCCCGCAGCGCACTGTTGAGGCTTTCGGCGGTACCCGACCCTGCCGGGTGGTCGGTTGCCGGACGATAGAAGTCGGGCAACAGACGCTTCATCGTATCGTCTTGCGGCGGAACAGAATTGCCGGGCCTGATGCCGGTGATGTCGGCGAGTTCGTCGGCCGGGGCCGACGACTGCCGATCCTCGAGCATCCCGAGCAGCGACGTGACGAGACTGCTCAACAGCTCCGCCTCGTGAGCGGCCAGCGCCGACCGGAACCGCGGACCGTCGGAGGCCTCGACCCGCTTCCACTTACGCACCGCGGGGTCAGCGGTCCTGTTGCAGCGTCGCCCACAACCCTGCGGCGTGGAGCTTGGACACATCGACCTCCATCGATTCCCGACTGCCCGCCGAGACCACCGCCTTGCCCTCGTTGTGCACCTGGAGCATCAGCTTGGTCGCGTGCGGTTCGCTGTAGCCGAAGAGCTTCTGCAGCACGTACGTCACGTAGGTCATCAAGTTCACGGGATCATCCCAGACGAGGGTCACCCACGGGGCATCGGTGGCGACGTCGTCTTCGGGCACGGTGGCGACGTCGGTGTCTTCGCGGGTTCCCGGTCGGGACTTCGCCGGCGTAACCATGTGGGCAAGAATACCGGGGCCGTCGTGCTGCTTCGAACGCGCTCCGAACCGATACGGTTGGCCTGTGACTGGATCGTCCCGGGCGTCGTCTCAGGGTCAGCCCGTGTCCCTGCTGACCGACAAGTACGAACTGACGATGATCGCCGCGGCGTTGCGGGACGGCACCGCGCACCGGCAGGCCACGTTCGAGGTGTTCGCCCGGCGCCTTCCCGAGGGCAGGCGCTACGGGGTCACCGCGGGCACTGCCCGATTTGTGGAAGCGTTGCCCGAGTTCAGATTCGACGCCGCGGAGCTGAGCTCACTCGCCGAGTTCCTGGACGCCGACACCCTCGAATACCTGGCGGGGTACCGCTTCGCCGGCGACGTCGACGGCTATCCCGAGGGCGAGCTGTACTTCCCGGGGTCGCCCGTGCTGTCGGTGCACGGGACATTCGGCGAGTGCGTGCTGCTCGAGACGCTGGCGCTGTCGATCTTCAATCACGACAGCGCCATCGCCTCCGCTGCCGCCCGCATGGTCGGAGCCGCCGACGGCCGACCGCTGATCGAGATGGGTTCGCGGCGCACGCACGAGTGGGCGGCCGTCGCCGCCGCGCGCGCGGCATACATCGCGGGTTTCGGCGGGTCGTCGAACCTCGAGGCCAGGCGCAGCCACGGCATACCAGCGCTGGGCACCAGCGCACACGCCTTCACGCTGCTGCACACCGCGGACTCCCAGTCGGCCTCGGATTGGGAGAAAGCGGCGTTCCGCGCCCAGGTCGAGGCGTTGGGGGTCGACACGACGCTGCTCGTGGACACCTACGACATCACCGCAGGCGTCGCCAACGCGGTGGAGGTCGCGGGCCCGAATCTGGGAGCGGTGCGCATCGACTCCGGCGACCTCGGCGTGCTGACCCGCCAGGTCCGCGAACAGCTGGACGGTCTCGGCGCGACCGACACCCGCATCGTGGTCTCCGGCGACCTCGACGAGTTCGCCATCGCCGCGCTGCGCGCCGAACCCGTCGACAGCTACGGCGTCGGCACCTCGGTGGTCACCGGGTCAGGAGCACCGACGGCGGGCATGGTCTACAAGCTGGTCGAAGTGGACGGCATTCCCGTCGAGAAACGCAGCAGCCGCAAGGAATCCCACGGCGGGCGCAAGCACGCCGCCCGGCTGGCCAAGCCGTCGGGAACCATCCTCGAGGAGGTCGTGCACCCGGCAGCCGAACCGCTGCAGACACCACCGGATCTCGACTCGCGGCAACTGACGGTCGCGCTGGTACGTCGGGGTGAGCCGGTCGCCGATCTCGGCCTGGAACCGGCACGCCAACGCGTCCGCCACGGGCTGCGCAGCCTGCCCTGGGACGGCCTGAAGCTCTCCAAGGGTGACCCCGCGATCCCGACGCGGATGATCGCCCCGACGCGCAACGCGGGTGGCCGTCCGGGTGGCTGACGTCACCGAGCTGCTGGCCACGGCGGTGGCAGCGCTGGGCGGCGCCGAGCGCGACGGCCAGATCGAGATGGCGCAGGCGGTGGCGCACGCATTCGAGCGCGGCGAGCACCTCGCCGTCCAGGCCGGGACGGGCACCGGTAAATCGCTGGCCTATCTGGTGCCGGCGATCGCCCACTCGCTGAGCGACAACCGCCCCGTCGTCGTCTCGACGGCGACGATCGCGCTGCAACGGCAGCTGGTCGACCGCGACCTGCCGCGGCTCGCGGACTCACTGGCCGCAGCGTTGCCCCGCAGGCCCGAATTCGCGCTCCTCAAGGGTCGCGGAAACTACCTGTGCCTGAACAAGATCCACAACGGCGCCCAGGCCGGATCCGAACCCGACGACCGGCCGCAGGAGGAACTCTTCTCACCTGTCGCAGCCAGTGCCCTCGGGCGCGACGTGCAGCGTCTCGTCGACTGGTCGTCGAACACCGAGACCGGCGACCGTGACGAACTCACCCCAGGGGTCCCGGACCGGTCCTGGTCGCAGGTCAGCGTGTCGGCACGGGAGTGCATCGGGGTGTCCCGGTGCCCGTTCGGCACCGATTGCTTCGCCGAACGCGCCCGCGACCGGGCGGGCCGCGCAGATGTCGTCGTGACCAACCACGCACTGCTGGCCATCGACGCCATCGGGGAGGCCAACGTCCTCCCCGAACACGACCTGCTGGTCGTCGACGAGGCGCACGAGCTGGCGGACAGGGTCACCGGCGTCGCGACCGCAGAGCTGTCGGCGACCTCGCTGGGCATCGCGCAGCGCCGCGCCGCCCGACTTCTGGAACCCGAGCTCGCCCAGCGGCTCGAAGGGGCGGCTGCGACCTTCGCGTCGGCGATCTTCGACGCCCGCGCGGGCCGCATCGACGTTCTCGACGAGGAGATGGCCAGTCACCTGACGGTGCTGCGCGACGCCGCGAGCAGAGCGAGGTCCGCGATCGACACCGCGCCCAACGACCCGAAGACCGCGGCCGCACGCACCGAGGCCGCCACGGCGCTCACCGATGTCAGCGACACCGCGTCCAGGATCCTGAGCTCGTTCGTTCCCGCGATCCCCGACCGCACCGACGTCGTGTGGGTCGAGCACCCCGAAGCGTCCCGGCCGGCCGCCGAAAGTCGCGCAGTGCTCCGCGTCGCGCCGCTGTCGGTGGCAGGTCTGTTGCGCGCCAGCCTGTTCGGACGCTCCACGGCGGTGTTGACGTCGGCGACGTTGACGATCGGCGGCAGCTTCGACGCGATGGCCGCGGCGTGGGGACTGGACCGCGTCGGCGACCACACCGACACCGAGGTCACCTGGCGCGGGCTCGACGTGGGGTCGCCTTTCGACCATGCGCGGTCGGGCATCCTGTACGTCGCCGCCCATCTGCCGCCGCCGGGCCGCGACGGCACCGGGTCCGCCGGGCAACTCGACGAGATCGCCTCGCTGATCGCCGCCGCCGACGGGCGGACGCTCGGCCTGTTCTCGTCGATGCGGGCAGCCAAGGCCGCCGCCGAGATCATGCGGGATCGTCTGGACACCCCGGTGCTGTGCCAGGGCGACGACAACACCTCCACCCTGGTGCAGCGCTTCGCCGCCGACGAGCAGACATCACTGTTCGGGACGCTGTCTCTGTGGCAGGGGGTCGACGTTCCCGGTCCGTCGTTGTCGCTCGTGCTCATCGACCGGATTCCGTTCCCGCGCCCCGACGACCCGTTGCTGACCGCGCGGCAGCGCGCCGTCGCGGCGCGGGGCGGCAACGGCTTCATGGCCGTGGCCGCCGGCCACGCCGCGCTGCTGCTCGCCCAGGGCGCGGGGCGCCTGCTGCGCCGTGTCGACGACCGCGGCGTCGTGGCGGTCCTCGACTCTCGGATGGCGACGGCCCGCTACGGCGGGTTCCTGCGCGCCTCACTGCCGCCGTTCTGGGCGACGACCGACGGGGCGGCGGTGCGGGCCGCGCTGCAACGGCTCCGGGCGCCGGATCGAGAGCCTTAGCGCGCAATCCCCGCGCGATCGGCCCGGCCGACCGTGCCGGTCACTATCCTGACAGCGGAGTTCCGGTGCGCGCCCTGCCCAGGCCGCTGAGTGACCACCGAAAGGCGGCGTCCATGAGACGGTCCACGGGTCCGTCAGAGAAACGGCGTCAGCTTCTCGGCGCCACGATCGCGACCTTCTCGGTGCTCCTCGGCACGGCGTGCTCGACGACGCTGCAGGGCAACCCGGTGTCGGTGTTCGACGATCCGTTCAGCGTGGCGGGCATGCCTGCCACCGACGGACCCACCGGGTTGCGGCCCAACGCCGAAGGACCCACCCGCGACGTCGAGGGAACCGACGGCGGCGACATCGACCAACTGGCCGGAAGCGCGATCAGCGACATCGAGCAGTACTGGGAGGCCTACTACCCGGAGACCTTCGGTGACGATTTCAGCCCGGCGAAAGCGCTGGTCTCCTGGGATGCCGAGGGCTTCGACGGTGAGTTCTGCGGGGACGACACCTACGGGCTGGTCAACGCGGGGTTCTGTTATTCCGACCGGACGATCGGCTGGGACCGCGGCGAGTTGCTGCCGAGCCTGAAGCGCGCACACGGTGACATCGGCGTGGTCATGGTCCTGGCGCATGAGTACGGCCACGCCGTCGCGCGGCAGGCCGGCCTGTCCAGCAACAGCACGCCGACCCTGGTCGGGGAGCAGCAGTCCGATTGCCTCTCGGGCGCCTACATGCGATGGGTGGCCGAGGACGATTCACCGCGGTTCACCCTGAGCACCGGCGAGGGCCTCAACAATGTGCTCGCCGGTGTCATCTCGTTCCGCGATCCGCTGCTCAACGAGGGCGATCCCGACGTCGGGCTCGACGAGCACGGCTCCGCGTTCGAGCGGGTTTCGGCGTTTCAGAGCGGTTTCACGGACGGGCCCGCGGCGTGCGCGGGAATCGACCTCCGCGAGATCGGGCAACGGCGCGGCGACCTGCCGGTGCTGCTGTCCGAGGACCAGACGGGCGAGCTGCCGGTCACCGAGGACTCGGTGCGGTCGATCGTCGACGCGATGGAGGTCCTGTTCGCGCCCACCGATCCCCCGGCCCTGAGCTTCGACACCGCCGACGCCGAGGATTGCGCCGACGCGCGGCCCAGCCCGCCCACGTCGTTCTGCCCGGCGACCAACACCATCGTGGTCGATCTCCCCGGCCTCGAGGAGTTGGGCACCCGGGACGATCGCCAGGACGTCAGCAGCCTCGCGACCGGCGACAACGTCGCGTACTCGGCGCTGGTTTCCCGCTACATGCTGGCCGTCCAGCAGGAACACGGCGGCGCGGAACTGAACACCGCAGCGGCGGCGCTGCGCACGGCCTGCCTCACCGGGGTGGCGACGACCAAGATGACCAAAGAGGTCACCACCCCTGACGGCAACACCGTCGCGCTCACCGCGGGCGACGTCGACGAGGCGGTGTCGGGCATCCTCACCAACGGGCTGGTGGCCAGCGACGTCAACGGTGAGTCGGTGCCGTCGGGGTTCTCCCGCATCGACGCGTTCCGGGTCGGCGTCCTCGGCGACGCGGATCGCTGCTTCAAGCGTTTTCGCTGAGCCTCATGCCAGAGCGACGAGTCCGAATTCGTTGTCGCCGGCCAGTAGCCGGTGGTGCGGCAGCACCCGGACCGTGTACCCGACCGGACCGGTGATGGGCAGCGGCGTTGTCGCGGTGAAGATCTCGTTGCCGCTGTCGGAGGTCCCGGCGTGCGTCATCGCCACTTTGACGGGATCGATGAGCCTGTCGCCGGCGTCGACCCGGCCGAGCACCGCCTGCACGGTGACCTCGTCCGCCTGCAGCCCGGCAAGGTGGACCTGGGCGGTCAGCGTCAGCTCCGAACCCAACAGCGGTATGTCGGGCAACCCGTAGCTGTCGACGTCGGTGATCGCGATGTGCGGCCAGGCGCGCGCGACGCGGTGTCGGTAGTCCGCGAGTTCGCGGGCGGCCCCGAACGGCGCATCGAACCCTTCGGCGCTGGACCGCCCCGGCTCGATCGACCGCCGCAGCGACTGCGCCGCAGGCACGTAGTACTTCTCGGTGTAGTCACGCACCATCCGCGAGGCCAGCACCTTCGGCCCGAGCACCTGCAGGGTGTGCCGGACCATCTCGACCCACCGCGTCGGAACGCCGCGTTCGTCGCGGTCGTAGAACTTGGGCGTCACCGACCGCTCGAGCAGGTCGTAGAGCGCCGACGCCTCGAGGTCGTCGCGCCGGCTCTCGTCGGCCAGCCCGTCGGCGGTCGGGATCTCCCATCCGTTCTCGCCGTCGTACCACTCGTCCCACCACCCGTCGCGGATCGACAGATTCAGCCCGCCGTTGAGCGCACTCTTCATGCCGGAGGTGCCGCACGCCTCGAGGGGACGCAACGGGTTGTTCAGCCAGACGTCACAGCCGTAGTAGAGCTGGCGGGCCATGGACATGTCGTAGTCGGGCAGGAACGCGATGCGGTGACGCACGTCCGGGCGGTCGGCGAAGCGCACCACCTGCTGGATCAGCGCCTTGCCCCCCTCGTCGGCGGGGTGCGACTTGCCTGCGACGATCAACTGGAGCGGTCGTTCGTCGTCGAGCAGCAGCTTGGTCAACCGGTCCGGATCGCGCAGCATCAGGGTCAGACGCTTGTAGGTCGGCACCCGGCGGGCGAATCCGATCGTCAAGACACCGGGATCGAAAGCGGTTGCGATCCAGCCTAATTCGGCGTCAGCAGCGCCACGCTCGTGCCACGAGCGCCGCAATCGGGCGCGGACGTCCTCGATCAACGCCTGGCGCAGTTGCGAGCGAATCGACCAGATGCGCTCGGGGTCGATCTCGTGCATCCCCTCCCACGTCTCGGGCTCACGCAACGAGGTCAGATCCGCACTGCCGAGCATCTCGCGCCCCAATTCCAACCATTGCGGCGCCGCCCAGGTGGGTGCGTGCACACCGTTGGTGATCGAGCCGATCGGCACCTCTGCCTGGTCGAACCCGGGCCACAGGTCGTTGAACATCCCGCGGCTGACCTGCCCGTGCAGCAGCGACACGCCGTTGGCGCGCTGAGCCAGCCGCAACCCCATGTGAGCCATGTTGAACTTCGTCGGGTCGTCCTCTTCGCCGAAGGCCACGATGCGCTCGAGCGGCACCCCGGGCAGCAGCCGGGAACCGGCCCCGCCCGGCTCGGGTCCGAAGTAGCGCTCCACCATCTCCACCGGGAACCGGTCGATGCCGGCAGGCACCGGGGTGTGGGTGGTGAAGACCGTCGACGAGCGGACGACGGTCAGCGCGGTGTCGAAGTCGAGTCCGACCTCGATGAGTTCGCGGATGCGTTCGGCGCCGAGGAATCCCGCATGGCCCTCGTTCATGTGAAACACCTCGGGCGACGGCAGACCCTCGATCTCGGTGAACGCCCGGATCGCCCGCACCCCACCGATGCCTGCAAGGATCTCCTGCCTCATCCGGTGATCCTGGTCCCCACCGTAGAGGCGGTCGGTGACCCCGCGCAGCTCGTGGTCGTTCTCCGGGATGTCGGAATCGAGCAACAGCAACGGGATTCGGCCCACCTGTGCGATCCAGATGCGTGCTGAAAGCTGCGCTCCGTCGGGCAGCGCCAGCCCGACCAGAACCGTCTCACCCCCGGAGTCGGTGAGCAGGCGCAACGGCTGGCCCCGCGGATCCAGCGACGGGTAGGTCTCGTGCTGCCATCCGTCGGCGGTCAGGGACTGCCGGAAATACCCGGACCGGTACCAGAGCCCGACGGCGATCAACGGAAGCCCGAGATCCGAAGCGGACTTGAGGTGATCACCGGCGAGGATCCCCAGACCACCGGAGTAGTTCGGCAGCACCTCGGCGACCCCGAACTCCATCGAGAAATAGGCGATTCCGTTGGGCAGACCGTCGGGTCCGCCACCGTCGTCGCCGGCAGACTCGCCGTTGCCGGCGGCGCGCTGCTGATACCACAACGGCTTCGTCAGGTAGTCGTCGAGCTCGGCGGCGAGGGTGTCGAGACGCTCGACGAACGATACGTCGCGGGCCAGCTCCTCGACCCTCGTCGGGCTGACCTGCCCGAGCATCGCGACGGGATCGCATCCGACGTGCTTCCACATCTCGGGATCGATGGCCTCGAACAGGTCCTGAGTCGGTTTGTCCCATGACCAACGCAGATTGATCGAGAGCCGCTCCAGAGCAGACAGCCGCTCGGGGAGATGGGCGCGGACGGTGAACCGTCGGAGAGCTTTCACGCGAGCTCACCTTACTGACCGCCGCCCCGGAACAGTGCGGTGCGCTCAATCCCGCGTCCGTGACGGTGGACGCAACGACCTGCCGGGTGGTTGAGCCTGACACTACGGTGGGTATAGGCGCGAGAGGGCTGAAGAATCCGGGCAGTTGAGCGAGACCAGGCAACGGCTCGTGCGGCATCCGCCGCACGGGTGTAGTGAGTGGTCAGGGACTATTAGGGAGTGTTGTGGTGACCGCCGGTCGTATCGAGATCGATGACGTACAGCCCGTCGTTTCCGGTGGACGGTTCCCGGCGAAGGCGGTCGTCGGCGAGGTGGTCCCAGTGACCGCGACGGTGTGGCGGGAGGGCCACGACGCGGTCTCGGCCACCTTGGTCGTGCGCTATCACGGCACCGCCTATCCACCGTTGGCCGACGAACCACCGGGGCGGGTGCGCCCGGCCGAACCCGTACCCATCCAGCAAGTGGTCAGCCCCACCCAGCGAGTCCGGCCCCTCACCACGCCGATGCTCCAGGGCCGCACCCCTGACGTCTTCCACGGCCAGTTCAGCCCGGATGCGGTGGGCCTGTGGACATATCGCGTCGACGGGTGGGGTGATCCGATCGCCACCTGGCGCAAGAACGTCGTCGCCAAGCTCGAGGCCGGCCAGAGCGAGGGCGAACTGTCCAACGATCTGTTGGTGGGAGCGCGGCTGCTGGAGCGTGCGGCGACCGGGGTGCCGCGTCAGATGCGGTACCCGGTGATCGCCGCCGCGGACAGGCTGCGCGAGCCGGGCGACCCGTTCTGGCGGGCAGGCGCGGCGCTGGCACCCGAGGTCACCGAGCTGATCGACCAGTACCCGCTGCGCGAACTCATCACCCGGGGCGAGCAGCACGGCGTGTGGGTGGATCGGCCGCAGGCGAATTTCAGTTCCTGGTATGAGTTCTTCCCCCGATCCACAGGCGGCTGGGACAGTGCAGGCAACGCGGTGCACGGGACCTTCGCGACCGCGACCAAGGCGCTGCCGCGGGTTGCCAGGATGGGCTTCGATGTGGCGTACCTGCCGCCCATTCATCCGATCGGCTACGTGCACCGCAAGGGACGCAACAACAGCGTGACCGCGGCCCCCGACGACGTCGGTTCGCCGTGGGCGATCGGCAGCCACGAGGGGGGTCACGACGCGGTGCATCCCGCCCTCGGGACCATCGACGACTTCGACGACTTCGTCGCCGCCGCCCGCGACGAGGGCCTCGAGGTGGCCCTCGACCTGGCACTGCAGTGCGCGCCGGATCATCCCTGGGCGCGCGACCACCCGGAGTGGTTCACGGTGCTGCCGGACGGCACCATCGCCTACGCCGAGAACCCGCCCAAGAAGTACCAGGACATCTACCCGCTGAACTTCGACAACGACCCCGCGGGCATCTACGAGGAGGTCCTGCGGGTCGTACGGTTCTGGATGTCCCACGGCGTCAAGATCTTCCGTGTCGACAACCCGCACACGAAGCCGCCCAACTTCTGGGCCTGGCTGATCGGCGAGGCCAAGAACATCGACCCCGACGTCCTGTTCCTGGCCGAGGCCTTCACCCGGCCCGCGCGGCTGTACGGCCTCGCCAAGCTCGGGTTCACACAGTCCTACACGTACTTCACGTGGCGGACCGCCAAGTGGGAGATCACCGAGTTCGGGCAGCAGATCGCCGAGCACGCCGACCACGCGCGCCCCAACCTGTTCGTGAACACGCCCGACATCCTGCACGAGAGCCTGCAGCACGGCGGGCCGGGCATGTTCGCGATCCGCGCGGCCCTGGCAGCGACGATGAGCTCGGTGTGGGGCGTGTACTCCGGATTCGAACTCTTCGAGCACCGGGCGGTCCGGGAGGGCAGCGAGGAATACCTCAACTCGGAGAAGTACGAGTTGCGGCCCCGCGATTTCGACGCCGCCCTGGCCGACGGGGAATCCCTCGAACCATTCCTGACCCGACTCAACGAGATCCGGCGCCTGCACCCCGCGCTGCAACAACTGCGCAACGTCACGTTCCACCACGTCGACAACGACGCACTGCTGGCCTTCAGCAAGTTCGACCCGGTGACCGGGGACCAGGTTCTGGTGGTGGTGACGCTCAACCCGTTCGGCGCAGAGGAAGGCACCGTGTGGCTGGACATGAGCGCGTTGGGGATGGACCAGCAGGACCACTTCTGGGTGCGCGACGAGATCACCGGGGACGAATATCACTGGGGCCAGAGCAATTACGTGCGACTCGAGCCAGCCCGGGCGGTGGCACACGTGCTGAACATGCCCCAGATACCCGCCGACCAACGACCGAACCTACTGCGTAGGGAGTGACGACATGACCAAAGCGTCCAACCTGACCAACCAGATCGAGAGCCCTCACCTGCGGCCGCACACCGCCGACCTCAACCGCATCCTGGCGGGCGACCACCACGATCCGCACTCGGTGCTCGGCGCCCACGAGTACGGCGACCACACGGTCATCCGTGCGTATCGCCCGCATGCCGTGGCGGTGGACGCGGTGATCGGCGGCAAGCGCCACCGTTTCGAGCACGTCGAGTCCGGATTGTTCGCCGTCGCCCTGCCGTTCACCGACCTGATGGACTACCGCCTGGAGATCAGCTACGACACCGGTGGCGAGACCCCGCACGTGCACACCGTCGCCGATGCGTACCGGTTCCTGCCCACCCTCGGCGAGATCGACCTGCACCTGTTCTCCGAGGGGCGCCACGAACGCCTGTGGGAGGTGCTCGGTGCCCATCCACGGAGTTTCACCACCCCCGACGGTGTCGTCGAAGGTGTGTCCTTCGCGGTCTGGGCACCGAATGCCAAGGGCGTCAGCCTGATCGGGGAATTCAACCACTGGGACGGTGTGGAAGCGCAGCTACGCGCGCTCGGCTCGACGGGAGTGTGGGAGCTGTTCTGGCCGGGCTTCCCGGTGGGCGGGCTCTACAAGTTCCGGGTGCACGGCGCCGACGGCGTGGTCACCGAACGCGCGGACCCGATGGCGTTCGCCACCGAGGTGCCGCCGCAGACGGCGTCGAAGGTGACCCGCAGCGAGTACACCTGGGCCGACGACGACTGGATGGCCGGCCGCACGTTGCGCAACCCGGTGTTCGAGCCGATGAGCACCTACGAGGTCCACCTCGGGTCGTGGCGACCCGGGCTCAGCTACACCGAACTGGCGGAGCAACTCACGCAGTACGTGGTCGAGCACGGTTTCACCCATGTCGAGATGCTGCCCGTCGCAGAGCACCCGTTCGGCGGATCGTGGGGCTACCAGGTCACCTCCTACTACGCGCCGTCGTCACGGTTCGGCACGCCCGACGAGTTCCGCCATCTCGTCGACACCCTGCACCGGGCCGGTATCGGCGTGCTGGTGGACTGGGTGCCCGCGCACTTCCCGAAGGATGCGTGGGCGCTCGGCCGCTTCGACGGCACCGCGCTCTACGAGCACGCCGACCCGCGACGTGGCGAGCAGCTGGACTGGGGCACTTACGTTTTCGACTTCGGTCGCGCCGAGGTCCGCAACTTCCTGGTCGCGAACGCCCTGTACTGGTTGCAGGAGTACCACATCGACGGTCTGCGGGTGGACGCCGTGGCGTCGATGCTGTACTTGGACTACTCGCGGCCCGAGGGTGGCTGGACACCGAACGTCCACGGTGGCCGGGAGAATCTCGAGGCGGTGCAGTTCCTGCAGGAGATGAACGCCACCGTCCACAAGATCAACCCCGGCATCGTCACCATCGCCGAGGAGTCGACCTCCTGGCCGGGCGTCACCCGCCCGACCAACCTTGGCGGCCTTGGCTTTTCGATGAAGTGGAACATGGGCTGGATGAACGACACGCTCGAATTCATCAAGCGGGACCCCATTCACCGCAGCTACCATCACCACGAGTTGACGTTCTCCCTGCTGTACGCGTTCAGCGAGAACTTCGTGCTCCCCATCAGCCACGACGAGGTGGTGCACGGTAAGGGCACGCTATGGGGCCGGATGCCCGGAAACGACCACATGAAGGCCGCCGGTATCCGCAGCCTGCTCGCTTACCAGTGGGCCCACCCCGGAAAGCAGTTGCTCTTCATGGGCCAGGAGTTCGGCCACCGTGCCGAGTGGTCAGAGGAGCGTGGGGTCGACTGGTATCAGCTCGACGAGGAGGGTTTCTCGGACGGGATCCTGCGGATGCTGTCGGACGCCAACGGTGTCTACCGCCGCAGCCGGGCGCTGTGGTCGCGGGACACGCAGCCAGAGGGCTACTCCTGGATCGACGCCAACGACTCGGCCAACAACGTGTTGAGCTTCCTGCGGTTCGGTGACGACGGCTCGACGATGGCGTGCGTGTTCAACTTCTCCGGCTCCGAGCATTCGCGGTACCAGCTCGGCCTGCCGCACGCGGGTACCTGGCGTGAGGTGCTCAACACCGATTCCGACAGCTACCACGGTTCGGGCATCGGCAACTACGGCGCCATCGAGGCGACCGACGAACCGTGGCATGGCCGGCCGGCATCGGCGGTGATGGTGTTGCCGCCGCTGTCCGCGCTGTGGTTCGAGCCCGAGCGGCCCTAGCTAGACCCCCTACCGCCGAACGGTCAGTACAGCGCGTTGGCCAGATTGCGGCGGCCCGCGATCACCTCGGGATCGGCGGGGTCGAAGAGGTCGAACAGCTCGATCAGGCGGGTCCGCACCTTCGTGCGGTCCTCGCCCGCGGTGCGCTTGACCAGAGCGGTCAGCCGTCGAAAGGCGGCTGCGACGTCCTGAGCGAGGATCTCCACGTCAGCGGCGGCGAATGCCGCGTCGATGTCGTCCGGCGCGGCGTCGGAGATCGCCACGGCATCCCTGGGACGCGTGGTGGCCCGCTGGAGGAAACCGATCTGGCGGACCGCGCCCTTGGCCTCGGCGTGGTTCGGGTCGGCGTCCAGGATCGCCTGGTATGCGGCGCGGGCGGCGTCGAAGTCCCCGTTGTCGAGATGCGTGCGTGCCTGCTCGATCTCCGGGTCGAGTTGTTCGGGTTGGTCGGCTTCTCCCCCGCCGCTGAGCTTCCCGGCCGTCGCGTCCAGCAGTGAGTCGATCCAGCGCCGCAGCTGGTCGGGCGGTTGCGCACCCTGGAAGCTCGACAGCGGTTGGCCGGCCGCCAGCGCCACCACCGTCGGAACCGCCTGGACGCCGAACATCTGGGCCACCCGCGGAACGGTGTCGACGTTCACCGTCGCCAGCGACCACTTCGGTCCATCGGCGGCGGCGAGACCGGCGAGCACCTCGACGAGCTGGATGCTCGAGTCGCTGCGCGGCGACCACAGCAGCACCACCACGGGTACCTCGTTGGAGCGGGCCAGCACCTCGGCTTCGAGGTTCGCCTCGGTGATCTCCACGCCGCCGGGTGTGCCCGAGCCCGCACCGGGCGGTGCTGGGCTCTGAGCGGGAGCGGTGGCCCGCTGCTTGAGTGCCGACAGGTCGACTGCACCGGCCATGGCAGGCGCGATTGGGGGTCGTGGACGTGTCACACGGACAAGTCTGTCACGTTGTTTCGGGTACCGGCCGCCCTGGTTGCCCGGTGCCTGGCACCGCGCCTGCGCGGTTGGCCGCCACGACCCCTGCGGGGGCCGCGACCGGTCCCATTCGACCGGTCCGATCAGCCCATATGAGGAAAATCACACTGCCGAGGGGCACGATACTGCCCAGCAACGCCAGCAACCATGTGCCGAGTCCCCACCGGTGCGCGATACCGACCAGTAGGGCCGCGGCGACGAAGGCGACGAAGATCCCCCCGTGCACGGGACCGAACACCGTCACGCCCACCTCGGTGGGCCGGGAGGCCAGGTACTTGAAGTACATGCCGATCAGCAGACCGACCCAACTGACCGCCTCCGCGAACGCGATCAATCGAAACCAACTCGCCGCGCTGCGAACGTCGAATGCGCTTGTCATGGCTGCCATTGTGCCCGACCGCCCGGCTGGCTACTACGACGCGTCGTTGATCGATGCCGCTGTCAGGGGCGCCGGAGAATCAGGGCATCGCCCTGACCGCCTGCACCGCAGAGCGCGGTCACCGCGTAACCGGAGCCGCGGCGCGCCAACTCGAGCGCCGCGTGCAGGGTGATCCTGGCACCGGACATGCCGATCGGGTGTCCGATCGCGATGGCGCCACCGTCGGTGTTGACCTTGGCCTCCATCGTCTGCTCGTCCAGACCCAACTCCCGGGCCGAGACGAGCGCGACGGCCGCGAATGCCTCGTTGATCTCGATGACATCGACCTGGTCGATGGAGATGCCTTCCTTGGCGACGGCCTTGCGGATCGCGTTGGCAGGCTGGCTCTGCAGTGTCGAATCGGGCCCGGCAACCACACCGTGGGCACCGATTTCGCACAGCCACGACAGTCCCAGCTCTTCGGCTTTCGCCTTGTTCATCACCACCACGGCGCATGCACCGTCCGAGATCTGGGAGGCCGAGCCCGCGGTGATCGTGCCGTCCTTACGGAATGCGGGCTTGAGCCCCGCCAGCGAATCCGCGGTGGTGTCTGCCCGGATGCCCTCGTCCTCGGTGAACTCGACGGGATCGCCTTTGCGCTGCGGGATCTTCACCGGGACCACCTCGTCGGCGTAGACGCCGTTCTTCCAGGCAGTGGCTGCCTTCCGGTGTGACGCCGCGGCGAACTCGTCCTGCTCGGCGCGGGTGAACTGATCGACGTCGTTGCGCTGTTCGGTCAACGCCCCCATGGGCTGGTCGGTGAACACGTCGTACAGGCCGTCGTACGCCATGTGGTCGAGCACGGTGACATCGCCGTACTTGTAGCCTGACCTGCTGTTCATCAGCAGGTGCGGCGCCTTGGTCATCGACTCCTGGCCGCCGGCCACGACGACGTCGAACTCGCCCGCACGGATCAACTGGTCGGCCAGCGCGATCGCGTCGATGCCCGAAAGACACATCTTGTTGATGGTCAGCGCCGGCACGTCCCAGCCGATCCCGGCCGACACCGCGGCCTGCCGCGCCGGCATCTGCCCGGCTCCGGCGGTGAGCACCTGACCCATGATCACGTACTCGACCAACGACGCCGGATCTTCGACATCCGGGAAGGCCTTCTCGAGCGCGCCCGCGATGGCAACGCCCCCCAGATCGCTGGCGGAGAAGTCCTTCAGCGAACCCATCAGCTTTCCGACCGGCGTACGGGCTCCAGCAACAATCACAGACGTCGTCATGCCTACCTCCAAGCGGGTTTCAATCGGCTCCCGTCAGGCTATACATCCGCACCGATCTATTCGAAACCGATCTCGTTAAGTTACCTTTGCGATATGACCGCCGAGCAGACTGATGCCCGTCCTGTGCTGGCCACCGCGCTGGTCACCGCCATCGACCACGTGGGCATCGCCGTGCCCGATCTGGACACGGCGATCAAGTGGTACCACGACCACCTCGGCATGATCGTGCTGCACGAAGAGGTCAACGAGGACCAGGGCATCCGCGAGGCGATGCTGTCGGTGCGCGGCGCCCCGGTCGGCAGCACCCAGGTGCAGCTGATGGCCCCGATCGACGACAGCTCGACCATCGCGAAGTTCCTCGACAAGCGCGGCCCGGGCTTGCAGCAGTTCGCCTACCGGGTCAGCGACCTCGACGCGCTGTGCGACCGACTGCGCGAGCAGGGCGTCCGGCTGATCTACGACGCACCGCGGCGCGGCACCTCGAACTCCCGGATCAACTTCATCCACCCCAAGGACGGCAGCGGTGTGCTGATCGAGCTGGTCGAGCCCGCCGACCACGGCGCAGACCACTAGCTAGGACCATCTGCGGGTCGGACCACGCGTAGCCCGGTGCGTCCAGCACGGGCTGTGCCAGTGCCGCCGCTCCTCGACGTTGTCCGGGCCCTCCGCCGGCCAGGCCACCACATGCGCTGTGCCAGGCCTGATCTCGTGGTCACATCCGGGACACCGGTAGGCCTTGCTCGCTCTCGACGCAGGCACCGGCCGGACCTCGTAGTCGAAGCCATCGGCGCCCACCTCGATGCGCCGCGTCGCGGGCAGCGGGCTTTCACTGTGCCTTTTCGGCCCCGCGGCCCCCGACCGACGACGCCTCGCCATCAGAACAGCCGGAACTCGACGCTGTCCATGCCGCGCATCTTGTCGTAATCGAGGATCAGACAACGTATCCCGCGATCGAGGGCGAGCGTGCGCGCTTGCGGCTTGATCTGCTGGGCGGCGAACACACCTGCCACCGGGGCGAGCACGCTGTCGCGGTTGAGCAGTTCGAGGTAGCGGGTGAGTTGCTCGACGCCGTCGATCTCGCCACGCCGCTTGATCTCCACCGCGACCGAACGGCCCTGCTCGTCGCGGCACAACAGGTCCACGGGGCCGATGGGCGTCATGTACTCGCGACGGACCAGCGTGTAGCCGGCGCCGAGCAGTTCCACATGCTCGGCGAGCAACGCCTGCAGGTGGGCCTCGACACCGTCCTTCACCAGTCCGGGATCGACACCGAGCTCGTGGCTCGAGTCGTGGTCGATGCCCTCGACCGTGATGCGCAGTTGTTCGCCGGCCTTGTTCTCGACCACCCACACCGGGGCGGCGCCGTCACCTTCCTCGACCACCCAGCAGGGCGGGGACATCCAGTTCAACGGTTTGTAGGCCCTGTCGTCGGCATGCACGCTGACCGAACCGTCGGCCTTGAACAGCAGAAGCCGTCGGGCCGAGGGCAGATGGGCGGTCAACCGACCGACGTAGTCGACGGTGCACTGGGCGATCACGAGACGCACCCGAACCACCTTAAACGTCGAACAAGCTTGTAGATCCCACACGGTTACTAGGCTGACGCCACGATGACCGCGAACAGGACGGCACAGCGGTTGGGCCGCGTGTTGGAACGGGTGACCAAGCAGAGCGGCAAGGTGCCGGCGACCCCTGAATACGGTTCCTGGATCCTCGGCCGCGTCTCGGAAAGCCAAGGCCGCCGACGGGTCCGGATCCAGATCATCCTGACCCTCTTCGTGGTGATCGCCAATCTCATCGGTATCGGCGTGGCGACGCTGGTGGTCACCGTCGCGTTTCCCACGCCAAGCGTCTTCGATCCCTCGGTCGCCAAGATCACGTTCATCGCGGTGCCGATCTACCTGGTGACCGCCCTCGTCGTCGGCGTGTTCTGGGCCACCCGGCGGGTGATGAACAACGTCCGATGGGCCATCGAGGAGCGCGCCCCGACCCGCGAAGACCAACGCAACACCTTCCTGGCGCCATGGCGCCTGACCCGGGTCCTGTTGGCGCTGTGGGGTCTCGGGACGGTGGTGCTGACCACGCTGTACGCGTTGCAGAACACGCTGTTCATCCCGAAGTGGCTGCTGGGCGTGAGCTTCCCCGGCATCGTCGTCTCGGCAAGCTGCTATCTGTTCACCGAGTTCGCGCTGCGGCCGGTGGCGGCCCAGGCCCTGGAGGCGGGCAAACCGCCGCGCCGGTTCGCCGAGGGGTTGATGGGCCGCACGATGCTGGTGTGGGCGCTCGGATCCGGCGTCCCCGTGCTCGGCATCTTCCTGGCTGCGGCCATCACGCTGACGCAGCGCAATCTCACGCCGACGCAGTTCACCGTCGCGGTGATGATCCTGGCCGCGTTCGCCCTGTTGTTCGGGGCCATCCTGATGTGGATCCTGGCCTGGCTCACGGTGACACCGGTCCGCGTCGTGCGCTCGGCGCTGAATCGGGTCGAGCGCGGTGACCTGGACACCAACCTGGTCGTCTTCGACGGCACCGAACTCGGCCAGTTGCAGCGGGGCTTCAACGCGATGGTCCACGGACTCCGCGAGCGTGAGCGGGTGCGCGATCTGTTCGGGCGGCACGTGGGCCGAGAGGTCGCGGCGCTGGCGGAGAAGGAGCGGCCCGAGCTGGGCGGCGAAGATCGCTACGCCGCAGTCGTTTTCGTCGACATCATCGGCTCGACGAAGCTCGTCACCAGCCTGCCGGCGGCCGAGGTCGTCGAACTGCTGAACCGCTTCTTCGCCGTGATCGTCGAGGAGGTCGACCGGTATCACGGTCTGGTGAACAAGTTCGAAGGCGATGCCGTGCTGGCTGTGTTCGGGGCGCCGGTGTCGTTGCAGCATCCCGAGGACGAGGCGCTGGCTGCGGCGCGCGAGATCAGCCGCCGCCTCCGCGAGGCGGTACCCGAGTGCGAGGCGGGCATCGGCGTCGCGGCGGGAACTGTGGTCGCGGGCAACGTCGGTGCGCGGGAACGCTTCGAGTACACGGTCATCGGTGAGCCCGTCAACGAAGCCGCCCGGCTGTGCGAACTGGCCAAGGACGTGCGTGGACGAGTGGTGGCCTCGGCAGAGGCGGTGGGCAATGCGACCGAAACCGAGGGTGCACACTGGACTCTGGGCGAGACCGTGACGTTGCGCGGCCACGACGAACCGACCCGGCTCGCCACCCCGGTCAGCGCGGACTGACGCGCCGCCCTTCTCGTCTTCGACGTGCCGACTCGGCTAGCGGGGCGCCGGCCACACCGGGGCACCGAGTTCGCGCGACACCGTGCGTGCAGCGTCGCGCAGCGCGTCGATGTCGGCGGGCTCGATCGGCCACCTGGCAGCGGGAACGACAAGGCCGATCGCCCCGATGGCCTCACCCGAGGAGTCAAACACCGCAGCAGCACAAGCACATTCGCCGATCACCGCTTCCTCGACCTCGTTGGCGATGCCGGTGGCGCGCACGGTGTCGAGTTGCGCGGCCAACACCGCGTGGTCGGTGATCGTCTCACCGGTCATGCTGCGCAACGGCACCGGTGAGGCGTCCGCGGTGGCGAACGCCAACAGCGCCTTGCCCAGCGCGCTGGCATGGGCGGGGATCACGATGCCGACCTCGGGCATCTGGCGGGTCCCATCGGGTCGGGGTTCGTGGGCGACGACGACGATCTCGTCGAACAGCAACACGGCGGTCCGCACGGCACAGCCGGTTCGCCGCGCCAGCCCCTCGGCCCAGATGGCCACCCGCGCGCGCAGTTCGAGCGTCTCCAGGTACACGTTGCCCAGCCGCAGCGTCGCCGGACCGAGGCGGTAACGCCCCGAATCGACCTCCTGCTGGACCATGCCATGGGCGAGCAGGGTGCGGATCAGTCCGTGGACGGTCGACGGTGCCAGGTCGATCGCCGCCGCGATCTCCCCCAGGCTCATCCTCCGACCACCCTGCAGCACGGTGAGGATGCGTAGCGCCCGATCGACCGCCTGGATCATCAACTCCCGCTTTCTGCCGAGCGCACCCCTTGTGCCCATCGAAGCATAAGCGTATGGTCCAGATCACATTCGACATTATCGAATGCAATCCGATATCGCCGACAGGTGAACGGCAGTTGTCACAGTTCCGGCGACTCGTGCCAACTCAGAGGAGAGCAAGTATGGACGAGCCTTCACTCCCGCAGATGCTCGTGGCAGAAGCACTCGGCACCGCCTTCCTGGTGTTCATCGGCGTCGGTGCCGTGCCCGCCACCCTCATCGTCAACGGCGACGCCCCGTTCACGATGGCGGACCTGGGGATGATCTCCTTCGCGTTCGCCACCATCGTGGTGGCGACGATCTACGCGCTGGGCCACATCTCCGGCAACCACATCAACCCCGCGGTCACCATCGGCCTGGCGGTCACCGGCAAATTCCCGTGGGCGCGGGTACCCGCCTACATCGGCGCGCAGATCGTCGGCGCCATCGCCGGCGCGGCCGCGATCATCGGGGTACTCGGCATGGCCGCCAGCGATGTCGGACTCGGCGTGGCCGCCTACTCCGGCGAAACCCCGGCAATCCAGGCCTTTTTCGCCGAGTTCGTGGGTACGTTCATTCTTGTGTTCACCGTGTTCGGTGTGATCCATCGCAAGGCGTCGGCGGGTTTCGCCGGGGTGGCGATCGGTCTGGTGGTCTTCGCCGCGATCATCCCCGTCGCGCCCACGACCGGAGCCTCGATCAACCCGGCCCGCACCTTCGGGCCGATGTTCATCCAGCAACTCGCCGGCGGGGAGGTGTCGTGGGGCCAGCTTCCGGTCTACCTCGGCGCGGAGTTCCTCGCAGGCATCGTCGCCGCCCTGACCTACGTCGCGATCTCCCGCACCCGCGCCGATTCCGCATCCGCGGACCCGGTCACCGTGCCCGCCGAGCCCACCCCCCAGACCACCAGCGCAGCCTGAGGAGCCACCACCATGAAGAAGCTCATCAACGACCCCGGCGACGTCGTCGCAGAAGCTTTGCGCGGCATGGCACTTGCCCACCCGGGACTGCGCGTCGACCACACCAACCGGATCATCTATCGCGGTGACGCCCCGGTATCGGGCAAGGTCGCCCTTGTCTCCGGCGGCGGTTCAGGTCACGAACCGCTACACGGCGGCTTCGTCGGCGCGGGCATGCTGGACGCGGCCTGCGCCGGCGAGATCTTCACCTCGCCGGTGCCCGACCAGATGCTGGAGGCGACCAAGACCGTCGACGGCGGCGCCGGAGTCCTACACATCGTGAAGAACTACACCGGCGACGTGATGAACTTCGAGATGGCCGCCGAACTGGCCCAAGCCGAAGGCATCGACGTCGAGTCGATCATCGTCGACGACGATGTCGCGGTGCAGGACAGCACCTACACCGCCGGCCGCCGCGGCGTCGGGGCGACGGTGCTGGTGGAGAAACTGGCCGGAGCCGCGGCCGACGAGGGCCGCAGCCTCGCCGAAGTGGTGGGCGTCGCCCGGCGGGTCAACGACTCAGCCCGCAGCATGGGAGTGGCGCTCACGTCGTGCACGGTCCCGGCCGTCGGTCATCCGACTTTCGATCTGCCCGAAGACCAGATCGAACTCGGCATCGGAATCCACGGCGAGCCCGGTCGGCAGCGGCTCCCCCTGCAATCGGCGCGGGCGGTCGCCGAGCTGCTGCTCGAGCCCATCCTCGCGGATCTCGACTTCGCCGACGGCACCTCCGGCACGGGTGTCATCCTGTTCGTCAACAGCATGGGAGCGACACCGCCGCTCGAGCTGTACGTCATGTACTCCGAGATCGCCGCCATCCTGGAGAAGGCCGGAGTGACGGTGGCCCGGTCGCTGGTCGGGCCCTACATCACCAGCCTGGACATGGCGGGCTGCTCGGTGACCCTGCTGCGCACCGAGGACGATCTGTTGCGCCTGTGGGATCACCCGGTCAACACACCCGCACTGCGAAAGGGCTGCTGAATGAGCGCCGACCAGGACATCGACACCACCGTCGTCACCGAATGGCTGCGCGAGTTCGCGCGGGTGATCGCCGAGAACGCCCAGTACCTCAGCGATCTCGACGCGGCAATCGGTGACGCCGACCATGGAATCAACATGGACCGGGGAATGTCCGCCGTCATCGCAGCACTCGACGAGGCGCCGCCCGCCGACCTGCCCGCGCTGTTCAAGAAAGTCGGCATGACATTGGTCAGCTCGGTGGGCGGCGCCAGCGGACCGCTGTACGGGACGCTGTTTCTCCGGATGGCGACGGCCTTCGGTGCCGGCTCGGCGGGCGCCGCCGAGTTGGCGAAGGCATTGCGCGCCGGCGTCGACGGGGTGGTCGCACGCGGCCGGGCCGAGGCAGGCGACAAGACGATGTTCGACGCGCTGGCACCTGCGCTGGACGCCCTCGACGGTGCGCTGGCGTCGGGCGCAGCCCTCACGACCGCGCTGCGCGAGGCGGCGGCGGCGGCGGACAAGGGTCGCGACGCCACCGAATCGATGGCCGCACGTAAGGGCAGAGCGAGCTACCTCGGGCAGCGCAGCGTCGGACACATCGATCCGGGCGCGACCTCCTCGGCGATGCTGATCACCGCTGCGGCAACAGCTTTCGGAGCGGGCGGATGACCGCCGCCGGGTTGGTCGGACTCGTCGTCGTCTCCCACAGCCGAGCGCTGGCGCGCGCGGCCGTCGGACTCGCGCAGGAGATGGTGCACGGCAGACAGTTGAAGATCACCATCGCCGCCGGACTCGACGACACCACCTTCGGTACCGACGCCACGCAGATCGTCGAGGCCATCACCGCGGCCGACCAGGGCGCCGGCGTGGTGGTACTGATGGACCTCGGAAGTGCCGTGCTGTCTGCCGAACTCGCCCTCGACCTGCTCGACGACGACCTCCGTGGGCGCGTGGTGCTGTGCCCGGCCCCGTTGGTGGAGGGTCTGGTGGTCGCAGCCGTCGCGGCCGCCGGCGGG
>Ga0209347_1001400_pt1 | contig 40002 bp, 37 predicted proteins | sample AutmiccommuBRH23_FD_187382 | JGI IMG/M metagenome (GOLD analysis project Ga0209347, IMG submission 187382) | Deep subsurface microbial communities from Mt. Terri, Switzerland - Autotrophic microbial communities BRH/23 (SPAdes) (version 2) | ecosystem: Environmental > Aquatic > Deep subsurface >... | reverse complement strand
GGTGCTGGCGCTGCACTGCACCTGGATGTCGTGTGCCTTCGTCCTGGCCGCGGGCGCGATCGGCAGATGGGCCCAGCGGCCGCGAGTCTGGCGCATCGTCGCGACGGGCAACGGGGGAGCGATGACGCTCTACCTGTGGCACATCCCGGCGATCGCGATCGCCGCGTTCAGCCTGCACGCCGTCGGGTTGGACGCCTACGACGTGCACGCCGCCGACTTCTGGGCCCTTCTCGCGCTGCGCGCGGTCGTCTTCGCGGTGGTGATGGCGGCCCTGTTCCACGGGCTCGCACCACTGGAGCATCGGCCGCTGCCGTGGTGGGACCGCCCGGTCGGGGCCACCGGGTCCCGCGCCACCGCTGCCGGTGTGCTCGTCTGCGCCGCCGGTGTCGCGCTGGTGATGACGGCGAAGTCCGGGCTCGGCGACGCACCCGGATGGGCATCGCTCGGCTGCTTCCTCGGGGCGGCCGCCGCGGCGCGGCTCTGCGCGCAAGCCCCCGCAGCCGCCCGGCGGGAACGCACCGCGGTCGGCGCCGCGCAGCCGTAGAAGGTCTGTTCGCTATCTGACCGACTATCCATGAAACGAAGCGGGCTCCGCTGAACGGCAACATTCATGGCAATAGAGCCACATTTTTGCCAGAAATCTTGATCATCTCCAGAAAGCGCGCCAGGATCGAGAAGATGGCCGACAACCCCGACTACGCGGACGCGCTGAAGTCAGCGGCCCTGCGCGTCACGCGGCCCCGCATGGCGGTGATGCACGCCGTCGAACAGCATCCGCACGCCGACACGGACATGATCATCGACGCTGCGCGCCAACGCCTTCCCGACGTTTCCCGCCAGACCGTCTACGACGCGCTCAACGCGCTCACCGCAGCCGGCCTGGTGCGCCGCATCCAGCCTGCCGGCTCGCTGGCGCGCTACGAATCCCGGGTGTGCGACAACCACCATCACATCGTGTGCCGCTCCTGCGGGGTCATCGCCGACGTCGACTGCGCCGTCGGCGAGGCGCCGTGCCTGACCGCCTCCGACGAGCAGGGACTGTTGGAGGGCTTCGAGATCGACGAGGCCGAGGTCATCTACTGGGGCCTGTGCCCCGACTGCTCGGTCCAGCACGCTTCCCGGTCGCACCCGTGACCACCGCCCAACCACCAAATGATGAATGGAATCCAGGAAGGTAACACCGTGTCCTCCGATACATCTGACAGCCGCCCACCCACCCCGGACGCCTCGACCGCCAGCAACAGCGAGAGCGAGAACCCGGCGATCGATTCCCCCAAACCGAAGGCCAATGCGCCGCTGACCAACCGCGACTGGTGGCCCGAGCAGGTCGACGTGTCGGTGCTGCACCGGCAGAACGAGAAGGGCAACCCGCTCCGCGAGGACTTCGACTACGCCGAGGAGTTCAAGAAGCTCGATCTCGAGGCCTTCAAGGCCGACGTCCAAGCGGTGGTCACCACCTCGCAGGACTGGTGGCCCGCCGACTACGGCAGCTACGCCGGCCTGTTCATCCGGATGAGCTGGCACGCCGCGGGCACGTACCGCATCTTCGACGGCCGCGGCGGCGCCGGTCAGGGCGCCCAGCGCTTCGCCCCGCTCAACAGCTGGCCCGACAACGCGAACCTGGACAAGGCGCGCCGGTTGCTGTGGCCGCTCAAGCGCAAGTACGGCAACAAGATCTCCTGGGCCGACCTGATCGCCTACGCCGGGAACGCCGCCCTGGAATCCGCGGGCTTCAAGACGTTCGGCTTCGCGTTCGGCCGTGCGGACATCTGGGAGCCCGAGGAGATGTTGTGGGGCCAGGAGGACACCTGGCTGGGCACCGACGCGCGCTACGGCGGGACCAACGACAAGGACCGGACGCTGGCAGAGCCCTTCGGCGCCACCACGATGGGCCTGATCTACGTCAACCCCGAAGGGCCGGAAGGCAAGCCGGATCCGCTGGCCGCCGCGCACGACATCCGCGAGACATTCGGCCGGATGGCGATGGACGACGAGGAGACCGCCGCGCTGATCGTCGGCGGCCACACGCTCGGCAAGACCCACGGCGCCGGACCGGACGAGGGTATGGGGCCCGAGCCCGAGGGCGCTCCGATCGAGCAGCAGGGCCTCGGCTGGAAGTGCCCCTTCGGCTCCGGCAAGGCCGGCGACACCATCACCAGCGGCCTCGAGGTGGTCTGGACGGGCACGCCGACGCAGTGGAGCAACGGCTACCTGGAGATCCTCTACGGCAACGAGTGGGAGCTTACCAAGAGCCCGAGCGGCGCATGGCAGTTCGAGGCCAAGGACGCCGAGGCGAGCATCCCCGACCCGTTCGGCGGACCGCCCCGCAAGCCCACGATGCTCGTCACCGACGTCTCGATGCGGGTGGATCCGATCTACGGCCCGATCACCCGGCGCTGGCTCGATCACCCCGAGGAGATGAACGAGGCGTTCGCCAAGGCCTGGTACAAGCTAATGCACCGCGACATGGGTCCGATCAGCCGCTACCTCGGGCCGTGGGTTCCCGAGCCTCAGCTGTGGCAGGACCCCGTTCCCGCCGTGGATCACGAGCTGATCGACGAGCAGGACGCCGCGCAGCTCAAGGCGAAGCTGCTCGACGCCGGCCTGACGGTGCAGCAGCTCGTGAAGACGGCCTGGTCGTCGGCGTCGAGCTTCCGCGGCACCGACAAGAGGGGCGGCGCCAACGGTGCGCGGGTCCGGCTGGAGCCGCAGCGCAACTGGGAGGCCAACGAGCCGTCCGAACTGGCTCAGGTGCTGCCGATGCTCGAGCGCGTCCAGCAGGAGTTCAACGCCTCCGCCTCGGGCGGCAAGAAGGTCTCGCTGGCCGACGTGATCGTTCTCGCCGGTTCCGCGGCGGTCGAAAAGGCCGCCCGCGACGCCGGTTTCGAGATCAACGTGCACTTCGCGCCGGGCCGCACCGACGCCTCCCAAGAGGACACCGATGTGGAGTCGTTCGCGGTGCTGGAACCGCGCGCGGACGGGTTCCGCAGCTTCGTGCGCCCGGGCGAGAAGAATCCGCTGGAGCAGCTGCTGGTCGAGCGGGCCTACATGTTGGATCTGACCGCTCCCGAGATGACGGCCCTGATCGGCGGCCTGCGGGCGCTGAACGTCAACCACGGCGGCAGCAAGCACGGCGTGTTCACCGAAAGGCCGGGCGTGTTGAGCAACGACTTCTTCGTCAACCTGCTCGACATGGACACGGAGTGGGAGCCGTCGGAGACGGCCGAGAACGTCTACGAGGGCCGTGACCGGTTGTCGGGGGCGCTCAAGTGGACGGCCACCGCCAACGACCTGGTGTTCGGGTCGAACTCGGTGCTCCGTGGCATCGCCGAGGTGTACGCGCAGGACGACAGCAAGGACAGGTTCGTCGAGGACTTCGTCGCCGCGTGGGTCAAGGTGATGAACAACGACCGGTTCGAGCTGCGTTAGGCACCGCGGCGCCGGCCGGTTCACCGTCGACGGCGGTGAACCGGCCGGTGTGCGCGAAACCCGAACGCCGCGACCGTGTCAGGGCGGTCTGTGTCGCACCCTTTCGGTAGGGTCCTGCGCGTGAAATCCGGCGCCGCTGCGAAATCTGTGAATGCCCGTCTCGCCGAGGAACTGGCTGTCGGGGAAGGCCAGGTCGCCGCGGCGGTGCGGATGCTCGACGAGGGCGCGACGGTGCCGTTCATCGCCCGCTACCGCAAGGAGGCGACCGGCAGCCTCGACGACGGCCAGCTCCGCACGCTGGAGGAGCGCCTCGGATACCTGCGCGAACTCGACGACCGGCGCAACGCCGTCCTGGCGTCGATCAACGAGCAGGGCAAGCTCACCGCCGAGCTCACCGCGGCGTTGCTGGCCGCTGACACCAAGGCCCGGGTCGAAGACATCTACCTGCCCTACAAACCCAAGCGGCGGACCAAGGCGCAGATCGCCAGGGAAGCCGGCCTTGAGCCGTTGGCCGACCGGCTGCTCGCGGACGCCGGGCTGGACCCCGTCGACGCGGCTTCCGGGTTCGTCGGGGAGAACCCCGGGGTATTCCCTGCCGACGCCGCCGCGGCGCTGGAGGGTGCGCGCCACATCGTCGTCGAACGTGCGGCCGAGGACGCCGAGCTCGTCGGCGCGCTGCGAGAACGGTTCTGGCAGAGCGGTTCGCTGCGGTCCCGGCTGAACCCCGACGTGCCCGAGAACGGCCAGGCCGCGCAGAAGGCGCAGAAGTTCCGCGACTACTTCGACTTCTCCGAGTCGCTGGCCGCGATGCCGTCGCACCGCGTGCTGGCCGTGCTGCGCGGCGAGAAGGAACAGGTTCTGGCGCTCAGCCTCGACGGCGGGGAAGACGCCGGGTACCAGGCCATGATCGCCGACGCGCTCGGCATCGACCTGTCCGCGGCCGGGGCTGCGACGCCGTGGCTCACCGGCACCGTGGGTTTCGCGTGGCGCACCAGGCTGTCGATCTCGGCGTCGGTGGACGCGCGCGTCCGGCTGCGGCTGCGCGCCGAAGAGGATGCCGTGGCGGTGTTCGCCAAGAACCTCAAGGATCTGCTGCTCGCCGCCCCCGCAGGAAACCGCGCCACCCTCGGCCTCGATCCCGGCTTCCGGACCGGCGTCAAGGTCGCCGTCGTCGACGGCACCGGCAAGGTGGTGGACACCTGCGCGGTCTTCCCGCATCAACCCCAGAAGCAGTGGGATGCGGCGAAGGCGACGCTGGCCGCGCTGGTGGCCCGGCACGGGGTCGAGCTGATCGCCGTCGGCAACGGCACCGCCTCCCGCGAGACCGACGCGCTGGCCGCCGAACTCATCGCGGACATCCGCGCCGCCGGGGCGAAGCCGCCCGCCAAGGCGATGGTGAGCGAGGCCGGCGCATCGGTGTACTCCGCGTCGGCCTACGCGGCCCACGAACTCCCCGACCTCGACGTGACACTGCGGGGGGCGGTGTCGATCGCGCGGCGGCTGCAGGACCCGCTGGCCGAGTTGGTCAAGATCGAGCCGAAGTCGATCGGGGTGGGGCAGTACCAGCACGACGTGTCGCCGGGCATCCTGGCCCGCAGCCTCGGCGCGGTCGTCGAGGACGCGGTCAACGCCGTAGGCGTGGACCTCAACACCGCCTCGGTGCCGCTGCTGGCGCGTGTCTCGGGGATCACCGAGTCGCTGGCCGAGGCCATCGTCGCGCACCGGGACCGCACCGGACGGTTCCAGAGCCGCCGCGCGCTGCTCGAGGTTCCGCGGTTGGGCCCCAAGGCATTCGAACAGTGCGCTGGTTTCCTGCGGATCCGCGACGGTGACGATCCGCTCGACGCGTCCGGAGTCCACCCCGAGGCCTACCCGGTGGTCCGGCGCATCCTCGACCGTGCCGGGGTCACCCTCGCCGAGATCATCGGCGACGAGAGTGCCCTGCGCACGTTGCGTCCGTCCGAGTTCGCCGACGACCGCTTCGGCGTCCCGACGGTGACCGACATCCTGGCCGAACTCGAGAAGCCGGGACGTGACCCGCGCCCGGCGTTCACGACGGCGACATTCGCCGCCGGGGTCGAGAAGGTGGCCGACCTCGAGGTCGGCATGGTGCTGGAAGGCGTGGTCACCAACGTGGCGGCGTTCGGCGCGTTCGTCGATGTCGGCGTGCATCAGGACGGCCTCGTCCATGTCTCGGCGATGGCGGATCGCTTCGTGTCCGATCCGCACGAGGTGGTGCGGTCCGGCCAGGTGGTGAAGGTGAAGGTCGTCGACGTCGACGTCGAGCGCCAGCGGATCGGGCTGACCCTTCGCCTGAACGACACGCCGCCCCGCGAGGCCGGTGCCCGGCGACCGGAACGCTCGCCGGGACCGCGTCCCGATGCCAAGAAGGACCGGAAGCCGGTGCGTGGCAACAACTCCGGGCGGCGGCCGACGAACGCACCGGGAGGCTCGATGGCGCAGGCGCTGCGGGAGGCGGGCTTCGGAAGGTGAGCACGGCGGGGCGGCATCGTCCGATCACGGCGGCGGTCGTGACCGGTGTGGCCGCCGTGATGGCCATCGGTTGCACGCGCACCGTCGAGGACGCGACCCCCACACCCGCCGCGCTGGCCGCCCCGATCACCGCGTTGCAGGTCGTCGATCTGCTCAGCCCCAAGGTCCGCGGAGAGGACGGCAATCTGTTCGTCACCGCCGAGCCGGAATCATGCAGCGGGCTGGCGCGCGAGGTGGATCCGCCGTTCATCGACGCCCATCACCCGCTGGCAACCGACGGCGGCCACTGGACCACCGAGGACGGCGCCGTGTACGTCGAGGAGATGGTGGCCGTCTACCGATTCGACTTCGATCCCGCCGCTGCCCTGGCGGACGCGCGAGCGACCATCGAGTCCTGCCGCGGCACCCCGTTGACCGTCACCACGATGGGTGAGCGCACGTACCTGTTCGACGTGCTGCCCGCGGCCGGCGGCGGCCCGCAGGGCAGCGTCGTGTGGTCGCTGCGCGCGGTCGACTGGAATTGCGACAACACGTTCGTCGCCGCGCACAACGCGGCGATCGAGATCACCGCCTGCGGTGCTGCCGGCGGATTCGACGTGGCAGCGTTGGCCGAGGTTGCGCTGCGCCGCATCGATGCGCTGGCCAACACCACCGCGTAGCTGTTCTCAGGCGGTGATCGGTTCGGGTCCTCCGGCGAGCTCCGCGCGGGAGGTGTCCTTGAGGTCCACCCCGGAGCGGCCCAGCCGACGGGCCCCGGCGACCAGGGAAGCCGTGATGTGCGCCGCCCGCTGGTACCCGAGGCCGTCGGGCGGGTGGATGTTGGAGATGCAGTTGCGGTCGGCGTCGGTGCGACCCGGTCGCGGCAGGTGCGTCAGGTAGATACCCAGGCTGTCCGCCACCGACAACCCCGGGCGTTCTCCGATGATGACGATGAGGGTCGCGACGTCCAGCGCCGCGCCGATGTGATCGCCGAGAGCCACCCGCGCCTGCGTGGCGATCACCGGCGGCGCCAGCCGGTAGTGGCCGGCGAACTCGGCCGCCAAGGCGGCCAGGAGCCCGGTTCCGTGGTCGGTCAGCGCGCGCGGCGACAGCCCGTCGGCCAGCACGATCCCGATGTCGGCGCCCGAGCGTGGCAGCCCCGCCAGGTCCGCGGGGGTGCGGCCGAGGTCGGGTCGCCGCAGGTACTCGCTGCGGTCCGACGCCTGGCTGCGCACGTACAGCGGAACGCCGAGGCCCACGGTGTCCACGGCCCGGCCGAACTCGTCGGCGTCCAGTGGCTCGTGGACGGCGTCACGCGCGGCGGAGTGCGCGGCCTTGAACTCCAGAACCCGTTGCGACGGCAGCGAGTTGCCCGCCCGACCCAGGCCGATGCGGGCCCGCGTGGTGCGGCGCAGCGGCGCCCACACGTCCTCCGCCGGCGACCTGTCCTGGGCGGTCACTGCCCGGCCGCCAATCCGAGCAGCGGTGAGCCGGCCGGGTCGACCGGCAGGACACGTCCGGCGTCGTCGGCCATCCCCAGCTGTGTCAGCCACGCCTCGAACTCCGGTGCGGGCCGAAGCTGCAGTGCCTGGCGGACATACAGCGCATCGTGGAACGACAGGCTCTGATAGCCGAGCATCACGTCGTCCGCGCCGGGGACGGTGATGACGAACGCCGCCCCCGCGACTCCGAGCAGGGTCAACAGGGTGTCCATGTCGTCCTGGTCGGCTTCGGCGTGATTGGTGTAGCAGACGTCGACACCCATCGGCAGACCGAGCAGCTTGCCGCAGAAGTGATCCTCCAGCCCCGCCCTGATGATCTGCTTGCCGTCGTAGAGATACTCCGGGCCGATGAAGCCGACCACGGTGTTGACCAGCAGCGGATCCAGCGCGCGCGCCACCGCGTAGGCCCGTGTCTCCAGCGTCTGCTGGTCCACCGGCCTGCCCCCGGCACCGAGATGGGCATGCGCCGACAACGCCGAACCCTGCCCGGTCTCGAGGTACATCACGTTGTCTCCGACGGTGCCGCGGCCCAGCGACCGCCCGGCCTCGTTGGCTTCCGCCAGCATCGGCAGGGTGATGCCGAAACTCGTGTTCGCACCCTGGGTGCCGGCGATCGACTGGAACACCAGATCGACCGGGGCGCCCCGCTCGATCAACTCCATCGTCGTCGTGACATGGCTGAGGACACACGACTGCATCGGGATGTCGAAGCGCTGCCTGATGTCGTCGAGCAGGTTCAGCAGGTCCGACGTGTGCTGCGGGGAGTCGGTGGCCGGATTGATGCCGATCACCGCGTCGCCGCAGCCCATCAGCAGCCCGTCGAGCGTGGCCGCGGCGATACCGCGCGGATCGTCGGTCGGGTGGTTGGGCTGAAGCCGGGTCGCCAGAGTTCCCGGGATTCCGATCGAGGTGCGGAACGCGGCGCTGACCGTGGTGGCCGCCGCCACCGCGATCAGATCCTGGTTGCGCATGATCTTCGACACCGCCGCAACCATTTCCGGCGTCAGGCCGGGCACCACCGCCGCGATGGCCTGCGCGGCGTGCGGCTGCGAAGACGTGTCGAGCAGCCAGTCGCGGAACCCGCCGACGGTCAGGTGCGAGACAGCCGCGAACGCGTCACGGTCGTGGGTGTCGATGATCAGGCGGGTGACGTCGTCGGTCTCGTACGGCACCACCACTTCGGTGAGGAACGTCGACAGCGGCAGGTCGGCCAGCACCCAAGCGGCGGCGGCCCGTTCGGCGTCGGAGGCCGCTGCGCAGCCGGCGAGCTCATCACCGGAGCGCAGCGGGGTCGCCTTCGCCATCAGTTCGACGAGCCCGTCGAACTGATAGGTGTGGCCCGAAACCTGCTGGCTGTACGTCATCTCATCTCATCTCATCTCAGCTCGTCCTCGGCGGCGGCCAGCGCGGCGAACTCCTCGTCGGGCGAATTGGCCACCAGACGGTGCCTGCTGTACAGCCCGAAGTAGGCCATGAAGGCGGCGAAGACGATCAGGCACCACAGCGCGGCGACGCTGTCGACCAGGAACGTGGCGATCACCGCGAGCACCGCGATGACGAGGGCGAAGCCGGTGGTGACAACACCTCCGGGGGTGCGGTACGGCCGGTGCATGTCGGGTTCGCGGCGGCGCAGCACGATGTGGCTGACCATCATCAGCACGTAGCTCAGCGCGGCCCCGAACACCGCCATGTTCAGCAGCAGGGCGCCCTGACCGGTCAGCGACAGGATGAAGCCGATGATGCCGGGCACCACCAGCGCCAGGGTCGGCGCCTTGCGCGAGTTCGTCACCGACAACAACGTCGGCAGATAGCCGGCGCGCGACAGCGCGAACAACTGCCGCGAGTAGGCGTAGATGATCGAGAAGAAGCTCGCGATCAGGCCTGCCAGCCCGATGTAGTTGACGACCTTGGCCATGGTGCCGTCGCCCAGCGCCTCGACCAGCGGGTTGCCCGATTCCGACATGGCGGCCGCGCCGCCGGCGCCCGTCGTCAGGATCAGCACCGTCACGCAGGTGCACAACAGGACGGCCATCGCGGCGATGATGCCCCGCGGCACATTGCGTTCCGGGTTGGCGGCCTCCTCGGCCGCCAGCGGGACTCCCTCGATCGCCAGGAAGAACCAGATCGCGAACGGGATCGCCGCCCAGATGCCGATGAAGCCGTACGGCAGCCACGCGGAGGCTCCGGCGGCGTCGGTGACGGCGATGTCGGTGAGGTTGGTCGAGTCGAACTGACCGATCGCGGCGATCGCGAAGATGACGAGGCCCACCAGCGCGATGCCGGTGATCACGAACATGACCTTGAGCGCCTCACCGACACCGGCGAGGTGGATGCCGATGAACACGGCGTACACGGCGAGGTAGACCCACCAGCCGTCGGTGATCCCGAAGATGTTCAGCGATTCGACGTAGGCGCCGATGAAGGTGGCGATGGCGGCGGGTGCGATCGCGTACTCGATGAGGATCGCGGTGCCGGTCGCGAAACCGCCCCACGGGCCCAGCGCGCGACGCGCGAAGGTGTAGCCCCCGCCTGCCGCGGGAAGTGCCGACGACATCTCGGCCATGCCGAGCACCAGCGCCAGGTACATGGCGGCGATGATGACGGCGGCGATGGCGAGGCCACCGAACCCGCCCTCGGCGAGACCGAAGTTCCAGCCGGAGTAGTCACCGGAGATGACATAGCCGACACCGAGACTGGCCAGCAGCAGCCAGCCTGCGGTGCCTCTCTTCAGTTGCCGCTTCTGCAGGTACGCATCCGATTCCCGATGCTCTTCGACACCGCGCCCGGTGTGGATGGGATGACTGTCGCTACTCATGACATGAGACTCCATTCGATGGTGTGAGCTAACACACTATGCCCCACATGGTTGCGTCGACGTTCCATAATCACCCCAAAAGCATTGGCGCGCAACGTACTTCGAGTAGCAAAACGGACAGCGGGGCCGGCGCGACGTCATCGTCGCGGTCGGCGGCGCGCGCGACGCGCGACTCGGCGTTACGCTCCTGCCGATCTGCCGAGCACCCGGGCCAGGGTTTTAAAGGTCTCTCTACCAACCTTTAAACCGAAGCTTATGGGCTGGTCCGAGCGTTGTCCAGTCCTCACTTCTGTAACAGCACCCCCGGCGCGCTCGATAGATCGCACACACCGGTTCGAGCGAAGGGATCGCCGTGAGCGCAGTGCTGGGGCTGTCTCTGACCTCCGACGACGTCGCCTGGGCGCTCGTGGACGCCGACGGCGCCCTGCTCGATCACGACGCACTCGACGTGGACACAGCAGATGAGACCGCCTGTGCAGCGGCGCGCGGCGCCTGCGCCATCGCCCGGGCGATCGGTGTGGAGATCGATCGCGTCCGGCTGACATGGAACACCGATGTCGCGCACAACGGTCTCCGGCTGCGAACGCGACTGGAGCACCTCGGCTTCGACCACGTCGACGCGGTTCCCACCGCGGCTGCGATGGCGGCCCCCGTTCACCCCGACGCGACCGACATGGCACCGCGGCTGGCATTGGCCTACGGCGCCGCACGAGCCGAGGTCGATCCCGGCGACACGCAGACCGTGGCGGTGCCGGAGCCGCAACGAGGACGCGCACGGCGCCGGGTCGCCACCGCCGTGCTCGGCGCGGCCGCCGCGGCAGGCCTGGGAGTGCTGCTGCTCTCCGCGGAACCGGCACCACGGATCGAGCCGGCCACGGCGACCGCCACCGCCGAACAGGCCACGCCGGCCGATCCCGGATGGGTGGCCGTCCGGGCTCCGTCGGCCACCGCGGCCACGGACCGCAAGGTCGTCGTCACCCCGGTCCTGGTCCAGGAGCCGGCCGTCGTGTCGCCACAGTTCTACGAACCCGTGCAACAACCGGTCGCCGCGACCGCTGCCGACCCGGCCCCCGAAGTCGCCGCCGTCGCTGCCGAACCTGCGCCTGCCGCGCCCCTCGGGGCGCCCGGCGACCCGGGCCAGGCACCGAGCCCGGCGCCGACCGAACTGCCGCACCTGCCCGAAACGCACCTGTCAGAAACGCATCTGGCGGCCGTCGCCGACCCCGCGGCGGCGCCGCTGCCCGGACCCGACATGACAGAAATGGTGAATGTGTTCACTGCGTTGCCCTGACCGCGTACGGTCGACCCGTGACGCCGGTATCCCAGGTTGCCCACGCCCCTGACCACGTCCTCGGACTGGCCCGCGAGATGCGCGACCTGGTCCGCGCCGAGGCCGGCGAATCCGAACGGAACCGCACACTGACGGCGGCGGTCGTCGAGTCGATGTGGTCCACCGGCCTGATGTCCGCGTTCAACCCTTCCGCCGCGGGCGGACTGGAGCCCTCGTTCGCGGAGATGATCGAGACCTGGATCGAAATGGCTTGGCAGGACGGGTCGTTCGGCTGGGTCGGGATCGCCAACCTGCCGTCGGCCTTCGCCGCGGCCACGTATCTGCCCGACGACGGCTTCGCCGAGGTGTTCACCGCCAACGACAACCACGTCACGATGGGCGGGCAGTTCTTCCCCAACGGTCAGGGCACCGCCGTCGACGGCGGCTACCGGCTGACCGGATCATGGAGCTTCGGGTCGGGCACCGGCCACGCCGAGTACGTGGCGGCGGGGTTCCTGCCGATGGTCGACGGCGAGATCCGCTGGATCAGCGAGGGCGTGCCCGACATGCAGGTCGCCGTGGTGCCGCGCGATGAGGTCGTGTTCAAGGACGGCTGGCATGTGCAGGGGCTCAAGGGAACCGGCTCCTACGACTACGCCCTCGACGACGTGTTCGTCCCGCACCGCCGCACCTTCGCGCTGTTCACCCGCGAGCCCCGGCGGGGGAGTTCACCGGCCACCCGGATGGGGATGATGCCGGTGACCGCTGCGGGCCATGCCGCGTGGGCGCTCGGGGTCGCCAAGAGCATGCTCGACGACGTGGCCGAACTGGCGGCGACGAAGTTCCGGATGAGCGACATGGCGGCGCTGGCCAGCCGCCCCACGTTCCAGAAGGGCCTGGCCCACCATGTGGCGGCCTGGCGGGCGGCGCGTCTGCTGGTGCTCGACGCGTTCAGCACCGCCGAGGCGGCAGTCGCCGCCGGTGGCGAGCTCACGCCGACGCTGCGCGCCGACATGCGGGTGGCCGCCGTGTTCGCCACCGACACCGCCCGCGGGTGCGCGGAATGGGCGCACCTGGTGGCCGGCACCAGCGCGATCCGGGAGGGCAGCCGCCTCGAGCGGGCGTTCCGCGATGTCTACACCGGGACCCAGCACGCCTTCATCAGCGAGAAGGTGGCCATCGACGCGGCGCAGGTGTGGTTGGGCGTCATCGACGACCAGTTCGGTCTCTGATCAGCGCGTGACCGCGGCCTGCGGGTCCACCACGATTCCCCGGATGAACAGCCGGCTCGCGACCAGGTAGCTCGCGATCGCCGCCAGGTGCATCACCGGCACGACGACCAGCAGGGCGCGTTGCAGTGACATGTTGCCCAGGTCGGCCTTGAGGGCGTCGCTGATCAGCCCGGTGACGAACGGCCCGGCGGAACCGACGATGGCGCTAAAGAACAGGAAGATCGCCGAGGCGGTCGCGCGCTGCTCGGCGGGCACCAACCGCTGGATCGCGGCGATCGACGGCGCCATGTAGGCCGTGCCGACCACATAGCTCAACGCGATGAAACAGACCGCGAGCCCAGTGCTTTCCACCACGAACCCCAGCGTGGAGAACGGCAGCAGCGCGGCCGTCATCGCGGCCACCAGCCACAGCAGCCAGCGCGGGTCGACACCCGACAACCGGTCGGCCACCCGCCCGACGACGAGCAGGCCCAGGATGCCGGTGACGCCGCTGGCGATGCCGTACTGCAGGCCCACCTCGCCCAGCGACATACCACGGGCCCGCATCAGGAAGGCCGGCGCGAACGTCGTCAACGCGTAACCGGCCACCGAGACGCACGCCGCCCCGGTGACGATCGCCAGATAGCTCGGCTTGCGCAGAATCTCCCACCACGGCCCGACCTGCCGGGGTGACGGGGACGGGTCGGCGAGAGGGCTCTGCGGGATGGCCAGCGTGATGACCGCCAGCGGAGCGGCGCGGCGCTCGGGTGCGAAGTTGCGGGCCACGTAGGCGTGCGCGGCGGGCGTCGACCCGGCCTCGCCGACGGCGACCCCCACCCGGGTCAGCGCGAGTTGGAAGCCGGACTGCACCGCTCCGCCCAGCATCGTCATCACGCCCACAACGACAGGCACCCCGAGATCACCAGTCCGTACGCGCCCCGGTCGGAGATGCGGGCGATGGGTATGCCGACCAACGCGTAGACGGCGAGGAACCCGAACCCGTTGATGACACCGATGGCGGTGTCGGACAACGAGAGATCTTCCCTGATGGGTTCGGCCAGGACCGCGGGCAGGAAGCGGTCGGCGTAGTTCAGCGTTCCGACGACCGCCAGGACGGACACGGCCGCCCACGCCCGGCGCGGGCGGTGCGTCTCATCCGCGGGGTCGGCGGTGTGTACCGGCGACGGTGTGGACATCCCGGACTCCTTCGCGACAGACGCCGTCGAGCGTTACAGACGACGTTTGAGAATGTCACGCGTTCGGGGGTGTCGCGGCCGAATGACACGGCTTCGCCCTGGGACACCGAATACGAACCGGGGCGTTGCCGCAGCTATCGCGCGACAGGCCAGTGCCACACCGACATGTCGCCGCGCGGATAGTTCATGCACACGTCGGTGGCGTGGGCCACGACGCCCTTGTTGTTGAAGAAGATCTTCGCCCAGTTGCCCCAGCGCGTGGCCACCTGCTCGTAGAAGACGTTGGTCGCGGTGTTCTCGGAGTACTGGCGGCGTCCCACCGCATCGAGCGAGAAGAACCAGTGGATACGGTCGAACGCGGCCTGCTGGACGTCGGCGGGCCGGTTGCTCCGGTCCATCATGTACCGCTCGTAGTACACCGGGCTGGTGTCCCGCACCGCCGCCAGATACTGCTCGACGTCACAGGTCGTGTGGATGATCCGCCTCGGAATCGGATAGTCCTCGGTGGAATCGGCAGTCGCCGGGCCGGTGAGGCTCAGACAGACCGCCGCCGCTGCGAGGAAACCGAGACCCACCCGCGCGACGCGACTCACCAGTCCAGTCATCATTACTCCTGCCTCATCGTTCGGTTGGCGATGTCTCATCGGATCAGCCGCCGCCCGTCACCGGATTCGACGTCAGGGAGATGAACCCGCCGTTGATCCACACGCCCCACCGTCCACCCCAGGCGGAGTTCCACACGACGGGGTGGCCGTTCCAGTGCTCGGCGGGCTTCGGCGGCGCCCATGCGGGTGGCTGCTCACCCTGAACGGGTGCCGGCGGCGGAGGTGGTTGCGCGCTCGCCGTGCCCGGTGCCAGGATGCCGGCGGCCATCCCACACGCGACCACCGCGGCACACGCCGCGGACCTGATCGAGCTCACCGCATCCCGCGTCACTGTCGCGGTGCTTGATCGAGGACGTACAGCTTGTCCGGACAGTAGGTGCGCAACCCCGCGGCGAGGAACTGCCATGCCTGCTCGGTGGTGGCGTCCTTCTCCAGCTGGTTGTGCACGAAATCCGCCGCCTCGAAGGCGTTCGCGTCGAGGTTGGTGGCCAGGCGCTTGCACGTGATCTTGCCGATCCAGGCGTTGTAGTCCTTCTGACCGTAGATGCCGTAGGTGTGCAGTTCGTTGGAAAAGGCGGTGTCGGGGTCGGCCGCTGCGGGCGCGGCGAACCCGAGGCCCACGGCCAGCGCGGCTACTCCCACCAGTCCTGCCAGGACCCGCTTCATGGCCTCACTCCCTCTGCTGGATCTGTCTGCAACCGTTCGGGTTTCGGCCAGGGCGCGGCCACCGGCCGGGTGCGGACCCGTTGCGGCCACCAGAACCACGGTCCCAGAAGCGCGGCGAGCGCCGGGGTCATGAATGCGCGGATCACCAGTGTGTCGAACAACAGACCCAGGCCGATCGTCGTGCCGACCTGCCCGATCACGGTCAGCTCGCTGACCGACATCGACATCATTGTAAAGGCGAAGACGAGTCCGGCGGCCGTTACCACCGAGCCGCTGCCGCCCACCGCGCGGATGATTCCCGTCCCGATACCTGCGTGGATCTCCTCCTTGAGCCGGGAGACCAGCAGCAGGTTGTAGTCGGCGCCCACGCCCAGCAGCACGATCACGGCCATCGCGAACACCAACCAGTGCAGTTCGACGCCGAGGATGTGCTGCCAGATCAGGATCGACAGCCCGAACGACGCGGCGAGCGACACAACCACCGTGCCGACGATGACCGCGGCGGCGACCACGGCGCGGGTGAGGATCAGCATGATGATGAAGATCAGGCCCAGCGCCGAGATGCCGGCGATCAACAAATCGTAGTTGTTGCCGTCCTGCATGTCCTTGAAGGTTGCTGCCGAACCGCCTAGGTAGACCTTCGACCCCTCCAGCGGAGTGCCCTTGATGGCCTCCTTCGCAGCGGTTTTGATCGCGTCGATCTTCTTGATGCCCTCTGGGGTCAACGGATCACCCTCGTGGGCGATGATGAAACGCACCGCGTGGCCGTCGGGGGACAGGAACTGCTCCAGCCCGCGCTGGAAGTCCTTGTTCTCGAAGATCTCCGGCGGCAGGTAGAACGAGTCATCGTTCATCGAGTCGTCGAACGCCTCGCCCATGGCATCGGCGTCTTCGGACATCGCCGCCATCTGATCCTGCATTCCCTTCTGGGACTGGTACATGGTCAGCATCATCGTGCGCATGGTCTTCATGGTCGCGATCATCTCGGGCATCAACGCGACCATCTGAGGCATCAGGGTGTCCAGGCGCTTCATGTCGGGCAGGATCGCCCGGAAGTCATCGGTCATCACGTTGATGCCGTCGAGGGTGTCGAACACCGACCGTATCGCCCAGCACACCGGGATGTTGTAGCAGTGCGGTTCCCAGTAGAAGTAGTTGCGGATCGGCCGGAAGAAGTCGTCGAAGTTCGCGATGCTGTCGCGCAGATCCTCGATGTCGGTCAGCATGTTCTCCATCTTCGAGACCATGCTGTGGGTGATCTCGGCCATCTGTGCGGTCAGGCTCGACATCTTCTCCATCGTGGCGATGGTGGCGGCCATCTCGTCGGCCTGCACCAGCATGTCGGCCATCCGGTCCTGCATGTACTTCTCGTTGAGCCGCTGGGTCGTGCCCTGCATGCTCATCTGGAACGGGATCGACGTGTGCTTGATCGGTTTGCCGTCCGGGCGGGTGATCGCCTGAACCCGGGCGATGCCCTCGACGCGGAAGAGGGCCTTGGCAATCTTGTCGATCACCAGGAAATCGGCCGAGTTGCGCAGATCGTGGTCACTTTCGACCATCAGCAGTTCAGGGTTCATCCGGGCCTGCGAGAAGTGGCGGTCGGCGGCAGCGTAGCCCTCGTTGGCGGGCAGATCGGCAGGCAGATAATTGCGGTCGTTGTAATTGGTCTGGTAGCCGGGCAGGGCGAGCAGTCCGACCAGCGACAGCGCGACCGTCGCCGCGAGGATCGGGCCGGGCCAGCGGACCACCGCGGCGCCGATCTTGCGCCAGCCCCGCACGCGCATCGTGCGCTTCGGCTCCAGAATCTTGCCGAACCGGGTGACGAAACTGATCACGGCGGTCATCAGGACGACGCCGGCCATCACCACGACGAACATGCCGATCGCCAGCGGCACACCCATAGTCTGGAAGTACGGCAGCCGGGTGAAGCTCAGGCAGAACGTGGCACCGGCGATCGTCAATCCCGAGCCGAGAACCACGTGCGCGGTGCTTTCGAACATCGTGTAGAAAGCGGTTTCTTTGTCCTCGCCGTCGGCGCGCGCTTCTTGATATCGACCTGTCAGGAAGATCGCGTAGTCCGTCGCCGCGGCTATCGCGAGTGTCACCAACAGGTTCGTGGCGAACGTCGACAGCCCGATGATCTCGTGATAGCCCAGGAACGCGACCACGCCCCGGGCCGTGGTCAGCGACAGGACGACCATGACCAGGGTGACGAGCACCGTGACGATGGACCGGTAGACCAGCAGCAGCATGATGATGATGACGGTGAACGTCGTCGCTTCGATCAACCGCATGCTGCGGTCACCGGCGATGTGCTGGTCGGCGGCCAGCGCTGCGGGCCCGGTGACGTACGCCGTCACGCCGGGCGGCGGTTCGAGGCTGTCGACGATGTTCTGAACCGACTCCACAGATTCGTTGGCCAATGCCTCGCCCTGGTTACCGGCCAACTTGACCTGGACGTAGGCGGCCTTGCCGTCGGTGCTCTGCGAGCCCGACGCGGTCAGTGGGTCACTCCAGAAGTCCTGCACCGACTGCACGTGTGCGGTGTCCGCTTCGAGCCGGTCGACCATCTCGTCGTACCAGGCGTGCGCCTCGTCACCGAGAGGTTCCTCGCCCTCTAAGACGATCATCACCGAGCTGTCCGAGTTGCCTTCCTCGAACAGCTCGCCGACCTTCTTCATCGAGATCATCGACGGGGCGTCGTCGGGGCTCATCGAGACGGCCTGCATCTGCCCGACGGTTTCCAGCTGCGGCACAACGACGTTGACGACGACGATGAGCGCGATCCAGCCGAGGATGATGGGAACCGCGAACGTGCGGATCATCCGCGGGATGAACGGGCGGTGCGGTTTCCGAGCCGGGGGGAACGCGTCGGTGGGGGCGTCGCTCACTGGTGCACTCATGCTGACTTCACAAAGCAGAAGGTCTGCGCGTTCAAGCCGTCCGTCGTCCTCTCGTCCTTCAACTCATCGTCGACGAAGATCCGGCAGGTGATGGTGCCGCCATCACCCTGGGCGACGATGTTGGGTGCCGCAGACGGTTCTGTGGTGCTCAGATTCAGCGACCACGGCAGTGCCGCACCGTCGACGCGCTGGGGCTTGGCGTCGAGATCCAGATAGTTGATGTCGGCATAGGACCCGCTCCCGCTGATCTCGTAGCGGACTTCCTTGGGATCGAACGGTTCCGGAAGGTCGGCGAAGTTGCGCGGCGTCTCGATGATGCCCTCGGAACCGAAGAACGTCCGGATGCGCGACACGGTGAGGCCGGCGACCACCACCACGAACACGATGAGCAACGGAAGCCACACTCGTTTGGCGATGCCGATCACGTCGCCTGACCCTTGCCGCCCAATTTTCGACCCTCTGATTTCGTTCCGGATGTTCTGCCGATCGTAACTTAGCCCGTATAAGTTCTCATCCGACCCACAGATCGGCCAACTAAGTGTGTCGCTGCTAACTGCTTACACGTCGGTGCGGGCCAGTACTCCGCGCTGGTCCGGTGGCCGTGCGATCCGCGCCGGTTCGACCCTTGATACCGCCGGTCGGGCGCGCTGCTAGACATAGCCACAGCAGAATGCTGAGCGATCGCCCAACAGTGCGTATGCGGTCGCCGCCGACGAGGAGCGTGCCGATGGCGGACCCGAAGGGAACCACGACCGCGCCCGCAGACTCGGCGACAGTTTATTACGACCCGTACGACGTGAGGATCACGGCCGACCCCTATCCCACCTATGCGCGTCTCCGTGACGAAGCGCCGCTGTACTACAACGAGCGCTACGACTTCTGGGCGCTGTCGCGGCACGCCGACGTCGAGAAAGCGCTCTCGGACTGGGAGACGTTCTCCAACAGCCGCAGCGATATCCTGGAGCTCGTCAAATCGCAATTCGACATGCCCGAGGGCGTCATGATGTTCGAGGACCCGCCCGAGCACACGATGCTGCGCGGTCTGATGTCGCGGGTGTTCACGCCGAGGCGGATGGCCGAGATCGAAGACCAGATCCGTCGGTACTGCGTGAAATGTCTCGACCCGCTGGTGGGCTCCGACGGGTTCGACATCATCGCCGAACTGGCCTCGATGATGCCGCCGACGGCAGCATCTACGCCGACTACGTCGAATGGCGATCGGCCAACCCCTCCGACGACCTGATGACCGCCCTGCTCAACGTCGAGTTCGACGACGAACACGGCGTGCGGCGAAAGTTGACCCGCAAAGAGGTACTGCACTACACCCAGGTGGTCGCCGGGGCGGGGAACGAGACGACCGGCCCGGCTGATCGGTTGGCTGGCCAAGGTGCTCGCCGAACATCCAGACCAGCGCCGCGAGCTCGTGGCCGACCGGTCGCTGTTGTTGCGCGCCGTCGACGAGACGTTGCGATTCGAGCCCACCGGTCCGCATGTGGCCCGCTACGCGGCGCGAGATTTCCAGTGCTACGGGCAGACCGTTCCGGCCGGGTCGGCCATGCTGCTGTTGTTCGGCGCGGCCAACCGCGACGAGCGCCGATACCGGCAACCGGACACCTTCGACATCCACCGGGAAAACATCAGCCACCTCACCTTCGGCAAGGGTGTGCACTACTGCCTCGGCCCCAACCTCGCCCGCCTGGAAGGCCGGGTGGCGCTCGACGAGTTGCTCAACAGCTGGCCCGAGTGGGACATCGACTACGGCACCGCGAGGCTGGCGCCCACCTCGACGGTCCGCGGCTGGGAGCACCAGCGTGTCGTGGTGGCCTGACCGGAAGGCAGGCCTACTCGCCCGTTGACCCCGCGCCCTCGGTGGCCTCGGGTCCGTCGGTGGGACCGTCGAGGACGCTGACCGCGATGCCGTACGGCAGGAACCGGACCCGCCGGGTGGGGTCGGTGTTGTTCCTGTTCGCCCTCAGGGCATCCAATTCGGTGGGATACACCTGCTCGATGTGGGCGCCGCCGCCGTCGTCGACGGTGTAGATGGCCCACACCCCGTCGCCGGTTTCGCCGGTGGTCTCCGGCCGGGTGCGGGCGCGGGTGCCGCGGGTGAACTCGTCGAACAACACCGACCATCCCGCGCGCTCACCAGAGGTGTTCACGAACCGGCCGAGACCGTCGAACGCCTCACGCAGCCCTTCGCCTGCCTCCCGCACGACGCGGTCGAAATCCTCGGGGTCGAATCCGAACGGCCCCCCGGAAGAACTGTTGCCCATGGTGGTCCTCCTGACGGCTGTGCCCGCAGCACAGCGGATAGTGACCAGTGTGCCCGCGTCGGCACAACTAGTCGACTGTCGCGAGACGGAAGTGGTAGGCAACCTATATGCCCATGACACGAGCGGACCTGCTGGCCACTGCGCAGCGGTCGCTGACCGCGGCCGCAGCACACGACCGCGAGGGCTGGATCGGCCTGTTCACCGCCGACGGCCGGGTCGAGGATCCGGTGGGCTCCCGGCCGCACCGGGGGCGCGTGGCCATCGGTCACTTCTATGACACGTTCATCGGCCCGCGTGCCATCACCCACCATCCGGACGTCGACCTCGTCGTCGGCACCACGGTGCTTCGCGACCTCGAACTCGAGATCCAGATGGCGTCGGCACTGACGATGCGGGTGCCCACCTTCATCCGCTACGACCTCAAGACCGAGAACGACGAGCTGAGAGTCGCCGCGCTGTCGGCGTACTGGGAGCTACCCGCGATGATCGGGCAGTTCGCGCGCGGCGGGCTCGCCGCCGTGCCCGCCGGGATCGCGCTCGGCAGAACCATGTTCGCCAACCAGGGGCTGTCCGGCAGCCTCGGGTTCCTCAGCGGATTCCACGGCCTCGGCACCGGCGGCAAGGGGCTGTTCGCGCGGTTCCTCGACGAGGCGTGCGGCGGGGACCAGATAGGCGTGCGCCGCCTGGCCGCCGACGCCCCGATCACCCTCGGCGACACCGAAGCGTTGACCACCTCCGACTTGGTCAAGCACCTCTCCGGCGGGACCTGGGGCAAACTGATCCGGTCGGGGCGTGCCGTGGCTGCGCGGATCGACCGCGACGGCCGCCGCAGCGTGCTCATCGCCGACCTCGGCGCCGACCGGGTGGCCCTCTCTCGGATCCGGCTGTTCGGCGAGATGCGGTGAACACGGCCGAATCGGCCACGTCGCTTCGATCGGCGCCGCGGACGTGAGAACGTAGCAACACCATGACAGACGCCTTACCCACCGACTACGTCACCTACGAGGAGTTCGGCCGCCGGTTCTTCGAGATCGCCGTGACCGAAGACCGCGTGGGCGGCGCGATCGCCGCGATTGCCGGAGACGCGTTCGAGATCGGGCCCATCGCCCAGGGGCCGGGCAAGATCGCCAAGGTGACGGCCAAGGTGCAGATCCTGGAACCCCGGGTCCGCCGCCACGTCGGCGACGCGATCACCTTCGCCATCCGCATTCCGCTCGAGATCGACATGGTCGTCGACCTGCGGATCGACAAGCCGAAGTTCATGGTGTTCGGCGAGATCTCGTTGCGCGCCACCGCGAAAGCCGCGGAACCGCTGCTGCTGATCCTCGACGTCGAGAAGCCGCGGCCCTCCGACATCGCCATCCACGTGACGTCCAAGTCGTTGCGTGCCGAGGTGGTGCGCATCGTCGGCGGGGTGGACGCCGAGATCAGACGCTTCATCGCCGCACACGTCGCCGGTGAGATCGACAGCCCGGAGTCGGTGCAGGCCAAGATCATCGACGTCGCCGAACAGGTCGCCGAATCCTGGGGCACCTAGTACGTCAACTGCTGCAGCGCCGGTCGCCGCGGAGCCCGGCCCGCACCGCTCGACCGGCCGCGCAGGTGTCGCCACACCCACGGCATCAGCATGTTCCGCGTCCAGAGCACCTGCGAGTAGGTACGTGACCGCAACGAGGGTGGCGCCGCCGCGGGATCGGGTCGCGCCCAGTCGTGACTGCTGCCGGGCAGCCCGAGCGCCTCGGCGGCAGCGGCGGCGAACAGCATGTGGCCCCTGGCCGAACCGTGCACCCTGTCGGGGCTCCAGGTGTCGGGCTGGGTCATCGACGGTGCGTGATAGAGGTCGACGAGGCGGAAGCCGTGCCGGTGCGCGGCGCCGCGGATCTGGTCGTTGATCCGTACCACGCGCGTGGCCAGGACCCGCCCGATGGGCAGGATCCTGGTCAGGTCGGGAAATGTCGTCGTCACCACCGTCGCGCCCGTCCCGGCCAGGCGCTCGTAGAGTTCGTCGAGTTGGGTCAGCGCGTCGTCGAAGCCGGGGCCGGGCCGCGTCACGTCGTTCGTCCCGATGCACACCGTGATCAGGTCCGCCCGCATCGCGACCGCCAACGGTAGTTGCTCGGAGAGGACATCACGGATCTGTTTGCCCCGCACCGCCAGGTTCGCGTACCGCAGTCCCGGATGGTGGGTGTCCACCAGCGCGGCCAGCCGGTCGGCGAAACCGGTCAGCCCGGCCGCGTCGTCGCCGTCCCAGAGGCCCTCGGTCTGACTGTCGCCCAACGCGACATATCGGGTGTAGCCGAGCACAGACGAGACTTTAGGCCACCGCGTCACCGCAGCAGGCCCAGCCTGGTCAGATTGAGCGCGACGCCTGCGACGCTGAGTTGGGTGACGATGTCCTCCAACCGTTTCCGTGGCAGCTCGGTGCGCCACTGCGGCAGGGTCCCCGTCAGCCGCACCACACCGGGGCCGAAGGTGATGCCGGTCAGCGCCAGCCCGTGGGCGAACTCGGGCAGGCGCACCGGATAGGCCGGAGTCCGCGCGGGCAATCGCCAGCGCGAACCGCCGATCGTCACCCCGCGCGGCCGCAGCCACAGCGTCGAACCGTCCAGCGTGGCCTCCACGTCGGCGTGACCGATCCGCGGCCGCCGGGCCATCCGCAGCCGCGCCACCCCGTCGGGCCCGATCTCACCGCGCAACCGGGGGGCCACCCAGGTGAAGAGGTCGTCAAGGGCGGCGGCGGGCACCTCGAGGGTCAGCTCCACCGGTGCGGCCACCAGCTCGGGGGGAGCGCTCGGTGTTACATGCACGTTGTGCAGCACCACGGTGGCACTCTCGAAAGAGCTTGTTCGCCAATTGATGTCGTCGGCAGTCAGGGTGACGTTGCTGAGCTGGCCGACCGAGAGCCCCCGCACGTCCAGGCGAGAGTCGAACGCCGTGACGGTCATCGTCAGGTCACCGTCGTCGAGGCGCACGGTGAGCCGCCGCCCGACGACCAGCCTGCGCATCGTCATGAAGAGCGTGCGGTAGGCGGCCGCGGCACCGCTGTTCACCGGCACCATGGCGGTGGCCGACCACAGTGACGTGAGAGTGTCCAGCGACCGCAGGGGATCGAACCGGCGGGTCATGATGACCTCATCCTCCCACGGCCGCCCCACGCCGTCCGGATCGCCGGGTTATCGTCCACCCGTGCCCAAGCTCAGCGCCGCTCTGCTGCTGTACCGGGAGACCGACGGGATCCTCGAGGTGCTGATCGGGCACCCCGGAGGTCCGTTCTGGGCGCGCAGGGACGACGGAGCATGGTCGATTCCCAAGGGCGAGTACGCCGAAGGGGAGGACCCGTGGACCGTCGCCCAGCATGAGTTCACCGAAGAGATCGGGAAACCACCGCCCACCGGGCACCGGATCGACCTCACGCCGGTGCGCCAACCCGGCGGCAAGGTCGTCACCGCCTTCGCCGTGCGTGGCGACCTCGATCTGGAAGGCACGTTCAGCAACACCTTCACGCTGGAATGGCCAAAGGGCTCAGGCACTCTCAGGGAGTACCCGGAGATCGACCGGGTCGCGTGGTTCGACGTGACGACCGCTCGGTCGAAGCTGTTGAAGGGGCAGCGCCCACTGCTCGATCAGCTCGAGGATGCGCTAGGACACCGCGGCACATAACTGCGGGGATCGCATGAACCTCGGGGTTCGACTGTCTCGGTGCGCAATTGGGCGTGCCGGGCCAGATACACGTCGCCCATGCCGCTAGAGATCCAGGGTCAGTCCGCAGTCTCCGGCAGCCCGGGACACGCAGGTCAGCGTCATTCCTGCGGCGCGTTCGGGTTCGGTCAGCAGCGTGTCGCGATGGTCGACCTCGCCGGCGAGCACCCTGGTGCGGCAGGTCCCGCAGAACCCCTGCTGACAGGAGTACGGTGCGTGCACACCGGCGCGCTGCAGCGCGCCGAGCAGCGTCTCCTCGGCGGAAACGCCGACCGTCTCACCGCTGGAGGCCACCGTGGCACGGAACGGTCGGCCGTCCACGACCGGCGCTGCGGCGAAACGTTCGAAGTGCAGTTCGACATCGTCACGGTCGGCCAGCGCCGCGCGGATCGCGGTCAGCATCGGTGCGGGACCGCACGCGTACACCGCCGTGCCGTCGGGGCAGTCGCCGAGCAACTCGTCCGCCGAGGGCAGGCCGCAGCGGTCGTCGGTGCGAACCTCGACCGCCGCGCCGAACGCCTCCACCTCCTCGACGAACGGGAGGCTGTCGCGGGTGCGTCCGGTGTAGATCATCGACCAGTCGACGCCACGGTCTCGGGCCAGATCGAGCATCGGGAGGATCGGCGTGATGCCGATGCCGCCGGCGATGAACCGCAACCGTCGCGCCGGGGATCCGTATCCGGGCACCGCGAGGGGAAACGCGTTGCGCGGGCCGTGGGTGTGGACGGTGGCGCCTTCGGCCAGCGCGTCGTGGATCTCGACGGACCCGCCGCCGCCGCCGGGGATGCGGCGTACCGCGATGCGGTAGTGGCGCGCCGACGCCGGGTCCCCGCAGAGGGAGTATTGCCTCACCAGTCCGCTGGGCAGGTGCACGTCGAGGTGGGCGCCCGGATACCACCGCGGCAGCGGGCCACCGCCCGGCGACACCAACGTCAACTCGACCACGTCCTGATCGCGGGCCACCACGCGGCATCGTTCGACGGCCAACGCGAGGGTGTCGGCACCGCCGCGCGGCGGCCGGACCCGCCGCACCGCCACCGAGGTGGCCAGCCTGCCCGAGATCGCCGCGCTCGCCAGGCTCAGCGTCAGGTCGTGCCTGGTGCGCCCAGAAGCGCTGGGCGGTGTTTGCCGGTAGTGGTCGAAAAGCCGCATCACACGTGTGCGGCGCGGGCCGCGGGGGAGGCGGCGAGGTAGGCGACGGCCTGGGCGGTGGAACCGAACTGCTCGGGTGTGAAGCCCGGCCGGAAGTAGGCCAGCGTGCTCGAACCGAACAACGTGCGGTAGCGCGGCAGCAGACCGAGCTTGGAGTCGCGCATCCGGAGCCGGTTGAACCTCCACCAGCCGGCGGTGACGTCGGGATCGGTTCTGACCAGGCACCACGCGGCACGCTGGAAGAACACGAAGAGCATGGCCGCCGCCACGGACATGGCGAGGATGCGGCTGAAGTAGCTGTCGTTGAAGTAGCCCGCGACGTCGTGGGCGACGCTGCGGTGTTCGACCTCCTCGCTGCCGTGCCAGCGGAACAGGTCGACCAGCGTCGGGTCGGCGCCGTGGTCGTCCCACGAGCAGTTGAGCGCGAAATCGCCCATGACCGCGGTGTAGTGCTCGATCGCGGCGATCAGCCACAGGCGCTCGCAGAGGTGGTTCATGCGCCGAACCGGGTCGGCGGTGTCCAGCGGGCCGAGCACTGCGGTGAAGACGTGCTCGACCTGGCGCAGGATCGGTGCCGGGTCGACGCCGTGCTCGATCATGAACTCGTGCAGCACCTTGTCGTGCACGTCGGCGTGGGTGGCTTCCTGGCCGATGAAGCCGCGGATGTCGTCGGCCAGCTTGGCGTCCTTCACCAGGGGCAGCGCTTCGTTGAACGTCTCCACGAACCAGCGTTCCCCCGCGGGCAACACGATGTTGAGCAGGCTGACCACGTGTGAGGCCACCGGATGACCCGGGATCCAGTGCAGCGGGCTGTCGGCCACGTCGAAATGCACCTTGCGGGCCTGGATCTGTACCGGACCTGGGTCGATCTCGTCGGTGAATCGGCGCGGTCGCAACATCTGCGGGCTCCTGCTCGTCGGGAACACCCCCGAGCCTAGAACGACAGGGCCGAGTAGGTGGGAACGCGGGTCCCGGATAGCTGCGCGCGTCAGGCGGGCGGCGGCGTCCCCGCTCCCGGCGCGCCGGCGATCGGCACCAACGGGGTCGGGGTCACGGTCGTGACGCCGTTGGCGCCGACGGTCGGGCCACCGCGGGGGCCCATGGACTTGATGAGGTCGGCCGCCGCCTGGGTGCAGTCCAGCGTCAGAAGCATGCGCCCGCCGCTGGTGACCTTCTGCTGGTGGACCAGGCATGCCGACTGGGGCAGAACGCTGCCGGTGGACCCGCCGAAGTACGCCTTGACGCCCTGGCTCTTGAGGATGGCCAGCGCCCGACCGTACTGCTCACCGGTGACGTTGTAGGGCGATTCCTGCGCAGGCTGGGAAATCGCCACGCCTGCGCCGATCAGCGCGGCGGTTCCGGCGGCGACGAGACCGCCGCTGAGCGCAACGAGCTTTCTCACGACAACAATCTCCTCGACTCGGCGGTGCGGTGCGAACATATCGCAGATGTGACACCGCTGCAGACACGCGCAGCGTTACATGCGCCGATGCCGCCGTGGCATCCCGGCTCACACCGGCGGCTTGACCACCGCCCGCATCGCCTCGCACAGCGCTTTGGCGCGCGGATCGGCGAACACGTCCTCGAGCAGCACCTGCCGTCCCCGCGGATCGCCGAGCGGGACGCGCCAGTTCGGATATTCGTCGGTGGTGCCCGGTTGATTCTGGGTGCGCACCTCGCCGACGGCGTCGGCCAGCGACAGCGACAGCAGCCGTGACGGCGTCCGTCCGAGATAGCGGTGCAGGGCCAGCACCACCTCGTCGACGTCCTCACCGGCGCCGTCATCAGCGTCGTCACCGTCACCGCCGAGCAGCCCCACCCTGCGCAGTTCGGCCAGCCAGGCCCGCTGCTGGGCGCGGTCCCCGGCCAGTTCCTCCTCGGCGGACCGGGTCAGCAGCCCGAGTTCGTCGCGCAGCCGGACATGCTCGCCGGCCAGGTATCCGGCCGTCGGTGGCAGATCGTGGGTCGTGACCGCGGACAGGCAACTCTCGCGCCACCGCTCGGCGGGCAGCGGCCCGCCGCCACCGTCGCGGTCCAGTTCGAACCACAGGATCGAGGTGCCGAACAGGCCTCGCACGCGCAGGTAGTCGCGCACCCACGGCTCGACCGTTCCCAGGTCCTCACCGACGACGACCGCCCCGGCGCGCTGCGCCTCCAACGCCACGATGCCGATCATCGCGTCGTGGTCGTAACGCACATACGTGCCTTCGGTCGGGATCGCGCCCTTCGGTATCCACCAGAGCCGGAACAACCCGATGATGTGATCGATCCGGACGCCGCCCGCGTGCCGCAGCACGGCGGCGACGAGCGCGCGGAACGGCTCGTAGGCCTCCTCGGCGAGGCGGTCGGGCCGCCAGGGCGGCTGCGACCAGTCCTGTCCGAGCTGGTTGAACTCGTCCGGCGGCGCACCTGCGGTGACCCCCAGGGCCAGAACGTCCTGCAGTGCCCAGGCGTCGGCACCGTCGGGGTCCACCCCGACGGCGAGGTCGTGCATGATGCCCAGCTCCATCCCGGCCTGCACGGCGGCGGCCTGCGCGGCGGTGAGTTGCTCGTCGACCAGCCACTGAAGCCAGCGATGGAAGTCGACCTCGGCCGGGTGGGCCTCCACGAAGGCGGCGACGGCCTCGGACCGCGGATGCCGCAGCTCCTCCGGCCACTGGTGCCAGTCACCGCCGTGACTTTCGGCCAGCGCACACCAGGTGGCGAAGTCGTCGAGGCTGCGACCCTGCCGCGCCCGGAACGCCGCGTAGCCGATCTCGCGGCCCGCGGACAGCCCGATCGGGTAGATGCTCGCCAATGCCTGCCGCTTGACCTTCCATGCGGCGTCGCGGTCGATCTGATCCGCGCGATCGGCCCGCGACTGTAGGTGCTGCTTCGCCTTCCGGATACGGCCGCGGTGCCGCAGCTCGGCGAACTCGGGGACGGCCTCCACCCTCAGATACATCGGGTTGACGAAACGGCGGGAGGTCGGCAGATACGGCGACGGCTCCATCGGCGCGGTCGGCGCCGCCGCGTGCAGGGGGTTCACCAGCACGAACCCGGCACCGTGACAGGCCGCCGACCAGACCGCCAGGTCGGTGAGGTCGGTCAGATCCCCGATGCCCCAGGACTTCCGGGATCGCACGCTGTAGAGCTGGGTGGCCAGACCCCAGGTGCGGCGCGAGCCGGGCCGCGACGGCGGCTCCAGTGTGGCCGGCGACACGATCACGGTGGTGCCGATGTCGGAGGAACCGACCTGCAGGTGCAGCCGGTGGTAGCCGACCGGCAGATCGGCGGGCAGCTCGAAGCTGGCCTCACCGATCAACCTGCCGTCGAGATCGAAAGGGGCGCTGTTGTTCTCGAGCTGCCGCAGGCCGGTGCGCACACTGCCGTCCTCGAGCCGCAGCCACAGCCTTGCCGGGTCACCGTGGGTGACGTGCACCCAGAACGGGGTCGCGGAGCCGCTGCGGCCGACGATCACCGGAGGCAACGGCCGGGCCCAGTGGCCCCGGTCGTGTGCCGCGATCGCCGCGACGCGGTGCTCCTCGGTGGCGGCGGAAACGCCGAGAGCGTCCAGAACGGCGATCAGCGTCGCCGCGCCGACCGTCACCGCCCTGCCCGTCCAGTCCGCGTACCCGGTGGCCACCCCGTACCGGTGCGCGAGCTCGATCAGCGAGGCGGGCGGATCAGTGTCATCGGACATGGCGCCAATCTTGCCCCGTCATCGGGATTCGCAAACGTCGAAGGTGCCCGCCGGCGGCCTCGCACGGTCGGCGACCCCGGCATACATTTCGGTAGGGTCGCGATTCATGCCGCCCGAACCGATCGACGGCGCCGTGACGCGCGACCGGCGGGCGCGGATCGCGGTCGCGGCGCTGTTTTTGACCAATGGCGCGCTCTTCGCCAACATGCTGCCCCGGTTCCCGGAGATCAAGTCCGATCTGGCGATGTCCAACGCGGTCTACGGCGGTGCCGTCGCGGCCTTCTCCGCCGGTGCCCTGATGGCCGGGCTGACCGCGGCTGCGCTGATCCGACGGTTTCAGTCCGCACGCGTCGCGCTGGTCACCACCGTGTTCCTCGCCGCGTTCATCCTGGTGGCCAGTGTGGCGCCGTCGCCGCCGGTCTTCGCCGTCGCGCTGTTCGTCGCGGGCGCCGGCGATGCCATCACCGATGTGGCGCAGAACGTCAACGGCTTACGGCTGCAACGCAACTACGGGCGATCGATCATCAACTCGCTGCACGCCGTGTGGGCCGTCGGGGCCATCGTCGGCGGCCTGATGGGGGCCGCCGCCATCGCGCTGCACATCCCGCGCCCCGTGCACCTCGGGGTCGCGGGTGTGGTGTTCTGCGCGGTGGTGGCCGTCGCCTACCCGTACCTGCTGCACGGCCCCGACCACGACGACCACCCGTCGGCGCAGAACAGCGGCGGGCGAGACGTCAGCGCGGTGGTGTACCTCTGGCTGCTCGCCCTGGTGGGTATCGCGGTCGCAGGCGCCACCGTCGAGGACGCCGGAAGCTCATGGGCCGCGCTGTATCTGCGTGACAGCCTCGGCGCACCGGGAGCGGTGGCGCCGCTCGGATACGTCGCGCTGGTCGGCTGCATGTTCCTCGGGCGCATGGTCGGCGACAGGCTCGTCGACCGTTTCGGGGAACGCGCCGTCGCGCGGGCGGGTGGGCTGATCACCGCGGCGGGCATGGGCCTTGCGCTGGCGCTGCCCTCGGTGCCGGGAACCATCGCCGGGTTCGCGGCCGCCGGCCTGGGGGTGGCGACCGTGATCCCCGCCGCGATGCGCGCCGCCGACGAACTGCCCGGCCTACGCGCGGGCACCGGGCTGACGATGCTGACCTGGCTGATGCGGGTCGGATTCCTCGGCGCCCCACTGGTCGTCGGCGTGATCGCCGACGCGACCAGCCTGCGGATGGGACTGCTCACCGTCCCGGCCGCCGGTGTCACGCTGATCCTGCTCGCCGGCGTGCTCAGTGGGCGAGCGCGGTCCTGACCATCGGCGTCAGCACCGCATTCGCGAAGCGGCGCAGTTCCCGGTCGTCGCCGAAGTCGGGATCGGACGGCGGCATCGACAGATAGGTGAAGAACAGGCGCGCGAAGACATCCGCAACCCAGCGCACGGGTTGTGCCGGCGGGCCGGGCGCCTCGCCGTGGATGTAGTTGGCGATGAACGCCGACCCCATGTCGATCAGATCGGCGGATTCCGCGGGCGGCGCCGGGTCGGTGTGCGGGGCGCGCCGCAGGATCGGATGATCCCGGGCGAACGTGACCGCCGCGATGAAGGCGTTCGCGACCCCTTCGCCGGCGCGGTCAGGGTCGGCGGTGCCCTCGACGGCATCGGCGACCGCGGCCAGAAACCGCTGCGTCTCCCGGCGGATCAGCGCCGCGACCAGATCGTCCCGGCGCGGATAGCGCCGGTAGGCGGTCATCCGGGAGACACCGGCCTTGCGCACCACCTCCTCGACGGTGAGGCGGTGCAGGCCCACCGACGCCGCCTCCTTCAGCGCCGCATCCAGCAGCCGCTGGCTGGTCCGGTCGGCAGAGTCGTCCATCCCGTCATCCCGGAAGAGCCTGGCCGCACCGCCGACGATGACGACGAGCTCGGGGTCGATCACCGGGTGAGGGCCTCGGCCACCGGAGCGCCCGCCGCCCTGGCGCGGGCGAGCTGGACGTAGCGGGGGGTGCCGAACGCCCACCGGTGCAGCCGCGCGTCGAGCGCCAGCGCCGGCGCGTAGAGCCTGCGGGTGAGCGCAGCCGGACGGTCGTAGCCGGAGAGTTCCCGAGCCCACCGCGGGGCCCGGATCATGCCGGCGTGCACCGCGAACCGGCCAACCGGGCGCTGGATCACCCCCGGCAGATCGGACAGGAACGGTGAGCAGACCAGGAAGTCGAGGAAGGCCCGGGTCTGGGCGGTCACGCTCAGCGCCGGGCGCATCCGGGTGACGAATTCGTCGAGCTCGGCGACGCTGGCGGGCACCCCCTCGCCGCCACCCATCCGGCCGATCACCGCCTGCTCGGCGAGGTAACGGTCGCGTTCGTCGGGCGTCAGCGCCCTGTTGGTGGCCTCGAACGTCCGCATGATCATCCACGGAATGCAGGTGTGCACCCATGCGATCAGCTCCGGATCCAGCGCGCGGTAGGGGACCCCGTCCGGCCGGGTGCCGTTGACGAACGAATGCATGTGGCGGACATGATCGATGAGAGCCGTTGCCGCAGTGGTGTTTCCGAAGGTGGTCGCTAGCACGTAGCCGAGGGTGGCGCGCGCCCGTTGGAACGGGTCCCGACGGTAGTCCGAGAGGTCCTCGACTCCGGCCACCACCGAGGGGTGCAGCACCTCGAGCACGATCGCCGCCAGGCCCGCCTGCGTCACGGCCGCCAGGTCCGCGTGCACTTCCCAGGACACGCTGCCGGGCCCGATCAGGCCCGGGTCACCCGGCGGGCCGCCGTAGACCGCGGGGTCGTCGTGCCTGCCGACCTGGCGTTCGAAGTCGGCGACGATGCGGTGGCGCAGTGGTTCCATCGTGTCCCTCCGGTGGTATGGATGTGACAGTCAGACCCCTATCTATACCATCGCGGGCCGGGCCTGGCCAGATCGCGACGGCTTTCCGGCAATTCGGGCGGACTCGGCGGCCTACGCTGAAATCTGCAGGTCGGGGAGCGATTGCCCGGCAACGCCCACCCGCTGGCTGGTACAGTTGCGTACCAAGAGCGGTCACGTACCAGAACCGACCGAAGGAGTTCGGCATGACGGCCGAGGCCAGTACCCGCGACACCGCAGGCGAGCGGCCCGTGGTGGACACCACCTACGGCCCGGTCCGCGGCGTGGACGACGGCACCGTCATGGCGTGGAAGGCGATCCGCTACGCCGCCGCCCCGGTCGGCGAGCTGCGCTGGCGGGCACCCCAGCCGCCTGCCGCCTGGTCGGAGCCCGCCGACGCGGGACGGGTCGGGCCCGTATGCCCTCAGCCGACGGATCCGAGGATCCCGATCGACCTCGGCGCACCGCAGGGCGAGGACTTCCTGTCACTCAACGTGTGGGCGCCGCCGGACACGAAGCCCGGCGACGGCAAACCGGTGATGGTGTGGGTTCACGGCGGTGCGTACATCCTCGGTTCGGCCAGCCAGCCGCTCTACCACGGGCGCAGGCTGGCCGCCGACGGCGACGTCGTGGTCGTGACCGTCAACTACCGACTCGGCGCCTTCGGCTTCCTCGAACTGTCGACACTGGGCGCCGACCCCGAGCGGTTCGCGACCAACCTCGGGCTGCGCGACGTGCTGGCCGCACTCGAGTGGGTGCGCGACAACATCGCGGCGTTCGGCGGGGACCCCGACAAGGTCACCCTGTTCGGCGAGTCGGCCGGTGGGGGCGTGGTCACCACGCTGCTCGGCAGCCCCGCGGCGGCCGGACTGTTCAGCGCGGCGATCGCCCAGAGTTCGCCGGTCACGTCGTCGTACGAGGCCGACCGGGCCGGCCGGGTGGCACAACGCTTCCTTGACGTGCTCGACATCGGACCGCGGGATCTCGGGCGCCTCGCCGAGTTACCGACCGCGGCCATCGTGGCGGCGTCGCGGACGGTCTTCGACGAGGTGCCGGTGCGCACGCCGGGCCGGCTGGCGTTCGCCCCGATCGTCGACGGGGACATCGTGCCGGACTACCCGGTGAGCCTCGCCAGGAAGGGCTTGACGCATCCGGTGCCGCTGATCATCGGCACCAACAAGAACGAGGCCGCACTCTTCCGCTGGATGAAGTCACCGCTGATGCCCATCAAGCCGGAATCCATCAGGGCGATGTTCGCCGAGATCGCCGCCGAGCAGCCGAGCCTGCAACTGCCCGACCAGACCCGCCTCGGTGGCGCCTACCGCGGCCGGGAGACGATCAAGGGCCTCGGATTGGCCAGCGACCTCGGTTTCCGGATGCCCTCGATCTGGTTCGCCGACGGTCACCGCGCCGTCGCGCCGGTCTACCTGTACCGCTTCGACTTCGCCACCGCGATGCTCCGCCTGCTTCGCCTGCACGCCGCCCACGCCACCGAGCTTCCGTTCGTGTGGGGCAATCTCGGCGCCGTGCGCAAGGACCCGATGTTCGCACTCGGTGGCCGCAAGGTCGGCGCGGCGGTCTCACAGCGGGTGCGCACCAGGTGGACGAGCTTCGCGGCACACGGTGAACCCCGCGGACTGACCGGTGAACCGACCTGGCGTCCCTACGGTGCCGACGACCGCGCCACGATGGTCATCGACAAGCAGGACTCGGTGGTCGACGACCTCGACGCCGACGTGCGGCGCGCCTGGGGTGACGACGTCCTGAGCTTCCTGTAGAGATCCAGACTTCCCCGGAGGTGCCGCCATGGAGTTCCTCGACATACTGCCGCCGCAGATGCGCGACCCGGTGCTGTTCGCCGTCCCGTTCTTCCTGCTGCTGCTGATCATCGAGTGGACGGCCGCCCGCAAGCTCGAGCACCTGCGGGACCCCGCCGACTCGGCCCGTCCGGGCACCGGGGCCTACCTCACGCGCGACTCCTGGGCCAGCATCTCGATGGGGCTGGTGTCGATCTTCACGATGGGCGCGTGGAAGTTCCTGGCGCTGTTGGGTTATGCGGCGATCTACGCCTACCTCGCCCCGTGGCAGCTGCCCGCCACCCAGTGGTACACGTGGGTCATCGCGATCGTCGGTGTCGACGTGTTGTTCTACGCCTACCACCGCACCGCGCACCGGGTGCGGTTGATCTGGGCCACCCACCAGGCCCACCACTCGAGCCAGTACTTCAACTTCGCGACCGCGCTGCGGCAGAAGTGGAACAACAGCGGGGAGATCCTGATGTGGATTCCGTTGCCGCTGTTGGGGGTTCCACCGTGGATGGTGTTCGTGAGTTTCTCGATCAGCCTGATCTACCAGTTCTGGATTCACACCGAGCGCATCGGCACGCTCTGGCGGCCAATCGAATTCGTCTTCAACACCCCGTCACACCACCGGGTGCACCACGGCATGGATCCGGAGTACCTCGACAAGAACTACGGCGGGATCCTCATCATCTGGGATCGGCTTTTCGGCACATTCCAGCCCGAGCTGTTCCGGCCGCATTACGGGCTGACCAAGCCGGTGGACACGTTCAACATCTGGACGCTGCAGACGCGCGAGTACGCCGCGATCGGGCGCGACGTGCGCGCCGCCCGGGGGATCCGCGACAAGCTCGGCTACATCTTCGGGCCGCCCGGGTGGCTGCCCGCGGGGGCGAGCCGTGCCGGGGACCAGCCGCGGGCCTATGTCCCCCGATAGCGTGGCTGAACGACGAGCAGGCCGTAGGGTGCGCGGTGTGGAGACGGTCTTCGATGCGCACGTCGACCCCGCGCTGGTGGACCGATCGCTGGCGGACAGCACCCTCGGGTCGATGTGGCTGGACACCGCGCGTCCCGACCACCCGGCGCCGTCCGGGCCGGTCACCTGCGACCTGCTGGTGATCGGCGGCGGCTACGCAGGCCTGTGGAGCGCACTGCACGCCGCGCGCCGCCACCCCGACCGGCGCATCGTGCTCATCGAGGCGGACCGCATCGGATGGGCGGCCTCGGGACGCAACGGCGGTTTCGTCGACGCCAGCCTGACCCACGGATTCGACAACGGAAAGTCCCGCTGGCCCAACGAGATCGACACCCTCGAGGCTATGGGCATGGAGAACCTCGACGGGATGCAGGCCGAGATCGCCGAACTCGGACTGGACACCGAGTGGCAGCGCACCGGCATGCTGTCGGTGGCCACCGAGCCGCACCAGGTGCAGTGGCTGGAGCAGGCCGCGGCCGAGGGTCAGGGGCAGCTGCTCGACCGGGAGCAGATCCGCGACGAGGTGCACTCGCCCACCTACCTGGCGGGCCTGTACAGCCCCGACACGTGCGCGGTCGTCAACCCCGCCAAGCTGGCGCTGGAACTGGCGCGGGCCTGCCGCGACATCGGCGTCGAGATCTACGAACACACCACCGCCACCCGGATAGACTCCGGCGGCGCCGCGCTGCGCGTGCTCACCGACGGGCAGGCGATCACCTGCCGCCAGGTGGTGCTGGCCACCAACGTGTTTCCGAGCCTGCTGACGCGCAACCGCCTCTTCACGGTGCCCGTCTACGACTACGTGCTGGCCACCGAGCCGCTGACCGACGCCCAGCTCGACCGCATCGGGTGGCAACGCCGCCAGGGAATCGGCGACTCCGCCAACCAGTTTCACTACTACCGCCTGTCGATGGACAACCGGATCGTCTGGGGCGGGTACGACGCCGTCTACCATTTCGGCCGGCGCGTCGACTCCGCCTACGAGGCCCGCCAACAGACCTACCGTCGGCTGGCCGCGCACTTCTTCATCACCTTTCCGCAACTGGACGACGTGCGGTTCACCCATCGGTGGGCCGGCGCCATCGACACCAACACCCGGTTCTGCGCGCACTGGGGTCTGGCCCGCGAAGGCCGGGTGGCCTATGTCAACGGGTTCACCGGCCTCGGCGTGGGCGCCGCACGGTTCGCCGCCGACGTGTGCCTGGACCTGTTGGACGGTGCCCGGACACCGCGCACCCGGTTGGAGATGGTGCGCAAGAAGCCGCTGCCGTTCCCGCCCGAGCCGCTCGCCAGCGTCGGCATTCAGGCCACGCGATGGTCGCTGGATCGCGCCGATCACTGCGCGGGGCGCCGCAACCTGCTGTTGCGGGGGCTCGACGCGCTCGGGCTCGGCTTCGACTCCTGAGCCCGCGCGGGCATGCGCGAATGTAACGCCCCTTTTCCCAACCGCGATGAGCCTGTTACGCAAGCCGCGAGAGCGGGTATCTCCGGCGGGAAAGAAGCGAGGGGGCGCTATGTCTGATCGGTCGGCACCACGATCGCCACGTCGAGGGCTGCGATTACTGCTCGCGGTCGTAGCTCCCATCGTCGCGCTGCTGTTGCCGTCGGCACCGGCCCACGCCCAGCCGGATGTGGTGGTCTACCCGGGCATGGAGATCCATCAGGACTCGGTGCTGTGCACCCTCGGCTATGTCGACCCACAGACGCGGCTCGCGTTCACCGCAGGCCACTGCCGCGCCTCGGGGACGGTCTCGGACAAGCAGGGCAACGTGATCGGCACCCAGGGTTCGTTCCGGGACAACACCCCCGACGGCACCACGGTCGACACCAACCACCAGATCACCGACTGGGAGGTGATCCATCTGACGCCCGAGGTCGTGATCAACAACGTGCTGCCCGTCGGCGGCCGCGCCCTGGTCACCGATCCCGCGGTGCTTCCGGTCGTCGGCATGCCCGTCTGCCACTTCGGTGTGGTGACCGGGGAGAGCTGCGGCACGGTCGAGGCCGTCAACAACGGCTGGTTCACCATGGCCAACGGCGTGGTGAGCAAGAAGGGCGACTCGGGCGGGCCGGTGTACACGCCGACGCCGGACGGTCGCACCGTGCTCATCGGCATGTTCAACAGCACCTGGGGCACGCTGCCCGCCGCGGTGTCGTGGCAGGTCGCCAGCCAGCAGGCCCGGCAGGACACCATCTCCGCGGCGTCGGCCAGCCTTCCCGCCGCACCCACCGCTCCTTGATCCGCGCCTAACGGACCAGCTCGAACACCGGGATCGACGGGGCCACCGCGCGCCGCTCGGCCGCCGTTGAGGCCGGGCTGAGCCCGCCGACGTGGCCCTTGACCTGCCAGTACCACCGATCGATGTAGCGCTCGAGAAGTGCGGGCTTGGCGTCGTCGGGAATCTCGGCGGCGCGGCGCTCGGCACGCCGCCGTCGCGGCCCGACCTCCACCACGCCCGCGGCGCGCACGTTGCGCGCCCACTGGGTGTTGCCGCGCGGCGACACCAGGTACTGGCGTCCGTCCACCGACAGCAGGTTCACCACCACGCCGCGCGGTTCGCCGGTGGTGCGGCCGCGGACCCGCAGGGCGGTGGTGCCCGAGATGCTCACGCCCAGTTCGGCGAGCCTGCGGATCGCGGTGTTGAACAGCCGGGCACCGAGCCCGGGAACGTCGTAGCGCTGTGGCATGGGTTCCTTCCTTCCAAATGTGAGCGGTGCTCTCTTATCACGGTGCCACGACTCGCATCAGAATTCAAGAGCACTGATCTCGGTTTGTGCGAGACTGGACGCGTGGGCAAGCGACAGGACTCCCGCGACCGGATCGAACGCCGCATCGTCGAACTCGGCCGCCGCCAACTGGTGACCGAGGGTGCCGCGGGCCTATCGCTGCGCGCGATCGCGCGTGAGCTCGGCATGGTCTCGTCCGCGGTGTACCGCTACGTCGCCAGCCGCGACGAACTGCTGACCCTGCTGCTCGTCGACGCCTACACCGACCTCGCCGACTCCGTCGAGCGGGCCCGCGACGCCGCGGGGCACTCGTGGCGCGGCCGGCTCGCCGAGATGGCCCGGGCGGCCAGGGCCTGGGCGGTGCACGAGCCCGCCAGCTGGGCGCTGCTGTACGGCAGCCCGGTGCCCGGCTACCACGCCCCCCGCGACCAGACCGTCGGGCCGGGCACCCGCGTGGTCGGCGCCCTGTTCGGCGTCGTCTCGGCCGGTGCCGCAGCGGGAGACATCAGCGCCGCCGAAATTGTTGTGCCCCAGTCGTTGTCATCGGACTTCGACGGGATACGCGACGAATTCGGCTTCGCCGCCGACGACGCGGTGGTGGCCAAGAGCCTCGTCCTGTGGGCCGCCCTGGTCGGAGCCATCAGCCTCGAGGTGTTCGGCCAGTACGGCCCCGACACGCTGACCGATCCCGCGGTCGCGTTCGACGCCCAGGTGGAGCTGCTGACGGCCTTCCTGGCCCCGAACTAGAACACGTTCTAGCCAGCGGCCTCCGCTGGCGATATTCTCGAAGAGATGCTTGACCAGACACCTGTCCAGATTGCCTGGGTCACCCCGGACCTCGCGGCCACCGAGACCGCGCTGACCTCGCTGTTGGGTGCCAAGAAGTGGGTACGCATGCCCGGAGTCCGCTTCGGCCCGGACGCCTGCACGTACCGCGGCCGGCCGGCCGACTTCACCGCCGACATCTCGTTCAGCTACGCCGGCGACACCCAACTGGAGCTGATCAGCCCGGTGCAGGGGGAGAGCATCTACTCCGAATTCCTCGACCGATGCGGGCCGGGCCTGCACCACATCTGCATCGAGGCCGCCGATGTCGAGCAGTTCGACACCGCGGTCGGCGATGCCGAACGCAACGGCACACCTGTGGTGATGGCAGGCACGATGCCGGGCGGGATGAAGTTCGCCTACGCGTCGGCCCAGAGTTCAGGCGTGCCCTACATCGAATTCGCCTACATTCCGCCCGAGATCCACGCGTTCTTCGACCAGGTAAAGCGGGAAACCGCGTGACACAGGAGCACAATTGACCATGCAGCACATCCCGGAAACCGTGAGCGCGGGCGACGTCACGTCCTGGTCCGACGAGGCCGACGTGGTGGTGCTCGGATTCGGAATCGCCGGCGGCTGCGCGGCCGTCAGCGCCGCCGCGGCCGGCGCCCGGGTGCTGGTCCTCGAGAAGGCCGCGGCCGCGGGCGGGACGACATCGATGGCGGGCGGCCACTTCTATCTCGGCGGCGGCACCGCCGTCCAGCAGGCCACCGGGCACGAGGATTCCCCCGAAGAGATGTACGCCTATCTGGTGTCGCAGTCCCGTGAGCCCGAACTCGACAAGATCCGCGCCTACTGCGACGGCAGCGTCGAACACTTCAATTGGCTTGAGGCGCTTGGCTTTCAATTCGAGCGCAGTTTCTACCCCGGCAAAGTCGTGGTTCCGCCGGGCACCGAGGGTCTCTCCTACACCGGCAACGAGAAGGTGTGGCCGTTCTGCGAGCAGGCCAAGCCGGCACCGCGCGGCCACTCGGTGCCCGTCCCCGGTGAACTGGGCGGCGCCGCGATGGTGATCGATCTGCTGCTCAAGCGCGCCGCCGAACTCGGCGTGCAGATCCGCTATGAAACGGGAGCGACCGGGCTCGTCCTGGACGACGACGGCGCAGTGGTCGGGGTCCGGTGGAAGCACTTCACCGAGACCGGCGAGGTGAGGGCCCGCTCCGTCGTCATCGCCGCCGGCGGATTCGCGATGAACGCCGAGATGGTGGCCGAGTACACGCCCGCGCTCGGCCAGGAACGCAAGACCAAGCACCACGGGACGGTGGCCCCCTACATCCTGGGCAACCCCAACGACGACGGCCTTGGCATCCGTCTGGGCGTCTCGGCGGGCGGCGTCGCCACCGACATGGATCAGCTGTTCATCACCGCCGCCGCCTACCCACCCGAGATCCTGATCACCGGCGTCATCGTCAACTCCGACGGGAAGCGGTTCGTCGCCGAGGACTCCTACCATGCGCGCACTTCGGCTTTCGTGCTCGAGCAGCCCGACCAGACGGCCTACCTGATCGTCGACGAGGTGCACATGCAGATGCCCGAGATGCCGTTGATCAAGTTCATCGACGGCTGGGAGACGGTCGCCGAGATGGAGGCCGCGCTCGGGATCCCGGCGGGCAACCTCGCCGCGACACTGGACCGCTACAACGCCAACGCCGCCGACGGCCACGACCCCGACTTCCACAAGCAGCCGGAATACGTTGCCGCCCAAGACCATGGGCCATGGGCGGCGTTCGACCTGTCGCTGGGCCGGGCGATGTACTCCGGTTTCACGATGGGCGGGCTCAAGGTGTCCATCGACGGTGAGGTGCTGCGCGAGGACGGCAGCGCGGTCGGCGGACTTTACGCGGCGGGCGCGTGCGCGTTCAACATCGCGCAGGACGGCAAGGGCTACGCCAGCGGGACCCAGCTCGGCGAGGGCTCGTTCTTCGGGCGGCGGGCGGGAGAGCACGCGGCACGCGCCT
>Ga0209347_1001399_pt1 | contig 40028 bp, 38 predicted proteins | sample AutmiccommuBRH23_FD_187382 | JGI IMG/M metagenome (GOLD analysis project Ga0209347, IMG submission 187382) | Deep subsurface microbial communities from Mt. Terri, Switzerland - Autotrophic microbial communities BRH/23 (SPAdes) (version 2) | ecosystem: Environmental > Aquatic > Deep subsurface >... | reverse complement strand
TAGTTGATCTTTAAATTCTTTTGGGTATCTTTTACTTTTCATGTTTGTCATGACTTGCTTATCCCTCCTGTTTTTAAGTTTATATCATTTGGGGATAAGACTCAAATTCCTTAAAGGGGCTAAATAGCTGATAACCTATAGGAAGGAAAAAACCGTTTTATAGCAAATACCAGTTACAACAACCAAAAACATTTTATTTCACTTCAAAATAATTAAGATGTCTTCGCATATCCCCCTGGATGATAACAATTGGGACAATACGTTAAAAGCAGGGCCTCTAAGGAAAGGGGACACACCTTCTAGTGACAGGAGTCAGAAGTCATCATGAGAGAACGGTTTATCGTCTCGAAATATTCTGAATTCTGACTACTGAATTCTGAATACCTGAATAGTAACAAATAATTATAACGGGGCGTGGAATTTATGGAAGCGCTATATGCAAAACATGAAAAACTGAAGAATATATTAAGGGAATACGCCAGCGTGCTGGTGGCCTTTTCCGGCGGAGTGGATAGCACCCTGCTGCTGAAAGTAGCCCGGAATGTGTTGGAAGATAACGTTCTGGCGGTTACGGCCACCTCTGAAATATACCCTCCGGGAGAAGCGGAAGAAGCTATGGAAATAGCCCGCTCACTGGATGTGCAACATATCTTGCTTCAAACCCGGGGACTTAAAAGCAGCGCTTTTACCAACAACCCCCCCGACAGGTGCTATCACTGCAAAAAGGAACTATATACAGAATTGTCCCATATTGCAGCCGAAAAGGGCATAAAATATGTGGTGGACGGCGTCAACACCGATGACGCACTTGATTACCGCCCAGGCATCCGGGCCGGTGCCGAAGCCGGGGTTCATACCCCGCTGCAAGAGGCCGGGCTTACAAAACAGGATATATATGCGCTCTCCCGGGAACTGAACCTGCCCACTGCCGGCAAACCCGCCAACCCATGCCTCGCCTCAAGGTTCCCCTACGGCACGGCAATAACTCCGGCGGGACTGGAAATGGTCCATAGATCCGAAAGTTTTCTAAAAGGGCTGGGCCTCGCTCCCCTCAGAGTCAGGCATCACGGCAACCTTGCCCGTATTGAGGTTTCAGGGAATCAACTGGACAGTGTACTGGCCAACGCGGAGAAAATTGCGGCGGCCATAAAGGAAATAGGCTATACCTACGTCTCTCTGGACCTGATAGGCTACCGGACCGGAAGCATGAATGAAACGCTGGTCGGCGGAGCAAGTAGGGACGGTTCTTGCCTTGCCAGGTAAATATTGCAAAATAGAAACAGGTAGGGGCAGACCCCAACTTATTCTAGTAAGTTCGTGGAAAATTCTTATAGTATCTTGACTTCTACGGAAAAAGAATTCTCGACAGTCGATTTTTGATATAAGAGCATTGCTCAGGCAAGGTAGAGCCATCCCCAACTTGCTCCAAGCAATAAAATGCGGACAAGGACCATTCACCTTGTTCGGGATTTATTTCCCTACAATGTGATGGACATTACCTTTCACTATGGTTTTATTTCCCATAAACAGTTTGCCCGGGACTTTCTAAAAATGTGAAAAAAATTCTGTTCCTTTAACGGGAAGGATGATATCATTTAACGGGACTTCAGAAATAAAAATAATGCTATTGTCGTTGACCAGTACTGCCGGAAACATAAAGAAATATAAGTGAGCCTTGGGTTCGGAAGGGGTTATTCCCCTACCGAACCCTTAGAGCGAACATAAAGGAATGGGGACACACCTCAAAAAAGGTCAGGGGACACACCTCTATTTAGGGCTTGGCTATGGGGTCGGAGGAATGTCCCCAATTAATGCCTGACTTTGGGGTCGGAGGAATGTCCCCAACTAAACGAGTTATACAGCCTGTTGATCCCCGACCTTCGAGGACGGGGTCTTACAGGCTGTTAGCGAGATAAAACTATTGGGGAGGGAAGTCTTTCTTTATCCGGAGTGCTCATGCTAGATGGGAGATTTGATTTGCAAGGCCTTCGATTTTATGGAGGAATATATTTACCGAATAGTGCCAGGCGGTTTTTTATCATCATGGGCAGTGACAGTAGCAACCCGTCCAGCACTTTTTGTTTTTACGCATAGCCGTAGAAGAGCTTTAGGAGACCGGTCCGGATTAGTGGAGAGAAGATTCCCGAATCCAAGTACGCTGTATTCAGGTACTCGGGTTCATGGGATTAATTTTTCGTACGGTAATTAAAGATTTGAATAAATGGCTCAGTGTGTCTGGACTTGAATTCACCAATAATGTCGGTTTTAATTTTTTTGTATTACGTAATGAGGATTCCTTGCAGCTGGGAAATTTTATTTATATATACCTTTGAATTGATTATGGCAAAAAACCTCAAGATTTTTTTCTCCATCTTCGTTTATCTTTAAGATAGTTAAGTTCTTTTTTAAAATTTATGCCAAAGTGCCCGGATAAAAACCGGAAAGCAAGAAATTTGGTTGACTGCCGGTTAGACGGGAGAATATAAGTTGGCAGGAAGGGGGTATGTGATTCATTAATGTTCAGTGATACGATTTTTCATTTTTTTCCAGTTACGTAGTTACGATGGACAATCACACCAAGGAAAAAAAAGACAGAGAAAAAAAGGGAGAGAATAGTTAATGACCAAGATTGATTTTGATTATGAAGCTCAGAAGAATCTGCCTGTTCCCTTGGGGAAAAGGGAACTCTATCCCAACGTCGGTACTTACATTGCTGAAATCCTTAAAGAACAAGGAGCAACTTTTGCTTTTGGCGTCCCCGGTGGCCACATTTGGCATTTTGTAGATGCCATTTCCAGAATTGGAGTAAAATTAGTCGTTTTTTGTCATGAACAAAATTCAGTATATGCCGCTGAAGCATACTCACAGGTTACCGGCAAGCCGGTTATCGCCTTCGGAACAGTTGGTCCCGGCGCCGGAAACGCATTTTCACCCATGCATCAAGCATATCTTTCCAATACACCTATAATTTATTTGGCCGGTGGTCACGAACTTGAACACGATGGTCTTTTTAATACTTTACAGGAAAGCTACGCCAGTGAGTTCTTCAAATCCATCACCAAATATTCTACCAGGCTGTTTTATCCTCACCAGATAAAGCAATTTATAACCAGAGGATTCAAAATTGCTCAGCAAGCGCCATCTGGACCGGTTTGCTTTGAAATGGGTATCGACCTGCTTACTTCCACAGACGAATTAAGAAAGCATATGTATGCCGGCGTGTTCCCGCAACACTCTGAATACATCCCGAATTGGAGAGGCGAACTAACTACTCAGCCGCTGAAAAACGCTGCTCATCAGGTAGAAATTGCCAAAGCAGCTAAACTTATCAGCGAAGCGAAGGGCGTTTACATGATCATTGGTGACCAGGCCACTTGGGATAAGGCAGGCGCTCCAATAGAAGAATTTATTAACCTGACCAAGACGCCGTTCACTACCAGAAGGCTGGGCAGGGGGCTAGTTTCGGAAAAGCACCCATATTATTATAGAGGAATGCCTCCGGTTAAAAGAGAAATAGACTTGATCATCACCTGCGGAGTGAAAGTTGGTTTCTTTGACCACTATGGACATGGCTGGAAGAATACCATACAGATTTCCAACTGCCCGGAACAGGTATGGCCTTACATTAAGACCGGAGCGACACTAATGGGAAGTTTGGATGTTGTCTTTGAACAACTAAACGACTACATTAAAGCTAATAATATAACCATGGCTCCCGAGAAAGACGCCTGGATCAAGAAGATTCAGGAAGCCAGAACCAGCGCCGATCAAAGAAGAAAAGAAAAGTCCTACAAATACGGACCTGATCATCCCAGATACAAAAACAATAATTTCATGCATCACGGTTACATGGCGCAAATCATTAGAGAAGTTATCGAAGAGAATTATGCTAACAAAGTAAGAGTTATGATTGACGGTTTCACCATCTCAGATTATGCCATGCCGTATTTGCAGTTTACCAGGCCTTCCTCCTGTCTCACATCCAACGACTATGCCGGTGTGGGTCACGGTGTAGGTCAGGCGATAGGCGCCGCAATAGCCGATTTAGAAAATGACGATCTCGTGCCGGTACTGGCCTTAATGGGTGACTCCGGTATGATGAACAGCGGTTGGGATGCAGTAGTGGCTGTAGATTATAAGTTACCTATTGTATTTCTGGTAACATCCAACGGCGGCTGGATGCCGGCCATGAAATACGCATGGTATGGCCCTAACTGGGAAGCTATGGGCGATCAGGATGCCTTTGGAGCCAAATTTAAAAACGGCAAAGTGTTGAGGGGCCAGGAAAGAGCGAGAGACGCAGTTGATTTTGTGAAATTTGCAGAAACAATTGGCGCCAAAGGATTGAGATGCGACAGATCGGAAGATTTCAGAGATGCACTAACCAAAGCCTTCAAGATGTCCGAAACTGAGGGCCCGGTAATTTTAGAATGCGTCATGGATTACCATCTGACAAACCGTTCGGTTACAACGATGGCTTACGCCCTGATGTACTCTCATATTCCCTGGGATGAACTGCCGCCCAGAGGTAAAGCAGCCAGAAGAACTCACCTGAATGGTATGTTCCCTGCTTTGAAAGAATTACCCGAAATGAAAATTGCCGATCCCTGGGATTACTATACGGAAGAAGAGCTTGGGTCTGTACCAAAAGACGATTCCTTTAAGTAAAAGTGAAAAAATAACTTTTTATAATTATACTTTGGCCTCCCGCAAGGGAGGCCAAAGGTGATATTAAGGGTGGACGGGTCTTAAAGGCTGTTAGCGATATAAAAATAAGAATGGGAGTAGTTTTAATCATGCTTAAAGAGATACAGCAAGGTATGGAATGTATTGATTGCAAATTTTGCAGTTTTTTTACTGACTGTCCAGCCAGCGGGGAATACTGTATAGGTTGCGGTATTTGCGTCAAAGGTTGCCCAACGGGAACACGCACGTTGCTTTCCTGTAAGGAAGAAAGGCCCGCGGTGAAAATTATTGTGGACGGGGAAAACTATTCTGTGCCGTCACGCATAACTGTAGCTAAGGCGCTGGAGCTTTTGGACAAAACCAAACACATCCATTCGGAGTCACTATGCCACACCGGTGCCTGCTTTAACTGCACTGTCATAATTAACGGCAAGCCTGCCCGGAGTTGCAGCACGGAAGTACTGGAAAGCATGGAAATCATCACCGATCCGAAATATATTGAGGATCATCCGCCAACGCGCCTGGTATCTTACATCCAAACCCCCATGCATAAAAACGCTATATCGATCTTTACGCACGGTTGTAATTTGGCCTGCGACTTTTGTCATAACTGGGATGTTACATTTTCCAATACTGGAAACGCTTCAACTCCGGAAGAAGTTGCTTATGACCTGGCGCAAATGTTGATGTCAGGGAAATTTCCCCGGCTGGGGATATCGGGCGGCGAACCCACCTTAAACCGGAGATGGCTGGTTGAATTCATAAAAAACATAAATTCTAAATACAGAGATTTAAGGATTCAGGTGGATACCAACGCCTCTATTCTTACACAGGATTATATTGACGAGCTTTATGAAGCCGGTATGACCGACATTTCACCGGATATAAAGGCTCTGGAACTTGATACCTACATGAAACTTACCGGAATTAACAATAAAGAGCTCGCCGAAAGTTATTTGCAGAACAACTGGCAAGCTATGGAATATATAATTGACAAATATGCAGGCAAGCTTTATTATATCGCCGCAATTCCCTACCACCCCGAATTCATGTCCAAGGAGGAGTTGTATGCCATTGGCAAAAAACTCCACGAGCTGGATAAAAATTTAGAAGTTAATTTAGTTGAATACCAGCCCGCCTTCAGGGCCAGGGAAGCTAAAGACCTTACAGCAGAGGAAATTATGGAGATGAAATCAATTTTAAACAAGGCCGGCCTGGAAAGGGTATGGTGCCAGTCGGGACAAATCGTCCCCAGAGCAATGGATCCGCTAGATCTCATGCTCTCGGAGGAATTCAAGGATTAGCAAGTAGCAAGTAGCAAGTAGGGACGGTTCTTGCCTTGCCAGGTAAATATTGTTAAATAGAATCAGGTGGGGACTGACCCCAACTTATTCTAGTAAGTTCGTGGAAAATTCTTATATTATCTTGACTTCTACGTAAAAAGAATCCTCTGCCTTGACAGTCGATTTTTGATACGGTAAGAGCCATACTCGGGCAAGACAGAACCGTCCCCAACTTGCCCACCCAACTTGCTCCACGCAAAAAAATGCGGACAAGGACCATTCACCTTGTTCGCATTTATTTCCCACTATGGCTTGTTCACGAAAATGAAACTATTCGGCGAAAACTAATCAGCGGGCATGTGCTGGGTTATACAGTGGATTCCGCCACCCCACAGGTTGACATTCTCGGCGTTAATGCGGCGCAGGTACGAATCCTGTGCAGTCCGGTTTGTATACCTGTCCCCCGGCAACACCTGCGCCAAGAGTATCGTATGCGAATTTGCAAAACGGGCTATTTCATTAATGTGCCCGCTTGTAATCCGGTCATCTTCGGCAAGTCCCTGTTTAAGCCATATAACTTTCCTCACGCCGAGAACCCTTTTATATTCATTTTCGATCTGAGTCCTGGTCAGCCCCGGGTTGCGATTAAGTGCAACCGATTCGGTAATCATCAGTGTACCTCTACCGTTTGATTCTATGGCACCGCCTTCAGAAATCAGGTTTGAACTGATAACCGGCAGCTTCAGCTGCTGGGCCGTGAGATTGTCTACCTGACCTTCCACGTTGATATAGTACGGATCGCCGCCTCTGCCGTAGTTGTTAAAACCAAAGTTTACCACGTTGAGCCTGTTTTGGCTGTCTTTGACGAAAATAGGCCCCACATCCCTGGCCCATATGGAAAAATGATTAACCACGTAGTAACGAACGTTGGCGCCGGTATATCCGTTTTTTTTGAGCAAATCTTTTATTTGTAAGATTTCTTCCTTACTCCGCCAGCAGGTTGACCCTTATGTACGGGTCAAGGGACTTTATAATATTTATCATAACTGGATACACGGGGCGGCTGCCTGCGTTATACACCTCTGACGGCCACTGCAGCCAAATGGCCTGCTGTTTTTCGAACTCACCCGGGTATAAATTGGAAACCGGTGCTCTTCCGCCATGGCTTGGCGGTTTTTTATACGCCCTGTTATTAAAGGTCCTAACAGCCATTATTATTAGTATACAGAGAAAAGCGGCTATAATGATATAATATGGTTTTTTCATTTAATTCCTACCTTAAAGTTTTTCTAAGGTAGTATTTCCCATGGCCAAGTTATTATTATTACATTTCATTACCCTGCAAGCTTCTCTAGCGTATTCAGACCGGGCTTACTTGTCAATATATTCCATATCAGAAGTCCTAATGCCTTGCAGATTCCGCTTTTATAATGTTAGTGTACAATCCAATTAAAATATAAATAATTACCTATTTGCGTTTATTTCAACTAAATTCCAGATACAAACTTTCATTTCAGCTAACTGTATTCCAGCGTAGACCGAAGCACCAGCAATAACTATTAAACATACTGATTTTATGAGTCTATAAGATGATTCACTCATTTTTTAACCACCAGTCTAATATCTAATAATTTACTTTATTATTATGTTTCATTATTAAATTAACCTGCCCGATAGTGAAAGATGCTGAACATCATTAACAAAATGCTCCCATATCGCCTTACCGGATGTGATGCATTTCATTTATAAAATTGCACTATCCGAATACACGGCGACCACTTGTTTACTTAACCTGGCAAATAAAGACATAGCCCCAGGTTAAAGGTTGCGATCGAAAGCTAGATCTCAGCCACAATCCTCCCTGTCTCGGACAAATCATAATCCCCCAGTCCCCGGAGTTCAGCTTTAAAATCATCAGACTGCAGTATTTCAATGACAGCCCGGAATTCCGGCCTGTCCAGATCTTCCTGTTTTATGACAAGTTCATATCGTTCTTTCTGCAAAGGAATAAACTCAATACCCCGGACCTGCATGGGGGCCTTTTCACTGCCCAGCCCCACATCGGCCTCCCCCCTGGCCACGGCGCTGGCAACGCCCAAATGAGAATATTCCTCCGTCTCATAGCCGTTAATTAATCTTCTGTCTATTCCCTGCAGGCGCAGGTGCTCATCAAGCAGAACCCGGGTGCCGCAGCCCTTTTCCCTGTTTATGAAACGCACGTCCGGCCGGATCAGATCACGCCAGACCTTTATATTTTTTGGATTGCCTCCCGCCACGTAGAAACCCTGCATCCGGCAGGCCAGGTGGATAATGACCGTGGGTATGCCGGGCAGCATGTGGCGTACGTAGGGTATATTGTATTTTCCCGCATCCCCGTCCCAGAGGTGGATTGCCGCCAGTTGGGCCTTGCCCTGGTACAGGGCCTGCAGCCCGGCGAAACTGCCCACATGATGACGGAAGGCGTGGGTTCCCCGGGGATGGCGATCCAGGTGGCGGGTAAGTATGTCCAGCAAAACATCCTGCCCGCAGATTATCAGTTCCCCAGTATGGCGCAGGGTCTCCCCTGCCGGCGACGGTTTACCTTGCAGAGACAGATTCCTGCACGATCCGGCTTCCTCGATTGGAATTTCATATTTTTTGCCCTGTTTTTTATAGGCCTCCACATCTCCAAAATCAATGCGAATTTTTCTGCCCACCCGGTAAGCGGTAAGTTCCCCCCGCTTGATTAATTCGTAAACAGTATTTTTGGCGATTTTTAAAATGCCTGCCACTTCTTCAGGGGTCAGGGAAATATCTTCTTTCACAAAATTCCCTCCGAAATATATTGACATTAATTTTAACATAATTTAATATAATTAGCATAGTTACGTTATGTTATGTTATGTCATGTTACGTTACGTTACAACACGTTTCATTGTGCGGTCTCTCAATGAAGAGAGCCTGGACCACAATTAAATAAACCGGTCAACGATGCCCTGACTTCAAATACGTAAGTCCGGGCATTTATAGTATAAGCTGCAGCAGAGGAGGTGTGAACATTTTTACCTTGATCAGCGGCGCTTTGATAAACATTATTGCACTTGTCATAGTGTCCTTCATATTGTATTTCTTACTGGGAAAGCTGCCTTCCCAAAAAGGCAGCAGCAGTGACCCGCAATCAGAAAGAATTAATTCTGATTTTGAAAAAGCTTTGTTATGAACTAATTTTCTGGTTTATCAGGAGGTTAAAGTTATGAAAAAAATTTTTACCATTGCAGGAATAATGCTATTTATTATTACCATCATGGCCGGATGCGGAAGCAGCGAAACAAAAACGGAGCCGGTCAAACTGACCATCTCCACAGCGGCAAGTCTCCAGGACGCGGCTGTGGAGCTAAAGGACATATACCGGAAACAACAACCAGGAGTAGAAATAACCTATAATTTCAACGCTTCCGGCCCTCTGCAAAAGCAGATTGAAGAAGGAGCGCCCGTGGATTTATTCATTTCCGCCGGTAAAAAACAAATGGACGCCCTGGCGGACAAAGGGCTGATTATAGATACATCCCGGGTAAATCTACTGAGCAACGAACTGGTGCTGATAGCCGGCCAGGACAGCAAGCTTACAGGGTTTGACGGGTTAACCGGCGCTGACATAAAAAAAATAGGCATCGGCACTCCCGAGACTGTCCCTGCGGGAAGCTATGCCAAAGAAGCCCTGACCACCCTAAAGCTCTGGGACAAAATACAAACCAAGCTGGTTCAGGCCAAGGACGTACGTCAGGTGCTTACATACGTTGAAACAGGCAATGTTGACGCCGGGCTGGTGTACAAGTCCGATGCCATGGCCGGAAAAAATATCAAAACAGTCGCCGCCGCCCCTGCAGATGCGCACAAACCCATAGTATACCCTATGGCCATCATTAAAAACACCAAGCACCAGAAGGAAACCGAAGCCTTTGCCTACTTCCTGCAAAGCTCTGAGGCGGCAGGAGTATACGAAAAATACGGCTTCATTGCCAAGAAATAGTTCTAAAAAATAACCATGTATTTTCATATCAACGACTGGTTTCCGGTGCTGCTCTCGCTTCGGGTGGCTTTGATTGCACTGATTGCCGTAGCTTGCCTGGGCCTGCCGGTGGCCAGGCTCCTGGCCCGCCGGGAATTCCACGGCAAGGATGTGCTGGAGGCTGCCATAACCCTGCCTCTGGTACTGCCACCCTCGGTAATCGGCTACGGGCTGCTGGTGCTTATCGGCAAAAACGGACTGCTGGGCGAAGCCCTGGCGGATATAGGGACATCTATAATTTTTACCTGGTGGTCGGCAGTGCTGGCCTCCACAGTGGTGGCTTTTCCACTGATGTACCAGAGCGCCAAGGCGGCTTTTAAAAGCGTGGACATAAATTATGAGAAGGCTGCCAGGACCCTGGGCGCCGGTGAAATCAGAATCTTCTTCACCATCACCCTGCCCCTGGCCTGGCCGGGTATCATTGCCGGGCTGGTGCTTTCCTTTGCCAGGGCGCTGGGTGAATTTGGGGCAACTTTAATGGTGGCGGGGAATATACCCGGACAGACCCAGACCATTCCCCTGGCCATTTATTTCGCGGTGGACGCCGGCGACAATGTTACGGCCAGAACTCTGGTGGCAATTATCACGGTGTTCAGCTTCCTGGTTATTTTCTGGGTCAACAGGTGGGCCAAACGCCAAAACTATTAAACAGCCGGTGATTTTATGTTAGAAGCAAAGTTTACCAAAAAATTATGGCACTTTACCCTGGACATACAGATTGACCTCGACACCGATATACTGGTGCTCTGGGGCCCCTCCGGGGCCGGCAAGACCACTATTCTGCACTGCCTGGCCGGCCTGTCAAATCCCACCGGGGGATTAATCAAACTGGGCGACACCGTTCTCTACTCCTCGGAGGATAGGATTAACGTAAACACGAGGTTCAGAAACGTGGGCTACCTGTTTCAGGACTATGCCCTCTTTCCCCACCTCACCGTACGAAAAAACGTGATGTACGGCCTAAAATGCAAAAAGAACAGCAACGGTAGCCTTACCGCAAAGAACCCCCTGGAATTGCTGGACTCCTTCGGGGTGGGACATCTGGTGGACAGGTATCCCCGCCAGCTCTCCGGCGGGGAGAAGCAGCGGGTGGCCCTGGTTAGAGCGCTGGCCGTGCAGCCTAAATTGCTGTTACTGGATGAACCCTTCAGCGCCCTGGACAAAAACATAAAGGATACCCTGAGACAAGAAATAAAAAAGCTGCACCACCAGTGGCGGATACCGTTTGTGCTGGTCACCCACGACAAAGAGGACGCAGAATTTCTCGGCGACAAAATAATATCCCTGGAAAAAGGTCGCTCCAGAGATGTGACCATGCAGACCATATCCTGTTGACATATTTATCCTACTGGATGTAATAGGAGGATGCTTCTCCAGCCTAGCCAGACGAAGCATCCTCCTATTATTTATATCGCCAGGAATTATTTTCTCAGAGTGAGGACAAATTCATTGCCCTCCGCCGCAACCTCAACTCTCCATCCCTTATTCTCGGCCAGGCGGGTAACATTTTCCCTGGCCGCATTATTATCCACAACCACCCTGACAATACCGCTCTGCATACTATCTATTGCCTTTTTAGTCAACAGAACCGGCTCCGGGCAAAGCAGCCCCCGGGCATCAACCGTTTTGTCCAAGGTTTACACCTCCCGAAGCGGTGCTTGTTCGGTAAGCACCCACAAATCCAACTATAAGTACCAATACAATACCAATGATGGTAGCCGCCTGACCCGCCACAGAAACCCCCTTGGGACTGGCAGCCAAACCGAAATTATGGGCAAAGGCTGCACCGGCTATAAAGCCAATAATTGTAATGGCGCAATCCGTGTTCCCCTCACTGGCGGCTATAATTTGCCTTAAGGGACACCCCCCCAGCATGGTTGCCGCCGTGCCTGCCAGCGCCATGCCGAGAAAATTCCAGACACCGTCTGTGTGAGCAATAGGCTGACCGGCAAAACCAAGTTTAAAAGCTCCCACGGCCAGATTTCCCGCCAACGCGAATATTAAAAGAGCAAAGAAGCCTAGCAAAAGATGCGTATCCTTAAATAGAATAAAATCCCTTATGCCACCAATCATGCAAAAACGGGAGCGCTGGGCTAAAACTCCCACAACAAGTCCCGCTACTAACGAAATAATAACCGGGGCGTGCATGGAACCGGGTCCTGCTTTACTGGTAAAAAAGACGGCGGCACCCGAAAGAATGATAAACGAGAATATAATTGCTGTTAAAGGAAATATGTACCCGTTTACAACACTCTGGCTGGTTGCCCGCCCCAGGGAAAAACCCCTGTTTAAGAGCTGGATACCGATAAAAACGCCTGCGATTAAACCCAGTATTCCAACCCCTGCATTCAGGTCCCCGCCAGCCAGACGTAGCACCGCCCGGACAGGACAGCCCAGGAATACAAGCATGCCGATCATACCTGTGAACGCCAGGAAAAACCTTGTCAGCGGGCTTGATCCGCCCACGGACTTATGTTCCCTGGTCACCAGCGCCGCTACAAATGCGCCCGCGATAAGGCCGAATATCTCCGGACGCATGTATTGCACCACATCAGCCCTGTGGTAGCCCAGCCCTCCTGCTATGTCCCTTAAAAAACAGGCTATGCAATAGCCCATATTGGCCGGGTTTCCCACTTTGACAAGATATACGGACAGTAGCCCCAAAACACCTCCCGTTGCTATGACCATGATCTTTTTTTTATTCATTTACCAGGCCTCCTTCTGAATATGGAAGGGAGAAGTCGGAATCGAACCGGACCCCCACCGGTATTTACGGCAGGCCAACGGGTTTGCAGCCCGTGGGAGGACCATCCCCTTTCTCCCCTGAAATATAATACAACAGATAGATACACATATAAATATCTTATTGGTTCTATTTAATAATTTTATTTATACTGCGTTCAGAATAAGAAAAGTTGATTATTGATACATGATTAACAAAGGCCCGGCGCATACAGCACCGGGCCTCCAGACCTCAATAATTCTGCTTCATACAAACCTCCACGGAGCATAATTCATTGTTGCATCAAATCGTTCAATATTTAGCGCATTGGCACAAATAATTAAACGCTTTTTTCTTTTTGCCGATTTCACTGGCTTTAGTCAGGAAGTCGTTAATATCAGAGAATAAACCATTAAAATTTTGCCAATAGGAAATTTTGGCGCATTTAATTATTTCTTTTGGGGGCATATTAAGTTTCCCCCTGGAAATTTCCAATATATCGAAGGCCTCTTCCATGCTTTTTATGCTCATGCCGGAGTAACTCTGAAACATCCTGAAAAAAGCGAGAAAAACCAGCTGTTCCCTGCGGCTGATAGGCGGGTCAAGATCTGCCATATGCCAGAGAAACATTGGCAGGGCTTCCACTTCGCTGCATTCTTCCACCAATAATTTTAGTGTTATTCTATTAATTATACTTTGCCTTAATCTCTCACCGGACGTGTCCAGGCTCCGCTCAAAAAGGTTGCAAAGTGTTTCCATACCTGTGATCCTTTCCTTTAAGAAGGCATGACCGTACCCCAGTGAACCGCGGTTTGAAACCCACAACATCTTTCAGGACGGCGTACCGGAAAATAAAATAAACCGGGGCAATTTTGCGAAAAAGACAAAATTAACCCCGGCTAAAGCCAAAGTCACATTATCTCCTTTCCGCAACGGGAGGCATGCCGGTTTCCCAGTATACCCTATCGGCCCGTATGCCGGTACTGTTCAGCTTAGGCAAACGGGCTCGGAGATTTTATTCAGTTACAGGCAAGTGGGGACGGTTCTTGCTTGCCCCATAATTATATCTCCCTCTGTAATCACTATTCTATCATAAAATCCCGTTACTGATAACATGATTCACCGTATCGTATAACGGTAAATTATTTGATTTTTTCGAAACATTATCTATACGCCCATTAAATATCTAAACAAAGCTGAAAACCGTCTTGACAATAAATAGATGCTATCATATTATATCTATGCATAAAGTAGATAAACTTTAAGAGGTGTTTATGAAATGACCGATATATCTGATCTGTTTTGGCAGGCATCGCTGCAGGACATCAAGCAGGGCTATATTTACCAGCAGCATAGCGACGAATTCATTTGCCTCATATGCGGAAAAAGCTTCTCTAACGGAATCATCTACCCTGGCGATGGCCAGTTGTATGAAGCCCAGAAATATATTAAAGTCCACATTGCACAGTGCCATCGCTCAGCCTTCCATTTTCTGCTCAACCTGGATAAAAAATTAACCGGATTAACGGATCACCAGAAATCTATTCTCGAACTTTTCTATGAAGGTAATAGTGACAATGAAGTGGCTAAAGCACTTGGCACAGGCAGTACATCAACCATCCGCAATCATCGCTTCACCCTGAGGGAGAAACAAAAACAAGCTAAAGTATTTTTAGCCATTATGGAACTACTGGGGGAACAGGTACCAAAAAAACATACCTTTATCGAAATCCCACGCAGCTCCCAGAAAGTAGATGATCGTTTTGCCATTACTGAACAGGAAAGCGAAAAAATCTTAGCTGCCTATTTCAAGCAAGGACCGGACGGCCCCCTTGACACGTTCCCTCTTAAAGAGAAAAAAAGAGTGACCATCTTAAGGCATCTCGTGAAGTATTTTGATGCAAACAAAAACTATACTGAAAAAGAAGTAAACGATGTTTTAAAGCAATTCTATAATGATTATGTAGTCCTGCGCCGTAATCTAATCGACTACGGCTTTATGGACCGGACTCAGGATGGCAGTTCGTACTGGATTAAACTTTAGTTGGAAGCAGTACTTTACCAATAAAGAATAGGAGTTGAACAATGTTGGACAAGCGAAAAGAACTTAAGTTAGCATACAAACTAAATCCTCCCCCCAAGGGAGTGTACCAGATAAAAAATCGTATTAATGGAAAAATTTTCATCGGCAGCAACATGAATTTACCCGGGAGCCGTAATAGCTATCGCTTTCAACTAAACTTAAAGTGCCACCGCAACAAGGCGTTACAAGAAGATTGGGATTTATACGGTGCTGATGCTTTTACTTTCGATATTCTTGAAACCCTCAAGACAGAAGAAATACCAAAAGATGATTGGCGCGATGCCCTTTCAGCACTGGAAGACAAGTGGCTAAATAATCTGCAGCCTTATGGTGAAAGGGGTTATAACAAAGAAAAGAAGAGCAAAGAAAAATGATGGCATATGTCCCGGGAAATACAAAAGGCCTGAATCCTTATCTCCAAAGGTTCAGGCCTTTTTTCGACGTTACTTATAATAAGATTCACCCTATCGGTCAAGGGGCGAAATTAAAACTTGCTGACCATCTGACTGAAATAGCGGCAGTTCTCAATCAAATCAGTACCATGCTTGAACAAACCACCACCAACCAGAAAAACGACTTCTTTCCCGTACACTTCCAATAGTTCCTCAATACGGTCAAGGCTTATGCCTCCGCCGGGACTGGGAAAGATTTTCTTTATCCGGTCCATATCTACACTAGTTCCCCTGGCAATTGCTTCACATTCCACCCGGCTAAAGGAGAACCTCCCGCCGAAATTGGGATATATCACTGCGTCCGCGCCGGCTAAGCGGGTAATTTGCCCAAACAGGGCAAAATGCGAAATGCCGTTGTCTTGAGATGTTACGTAGCTTCCTTGAAAAGCTGGATGACTGAAGATCGGCAGGGCAAGTTGGTCATCATTAGCCAAAATCCTCATTATATCCATCCCGGTAATGGCCGGCGATACTATCAGGCCTTTTGCTCCCAGTTCTTTGGCGGTTTTAGCGCGCATCAAAATCTTGTCCGCCGGTGCGGTTATATTAGGGATATAAATGCACCGCCGCCCCGTTTTACTGTTGGCTTTTTCTACTGCTTCTACACAACGGTATACTCTCTCATCAAAGGAAGCAAAGATTTGATCGGTAAGTCCGTGATCATCCTTGATCATATCGATGCCGCCTAATGCGCATTTATAGGCCATATCCGCCAACTGACCCGGATTAAGTCCCATTGGCTTTAGTGCAGTGAATAAAAGCGGGCGGTTCTTGACGCCAAGAAACTCCCGGAGACCCTCACGGCCGAAGCGTGGCCCCCGGTATTGGCACAGCAGCGAATCGGGCATCTCCAGCCGCTCCACCCTGTATCCCGGCTTAATACTGATATTACCGAAAACAACATTTAGAAGTTGAGTAAATTCATTAGCTGTCGTCTCCACTGCATAACTAATGGTAGCTTCATAAGCGCATTCACTGACCGGCTTGAAATCCTCGATCCGCCCTACAATTTCATCCCGGATCATCCCGGCCGGGACAAGCTCTTCTGGAAATTCCACTGTCTGCTCCAGACAAATATCCCATGCTTTACGATGCGCTTCCTTTTCATCTCCTAATAAGCGGTATACTACAGAAAAGCGTTCTCCTGAGATCATTATAACGCCTCCGCCTTGGCATCACTGTGTACTGGCGCAATATATACCTGTGCCAAATCATCTTCAGATATATCGAAATGATGGTCTGTCAACTTGCTTACCTCTTCAATAAGCGCCATCGCATCCAACCGGTACTTGCGCATCAAATAGGAACGGCTGGCGCCATGCAGGAAGGTATCCTTCAGACCAATACGGACAAGCTTTTTGCCCAGGCCGGACTCTGCTATTTGTTCAGCGATAATAGTGCCTAATCCGCCGCTAACGGAATGGTTTTCCATGGTAATAGCACCATAACGTGAATTAGCGATGGACTCCAGCACCTCAGGATTATGAAAAGGTTTTAGTGTTGTGACATGCATATGTTGTATCGACAGTCCACGCCTGTGCAGCGCCTGTATAGCCCGCATCGCCTCTTCGGTGCATATGCCGGTCGTTAATACCGTAATATCGCTTCCCCTGCTGATCGTCCTCGCTTTATTGAAACGCATCGGGTCCTGGGGTGAAAACAAGCGCGGAATTTCTCCCCGCAGCATACGCACATAAACCGGTCCGTCAACCTGATGCGCTACATCCAGTACACTTTCCACATCCGTGGCATCGCCGCATTCCAGTATGGTCATGTTCGGCAAAGAACGCATCACGGAGATATCCTCGATGGCCTGATGTGTTGCACCTCCGGGGGTCGTTACGCCGGGAAGAAAACCAATCATGCGTACTGGTAAGTTTGGATAAGCCACAGAAATAGCAATTTGATCGTAAGCCCTTCGATAGATGAAAACAGCAAATGTATGAATGAATGGGTAGAGCCCCTCCCGGGCCATCCCACCGGCAAAACTAAGCATGTTTTGTTCTGCTATACCCATGGATAAAAACCGTTCAGGGTATGCGCTACGAAACAAATCCACTTCCGTTGAACTCGTCAGGTCAGCAGAGAGAACGAAGACCTCCGGCTTATCTTTGGCCCACTCAACTAAATTGCGTGCGTGAACTTTTGATAAAATTTCCATTCGTATCGACCCTTCTTAAATAACTACATATTTTTTAGAATCCCGGCATATCGTGCACGATCTTCCTCCGTAGCAAAACGTACGTAATGCAACTTCGGATAGCGCTCTTTTAAAATGTCGATCCCTTTCCAGGGAATGGTATCTGCTAAAACGATCCGTGGTTTCCCTTTAGCGGTAGACCCCAATGCGGGCTGAACCAGCATGTCCAAATCATGGCCATCCACTCTATCTACCTTGGCGCCAAAAGCTGTTAACCGATCCGCAAAAGGTTCTATCTCCATGACATCACATACGGCTCCGTCACACTGCTGCCCGTTAACATCAACATAAATTCCTATATTATCCAGCTTATGATAGGAGATGGCCTGGAGGGCTTCCCAATTTTGGCCGGACTGCCACTCACCGTCTGACATGAAAACCCATACCTTGCCCAGGTCTCCATGCAACTTGCGGGCAAAAGCAATACCCGCCGCCTGGCTCAGACCCTGCCCCAGAGACCCTGTCATAACCTCCATACCTGGCGAGTGTTCCGCCCCGATCATTTCCACAGTATAGCCATCCACATTAAACTGCCGCAGACCTTCCGGATCCATCCTCCCCACTTCAATTAGCAGCGCGTACAATACCAGCGCATATTGGGACGGTGACAGTATGAACCGGTCATAGCCCGCCCCTTTTGGACCATTAAACCTGGCGCCCGTAAAAACGCTGGGATTATCCGGACCAGGCACACCAGCAAAGGGCTGGGGCAGAAGAGGATTTTCCGTTGCTCCCAGGTTCATAACGCGTATATACATTATGGCCAGGATCTCAGCTGAAGAACAAGCCTGGCTCAAATATCCACCATTGTTATTGACTGTATGCTCCAGTACACGACGACGAACGCCATGGGCAACCCGCTGCACTTCTTCCTGCCACTTCGCTTGCAAATCTAACATATTAGTCCAACTCCTTAAAGGTTTTACGCTCAACAACCTCCTAGATTATTCTACTGTGAATGGATAATACCTTCACTTAATGCTAAAAAGCCAGGAACACCTTGCCGCGCTCGAACTGGGATATATTTCCATCATACGGGCTTATTAAACAACCGTTGGAAATTTTGTTTATTCAGGAAAAATAATTCAATAAATAAAAAGATTTCTATTTATACGTGTCGAATTAAACTTAAAAACAATTTCTATTCATTACCAACTTATTTAATTGGAGGGATTACATGAAAACAGTTAGAGGAAAATTGACTTTGTTAGTTTTCGGGGCAGGATTGCTAATGGCAACCTTGACGCTAGTCTGCTGGTATACCGCCGGTCATTCGTTAACCGGACTCTCCATCGGTATTGCTGCCGGTATTCTATTAATGACAGCATTAATATACCACTTTAACTCTTCCTTAGGAATAACGTTGACAGAATACCTGGAATATTCGGCAGGTATGGCCGAAGGAAAATGTGATTATGATTTAAAGCATGAACGGAAAGAAGGCGACATGGCAAAATTATTTGAAAATGTCAAGAAAATGAATAAAGGTATAAGCAAATACACCATGGAAGTCCAAAGGCAGGCCCAAATCCTTGACGATTCCGCGCAAAAAATATTTAGCAGCACCGAACAGATCAGTTCCGGAAACCAGGATCAGACACAGCAGGTCCAAAGCATACTACGGGCAATAGAAGAACTTGCCTTCGCAGCGGGTGACTTGGCCCAGAAGGCAGAAAAAGCAGCCGGAGCGGCCCGGAATTCTATGGACACCTCTGACATGGGCGCGGAAGCTGTCCAAAAAGTTGCCGGGGGTATGGATTTATTAGACAAGAAAATAGAGGAATTACGTGACCTTTCCACAAAGATAGGGCAATTCGTAGAGGTAATTTACAGCATCGCCGCACAGACCAACCTCCTTGCTTTAAATGCCGCTATTGAAGCAGCCAGGGCCGGGGAGCACGGGAGGGGCTTTGCGGTGGTTGCAGACGAAGTACGGCAGTTGGCTGAAACATCAGGCAATGCCACCAAAGAAATAACTGAGCTTATTTCAGGCATCGGCGAAGCCATCGGAGCCGCCGCTGGCGCGGTCAAGCAGGGGATTATGCTGTCAAATGAAGCAGGCAGGCAGTTTAATAAAACAAACTCCTTGATACAAAATACCCTGGATATAATGGACCGAATTACGGAAGAATCCCGCCGCGAGGCTGATTCCATCAAGTCTACGGTGAGTATAGCCGAGTCCATAGCCTCCGTTACCCAGGAGGCGGCAGCCAGCACGGAGGAATCCGCCGCTTCGGCCCATGAACTAGCCAAAATAGCAGACAGTCTAAAGCGGGACGCCGAACTGGTCAAGAAAACATTTCAATCCAGCCTGAATTAGGAGGTATTATATGACTTCAGTAAAAGCAAGGTTGAGTACCAATTGTTTTTTAGCTGGCCTGCTCATAGGAGCTGCGGGCCTGATAGGTTATTACCTCAACGGGGACAGCATTTACACAATGGCAGGATGTACCCTGACGGGCGTTATTTTGGCGACACTCCTCTTTTACATACTGTCCCAAAATCTTTCCAAGTCAATAAACGTGCTTATTGATTACTCCAATAAAATTATAGGCGGAAACTTGACCCTTGCGTCAGACACCGGGGCGTTGGGTGAGTTCAGAAATCTTGGGATGAACCTGGAAAAGATCTGTAATGGTCTGAGCGCATATTTTTCCCGGGCATTGGGATATATTAATATCCTGGAAAAGGCCGGGAGCCATATTAATGCCAGTACCGAGCAAATCAGCATGGGCGCTCAGAACCAGGCCATCCAGGTCCAGCAGTTGCTGAAGTCGGTGGAAGGGTTTGCCGCATCGGCAAGGCATTCCGCTAAAGAGGCGGAAAACGCCTCGGAAGTAGCTACCAGTACCAACCATGGCGTCGAATTAGGCGGTGCATCACTGGAAAAAGTAGTGGAAGGAATGAATCTGATTAATAGGAGAATTACCGAGCTGGGGGAAAAGTCCTCCAAAATAGGCAATATTGTCGGTGTGATCGACGATATTGCCGACCAGACCAACCTGCTTGCCTTAAACGCAGCCATTGAGGCGGCACGAGCCGGTGAACACGGGCGGGGCTTCGCGGTGGTGGCCGAAGAGGTGCGACAACTGGCAGAAAACTCCGGCAGCGCCACCAAAGAAATAAGTCAACTGGTAACCACCATCCATCACGCTACTGAAGGGGCCGTCGAGTCGGTGGAACAATGCATAGGACTAACCAAAGAAGCAGCTAAATCTTTCCGCTCGATCCAGGAATTAATCACGGAAACCCTGACCCATATCCAGGAACTGGCGGGTTCAGCCGTTAACCAGGCGGCTACCAGTGAGGGCCTTATTAGCGAAGCACAGGAAATTGCCGCAGTGACTGAGGAAGCAGCCGCCACCACAGAGGAGACGGCCGCTGTGGCACAGGAACTTCCCGCTCTATCTAAAAGTATCAAAAAAACGGTTTCAATCTTCAAAATAAAGTCGGTTTAACTGCCCCCGGGGAACGAAACCCCGGGGGCAGTTAATAGGTGCCTAGAATTAGATAGATTTATTATGTTAAAAACCACCCGCCGCTACTAGGATAGAGAAAGGATATCCTAGGTTTCTGTAGCGATTTTAATCCTACATCCAGTGGATTGTTTTGTGCTTGCGTGGTGGGACAGGAGGTGATTGGTCGGGGTAGCCGATGGGAATAGCGGCTACCAGACGGGCATCTTCCTGCCGGCCAAGGTGGGTAAGAACTTCGTCCTCCACCCAGAGGGGACCTGTCATCCAACAAGCACCCAATCCTTCCATATGAGCAGCCAGTAAAAGGTTTTGTACAGCGGCCGCACAACTCTGAATGGCTCCTTCCTGGTATTGAATAACAGGCAATCGATGTGTTAGTGCCAGGACTATCACGGGAGCGCCTCCCATATTCTGAAAAAAGCCAAGGGTGAATTTCTGCATTTTTTCCTTAAAGAGTTCTTTAAGACGTGGCGTAATACCTTGCAAAGATTTGCTCAGAATTTTCACTATCTGATCTCTGGCTTCACCTGTAAAGACATAAAACTCCCATGGCTGGGTATTCATAGCAGAAGGAGCCCACATTCCTACTTCGATAATTCTTTCTATCACTTCTTTAGAGATAGGGTCAGGCTTAAACTTACGAATGCTACGCCGTTCTTTTATGATTTTATAAAACTCGTTCATCTTACTCCTCCTCTTGCCATCAACGTGCAGCCTTTCCAACAATTCCTGCACATTTTTCAAGATCCGTTTGGGTACCCGCATCTGTTTCCTTCTATTTTTTAATCATTCTGGCTCCCCCTTTCTAAATTGCAAGATATTACATACGAAAAAGATATCTTTATAAACCCTCTTTCTAGATCAATTTGTTACGCAAGTTCTATACCAGGATAAAAAATTTTATTTTTTATTGATTTTTCAGGGAAATGAGAGTGTCAAAAAAAATTTTCAAGGTGCGAAAATATTGCACATAAATAAAGCTTTAAAAGTTGATTAAAAAACACGCACTCCCATATATTTAAAAAAGGGAATTTCCTCATGAAAAGCGAAATCTGGTGTAAAGCAATGGTTAGCAAGCATTAACCTTACTGTGAATAAATTTCGCACCAACCGGTTAGATTTTTTAAAAAGAAAGGGAAGCAATAAAGTGCAAAAGACCAAGCTATTAATAATTGACAACGAAAAACAAACGGCTGAATTTTTTAAACAGGCTTTTTTTAGAGAATGCCTTGTTTCTAATGCTATCAATTTGATATCCGGATTGTCTTGCCTGGACAGGGAAGAGTTTGATTTGCTCTTGTTCAATTTATGCATGACGGAAGCAGAAGGACTGAAGGCACTAAAACTAATAAGGAACAACCACCCCGATTTACCAGTTATCGTGCTGGTTGCCGGCCATGTTTCCGAGGCAGATGTTGAGGCTTTAAAACAGGATGCTTTAGAATATATAACCAAGCCGCTAAACATTGAACAGGTGAATAAAGTTTTTCAGACATTATTGATGAGTAATTTAACAAGAAAAAGCAACAAAAATCACTCATACCAGAAGACTGGTGAGAAGCAAAAAATAATTACAATAAATAGTGAAATGATAAACGAACTTGAAATTCTACATAAAGTAGCCAATACTGACGTCAGCGTTTTAATAGAGGGAGAAAGCGGAACCGGAAAAGAACTGGTAGCCCTTGCGCTTCATGACAAAAGCGAAAGAAAAGATAAATCGTTTTTAAGTATTAACTGTGCAGCCATACCGGAAAATTTAATGGAGGCCGAGTTATTTGGATATGAAAAAGGAGCTTTTACCGGAGCATATGCCAAAAGAGAAGGTTTTTTTGAGCTCGCCAACCAGGGTACTTTTTTTCTGGATGAAATTGGGGAGCTGCCGTTTCACCTTCAAGGCAAGCTTTTAAGGGTTCTAGAAGAGAAAAAAATCACCAGGATAGGTGGAAGCAAAAAAATACCTGTCGATGTGCGTACTATCTTTGCAACCAATAAAAACTTATGGAAAGAAATAAAGAAAGGTAATTTCCGCGAAGATCTGTACTTTCGTTTAGCTGTTGTGTATATAACACTGCCACCTATGAGAAAACGTCCGGAGGACATAGATTTACTAGTCAAGTATTTTCTTAATTATTTCTCGATGAAATACAATAAGCCAATAAAGAAGATTGAAGCGGAAGCCATGAATTGGTTGCTGAATTACCCATGGCCTGGAAATGTCAGAGAATTAAAGAATTACATTGAAAGAATCGTAATTTTGGAAAACGATGAGATTATTCATAAGAAACACCTGGTTAAATATTTTCCAAGTCAGATGAAGACCGCAAAAAAACCGAAACTTTCATATGGTTCTAATAAGGATGAATTAGTTACGAAGGAACCCGCAATGGTAAAATCATTAAAAGAAGAAGTGGCCAATCTTGAACGAGAAATGATTATCCAAGCATTAAAAAGATTTAACGGTAATAAAACCAAAGCTGCCACCAACTTGAAAATATCCAGGCGATCCTTGCAAATCAAAATAAAAAACTTGGAATTAAATGGATTTTTATTATAACGAAGGAACTAATGAATTAATTAAATACCTGCCATAGGATTTGCGTGTTAACATTCACGGTATTTCACCATGCTTCTAAAGGTATAGATGCTTTTAAGGAGGAGGACAATGATGTTTAAATCTATTATTTATGAAAAAACAGGAGATATTGCAACTGTTTATTTAAATCGCCCTGAAAAGCTTAATTCACTTAGCAGTTCGATGTGCAAAGAACTGGTAGCGGCTATAAATATGGCATCTGACGATAAAACCAGGGTTATGATTATAAAAGCGAAAGGACGTGCGTTTTGCGCCGGGGCGGATCTGGAAGAAATAAAATCAGTAGCAAATAAGCCTGACATGGCAAAAAATTTTTTCGATCAAATCAACCGTGTTTTTTTCTCTCTTGAAGAAGCACCTTATCCTGTTATTGCGGCTGTAAATGGTTTGGCCCTGACGGGTGGTTTGGAACTGCTCATGGCCTGTGATATAATCGTCGCTGCCGAGGAAAGTCAACTGGGCGACCATAGCTCAAACTATGGTTTGATACCCGGCGGGGGTGGCATCCAAAGATTACCGAGGATTATTGGCATGCACAGGGCAAAATACCTTATGCTTACAGGGGAATGGCTCTCGGCACAGGAAGCTCTGGAAATCGGACTTGTAAATATAGTTGTTCCCGAAAATGATCTAGAAAACGCCGTTCATGAATTAGCCATAAATCTTACCAAGAAGAGCCCCCTGGTAAATAAAAAAGTCAAAAAACTTATGCACCAGGGGATAAATATGAATATTAAGGATGCAATAGAGCTGGAGATATTTAATGCGGTTGAACATCTTAGAAGTGAAGACTGTATAAAAGGAATCGAAGCTTTCGAACAAAGAAAGAAACCTGTTTTTAAAGGAAGGTGAACAGAAGAGACGAACCTGCCTTTGTTATAGTGTTGTTGATCTAACGCAGGAGTTTTTACTGCAACTCCCGCAGGTTCTGCTGTCCTGCATTCATTGATAATACGGACGTCACTTATGGTACGATTCACGGCTTCTAATTGTCAAACACCTTGGGCTGTCGTAAAATTAACAAAAACCACAACGCTAAGGGATACCCACCCACCGCAAACAATACGGGGCAGGGAGCAGGAAAGGAGCACGGCACCGTGGTCATGTCTTCGATATATACCAGGTACGATATAGTCATGTACGACCAGGGCGAAATGCGGAATGTAAGCGCCATGATTGTAAATGAAGTGCCGCTCACGCTATACCTCAACGATATGGAACTGGCCACCCTGGTCTGTTCGCCGGCAGGCTACCGGGAACTGGGTGTGGGTTTTCTGGCCACCGAAGGTTTGATTACAAGTTCCTCCGATATAAGGGAAATATCCTGCCAGGAAGATGAGGGCCTGCTATGGATACAGACCAACTCCCCGGTCCCCCAGGCGGAAAATTTTCTGCGCCGGCAGATTGCCAGCTGCTGCGGCAAGGGACGGGCACTGCTGTATTTCGTCAACGACGCCCGGCAGCTGCAGCTGGTGGAATCGGCTGCCCGGTTTGCCGCTGCCGGCATATCGAAACTGATGTCTGCTCTGGATGAAAAATCCGCCACTTTTCGCGCCACCGGCGGCGTGCACAGCGCCGGGCTGGGCAGCGGCAGGGATCTGGCGGTGATGTACGAAGATATCGGCAGGCATAATGCAGTGGACAAGGTACTGGGTTACACCCTTTTGAACCGGCTGGACACCAGTGATAAGTGCCTGCTGTTAACCGGGCGCGTTTCCTCGGAAATACTGATCAAGGCCGCCCGCCTGAGCATACCGCTGGTAGTGTCCCGGGCTGCGCCAACCATGCTGGCCGTGGAACTGGCCAGCGAACTGGGCATAACCCTGGTGGGCTTTGCCCGGGGTCAGAGCCTCAGTATATATAGCCATGGCGAAAGGATAACGTTGTAAATCATAAAACTTCATTACAGGCTAGGGAGGACATACAATTGATTCCCTTCGTTTTTATAGCAGGCTACTCTAACTCCGGCAAAACTACTGTAGTCGAAAGACTGGTCAGGGCTTTAAAGAACCGCGGCCACAGTGTGGCTGCCATCAAACATGCCGCCCACGGTTATAACATCGATCCGCCGGGAAAGGATTCCTGGCGCGTGTTCCAGGCCGGGGCGGACAGGATGGTTCTGGTTGGCCCGGATTCCTATACAGTACACCACCGCTGCCGCCGGCCCCCCGCTTTACAGGCACTGCTCCGGGAAATACAGGATGTTGATTTTATTTTGGTAGAAGGATTTAAATCGGAGCCCGGCCCCAAAGTAGAGGTCTATAGAAAAGACCACTCCACCGGCAGGCTTCCCCAGGGCAGCCAGATTATAGCAGTGGTATCAGATGCTCCCATGGATGAGCAGGTTCCCTGCTTTTCCTTCGAGCAAACGGAGGAACTGGCAGATTTACTTGTTGCCAGATTCTTAACGCCCGGAAAAGTTACATAAGCTTGACATATTATAATGACGGCTATAGAATTATCACGATAGTATGCTTTTTCACAGCAACTGAATAATGTGAGCTCCGAGCTTTTCTGCCCTAAAACCGTTTGGTCATGGCAAAAAGCCGTTAGGGTAAATCTGGAAACGGATTTGCCTCCCGTGGTTGAAAAGGAGCGCGGAACCAGCTTTTAACAAGGCCTGATAATTATAAGGTCCTGTTTTTGGTGTTTATTTCAGGTTCCCCGTATTTAAACCTCCAGCCCCGGGCTGGAGGTTTTTCATTCGACTTTCCGGCCGCAATGATTACCGGTAATGCAATTTTTTAGTTAATTACCTGATAATTAAGATTCCCGTATAAGTTACTCTCATTATTACATTACAAGGAGTGAATGAAGTGGAAACGGTTAAACTCACCATTAACGGCATGGCTGTGGAAGTGCCGGCGGGAACCACCGTTCTCAATGCCGCGGAGCAGGCGGGGATAAACATCCCAAGGCTCTGCCACGAGCCGGACTTAAGCCCCTTGGGGGCCTGCCGGCTGTGCGTAGTGGAAATTGAAGGCATGCGCAACCTGCCCGCCTCCTGCGTCACCGCCGTATCACCGAACATGTTGGTACATACCCATTCCCCGGCGGTGGTGGAAGCCAGGCAGACCATACTGGAACTGCTGCTGGCCAATCACCCCCAGGACTGCCTCACCTGTGAAAAAATGGGCAACTGCAAACTGGCCTCATACTGCTACGAATACGGTGTAAAGCAGAGCGCTTTCCCGGGGGACAGGCACAATTACCCGGTGGAAGACAGCAATCCATTTATCGTCCGGGACATGAACAAATGCATTCTGTGCGGTAAATGTGTGCGGGCCTGCGCCGAAATCACCGGCAAAAACAATCTGGACTACGCCTACCGCGGTTTCAACAGTAAAGTGACTACTTTCTACGATGTGCCCTTTGTAGAGTCGGACTGTGTGTTCTGCGGCAACTGCGTTTCCGTCTGCCCCACCGGGGCGCTGACGGAAAAACGCATCCAGGGCAAGGCCCGCCACTTTGAGTTCACAAAAGTAAAAACCACCTGCCCGTTCTGCGGCACCGGCTGCAATTTCGACCTCAACGTCAAGGATGGGAAAGTGATGGCCGTTACTACGGGGCCGGACAACGCCGTTAACGGGCGCGCCCTCTGCATCAAGGGCCGCTTCGGCTGGGATTTCATATACAGCGACCGGCGGCTGACCACTCCTCTTATAAAAAGGGGCGATGGATTTGTCCAGGCCTCCTGGGACGAGGCCCTGGACCTGATCGCCACCCGCCTGCAGGGAATAAAGGATAAGTACGGCGGTGATTCCTTCGCTGCTTTGAGTTCGGCCAGGTGCACCAATGAGGAAAACTATCTACTGCAAAAATTTACAAAGGTGGTGATGGGCACAAACAACGTTGATCACTGTGCCCGTACCTGACACGCTCCCACAGTAGCCGGTCTGGCTACTTCCTTCGGGAGCGGCGCAATGACCAATTCCATAGGGGAAATCGACCATGCAGAATTGCTGCTTTTAGTCGGCACCAACACCACGGAGGCCCACCCTATTGTAGGCTATAAAATGAGACAAGCAGCACGCAAGGGGGCTAAATTGATTGTAGTGGACCCCAGGCGTATTGAGCTGGCGGAAGAAGCTGATTACTGGCTGCGCATCCAGCCCGGCACCGACATACCCCTGCTTAACGGCCTGATGCATATAATTATCAAAGAAAACCTGCAGAATAGCACATTTATAGAAGAAAGAACCGAAAATTATGCGGCTCTGAAAGAAACGGTGGAGAAATACACCCCGGACTACGTATCCCGCCTCACCGGGGTGCCGGAAGAAAATCTTTATGCAGTAGCCCGGCTTTACGCCACCACGGACAAAGCCATGACATTCTACACCCTGGGCATAACGGAACACGTATGCGGGACTAATAACGTTATGAGCGTAGCCAACCTCGCCATGCTCACCGGGCACCTGGGACGCCCCGGCACCGGCGTAAACCCCATCCGGGGCCAGAACAACGTGCAGGGAGCCTGCGACATGGGAGCACTGCCCAACGTCTTTCCCGGCTACCAAAGGGTCATTGACCCCACCGCCAGAGAAAAGTTTGAAAAGGCCTGGGGTGCTTCTCTTTCAGGGGATATGGGCCTGATGATACCTGAAATGTTTGACAAAGCACATGCAGGTGACCTTAAGGCCATGTACATCCTGGGCGAAAACCCGGTGCTCACGGACCCCAACAGCAACCACATCCGCTCCGGACTGGACAAACTGGAGTTCTTAGTGGTCCAGGAACTATTCCTGACAGAAACGGCAGAATACGCCGATGTGATACTCCCGGCGGCCAGCTTCGCGGAAACAGACGGCACCTTCACCAACACCGAACGCCGGGTACAGCGGGTGCGCAAGGCCATTGAGCCCCTGCCGGGACTGGCCAACTGGCAGGCCATCATGGACTTAAGCACAAAAATGGGTTATCCCATGAACTACCGGAATCCGGAAGAAATATTCGCGGAAATGGCCTCCCTGACACCGTCCTACGCCGGCATCAGCTATGCCAGGCTGGAAAACAGCAGCATCCAGTGGCCCTGCCCCACCAGCAACCACCCGGGCACGCCATTCCTGCACGCCCAGGCGTTCACCAGGGGCAAGGGACTGTTCCAGGCCATCGAGCACATACCCCCGGCGGAAATGCCGGATCAGGAATATCCTTTCCTGCTGTCCACCGGCAGGATACTATATCACTATAATGTCACCACACCGTATTCCGCCGCCATCCAGAGCATGTGGTCGGAAGAATACGCCGAGGTCAATCCCGAGGATGCCGCCCGGCTGGGCGTGGATTACGGGGACCAGGTGAAAGTATACTCGAGAAGAGGCGAACTGTTGACCAAAATTCAGGTCACAGACCGGGTGCCCCCGGGAGTTATATGGATGTCCTTCCACTACAAGGACAGCCCCACCAACGCCATAACCAGTGATGCCATTGATCCCATCACCAAAACCGGCGAATACAAGGTCTGCGCTGTAAAGGTTGAAAAAATATAGGGCGATATATATCAACAATTATGCCGGGCTTCCCGAAGAAAAATAATTGGGTAGCGCCGGCAACGGCAAGGAGGCCGTGACATGCGCAAGGTGCCCGTGACAGAAGCGGTGGGCATGGTGCTGGGCCATGACATTACCAGAATTATTCCCGGCCGGGAGAAAGGCCGCGCTTTCCAGAGAGGACATCTCATCGGACCCGGGGACATTCCAAAACTGCTGGACCTGGGCAAGGAACACGTATATGTCTGGGAGCCGGAGGACGGCCTGGTGCATGAAGACGAGGCAGCCCTGCGCCTGGCCCGGCGCGCCGCCGGGCAGGGCCTGGCCCTGGATATGCCAAGCCAGGGCAAAGTTTCCCTAAAGGCTACCCATGATGGCCTGCTCAAAGTGGAGGTCAGCCGGCTCAATGCGGTGAACAGCGTAGAAGACATTTGTTTTTCCACCCTGCACAACAACCGGGTGACTGCCAAAAACCAGGTGGTGGCGGGAACCAGGGTGATACCCCTGGCCATCCGCCAAAACCTCCTGGAAGAAGCGGAAGAACTGTGCGGCAGCCCGGGTCCCCTCATTTACGTAAAGCCCTTCCAACCTCTATGGGTGGGGCTGGTCACCACCGGCAGCGAGGTATACACCGGTCGCATTCAGGACGGCTCCTGCAGTTTAGTGCGCAGTAAAACCACTCCCTACGGGGGCAGAATGATTGGCCAGTCCATAGTTCCGGACGATCCGGACGTTATCGCGCAGGAAATCCGCCGCTTCATAGCGGAGGGTGCGGAACTGGTATTGATCAGCGGCGGCATGTCCGTGGACCCCGACGATGTAACGCCGCTGGGCATCAGGGCCGCCGGGGCCGAAACGGTTTTTTACGGGGCGCCGGTGCTGCCGGGCTCCATGTTTATGCTGGCCTATATCGGGCATGTGCCGGTCTGCGGGCTGCCCGGATGCATCATGTTCAACCGGACAACCATATTTGATTTGCTGCTGCCCCGTATTTTTGCCGGGGAGCGGATAAGCCGCAGTGAAGTAGTGGCCCTCGGCCACGGGGGCCTTTGCGAGGAATGCAGCGTATGCCGCTTCCCTGCCTGCTCATATGGAAAAGCCACATTACTATAAAACCGGGGGGCAAACTTTTTGTTAACCAACATCAATGTGGAAGAGGCCAGGGATCTACTCCTTGAAGTGATAATGCCCCTGCCTGCCGAAACAGTCCCGCTGCTGCAGTCCCTCAGGCGGGTAACTGCCTTAGATTTAACGGCAGACAATGATTTACCCGACTGCCCCCGGTCAGCGGTGGACGGTTTTGCCGTTCATGAAGCTGATTTGATGGGTGGGACCAGCCTTACCATAATGGAGCGGCTCAAACCAGGTGAAGTCCCATCCGCAGCGCTTACCCCCGGCAAAACCATAGGGGTTGCAACGGGCGGGCCGCTGCCCCGGGACGCGGCGGCTGTGCTGCCCTGGGAAGCAACCAGCACTGAAAATAATAAGCTTTCCTTTGACAGGGAAATCAGGCCGGGAACAAACATCAAACCCCAGGGTGAGGACTTTAAAAAAGGGGATACGCTTATACGCCGGGGCGCCAGAATCAGCCCCGGAGGGGTAGGCCTCCTGGCAGCCTTCGGGCACAGCAGCATAGAGGTCTACCGCCGCCCCCGGGTGGCCATTATATGCCTGGGCTCTGAAATAATCCCCCACGATACGTCTCCCCAGGAAGGACAGGTGCGGGACAGCAACGGCCCGTTGCTGAAATCACTGGTGGAACAAGACGGCGGACAGGCCATCGGCCTGTCATACATTAACGGGTATCAAAACGATAGTATAAAAGAGTTTCTGCATGAGTCATTTAGGCGGGCGGATTTGGTGCTAACCGTGGGCGGGGCAGCTTCCGGAGAATATGATCAAGCCCTTGCGCTGCTGCGGGAAGCAGGAGCAAGGATGCTTTTCTGGGGAGTCCGGGCCAAGCCCGGCAGCCACAGCGGTGGGGGAATCCGCCGCTCAACGACGGTAATATCACTTTCAGGCAATCCATCCGCCTGCGTCACAGGCTATCACCTGCTGGCGGCACCGGTGCTCCGGGCTATGCAGGGATTAAGCCCCGGCCCCGTAGTCATCACTGCCACCTGCAGCAATTCCTTTGCCAGAGGAGGAGATACCCGGCGTTTTTTGCGGGGCTATCTGGAGTGCGGCACAGAGGGCCGGCAGGTAACTATTCTGCCCGGCCAGAAATCAAGCATGATAAAGTCGCTGGCCGGATGTAACGCGCTGATCGAAATCCCGGCCGGACACCCGCCGGTACAGGAAGGGGATATGGTAACGGTTTACCCTGTCAACAGCTGAGTATACTATAACCGCAAAAACACCCTCTGGAAAGAGTGCTTTTTATAGTGGCAGTCGATAAATTAATTAATCAATAAATTAATTTATCAATAAAAGTCTTTTAGAACTGTACTTCGGCTTGGATGCCGCATTTTTTTTATAGCTTTTGCTTCGATTTGCCGAACACGTTCTCTCGTCAACCCATAAATATTACCAACTTGTTCAAGAGTCAGCGGCTCATTATCAAGCAACCCGAATCGATATTGTAACACTTCTTTTTCCCGAACCTTTAGCGTACCGATTACGTCTGCTATCAATGAACGCAACTCGCTATACGCTATATGATCAAACATCTCGCTCCCGAAAGCGCCATAATCGTAAAATACGGATTCATTTTCATCAGCCAATTGTTTAATACTTTCAAAAGGCTCAATATATTGGATGAGTTGCAAAGCTTCATCTTCCGGACAGTCTAACTTATCTGCTACCTCAGAAACAAGGGCGGTGCATATACGACCATCTTTACACTGATCACAGTAATGATTTATTTCAACTTTATACACAACTAATAAACTGTCGCATACATGCACAGGGAAGTACAGCATAGGATTGCCAACTGAAAGTTCCCGTGCTATGACTTGCCTGATCCACCAGGGTGCATATGTGAGAAATTTATCCTGACGGCCGGCTTCATATTTGTCGAGCGCTATCACAAGTCCCATACAACCTGCTTGTATCGTATCAGCAAGCGGAAAGCCATATTTTTTATGAAAGCTAAGAGCAATCCTAATTACAACCCGCAAATACATTTCAACCATGCGCTGCTTTGCGTACGGATTTCCATTTTTCGCTTTTGGTAATAAGTATTGCGCCTCCCGCCACTGCGGGGGTTGGATGTCCCTGATATAATCAATAAAAGAGATAAGGCTCTCATCTACGGTGACAACATCATCAAAGGTTTTGCTGTAATCTGATTGACTGTAATCCGTTCCGGTAGAATTCGCATCATCAACAGTATCATCGCGGATTATGACACCTTTGGATACGAGATACTCGCAGACACGGCTAATCTCGGTCAAAGGCAAGTCATATTCCCCGACTAAATCAAGGATGGAATCTTCCGTGACATATCCCTTTTCTACATACTCCGAAAAAACCTTTTCAATTACAGCCTGCTTTAAAAAGTCCATCGCTTCAGCTTCTTGCCAGATTGCATAGGTTTAAGATACTGTCTGTGGAAACATTACTGTTATAACGTTCGTCAAATTCCTCCATAAAGTCAAAGAGATTTTTTAGGTAATCGTCGGAATTTTTCGCTCCTTCCATTATCTTCTCATACAGAACATCTACACCCCCACGAACATATGAATCATATCGCTCCTCATCCGGCTGCGCTTTTGGAGAGCCATAATACCGAAACGCTTTATTGATGCGTTCATCAAAATCTGGTTCATACTCCTTATCAAGCAGCATAATAAGCCTGTAATTAAACATAAGGTCGTTTTTTTCCCGAATCAGTATATCAGGAAATATATCGGTTTTTTCATTGTTTTCTCTATCTAGCGGAGCATCCCGCCCGTACATAAAACCGACAATCGGTGCAAACAAATAAACGTCGAAGTTGCGTGCAAAAATTTTGTTATTCTTCTGATCGAATGAAGCGGTCATTTTAATTACTTTAGCAGCATGGCTTCCCCTAAAGGAATACTCTTTGTCAAACATATCCTTCACCTCGTTACTAGATAGGTTTCAAACTCATTTTTCTTTTCAAACAGATAGCGAGCTCCGACCTGCTGCCCCATATAAGTTTCAGCAAGCTCGCCATCAGTATCCTTGATAAAAATGATGACCTGTTCCGCAACCTTCGGCAACGTATCGCAAACAGTCTGAATCCTAGTCTTATCGAAAGCAGAAAGCGGAGCATCCATCACAAGCGGATACGGTTCGGACACAAGCATTTCGTTTTCATCGTTTTGACTGTCTCTCGCCATTTTGATAACACCCGCAATAAAGGCAAAAATTACCGATATTCTCTGCGCTGTAGAGGTTTCAACGTCGGAGTTATATCCCTCAAAATCATTCACGATGATGTTCACATTATAGTTTTCATCTAAAGAGAGGGATAACCCGCCGTTATAAATATGCTTGAAAATCCCGTTGACCGTTTCTTGGAGCTGATTGCGGGTTTCTGCTTCCTTTTGTGTGTAGTCATCAAAAAGCACATCGTACATATATTGCGCGTAGGCCTTATAAACCTCTATCTTGCGGTTGGTTTCGTCTTTTAGGGTCAATTCCTTGCGGTCTGCAACCTTATACTTTTTTTTATTTTCATAGCTGCCGTGTTCTTTGTTCAAATTATCTCGCTCCGTTTTTAGACCCTTTAAACGGCTTTCGTAATTAATTAAATCTTTTTGTAGTTCGCCGACGTTTTCCATATTCACAAGCCGCTGTTCCACAAGCTTAATATTCTTTTCCACCTCGGCATAATCTGTTTCAAAATCCCTTATGACCCTGTATTGTTCACTCACTTCTTCAAAAAGCGAACTGCCACCTTTGCTTTTCAACTCGCAATCCCGAACGAACTGACCAATCAGGCTGCCAAGCGATTGAGGCGGGATATAGTCCAATACTTTCATCAGCTCTTTATAAGCCTCATTATTAAACACAATCTTATTCCCGCATATGCAAAAGCCACGGTCAATGAGAAACTTAATTGTTCTCTCATGTATATCAGGAATCCCCTTATCGAGTTTATCCGCTTCCGACAGGCGTTGAAGCGCGTCTTTCATCATTTTCTTGGCAAAATATTGTTGCGCATTTTTGTTAAATGATCGCAACAGTGCAGTGGTTGAAGATGCTTTTGAAGAAATCAGTCCGTTCAATTTATTGCGCAGCCTTTCGCGCTCCTTTGTTAAAACCTCACTATCCTTAAACTTACTGATTTTTTCTTCAAGTTCATCGCACTTATCCTGCGCGATGGCTTCTTCGTTTTCAATCTCAGCTAAACGCCTGGTAATGGCTTCGATTTCATCATCAAAATCATCAATCTCTTTGGTATATTGCGCGATTCTGGCATCGCTTCCGGCGTTATAACTGTTATCGTAGCTGCGGATAACCGAGGATGAGGAACGGCTTTTTAAGTGATCGAGTGCGGCGGTAAATGCGCTTAATCCGAGAAGGCTTTTAACCGCCTCGGCAAATTCTTTGCTCTTGCCACGCCGGATTTCTTTACTCATTTTCTCAATTCGCTCACCGTTAAAAAAGAAGTATTTCGACAACTCCCTTGGCAATATTTCTTTCATTCGCAAATCTGTTTCCAAATCAGGCACAAACTCACGTTGCCCGTCCGAACCCTTATAGGTAATCTTGAATATCGTTTGGCTCGGCCGGCGAAGGCTACCCGAAGAATCCTTGGAATATCTCTGCTCGCGGATAATCGTATATTCCATACCGTTATGTACCAGATCCAGATCAACCCTTACATTCGCTTCCTCATTTGGCAGCATATTCTGTGCAACAGCCTTTGACAACATGGACTTGTCCTCAAAATCCGTGTCACCATATAAACACCAGGTAAACGCCTGTGCCAACGTCGTTTTACCTGAACCGTTTTCGCCCATGATAATCGTTACGTTGCGGTCCGGATTGGTCGAGAAGGAAATTGGTTGATCGCCCTTAAACTGACGAAAATTGGTCAGCCGGAGATTTCTTAATAACATACCACTTCCTCCTCGATTATCTTTTTAATCTGTTTCGCCATTTCACCGTCATTATAGCGCTTAGTTTTGATATTCGCTGTTTCCTTAACAATTAACCTTTTTAACATCCGATTCGCCTTTTCAACGTCAATCTCAACACTATTAATGGTTTTCGTTTCAGTATCCGCCATGTTCAAACTCCTCCTCGAATGTAATGGTATTGTCATTGATTGCATAAGCATCTTTAATATCGTCTAATACATCTTGCGCCTCTATCATATTCATGGCAAGCCGGGCAAATTCTTCCGCTCTAGACAATTCATTTCTCACAAGACTCAAGGTTTTTTTAAGCTGGCCCTCTGTCAAGGAGGGAACATCGTCCAGTTCATACGGTAGGGTGATAAAATCATAGATTTTTGCAAAATCCTTACCTTCAGCAAGCCTAAGAACACGCCCTCGACGCTGTATATACTCCTTTGGATTGGTGGTGCTTGCAAGGATGAAGGCCGTTCTAATCTTTGGAATATTAACGCCTTCATCAAGACATTTTATGGCAATTAGAGCCTGTAATGTATCGCCCCTTGAAAATTCTCGCTTCAAGATAGCTCGTTCGGCAATATCTTCTTTAGATGTAAACTGCGACACCTTCATGTTAAGTTTATTACCTAACAAATCGGTTACAGCGTCAATTTGCCGGATGTCCTCATCATCTATGACGGTAGAATCTTGTCCCGATTGCAACAGTTTCGTCGCGCCGCAGTAGATAAGAATGTGATTGTTATTGATATACGGAGTGATTTCTTCCTCAAGCTTTGTGATTTTATCCTCAGCCCCAGCAATCAGCCGCGCTCGGGCCAATGCAAGGATTTTTCCTTTTTCACTGAGCTTTTTCTTCCCGTGCTTATCGTTGATGATGCATTTCCCAATTTCATAGGTAAGCTCGTTATAACGTTGCAACTCCGCTTCATTTAAGGTGCAGATTAGCGGATAATATTTGTATTTTGACAGTTTATTTTCCTCAATAGCACGTTCAAGCGTATACTCAATACACTTTTGGCCAAAATAGTCTCTGATGCGATGCGTACCTTCCGCATCGTTATGGCGGTCTATGGTCGCAGACAGAGCCAATCGGTAATTAAACTTATCCGTAAGCAGCCTGCTTAGATTTTCGGCACCGAAATTGTGCGCCTCATCCACCATCAGCAGAGCATGGCCACGGATCTTGCTGATCTGCGATTGCACATATGAGGATGCAAAGGTGGCATTTGTACAAATGAAGCAAAAAAACTGTCGGTTTTTCACCTTCAATTTCTGATCCCGGATGGCATTGTCAAGCCGGGCCTTCCAATCCTTTTGGCTTGAAGCGCTGTATCCGACAATAGGCTTCATGCCGTAAAGCTCAATATCCTCAACCCACTGTTCAACCAAGTGTTGATAAGGGCAAACAATGACAACTGCAAGATGATTGTCTATTTCCTCGCACAATCGCGCCACAGCTCCAAGTCCCGTAAAGGTTTTGCCCGTACCTGTCGCCATATCGAAAATCCCCTGATAGCCGTTTTGCGCCCAGGCTTCGATGGCCTCTTTCTGATAATCATGTAGCGTAACCGATTCAGGGATTACCGCACCCAAACGTTTTGGTTTGTCCTCGGATTTACCTGAAAGCAGGCTTTCAAATTCATCCCTGTCGATATTGAAATTAGGCGGCGCGTTTTTATAGCGTTCAATGATCTCCTGTTTCAATTCCGGAAACTCAATGATTCGTATATTCGGCTCGCTGTCGTTCCAGATTGCTGTGAAAGCGTTTTCTTTCACCTTAACACGCTCACATTCGTGATCGCTCTTCCACGAGCAGAACACGTCAATCGTTTCATAATTCGCGTTTATGGCGGTGGCCGACTCGTTCATAGAGCCGGAGAATGCTACCCTGTTTCCCATTCCGTCGCTGATAATTCCCATTTTTTCATGGTACATGCCCATTTTACTTTCATCCTCAGTGAAAGCGATTTTTATATCCAAAATGCCGTCTGCAATCAGGTTGGCCAACATGTTTAGCCGTTCTTTTTCAAATGGGGTTTGAGGGTCTTTAAGTTCTCGAAGTACCGACGATTTGATGATGCTATCCCGTAAAGCATACCCTGTACGGATCGCCTCAATATCTTCATCCGAAAGGTAGGGTGATGCCACAAGCTGAATAGAACCGCCGTTTTTCACAAGCGCGGAAATCCCTTTTGATATTTCTACAAGTATGGAAGATGAAAAGAACCCAACCGCCCGTTTGTAGGATGTGGCGTGTTGCAATAATGGGATATAAAAATCCCGTGCCACTTTATCGAGCAGAGAGCGATATTCGTTTTTTATCTCAACATCTTTTAATCCCACCGCCACACCTCGCTATCTCCGGTAATCGGACAATTTCGGAAACTTACGTCCGTTTGCGAAAAGGTAGTGCTTTCGTAGAGCGTTGGAAATCCGCGCCGTTGGTATCATTCAATTCTTTCTTTATATAGCAAAGAATATCAAACATCTTGTTATCATCGGCAACAACAAAATCAAGAGAAACATAAAATTATTGCTCAATCTTCTTCGCGTTGGTCATCCTCGACCGCACAGCCTTATCTTTGCTGGTTATATTGGCATCCGTATCCAGATATTTTTTAAACTCCGCTTCGCGCATAAACTATCCCTCCGCTATCAGGCTTAACGCATCGTCTAGCTTGGAAAAATCCTCGTCAGTATTAAAGTAACTCACACTAAACCGGATGGTTCCGGCTGGAAATGTTCCCAAAAACCTATGGGCGAACGGAGCACAATGCAGGCCAGTCCTGACGGCGATATCGTGATTACTCAACACATGCCCTATATCATCACTGCCATACCCGTCAAACAAGCAAGACACAACGCCGATCATTTGATCCGCACGGTCATCACCTATGATCTTCACATTGGAGTATTGTTGCAGGGTTGAGAGCAGGGTTTCATGATTTTCTTTCTCACGCCGGAATACATTGTCGATGCCCGTTTCATTCAACCACTTCATCGCGGCGTTTAAACCCGCAATCGCCATAATATTCTGGCTTGCAACCTCATACTTTTCGGGGATCGTTTCCGGCAAGCTTTGGTTCGCAGAATCTACACCTGTGCCGCCGTAAAGAAACGGTGCGGGAGTGATTCTACCATTCGCAAAAAAGCCTGCCACACCTAACGGGCCGTACATGGTCTTGTGGCTGGCGAACACGGCGAAATCAATGATATCGCAGCTTAAATCGGTATCCACAAGCCCTGCCGTTTGACACATGTCAATAACGGTAATCGCTTCATATCGCTTTGCCATGCCGCATATTTCCGAGATGGGGGCTAACAAGCCGCAAACGTTACTAGCGTGGCTGACAACAACAAGGCTCGGCTTATCCCTGGAAAACTGGCCTTTGATCTCGTCTAGATCGTACAAAAGCGTTTTTTTATCGACAGCTAACTGATGCAGCGATATATCGTAAATGCCCTGCAAATGCGCCAACACCCTTGTGACAGCGTTATGCTCAAACGGCGAAATATAGACGTTCTGTTTGTCCGCCAGTGGAACGCCGCGCAAAATGATGTTTAGGGCTTCCGTTGCCGTGTGTGTGAATACAACCTTTTTATTGGGGCAATGGAACATATTTAAGATAAGGCTTCGTGTTTCCTCAACCAAGGCGCTTGCCTTTGCAGCCAACTTATGCTGTCCACGCCCCACATTAACACCGCATTCGCGGTAAAAGCTGTCCATGAAAGTATATACCGCTTCCGGCTTCGGAAAAGTAGTCGCGGCGTTGTCAAAGTAAATCATCTTTTTCTCTCCGGTCTATTAATTACTCTTTGGTTTTCCAAATAATTTATATTTATTTATTAAAATGGGAAATTTCTGCAATCTTGCAGCAAATTCAATTTTACCCCAGTATACAACTTTATTGGTTCGGCGTTTATTTTGCTTTTCTAATCGGTCTATTGTCTGAGGTGTCAAATCATTAGAACATATTAGCAAATATTTTTCAGCATTGTTTTCCCTTAATAAAGTCTCAATTTCGAGCACGTTTTCCCTTGATAGACTGGTTGTTTTTCTATGTTTGCATTGAATAACGTAAGCACGTTTTTCAATACCTGCTAGACCAGTTATTATTTCCTCCGCAAGCAAATCCCTTCCACCATCAGAAGCATTAGAGTTACCAATAGGGTGTATGTTCTGAAATCCAGAAGCCTCCAAAAAGTCATAACACAGGTTTTCAAAAGATGCTGAGTCTAAATGGGAAAAATCTATTTTTATTAGCTCATCACATCTCCTGAAATCTGAAAATTTTTCAAATGAGTCAGCTATGTACATATACTCTAAATCAATATACTCTGACGTAAGATTGTTAGCTTGAATGAATATATGAATTAATTTGTTGGTTGCAAAAATATTGCCATCATAATCCACAAAATAATCCAAATCGCAAAACCAATTAAGAAGATAACTGAACTCTTCAAGATCTGTAAAGAATTGATTATTAAATGCTACAATCTTAGAATTTTCTGTTTTGAATAATCTATATTCTTTTCCGTAGTAAATTTGGGAGACATTATACTTAAGTTTTTGACATGACTTATACTTTTGCTGAATAAAAAGAATGTCATTAGTAATTAACAAGTTGCTCATTGAACTAATAAACCCTTTGCTATCGACAGATTTATAATTTTTTGAACCTAAACAATCAGACAACATCTCAAAAATAGCATTTTTCAAGCTATTAACCTTATATTTTTTACAATTCTTATATAATTCGAGAAACTTTTCTACAACCACCGCTTCATTTTGAATTAATAAATAATAAATCATGATTATGTCTTTTGCTCAGAAGCCCCTTCCCAAACAAACATGTGTTTGATATAATTATATAAACACTTGTTTGGGGGGATCTGCAATGGCAAAACAAGAAGCCATTAATTTACTTCAATTCCAA